>ENA-OQKR01000070-OQKR01000070.1-human-gut-metagenome-genome-assembly--contig:-NODE-70-length-42045-cov-4.440741_pt1 | contig 42045 bp, 28 predicted proteins | sample MGYA00242803_ERZ504806 | MGnify/ENA primary metagenome ERZ504806 (study PRJEB26092, sample SAMD00036399) | human gut metagenome | host: Homo sapiens | study: EMG produced TPA metagenomics assembly of...
GGGGGTGCGGGGCTGGGTCGATTGCTATTCCGCTTGCTCAGGCTGGGCATCCTGTGATTGCTGCTGACTTTCCCTGCCATGTTGGCACGCTTGATGCTGGCATTGAGTACTATGGGCTCGAGGATCGCATTACGCCGCTTGAGCTTGCCTGGGACGATGATTCGGGATCTGGTTGGCCGGTTGCCAAGGCTGTTGATGTTGCCTTTGCCAGTCGCTCTGTCACCACGACCACCTAAAAGGCGCGCTTGCCAAGCTCGACCGTACGGCTCGTCGGCGTTGTGCAGTCACGATGGTCGCCAACTCCAGCCCGCGCTATGATCTGCACTTGATGAACGCTATCGGCGCCTCGGTTACCTGCAGCAATGGCTTTGTGTACGCCTTCAACATCCTCATTCAGATGGGTGCCCTGCCGCAGGTCACGTACTTTGAATCGCCGCGTCGCGATACCTTCGACAGCCTTGAGGCAGGCGTGGCGGACTTTTCCCGCATGCTTGAGCATGGCAACGAGGATAAGGTCGACCGTCTGCGCGACTACATCGCCCAACACATGATCGAGAATCCCCATGCCGGTGAGCCGGGCTCCAAAGGCGTGCCGCAGGGGCGCTATATGCTCGACCATGTCCGTAAGGTTCGCTGGGCGTTTATTGCATGGGAACCGGTCTCTGAATCCCGCTCGTAGCCCGTTCACAGCCTGCGCTGCCCATCACCTCGGCATCCGCATCTTTTGAACTGGGCAAACACGCTCCACACCGCGCCGTTCCTGCGCTATCGTGGGACAGCTCACGTAGATTAAGGCCCCGTCGCGGGGCGCCCCATACCATAGAAAGCCGAGACCCATGGCACTGACAGGAGCCCAGGTCAAGCAGCTTCGCAGCATGGCCCATCACCTCAACCCCGCCATCATCATCGGCAAGTCCGATGTCAACGAGGGCACCGTCGAGCAGACGGTCGCCTACCTGGAGAAGCACGAGCTCGTTAAGTGCTCCGTGCTCGATGGCTCCAGTCTTTCCGCCCGCGAGGCCGCCGAAGAGCTCGCTGAGCGTTGCCACGCCGAGGTCGTCCAGGTCATCGGCCGCAAGTTCTCGCTGTATCGCGAGTCCTCGCGCAAGGACATCGAGAAGATCAAGCTCGTCTAAGAGCCAATGATCCGGCGAGCCAACACATAGCAAGCTTACGGGTGCCCAAGTACTTCGGGCGCCCGTTTTTTTATCGCTCGACCAGCACGCGATTGAGCCGCCCCTCCACCAAGCGCTCGTATAGATGCCGCGTCTCGGGCTCGGGTACGCCATTGACCTGTTCCCTTAGATGGTGCATATGCCCGCTGTATAGCTCGACGATATCGCGCCGCCGCCCCGCCGCACTGTAGACGCGCATGGCGCAGCGCACCATATCCTCACGCGCCGTTTCCTGTCGAAGCCCCGACTCCGCCAGCCAAATCGCCGACTGCAAATCGTTTTCTTCTAGAGCGGCATTTGCTCCCTTAATCATGCAATCGATGAACTTTGACTGCATAATGCGTCGCATACGCAAAAAGTAGGTGGGGTTACAGCCATTGGGAACATACAGCGGCCCGGCATAAAGCTGCTCAATCTTAAGGCACAGCTCAACTAAATGGGGCCCGCGCGCACCCGTGCGATTTCCCAAAACCTCGCGGCTTATCTGGTCAAACAGTCGTACATCGGTCTTGACGTAGTCGCCGTTGAGTCCGATGCATTCATTTTGGATGAGCACACACGACTTGCCATCCGGCGTCGGTCCCAAAGCCGACCGCAAGCGCGATATCGTCGAGTACAGGTTGTTGCGGGCGCTATTGAACTCGGCATGGGGCCACAGCTCCATGGCCAGCGTCTCACGATCGACGAGCGCATCCATGCCCAGCGCAAGCCGCTCGGCAAGTGTCGCCGCCTTCTTGCGGCGCCACATTTTGTCCGTGATGGGAAACCCGTCGCGCTCGGCGCGAAACGCCCCAAACATGCGAATCTCGATATGGTCAATGGTATCAACGGCTTCAACCTCACCGGCCTGAAACAGGCGCTCGCCTTCCCCTTCCAAATCGTCGCGCAGCGAGTACCGCGACAGCTCGCGCACGGGAAGCTTCTTGCGAATCCTGGTCGCCGGCTCGCCCAGACAATGCATGGCAAGGCGCGCAAAGAGCCGATACGATGGCTCTAGAATCCCCGCGCGATTCATGGACATCCAGGCTGCAAGGTCACTGTCTCGGCCCGCACAGGCCAAATGCAGCGCCACCATCCAGGCTTCTGCGCCACCAACCTGCGTCTGGCTTATATCGAGCAACTCCGCTTCCTCGCGTACCGAAACCATCGAGGTGTTACGCAGATATGCCGCGCGCTCCAGCAGTAACGCATTATCGCGCATGTACGCAATCGACTCCTCGGCAAGTTTGAGCACTTGGACCGCACGGAACTTTGCATTAACCGGCCGTCCCTCTGCCAGCGACTGCCAGCCTTCTAGCAACAGGCCAAACAGCTGAATCTGGTTGTCGCGCATGCGCACGGCAAAACGATCGAGCTCGTTGAACGCCGCGTCGTCGGTTACCGGCAGGCCGGAAAGGAGCCGCCGTGCCGCCAACACCATGCGCACCCAGATAGCCATCGCCTTAAGCCCACGTACGTCGAGCGCCTCCCGCACCACCGTCATCTCGTCGTCGCGCTCGTCGATTCCCGCAAACGACCCGTCAAAGAGCTCCACCAGCATGCTATCGGCCCGTATAACAATCCCCGCGATGTCGAGCTCGCAGTCATAGGCCTTGCTCGTTTTGAGCTGCTGTAGAACGCCGCCGTCATCTCCCCGTTCGGTCAGGCATCGCTTGACCTCGATATGCGCGGACAGCATGTCGAGCGCGGTGTGGGACGTCTCTATTTCTGGCACGGCCAGGTTCATAGGGAGCCCAAGCCCGTTGTCCCCATAGCAAACAGCCGTCAGTGTCTGGGCCACCCTCCATGAAACAGGGTCTATTTCGCAGACCGCCCGTTCGCCCCCGCGCTCGATGACCGATGCCATATAGCGAGCGAGCTTTGTATTGGACACGCTGACCGCTGCCAGATATACGCCGAGCGCCTCGGCAGGCGTTGGCTCTGGAGCCGGATCGTCCGCATCGATCGTGCCCAGCGCTGCTCGGCAGATATCGGCCCCGTGCCCCGTCAGAGCCAGATCGGCCCCATACTGCCCAGCAAGTTCAAGGACCGCTTCACGGTCCAAAAAGGCGTCCGCCAGGTCCATCGCCGTATCGCATCGGCCCGCCTTAAGCAAAATCCGGGCCGCCCTCGGAACAAGTTCGGGGCGAACCTCGGCCACCAACTTACGCAAGCGCAAGCGTCCGTTATCCTCCGTGCCCAGACACGTAAAACTCCGCTCGGCGGGGTCCAAGCCAAAGATCGGGTAGTCGCGTACGAAGTAGGACTGGTCGACCATCGATAGCCTCACCCCGCAAGCCTCGAGTTCTGCGATATTGCCCTCGCCCATCAAAATCATGAGACATGCCACGCAAAACAGTGCATTATTGTCGAGCGAAGCCAAGTCGACAAGTGCCGCGCCATATACGTTGACAATCTCGTTTTCGAGCAGACCGGCTACGTCGCCTTGGCCATACAGACCCGTCTGCAATGCCGAAACGAGCTCGGGCACGCCCTGCGTGAGCTGATAAAAGTCGAGCGATGTGCTGATCGAAAACGCCGATGCCCACGCCGAATACTCATAGGCATGCACCTTGAGCATCTGCGCATTGATCTTAACCGAATCGCCCAGCCCATGAATCAGCTGACGATTTGAAGGACGACAGGAGATAAAGACCCCTATCCCCATAGCGCGCAGGCCGCGAATCCTGTCGATGAGGTCTTCGGTATCGTGCTGATCGAGGTTTGGCACATTATCAATCGCGATAAGGGAGTGCGGTTTGTCTTTGAGTTCTTCGGTAACCACCTCGAGCTGCATAAACACCTCGCGCCCAATGGCGCGATCGGCCTCGATAATCCGCACGGGGCCTCGCGTCGGGTCGCATTTAACCTCATGGGTGTACTGCAGCAGCACCGAGGTCTTCCCAAACCCGTCGGGCGCATAAAGAACCACGATGCCGGCCTTTCGGCCCTTGGCGATAAGCTCATTCATCAAGCGTTCGCGTCGCACCATATAGCCTCCGCCCAGCGGCATCAGCTCGAGGTCGTCTATACCGCTCAAATCGTTTACCATGCCCGCTCCTCAACTCGACCGTATGGACACTGTAGCCGCAAGACCATACAAGCCGCGCTATGAATAGAGCGACCTTGTGTTTTAGGTTGTCTTTTGGTACGCAAGCGGCAAGTTTTTGTACAGCGAGGGCCGATTGTTATTAATCCCCCGACTAATCGGTCTTTAAGCAGGTAAATGAGCTTGTCAGCTTGTCCCATCTAAGCGGCAGTGTAACGCAAATGAACAAGGTTCAGCTATGTCATTCAACTCGCCTAGCACCCGCTACCGTCTACGACCTTTTAGTGGCATTTTTGCATAGAATCTGATATGGAATGAATCAAGCTGTTGGGCATCCGGCATTCGTCAAGCTTGCGGCAAGATTTTGGTCAAGTGGACAGAAAGGGATAGCAAAAAGGCCCCCGCAAAGCGGAGGCCTTAGGCAAGGCTATGTCGAGGTGCAGGATTCGCGCTACTCGCAGAGCGAAAGGGCGGCCTCGTCGGCAACGACAACGCAGTTGGTGTGCAGCTGCAGGATCGAAGCCGGGCACTCGGGCGTAACCGGACCATAGCACATATCGTGCACGGCCTGAGCCTTGGCCTCGCCGTTGGCGACGACCAGGATCATGCGGGCATACATGATGGTCTGAGTACCCATGGTGTAGGCCTGACGGGGAACATCGTCGATGCTGTCGAACAGGCGGCTGTTGGCCTGAATGGTGCTCTCGGTAAGGTCGACGCAGTGCGTGCCCTTGGAGAAGTGGTCATCGGGCTCGTTGAAGCCGATGTGGCCGTTGTTGCCAATGCCGAGCAGCTGCAGATCGGGATAGCCGGCGGCAGCGACGACCTTATCGTACTCAGAGCAGGCAGCGGCGGCGTCGGGGTTGGAACCGTCGGGCACATGCGTGTTGTTCAGGTCGATGTTGATGTGATCGAAGAAGTTCTCACGCATGAAGTAGTGATAGCTCTGGGGATCGTCGTGCGAAAGGCCGCGATACTCGTCCAGGTTGTAGGTGCTGACCTCGGCAAAGTCGACGTCGCCCTTCTCGTACCAAGCAGCGAGCTGCTTGTAGGCACCGATCGGGGTGGAGCCGGTGGCAAGACCCAACACGCAGTCGGGCTTGAGGATAACCTGCGCCGAGATAATATTGGCGGCCTTGCGGCTCATATCCTCGTAGTCTTTAGCTTTAATGATCTTCATTACGCGTCCTTTCTCGTACAAGAGAGGCAAGGCTCCCTTACAAGCACTTGCCCGCGGCCCGCGTCGGCCGCAACCAACGTGTGCGGCCACCAGGGCGAGGTCGCGTAATGTATGTGTCTCGTGTCTAACCGCGTCGAGGCCCCTGCCCGTCCACGGTGACCCAAAGCCTTTTAGCTTCGGACAAATCCCATCTTGCCACGGAGGGCGTCCTCTTTCAAGGGCGCCCTCCGTAAACGTGTTTGAATTGTAGGCTAATGGCCACGTGCACTTGTTAGCGCTCGCGAGCAACGATGAGCTGGTCCATCTCTTCGACATGCGCGCCAACGGAGCCCTTGATGCTCGAGAACTCAACGGAGTTGCATACCAAGATGGGAACCGTCACATCGTAGCCCTCGGCAGCAATTGCCTCGCGATCGAACTCAATGAGTACATCGCCCTTATGGACGATGTCACCCACTTGCGCATATACGGTAAAGTGCTTGCCCTCAAGCTGAACAGTGTCCAAACCAACGTGGATGAGCACGTCCAAGCCATCGACCGTGTTAAGCGCAACAGCGTGTCCCGTGGGAAAAATGGCCTCGACCTTGGCATCAGCCGGTGCAATCACACGCGTGCCGGTAGGCTGAATCGCCACGCCCTGGCCCAAAAGGCCGGTGGCAAATGTCTGGTCGTTTACCTCGGAAAGCGGAATGACGTCGCCCGAGATGGGAGCATCCAGCGTAAGGACTCGACCACGCATACCAAAAGACCTTAGGACTTTAGTGAACATGCTCCCCCTCGGACATACCGATCAACCAAAATAACCTTAACAGTTTACCACTTGGCACTCGTTTTTGACCATTAGGGAAGTTCGCGCTTGACAACCTCGACGATGTCGTCGACAACGCGCTGGGTCAGCTCGTGCGTCTCGGCCTCGGCCATAACGCGGACCAGCGGCTCGGTACCGCTCGGACGCACCAGAATGCGGCCGCGGCCGTCAAGCTCCTTCTCGGCAGCAGCGACGGCATCCCAGATGGGCTGGCAATCATCCAGACCAGCCTTGTTGTCGGAATGCACGTTGACGAGTACCTGCGGATACTTCTTCATGATGCCGGCAAGATCGGTGAGGGTACGACCGGTGCGCTTGAGCACGGCCAGCAGCTGCAGAGCCGTCACCAGGCCGTCACCGGTGGTGTTGTGCTCCAGGAAGATGATGTGGCCGGACTGTTCGCCGCCGATGACGGCACCGTCCGCGAGCATACGCTCAAGAACATAACGGTCGCCCACAGCGGTCTGAACCATCTCGAAGCCCTGCTCCTTCATAGCGATGGAGAAGCCCAGGTTGCACATGACGGTCGAGACGATCTCGGAGCTGGCGAGCTTGCCGCGGGCGGCGAGGTCAGAACCACAGATAGCCAGGATGTAGTCACCGTCGATCTCATTGCCCTCGCTGTCCACAAAGAGCACGCGATCGGCGTCGCCGTCGTGGGCCAGGCCGATGTCAGCATGGGTGCGCAGCACGAGCTCGCGCAGGGGCTCAAGGTGAGTGGAGCCGCACTCGACATTGATGTCGGTGCCGCAGTAATCGGTGTTGATGGCATGGACCGTGGCACCCAGGCGCTGCAGCGCGGCGGGCGTAGTCTGGCAGGAAGCACCGTGACCGCAGTCGACGGCAACGACCAGGCCATCGAGCCTCAGGCCATCAAGCGTATCGATGGCGTGGTCGACGTATGCCTTGCGAGCGTCCTTCATCTTGATGATGTGGCCCACGCCGGCACCGGTCGGCAGCGTGTCGGCAGCCATGGCTTCCTCGGACATGACCCAGGCGCTGATCTCTTCCTCGACAGCATCGGGAAGCTTCATGCCCTTGCGGCTAAAGAACTTGATGCCGTTGAACTCCGGCGGATTGTGCGAAGCAGAGATGACGATGCCGCCGTCGAGCTCGTTTTGGACGGTGAGCAGCGCCACGGCCGGCGTAGGGATAACGCCGCAGCAGTGCGGTCGGCCGCCCTCGGCCATAATGCCGGCGGTCAGAGCACTCTCGAGCATGGTGCCCGAAAGACGCGTGTCACGGCCGATGCAAATGTCCGGACCAAGGAACTTGGTCGCCGCACGGCCAAGACGAAACGCGAGGTCGCACGAGAGGTCGGCGTTGGCGACGCCGCGGACGCCATCGGTACCGAAGATGTTCTGGGGCATAGGATCGCTCCTTCCCAAGTGGGCAAAACGCAGTCGCCCACCCTAGTCGAAAAAGAAAAGCGGGACCCGCCGAGCAATCGGCAGGCCCCGCTTGTACATTGTATCTCGTAAGGAGATAAAACCTTAGCGCTTGGAGAACTGGGGAGCGCGGCGAGCCTTCTTGAGGCCGTACTTCTTGCGCTCGACCACGCGAGCATCGCGCGTAAGGAAACCGGCCTTCTTGAGGTCAGCACGGTAGTCGCCAGCGTTCAGAAGAGCGCGAGCGATGCCCAGGCGCAGAGCGCCGGACTGACCGGAGATGCCGCCGCCATCGCACAGAGCGATAACGTCGAACTGACCGGCGGTGTCGGTCACCTTGAAGGGAGCAAGGGCGTTCTCAACGAGCTGATGACGGCCGAAATACTGCTCGGCGTCACGCTTGTTGATGGTCACCTTGCCGGTGCCGGGGACGAGACGGACGCGGGCGACGGCGTTCTTACGACGGCCGGTACCCTGGTAGACAACGGTGTTCTCAGCCATCTTTAAGCCTCCAGCTCAATCTTCGTGGGGTTCTGGGCAGCGTGCGGATGCTCGGCACCAGCGTAGACCTTAAGCTTGGTCATCTGGGCACGGCCGAGGGTGGTCTTGGGCAGCATGCCGCGAACGGCGCGCTCGATGACCTTCTCCGGGTGCTTCTCCATAGCCTGGCGGAAGCTCTCAGCCTTGAGGCCGCCGTTGTAGCCGCTGTGGCGATAATAGGTCTTCGTGTCGGCCTTGTTACCGGTAAGCTGGACCTTATCGGCGTTGATGACGACAACGAAGTCGCCGCAGTCGCTGTTGGGCGTGAACTGGGGCTTGTTCTTACCGCGCAGGATCATTGCGATCTGGGTGGCAAGACGGCCCAGGACAGCACCATCGGCGTCGACGAGAACCCAGTTGCGCTGGACCTCGCCCTGCTTGGCGTAGTGAGTCGATTTCGAAATCACTTAGACTCCTCCATGTACAGTACGTGTTGTTACAGAGATTCACGGGGCTCTGCAAGTAACCCGTCCATATTACCCCGCTCGTCGCCCGAGTCAACAGGTATTTTGGCTCTGACCAGACTTTCTGCACATGTCGTCCATGGGTCATGACGTCGCGACGCTAGCGCTCGACAAACGCCTCGATATCTCCCAGCAATCGCTTTGCCTCCTGGCGGCCCTGAATATACAGGTCGAGGAGCTTTGCCGGATCGTGCTCAACGTGGCCGACCTCGACCGGCTTTTGCGGAGCAACGACCAGCGCACGGCCCTCGCGCTCATACTTCCACAGATGCATGCGTTGGATGTTATAGCGGTCGTGGCGCGTCTCGATAGCCTCGAGCAGGTAGGGGTAGTCGGCATAGCGGGCGCGCGCGGCGGGCATAAACTCGTAAGGCTTTTTCTCGTATGAGCGGTCCTGCGTAACGATAACGACCGCACGGTCGAAGCCCGCCTCCTCGAGCACATGCTCGATAGGGACCGAATCGGCTACGCCGCCGTCGACGTATTTGTGCCCGTCAATCTCGACCGGCGGCGTCACCAGCGGCAGCGACGTCGAGGCGCGCACGGCATCGAGGTCGAGCACGGCGCTTTTGACCGGCAGGTACGCGGCGGTTCCAAAGAGCATGTCCGTCGCGGCGGCGTACATCTCGATGGGGCTGGCGTCGAACGTCTCGTTGTCAAAGGGATCCAGGCGGTCCTGGACGTCGTTAAAGATAAAGTCGTAACCCACAATAGAGCCCGTGGACGCAAACGATGCGGCACCCATGTAGCGGCTGTCGTTACAGAAAGCCAGGTTGATGCGGTTGGCACGGCCGATCTGGTGCGACTTGTAGTTGACGCCGTTGAGGGCGCCGGCCGATACGCCATAGACAGCCGGAATCTCGACGCCGACCTCCATGAGGACGTCGAGCACGCCTGCGGTAAATTGCCCGCGGAAGCTGCCGCCCTCCAAAACGAGCGCGACCTTGCCGGCGTTCTTTGCCCTATCTTCTGCAGTCATATTGACCTCCTGCTGTTTCGTTTGGGCTTCTTCTACCCAGTTTTGGGATAGAGAGCGCATTGGTTTTGGAGTTGCGGAGGACGGGGCGGTCGGCGGGAAAGCGCGTCCCACTCTGCGTTGCTGCGGCGCATGGCAGGCTGAGATTCGATATCATCGCATCTATATAGGTTTGAGGCTTTGCGCGGAGAATCCGCGTATTTGCTTCGCAAATCCGCACCGGCTTCGGCCGCCTGCCGGCGCCCTCGCCCGCGGGCTAAAAACGCTCACGCGTTTTCTTTACGCCCGCGCCCTGCGCAGAGTTCGATTCTCCGCGGTATCTGTATGTAATAAAAAAGCAGGTAGAAACACTTCTCTACCTGCTTGTAACTATTGGTGGAGGCGCGGAGAATCGAACTCCGGTCCACGAAAGCCCCCTGATTGGCATCTCCAAGCTCAGTCGCTGGTTTTGTCTCGGACGCTTTGCGCGCAGCGACACGCTCGCGGCATCCCAACCGGTTCGGTCTTAGCCCGCGCCATACCGATTACGTGCGCAGGAGCATTCCCCTAAAATGACGTCGCGCCGGTGTCGGGGAAATCACCGGGTTGACGCGCCGCTATAAACTAAGCAGCGAGAGCCATAGGCTCAAAAGAAGAGTTGTTGTCAATTCAATTTGACGGTACCCCTGTTTAACGAGGCGAGGAGACCTCGGCTTGCTTCCTCTCTCAGAGCTATCGTGTCGAAACCAGTCGCCCCCGAATGTCGGGAAAGTCTGGATGGCATTGGGCACGAGCACCCAACACCCGTCGACTTTTCAAGGAACACGCGGGGTGAGCCCCGCTCGTGAAGTGCTATGTTACCACGTTCTCAAGGAACACAGCTGTTCTATGCACGAGCTGTGAAGACCCCAATGTGCGCTGTACTTCGCACTTTTGCTACCGATCGCGTCACGTATATTTTCGCCAAGCACAATTGACCCGTCGAAAGGACCGTTATGGATACCAAGCAGCAACTCGTCAATGCCCTCGTGGGCCTGGGCTCAACCATTACCGAAGCTATGGATGTCATCGAGGGCTTTGTCCCCTGCGGACATCCCGCCCTCGTGGTCACGGGTGCCCTCAACGCGCTCACCGACGGCGCCGATGAGGCCACACTCGCCGAGCACGTTGAAACCGTCCGCGGCTTCATCGACCACGTAAGCGAAAACCGCGGCGTCACCGCACATCATGACATCGAGCTTGGTGAGCTCACGGGTGCAAAGGCCGAACTCTTTGCCGAAATCAGCGCTATAGCCAACCTCACCAAAACCGCTGGTGTCAAGAACACCCAGGTCAACGAATGGCTCTACCGCAGCCTCGCTGCCCTCAATCAATCCGATGCCACAGCAGTAGACAAACTCGCCGAAGCCGCCGCCATAAAAACGCGGCTTTAAAGACTTAGTTCTCATTTCGAGCCATAACTGAAGAGCAAGCCAGACACAGCACATAATCACATGAGAGATTTGAGAGTATCCAGCTTGCTCTTCGAATAAAAATGATATCTGTCCAGGCTAATTAACGCTTTGCTTTTCGCACAATCCAACGTACCAGCCTAAATCCGAGCACGATAAGCGCAATTAGTATCGCAAGTAAGACGATTTCGGGACCGCGCACAAAACCACCGCCCTAGTATGCATAGGTGTGCAGAGTCGTTCCCTGCATTTCCGCGCCCAAGAACACATTTCCAGTATACAAGCCTGGTATAGACACATTCACGCGCTGTAGCGCTCGTGTACTATTCCAGGTAAAGGAATCAGATGCCGTTCCCAGGGGAACAGAATAATTCGAACCCCATGCACTCGTTATCTTATGATTGCCGATTTTAATGTAGAACTCCTGAAATATCACCGAGTTATAGTAAACCCTCCATGTGCCAGAGGCGTTTTGATAATAAGAATCCCACGCGTTACACGGCTCAATAGTCGGAATATATTCAATTCCAATTTTGCCTTCAGTTCCATCCGGCAAAATAACGGTATATTCCTGACTCGCACGATCTTTCAGTTGAAATGAAACACTCACTGGATATTCGCTATTGTCATTAGTCAGGAAATCATCCGCAAACCCTATTGAGGGCGTAAACAGCGATAGGGCAGCCACTAACAGTAGTAATGCAACAGGTAAAGATAGGCGCTTGTTCATAATGCTCGCTCCTAAAATCAATTCAGCTCCATCAACTAAGCATATCTAAGACGCTTATTGCCAAATATGGTTCCGAATCTTGATAGCATCATGAACCTCCACATTTTTCTTTTAGGATATCGCTTTATGTACCTGTACGCAAGCACTTTAACTTTGTTATTTGGGAGCCAGCCGGCGAAAGGATAGAAGTAAACTGTCCCTGGAAATTGCCGAGATAAACGCTTTGGTCAGAAGCACTTGGCCCCATCAATCCATCGGAGGCTCTCCCAACAAAGCACATCTCCGAAACAGATTTCCGGCCATCTGACCCAAAATATTGAGTCGACAGGACTGAGAAGGCATCTAGAGGGGCGGCGCATTTAAAGAATAAGGCGGTCCATGGCAAAAAAGCGTGCACCCCTTGGGGTGACGGAGCTCCAGGGGCGCACATATAGATTTACGTTAGCGGGACAACCGCCCACCACGTTCGGCCAAAGCAAGAATCGGCATCATTTGGCGCGGGGTCTTTGCTGCAAGATCGGCATGTTCGAGCAGCTTGCGATCGTTGGTCACCAAGTAATCGACCTGCGCGCGTTTGCATGCGGCGAGTACCAAGTTGTCCTCGTAATCGCGATGGAGCGCTAAGTATTTGTCGGCCAGCCAAAGGTCCGACGCATCTGCACCCACGGCCGTGGCGTTTTCGGTCATGTTCCGAACAAACGCCAGCGCCGCATCGCCAATTGCACGGGCAGATGCCTCGTCGAGCGCTCCCCCACTGGCAAGAACGCTACGCTTCAGCTCGTGTTGGACAACGTACAGCACGTCCTTGGCGATATGCACCGGAAAGAACATCAATGCCCCTGCCTCCGCCGCCTGCCCAATAAACGCACGCGCGGCAAGCGACTCGGCATGCTCGACGCAAAACGAATCAACCCATACGTTGGCGTCCACCATTATTTTGAGGGGAGCCCCGCTCACAGGATCATCCCCTTTTGGCGATAGCGCTCGTCCATGGCTTCGGAATAGATTGTGTCCCAATCGCGATCGTCGGATACGGGCGACGTAGCGATGCCCAAATCTGCATAAAGCCGGTCTGCCGCTGCCCATGATGCGGCGAACGGAGTATCGGGCGCGACGGATTGCCGCCGGTCGTCGACGGCCGCAAGCACTTCCTCGCACTTCCCGCCGCCCTGCGCAACCTTTGCCACCACCTTTTTGATGAGCTCGGGCAGTGACCCGCCCGAAAGCCGCAGCGCCTCCTCGGCACGGTTCTGACCTGGCGATCCACGCGAACGTTCACCTGCGCCATGCCGCTAACAGCACCCACGTCGATCCCGCTCCCTTCAATTGCTAGCCCTGTTAGCAACACTATATAGAGAAGCTAGCACATGGTCAAACGCAAAAGGCCTTCGCCCAGACGACACAAATGCCGTCTGGGCGCAGGCCAGATAACGTGGGCGAACACGTCTGCTAATGCAGGTACGCCTTTGCGTTGCTCAGGCTGTAGGCAATCGTCGAGCCGTTGTGCAGTAACGACGACGTCTGCGGGGTAATCGCGCCGGTAATACCCAATGCCAACAGCGCCGAGTTGGTGAGCATCACCTTAGAGTAGGAGCTCGTCAGACGATCAATGAGGCCCTGACTCATGCGGCGCAGGCGCACGATTGCGGCCAGATCCGTATCGGTCAGGATGATATCGGCGACCTCCTTGGCGATGTCGCTTCCGCCACCCATCGCCAAGCCCACGTCGGCCAAACCGAGCGCCGGCGAATCGTTGACACCGTCGCCCACCATGGCAACGTGGCGCCCCTCGCCCTTAATGCGCTCCACATACGCGTACTTGTCCTCGGGCAGCAGCTCGGCCTTAAACTCGTCGACCCCTGCCTCGCGAGCAATGCGCTCGGCCGTGCGCTCCGAGTCGCCCGTGAGCATAACGACATGCTTAACGCCCAACGCGTGCAGGTCGGCGATGGCCTCACGGACCCCGGCCTTGAGCGGATCCTCGATGCCGAGCACGCCGACGACCTTGCCGTCGACCGCCAGGTACAGCGGCGACAGGCCCTGCATCTGGGACTCAATGCGCTCCTTAATGTCGGAATCGAGCTGCGCGCTCTCGTCCTCAAACACAAAGTGTGCCGAGCCGATAATCGCGCGACGCCCCTCGATGGACGAAGCGATGCCGTGCGCCACGATGTACTCGACGGCAGCATGGCGCTCGCGGTGCTCGAGCCCGCGCTCGCGTGCCGCATTGACCACGGCACGCGCCACCGGATGCGGAAAATGCTCCTCCAAGCAAGCGGAAAGGCGCAGGACCTCGTCCTCGCTCCAGCCATCGGTGGTGAGCACGCAGGCAAGACGCGGCTGCGCCTCGGTAAGCGTGCCGGTCTTGTCAAACACAATGGTGTCGGCCTTGGCAAACGACTCAAAGTACTTCGCGCCCTTGACCATGACGCCCATCTTGGCAGCATCGCTCATAGCGGTCATGACGGCAACGGAACCCGTGAGCTTGAGTGCGCACGAGTAGTCGACCATCAGTGCCGCCGAGGTCTTGATGAGGCTGCGGGTAGTAAGCGCAACCAGGCCCGCGAGCAGGAAGTTCCACGGGACGATCTTGTTGGCAAGGTCCTCCATATGCGACTGGCCCTCGGACTTGAGCGAGTCGGCCGTCTGCACGAGCGAGACGATTGAGCGCAGTTTGGTTTGCGCCGTATTGGCGCGCACGCGCACCAAGATGCCGCCGTCTTCCACGACGGTACCGGCGAACACGTCGTCGCCCACGCTGCGCTCGACGGCCAGCGGCTCGCCGGTCAGGGTCGCCTGGTTGACCATAGCGCTCCCCTGCTCGACAACACCGTCGATGCAGATGGACATGCCGGTGCGCACGGCGACCAAGTCGCCGGGCTCGAGCTCGGTGGCGGCAACGCTTACCTCGGTGTCGCCGACGACCTTTTGCGCCTTGTCGGGCACATCGAGCAGCGAGTTGATGAGCTCGTTTTCGCTCATGGCGCGGGTGTAGTCCTCGAGCAGCTCGCCCACGTTGAGCAGGAACATCGTCTGGCCCGCGGTGTCGACATCACGCTTGACGAACGAAATGCCGATGGCCGAAGCGTCGAGCACGGGAACGGTCAGGCGCGGCTGCGCGAGCTCATGAAGGGCAGCGCGCAAAAATGCCATGTAACCGGCCACGACAAACACCGCACGCAGAGGCGTCGGCAAGAACCAGCGACGTGCGTAATGGGCACCGATAAGTGTGGCAAGATCCATGACGAGCTTGTGCTTGCGTGGCTCAAGCTGCATCACGTAGCCTGTCTTTGCGTCGGCAATGGCCTGAGCATCGAGTGCGCCCAAGGCGTCGAGCACGCTCGCGCGGCGCGGCTCATCGTATTCGAGCGCCATCTGGCCGATGCGGCCGTAGACGCGCACCTTGTGCACGCCGTCGATGTCGCCGCCAAGCTTAAGAAGTGCATCGAGATCGCTCTCTGGCACAGGACCCGCCAATTGAAGACGGGTCCTGCCGGGGATCTCGCTAATAATCGAGAATCTCATAGTTTGTGCCTGGAAGCGTTACTCGGCTGCCTCGTCAGCAGCGGCCTCGCTCTGGGTGATGTAAGCCGCCTCGGCAACCATGTCGTCGACATTAGCCTTGGCCTGCTCGACCATGTCCTGGTAGCCGTTCTTGATGCGCATACCGCACGCAATACCCTGCACGCAGACATTTTTGACCGGAGCGCTGGTAAGCAGCTTGATGCCGGCCGTGCCAAGCAGAAAACCGCCACCGACAAGCAGGGTATTGAACGTCGACTTCTTCATGTTGCTTCTCCCTTTTGCCGCATTGGACGCGGCATGGTGCCTCAGCACCCGAGTAAACAAGTTTGCTCGAGCACGCTTTTGAAATATCTCAATTTTATCTAACTATCTAGGTCAGCCATGGCTAACCTTTTGAAAATTAACGATGCGGAGTAACCGATTGTCAATGTGAGAAAGGGACTGTCCCTTTGCCCCTTCTTACAACTGCCAGGTAGCTGCTTCCTTTTGCAGCGCCACCATGCGGGCGAATTCTCCACCTGCCGCCTTGAGCTGCGCCGGAGTGCCCTGCTCGGCTACCACACCATCCTTGAGCACAACGATCTTATCGGCATTTTCTACCGTGCGCATACGGTGGGCGATCACGATAACCGTCTTGCCTGCGAGCAGGCGGGAAAGCGCCTGCTGCACCACGGTCTCGTTCTCCACATCCAAACTCGCCGTCGCCTCGTCCAGCAACACGATCGGCGCGTCTTTGAGCAGCGCACGGGCGATAGAGATGCGCTGGCGCTCACCGCCGGACAGCTTGGAGCCGTTCTCGCCGATCATGGTGTCATAGCCCTGCGGCATGCGGCTCACAAACTCGTCGCAGTTGGCGGCACGCGCGGCAGCAAGCACTTCCTCATCGGTGGCATCGCGACGACCAAGACGGATGTTTCCCATCACCGTGTCGTCAAAGAGCAGCACGTCTTGGAACACAATGGCGTAGTCGCGCAGCAGCACCTCGGGATCCACGCTCGCAACATCCACGCCACCCACGGTGACCGTGCCTTCGGTGGCGTCCCAAAAGCGCGCAGCCAGGCGGCTCACCGTAGACTTGCCGGAACCCGAAGGACCGACCAGTGCCGTAACTTCGCCTTCCTTGGCGGTAAAGCTCACGTCGGTAAGAACTTTCTCGCCGGCGCGGCCGTCCTCGCCCGCACCATAGCCAAATGCCACGTGATCGAACACCACATCGTGGCCCACGGGCTCAAATTTCTCGCTGCCCCGCGCCACGGGCTCTTCCATGATGGAACGCATGCGCTTGGCCGACGACTCGGCGGCAAACAGCTCGGACATCAGCATCAGCGCCTGATCAAAGGGCGCATAGATGCGGCTCACCATAAGCAGGAAGGCAAACATCACCAAAAAGTCGACCTGGCCGGAGGCGACCATCGCAGCGCCCGTGACCAACGTGGTGGCAATCCCCAGGCGCAGGATGGCAAAGGCGGAGTTGACCAAAAGCCCATTGGCGAGCTCGCCTTTGGTGGTCTCGCGCTCCTCGGCATCGATCACGGCGTTGAGCCCCTCAAGATAATGAGCCTCCTGGTTGGTGGCGCGGATCTCGCGCACGCAGTCGAGCGTCTCCTGGATCGCCTCGGTAACCTTGACCTTCTCGGCACGCACATGGTCGAACACCGGGGTCATGGGGCCGCGTGTCAGATACAGCACGGCAAAGGCCACGGGCACGCTCCAAAACGCCGCGATCGCCAGCTGCCAGCAAAAGAACAGCGACGCCACGAACACAATGGCGCTTGCGATGATGGCACCCCAAAGCTCTCCCAGCACGTGGCTGTAGGCGTGCTCCATGGCCTGGACGTCGCCCATGATGGTCTCGGTTAAATCGGCCAGATCACGACGGCCAAAAAACGACAGCGGCAGCTTGCGCAAGCGCTCGGCAATCTCCATACGCTGCTTGCCGCACTCCTCGTAAAAGATGCAGTAGGTGTAGTAATACTGCTGCCAGTTAGAGGCAAAGAGCAACACGAAAAAGACCAGGAGGCCGCCCACAATCGGCAGGGCATCCGGCAGGTCGGCACCGGTGGCGAGATGTTCGACAAAACCGGCCATGACCAGGAACAATAAGCCCATGCCGGCCATGGTAATGAGATTGGTGAGCGCGGTCCAGAAAATGCCGCGTTTTACGCCGGCGACGCCTTTATCGGATAGGAAGTACTTCTTTTGGAATGAGGCGAACATTTAGGCCTCGCCTCCCTTCGTGACGGCGGCATCCGCGGCAGCAGTGATCTTCCAGCTCGCGGCCTGTTCGTATTCGGCCCACATCTTGGCGTATAGACCGTTTTGGGACAGCAACTCGGCATGGGTACCCGACTCCTGCACGCTACCCTGGTTGAGCACCACGATCTTGTCGGCCCCCACTACAGTCGAGAGTCGGTGCGCAATCATAATGACCGTGCGACCCGCCGCCAGCTTGCTAAAGGCGCGCTGGATGAGCGCCTCGTTCTCGGGGTCGGCAAACGCCGTGGCCTCATCGAGCACCACGATAGGCGCGTCTTTAAGGATCGCGCGGGCGAGTGCCACGCGCTGGACCTCGCCGCCCGAAAGATATGCTCCGCCGGCACCGAGCATGGTATTGATGCCCTGTGGAAGCTTGGCCACAATGTCGTCGCACTGAGCTGCGGAGAGGGCCGCACGCACTTCGTCGTCAGTGGCCGAAGGCTTGGAGGCGCGCACGTTATCGGCAAGTGTTTGCCGGAACAGCTGGTTGGTCTGGAACACGAAGGCGACCTGGTCCATAAGCTCGTGCGGATCCATATCGCGAACGTCCACACCGCCTACGAGCACTCGACCCGAGGAGACATCCCAAAAACGCGGAATCAGGCTTGCGCAGGTTGACTTACCGCCACCCGAGGGACCCACCAGGGCGAGGGTGCTACCAGCGGGAACGCTGAAACTCACATGGCTAACGGCAGGTGCTTCGGCACCTTCGTACGTAAAGCTCACGTCCTCAAAGCGCACGTCGCCGCCGGCAGGGTGCTTGGGTTGCGCGGGCACGGAGAGCCGCTTGGAATCCATGACGCTTCGAATGCGAGCCAGCGAATCGGCACTCATCTGAGAGGCCTCGCCCACAAACATGAGCTTGGTCATGGCCGTCGGTACCACGGCCGAAAATATCGCGTAAAACGTGAAGTTGGCCATAAAATGCGCGAAGTCCGTCTCGCCCGGCGCCAACAGCAACGCCACGGGCAACAGGAATGCCACAAGACCATTGAGCGCGGTAAGGTTGAGCACCTGTGGACCTCGGCAGAACGTGCCCGCATAGCTTTGCGCCATGTCGGCGTATTCGGCGATCGCATCGTGGAAGGCCTTAAAGGAGTAGACCGTCTGCTGGAATACCTTGACCACGGGGATACCGCGTACGTATTCGGTGCCGGTCTTGTTCATCTTGACCAGCGCGCCCATGTAGGCCTTCATAAACTCGCCGCCCTTGCCGCCCATCATGGCGGCCATGGCGCCAAGCGAAACGACGACCGAGATAAGGCATGCCGCGCCCAAGCGCCAATCGAGGGCGAAAAGCAGCACGAGCAGACCTGCGACCATGGCGGTGGCGCCGGCGATATCGGGCAGCATGTGCGCGAGCAGTGTCTCGGTTGAGGCGGCGCATCCGTCTACGATACGGCGCAGCTCACCGGTGGCGTGCGTGTCAAAGTAGCCGAGCGGCAGCTTAAGCAGATGCTCGCTCGTAGCCTTGCGGATATTGGACGCGCAACGAAACGCGGATAGGTGTGTGCACATGAGCCCCACGAAATAAATCACGATGCTCACCAGGGCAAAACCGACGGCCCACCAACCATACATCGCGATGTCGCAGGCTTCGCTCCAGTTAGGTGCCACGGCGATCAGATCGCGCGCGACAAGCCAAATGCACACGTACGGGCCAAAGCTCAGCAGCTGCGAGAGCGCCGAGAGAGCCATGCCCAAATACGTTAGGAATTTGCGGTCGCCGGCATATGCAAGCAGCTCGCCGATACCGCCGCCTTCCCTTTTTGATCCCTTTGCCATGAGATTCCTTTCTAACGGCTTGAGAGTTAACCGTAATGAACTTATCATTGATGTGTTAGCCATGGCTCACAATTAAGCCAGGCGTGGACGTTTCTGCAAAGGAAAGGGACGCTCTTGCAAATACGGCGGGCAGCGACCGACATAACCGAGCTCTACGCACCGCAGTTTGAGCAGTTTGGCCTGGAGCTTACCGGCAAGGGCGCCGTCTTTACCGGCGAGGTGGCAAACGACCGGGCGCACGGCCGCGCATGGATCATGCCCCTCTCCCCCACCTGCATCGTCATGGAGCATTTCATTACCCCGACGCACGATATGTACCTAGCCGAATACACACCCGAACCGTACGCATGCGTGAGCGAAGTCAGCGCGCCCACGCTCATGTGCATGCCCGAGGCTGGCATAACGCCTGCGAACCTTAAACCCTTGCATGGACCGTGGCCAAACAATGCCGTGTGCAGCTTTATCCAAGATAACTGTGGCGAGGAGTTAAGCCCACTGTTTGCAGGGCGGCTCTATCACTCGCGCTCGGTGCTCTTTTTGCCTGGATATTTTGACGAACTGGAGCACCGCTATCCCACCGAGTTCGCAGGGGTCTTTGAGGCGTTTGCCGAGCCATGGCACGAGGAGGCGACGTCTGCCATCTGCCACACGTTGCGCAGGATTAACGAGGACCGCGCCCGCACCGCAGGCGGACACGTCTATATGCAGGGCATCGTGGAGACCATGGTCGCGGAGCTCGCCTGTTCGCGCGCGGCCCACAAGCAGGCGCGGCAGGCGGCAGACACACGCGTCAGCATAACCATTGCCGAAGAAGCAACGGCAATGATTGAGCGCGCGCTCGACAAAGGCAGGCGTGTGGGTATCAACGAGGTGGCCGAGAGGCTCTACACAAGCCGCTCCAAGCTATGCGCCACCTTTAAGGCCCAAACTGACGAGTCCCTGGGCGCCTACATTCGCAGACGCCGTATGGAGCGAGCACAGGACCTTTTGGCTGATAGCTCGCTCACGATAGCGCAGGTGGCAGAGCGTCTAGGCTACCCTCAGCAGGCCGCCTTCGCCCAAGCCTTCAAGCAACACACCGGCACCACCCCCACCGCTTGGCGCTCCCAACATCAATAAAAAGACGGCAAAGGGACAGCCCCATGAGTTCCACACGCAATGTGACAAAGGGACTGTCCCTTTGTCACATTTACAAAAATGGGCGCGCCAACGGCGCGCCCATTCACTCAATTTCATTCAGCCCGCCTGACCCGAACGGCCGAGTCGTTGCAGAACCCGGGAGCCCCGGCAGGGCGGGTGCTTGCTCAAAATGAGTTCCGCACGCAAAGAAGGCCACTTAATGTGGCCTTCGTCTTGCGCAGGACTGTTTGAAATTTTGAGGAAGCACCCGCCCTGCGCCCGGCCCCTCGGTTCCCGTTTACGAGAGCGACATTCTCAGCAACTCGTTGAAGAGCTTCGGGTTGCCCTTGCCGCGGCTTGCCTTCATGCACTGGCCCACCAAAAAGCCGATGACCTTCTGGTTACCGTCACGATACTGCTGCGCCTGATCGGCACAGTTAGCCAGCACCTCGTCCACGATCGGCTGCAGCGCGCCGGCATCGCTCACCTGACGCATACCACGCTCGTCGACGATCTTGTTGGGGTCGTCGCCGGTCTGGGCCATGGCCTCAAAGACCTCGTGCGCCTGGTTGGAGCTGATGGCATCGGTCGCCAGCAGCTTGGCAAGGGCTGCCACCTGGGCCGGCGCGATGCCGGACTCGGCGAGCGACACGCCTGCGCCCTTAAGGTAGGCGATCATCTCGTTCACCAGCAGGTTTGCGGCCGTCTGGGCCTCTTTGCCGGCCATACCGGCAGCAGCGGCCTCAAAGAAGTCGGCAAACTCGGGGTCGCCGGCGATTTGCTCGGCATCCGCCGCCTTAATGCCAAAGTCGGCCTCAAAACGGGCGCGCTTGGCATCGGGCAGCTCGGGGATCTCGCCACGGCAACGGTCGATGAACTCGTCGTCCAGATCGAACGGCGCCAGATCGGGGTCGGGGAACAGGCGATAGTCGTCGGCCGTTTCCTTCACACGCATGACCACGGTGCGCTTGCGGCTGGGCTCCCAGTGGCGGGTCTCTTGATAGATGATGCCGCCCTCCTCGAGTACCTCGGCCTGGCGGCAAATCTCGTAGGCAAGGCCGTCGTGCAGGCTCTTAAATGAGTTGAGGTTCTTGAGCTCGGTCTTGGTGCCCAGCTTGGTCTCGCCGCGGCGGCGAAGCGACACGTTGCCGTCGCAACGCATGGAGCCCTTCTCCATGGAGCAGTCCGAAATGCCCAGCGTCACAAAGATGCGACGGAGCTTCTCCATAAACAGGCGAGCCTCCTCGGGCGTACGCAAGTCGGGCTCGGTCACGAGCTCAATCAAAGGCGTGCCGCAGCGGTTGTAGTCGACGAGCGACTCGGCCGCGGCGGTAATGCGGCCCTCGGCACCGCCCACGTGCACCATCTTGGCTGCGTCCTCCTCCATGTGGATGCGCAGGATGCGGATGGGCACCGTGTAGGAACCGTCCTCGCGACGCTCGGGCATCTGCAGGTTGGACGCGTCATAGCTGGCCAGGTGGCCGGCGCGCTGGGTGCCCTCGCGCATGGTCGACGTCATGGACGTGGACAGGCCCTCGGCGTTGGCCGAGGCGCTCGCCAGGCTCTGGGCCTCGGCCTCGCCAAATGCGCAGTCGGGGCGCTCGGCGGCACCGCGACCGGTCACGTCCAGGTCCAGGTGACCGTACATGGCAAAAGCGACCGGACCCTGCGTGGTTTGGAAGTTCTTGGCCATGTCGGGGTAGAAGTAGTGCTTGCGGTAGAACATCGAGTGGCGCTGGATCTCGCAGTTGGTGGCGAGGCCGGCCTTGACGATGCTCTCGATGGCGCGCTTGTTGGGCGCCGGCAGCGCACCGGGCAGGCCCAGGCACACCGGGCACACGTTGGCGTTGGGCTCGTCATCGTGGCTGAGCTTGCAATTGCAGAACATCTTGGTATCGAGTGCGGTGAGCTCGGTATGGATTTCCAGGCCGATCACGGCCTCCCAATCCTGCAGGACCTCGGAAAGCTCCTTCATTACAGCTCGCCTCCCTTCCCGGCAAAATCGGGCGCGACGGAAAGCGCGGGCGCACCCGTGGCGGCATCGGCAAAGCCGCGCTCCAGGGCGCGGGCAAACGTGAGCAGTTGACGGTCCTTAAAGGCCGGACCCACCAACTGGGCAGAAACGGGCATCTTGGTGTCCTCACCCAGGCCCAGCGGCACCGAGATACCACCGTTGCCGCAAATGTTGAGCGAAATGGTGTACAGGTCGGAGAGGTACATCTGCGTGGGGTCGCTGATCTCGCCAAACTTAAAGGCCGTGCGCGGCGAGGCGGGCATGAGGATGGTGTCCACCTTGGCATACGCGGCGTCGTAGTCCTGCGTGATGAGCGTACGGGCCTTTTGCGCAGCGTAGTAGTACTTGTCGTACACGCCCGAGCTCAGCAGGTAGGCACCGAGCATCTGACGGCGCTTGGCCTCGGCGCCAAAACCGTGGGCGCGCGAAAGCGAGCTCTGGTCGGACAGGTTGGCGCAGCCCTCCTCCTGATAGCCGTAGCGAATGCCGTCGAAGCGAGCCAGGTTGGAGAACGCCTCGGCCGGGCCGATGACGTAGTAGGCGGCGATGGCGGCATCCAGGTGCGGCAGGCCGACCTCGACCAGCTCGGCGCCCTGGTTCTGCAGCTCCTGGGCGGCGCGCTGAACAGCGGCCTTGACCTCGGGCGTCAGACCCTCGGCCTCCATAAACGCGGGGATAATGCCCACGCGCTTGCCCTCGATGCTGTCGTTGAGGTGCTCGGTAAAGTCGACGGCGCAATCCTGGCTGGTGCAGTCATACGGATCGTGGCCCGCGCCGGTAAGCGCGTTCATGGCCAGCGCGACATCCTCGACCGTGCGGCCAAAGGGGCCCACCTGGTCGAGCGACGAGCCAAAGGCAACCACGCCGTAACGGCTCACGGCGCCATACGTGGGCTTAAAGCCCACCACGCCGCACAGCGACGCCGGCTGGCGAATGGAGCCGCCGGTGTCCGAGCCCAGCGAGAGCGCGACCTCGCCCGCGGCGACGGCGGCAGCGGAGCCGCCCGAAGAGCCGCCGGGCACGCGCTCGGTATCCCAAGGGTTGTTGGTGCGATGGAAGGCCGAGCTCTCGGTAGAGCTGCCAAAGGCGAACTCGTCCATGTTGGCCTTGCCCATGGGCAGGCAGCCGGCGTCGAGCATGCGCTGGACGCAGGTGGCGGTGTAGACGCTCTGATAGTCCTCGAGCATACGGGACGCGCAGGTGGTGCGCGTGCCCACGAGGTTCATGTTGTCCTTGATGGCCAGCGGCACGCCCGCAAGCGGGGGCAGCGGCTTGCCTGCGGCACGGTCGGCATCCACGCGCGCGGCGGCCTCGAGCGCAAGCTCGGGCGCCACCTGCAGGAATGCCTGGACCCCGCCCTCGCGCGCCTCGATGGCGGCAAGGGAGGCCTGGGCCACCTCGGTAGCGGTAAAGTCGCCAGCGGCAACGCCCGCAGCGATCTGGGCGGCGGTAAGGGAATCGAAGCTCTGCGCCATTACTCGCTCTCCCCCTCTCCCAAAATGGACGGCACGCGGAAGTAGCGGTCGCGCGCGCTGCCGGCGTTTTCCAGCGCGACGTCAAGCGGCAGGTCGCGCTCGGGCTCGCGCAGGTCATCGCCCATCACGTTGGACAGGCTTCCGATGGGATGGAACGTGGGCTCCACGTCGGGCAAGTCATATTGCAAGACGGGCTCGAGCATCTGGACGGCGTCGTTCATGTAGGACGTCATCTGGGTGAGCTCGTCATCGGTCAGTGCGATCTTTGCGTACTCGGCGATGCCGCGCACATCTTTCTCGCTGAGTGCCATAGGCGCTCCCTTCCGCATAACAGTTAAACCGCTCTAGTATACAGGGCAACGCCGGCTTGGAGCAGGCGCTTTACCCAAATGCAGCGAAAACGTAACGAGGGCGGCGGGCTGGCAGGCAACGGACTGACGGTTCCGGAGCGAAACCGTCCCGCCCACAGCTAAAACCGCGTCACCCACAACGAAAACCATCCCGACCGCAACGAAAACCGTCCCGCCCACAACGAAAACCGTCCCGCCCACAACGAAAACCATCACAACATTCGACACTTTTCGTCCAAATCGCGATTTTCATCGAATGTTGTGATGGTTTGGAAGCCCCGACCACCACAAAGGTGCCTATTCCCCTTGCGGTGGTTCTGAACGATCCCCTATGCCGAGGCCTTGGCCTTGCGGCGCTTGCGGATCGCGTGGATCACGATGTCCAGCAGCAATAGCACAATGGCTACAACCACGATAAGCACAGCAAACTCACGCTTGCCCCAGTGGCGACCGGCCAGCGACTTTTGCTTGTCGACGTCCTTCTTGCTGTACTTGGTGCGTACGCAGTGCACCAGCAGGCGATGGTCGTTTACGCCATAGGGGGTGCAGGTGACGAGCGTCACCTTATCGGCGCCCGGATCGATGGTCAGCGACTCCATCTCCTCGGGCAGCACGACCTCGGAGTCCACCATCTTGTAGGCGAGCGTCTTGTTCATGGTGTGCAGCAGCACCAGGTCGCCGGGTTCCAGCGAGTGAATGTCGTCGAACATGCTCAGGTTGCGCATGCCCGAGTGCGCGGTGAGCACGCAATGCGTCGAGGTGCCGCCCACCGGCAGGCTCGTGCCCTCCAGGTGGCCGACGCCCGCCATAAGGACTTCTTCGCTCGTGCCGTGGTAGATGGGCATGCTCACGTCGATGGAGGGGATTTCGACCCAGCTCATCATGGGGTCGCGGTCAAAGATGAGCTGCTGAGCATAGGGCTCGATCTGGTCGGCGGGAAGCTCGGTGGCCTCGCCAGCCAGCTGCTCGTTAAAGGAGCGCGCCTGGAGCAGAATGCGCTCGCGCTCCTCGGCAGACAGCGCGTCCACAGTGCTGGACACGGTGCTGATCTGGTTGAACACGCCCGAGGCCTCGAGCCGATCCAAGATCCACGGCCAGGTCATAAGGCCCACGCCAATAAGAATGATGACGATGGTGATGAGCCGATCGGCCCAGCGCGGCAGCCGCTTGCGACGGCGCTTGGGCTTTGGTTGAGGTTTGGGCTGAGGGCTTGAGCCGCCGTTGTCCGCGGCGTTATTGCCCTTCATATGTTTGGCGCCCTGCACCATCGCCGGTCACTCCTCTACAACTCAAGTTGTCTAAACAAATAATAGCCGATTAGCGAACTTCCGCGCCGGACAACGCAGCTAGACTGCACCGTCCAGTCGAGGATAAGCCAGCATTTGAGTTTTCAAAATGTCCCGAATCGGCGGGGCGATTCGGGATACAATGTCAATAGAAAACGACGCATCCCGCGTAAGTGTACGAGAGCGCGGGCGGCCTAGTTTTCAGCTTTAGTTAAATGCCCGGGATCCGACCCCCGGGCATTCTTATTTGCGCTTTCGGCGCAAATGCCGTCCACCGTCCGCACCGCGCGTGCGCCTACGGACCTTAAACCGAACCTCATACGAGTCAAGAAACGCGATGACGAACGTGCCCACCGTCGCGAGGGCGGCGAGCGCGTTAAGGAATTTCAGCATTTGGGGACCTCCGATCGAGTCGTCGGCCGCCCGCGCACGGGATGCGTCGCAAAGCCATTTTAGCGCGCATGCTCGCATTTACAGCTGGTAAACGCAATATTAGCAAACATCTGTTCGATAGCTATGTGTTCGATCTTTGTCTGAGTTTTCCTCTTCAAATCGAGTAAGTGGTTTTCGAGCAATGGAGGCCGGGCTACGGTGTCCCACGAAAAACAGCCTCCTCATCGAACGCTGGAGCCTGGCTGCTGTATCCAAAAAACGGGGCAAACTCCAGCGCGGAGTCTGCCCCGAAAAGAGGATGGCAAAGCAAGAACGTCGATGGACGAGAAAAGTGTCCGCAAGTCTCATGGCCATCACATCCCACCTGCCAAGGGGATGGATGAGTGAGCGTTACTCCTGCTCGGACTCCTCAGCCTGCTTACGGCTGCGGATGAGGTGCGCCACGCCGATGCACAGCACCGCGCCACCAGCGATCCAAGTGAAGGTCACGCCGTTAAGACCGGTCAGCGGGAGGCCAGAGCCCTTCTTGTCGATAATGGTAAAGCTGAGCTTGCCGGTAGATACGGCGGCAGAATCGGCCTTTATGACACCATCAGCAGCAGTAACGTTGGCAGAATCCTTGTCGGGAGTCACTGCGGAGCCATCCTGCTTAAGCGTCCCGCGGGCAATGGTAAACGTGACACCTTTGGAAGCGGAGTTATTGTAGCCAGGCGCCGGGGTTACCTCTGTAAGGGTGTAGGTGCCCTCATCGAGACCGACAACGTTTATCTTACCGTCTGCGTCGGTCTTCAGCTTGGCCAGCTTGCTATCAGCCGTCTTGGTACCGTCCGCTTTGATAAAGTTGCTCGTATCACCGTTCTCCTGCAGCGTGAACTCAACGCCCTCGAGTCCCTTAGCTTCGTTATCAGAGCCCACCTTGGTGACATCGATGCCATAGGTGTAGTCATAGGCAGGGTGCTCGACCGTGGTGCCGACACCTTCAGCATGCGGATTGTTGGAATAAGTCAGCGTAACCATATTCTTCTGGGCTATACCAACCAAGCCGTTGAATATTTTTTTGATCTTGCCATTTTCGAAGATCTTGGTGGAGTCGAGCTTGGCCTTGTACTCGACAGTCACCTTCGAGTCACTGTTCAACGCAATGGGAGCGTCGTCCACGCCCGTGCAATTCTTGAGATTGGTGAAGTCGACAGTTATCGTATCGTTCTCGTACTTGGCGGTGTAGCAGCCAGTCTTGACCTTGGCATCACCAATCTTGACCGTGACAGCGGGCGTCGTGCCGTCAGATCCAAACTCGGGCGTCATGGAGTTGGGAAGCTTATCCGTGAAGGTGTACTTGTAGGTACTGTAAGTGTTGATGTTGCCCGCAACGGTACCGGTAAGCAGGTAGTCGACATAGTCGTCCATCTGAGAGTCCGCAGCCTTATTGGGATTCTCGGGTGCGCCGAACGTGCTGCCCTTTGCGTCGTCCTTTACGGCCTTGGTCACAGTGGGGACCTGCTTCTTGGGAGCAATGGTCTCAGCGGAACCGCCGACAACGGCGAAAATCGGCGAAGTGAAGGTATCCGTGTTGCGCTCGGCGACAGCATTTGGGTTCTTGCCGACGCTCTTAGTCACGAAGAGCCAGTAGCCGGTATTCAGACCAGTGAAGGTGCCACCGGTGCTCGTTTTGCACTCATCCGTCCCTTCAGTGATATTGGCGTCCTCCAGTGCCTTGGCGATCTTGTCGAGGGTTGTTCCGGCATCGAGCTTAGTAGTCTTGTCTGTACCTGACTTGTAAACACCTTCGGTTTTTGATTTAAGCCAGTCGGCCCACTTCTGAGCATCATTGTCGGAGGGCTTTGTAACGTCGCTAGTTTCGGCAAATGCCCCGGTCACAGCATCCCTAACGGTATCTGACGCCCACTCAATGTCGGAAAGCGTCTTAGCGCCATTCCAGTTGTTAACGCCATCCAAATCCTGCGTGACCTTGGCCTTGAAAATCTGGATACCCTTAAAGGTTGTATCCGTATAGGTCTTCTCGTCAATATTTACATTGCCGTCCGGAGCCACCGTTGGCGTGCCATCAGCAAACGCCATGGTCACCGGGGCCATGACGCCGCCGAAGCTCAGCGCTGCTGTGAGGCCGGCGGTTACTGCCAGGCGTGCGATGTTCTTGCTCATGCTCATCTTCTTTTCCTCCGTTTTCCGGTTGGTTCTCATTCGATCGGTCATCATCTGTCTGTGTCTTAGCATCTACTTCGCTACGTCTCGCCCCGCTCTCTGTGGGGCTGCCAGCTACTCTTTATGGCTGCCACCTCCCCGCTTGACCAGGAGCGCGACCACGAGGAGCGCGGCTCCGGCGACCGCTGCGGCGGCCGCGGCGTACATTGCCATATCGCCAGTCGAGGGCATAAAGCCTCGACTCACTTCGTTACTTGGGGTGTTAAGCACCGACAACTCGACTAAACCCTTCCCGGCATCGGCGGCATCAACTCGCAGAGGGCTTTCGGCCGATACGGTCACCTTAGGCTTGGCGGCCGCCACCTGGTCGACATCCAGGCCCTCGGCCTTGACCGTCACGCAGCACGTGCCCTCAAAGGCGGTGTAGCCCTTGGGCGCCTTGAGCTCGCGGACCTCCAGCTTGCCCGAGTCCACGCCCGAGACGGTCACGCGGCCGTCCTCGCCCGTGGTGACGGTGGCCTTGCCCTCCGCATCCCACGTGCCATCGGCCGCTAGCGTGCGGCCGCGGTCGTCGGCGATGCTCAGGACCGCCCCGGCAAGCGGCTTGTCGCCGTCGCTGCCGCGCTTGGTGAGCGCGAGATCCCAGGTGTAGGCGCACGCATCATCGCTCGGCGTGCGAGTGAAGCCGGCATCGCTGAACTGGTCGGCAAAGGGAGAGCGCGGGTAACGCAGGTAGACCTCGTTGGGGTTGCCCTTCGCGATGCCGTGGTTGCACGCGCTGTTGAGCGGCGCGTTGTACACGGCGACCACGCGGGCGCCCGCGGTGAAGGCGTCGGCCCCGCCGAGCGCGGCGATGAGGTCGCCGGTACGCACGGTGAAGGTTCCGTCAACCGCTACCTTGGTGGCGCACTGGGCCGTGATGTCGGTCCAGCCCTTCGCGGGCTCGGTGTCGGCTCGGCCGTCCTTGCCGGTCTGGACGGCGTCGAAGCCACCGTCCGCGCCCGCCGCCACGTACACGCGCACGCTCGCGGCCACCTTGGAGGGGTCGAGCCCCGCGCTCATGGTGTCGACGAACCGCACCGCGTAGGTGTCGTAGGCCGTGAGCCCCGCCGGGACCGTGGCAGAGAGGCGCCAGTACAGGTCGTCGGCAACCGTGGCGTCGGCGGCCTTCTGCCATGCGGCGGTGCTGTCCTCCAGCACGTGCTTGGCCACCTTGGGGGTCGCGGCCTTGGGCTTGACGGTGACGGCGCTGCCGCCCACCAGGGCCATGATCGGCGCGGTGCCAGCCTCGCCCTGGGCGATGGCGTCGTCGTCGGCGACGATGAGCCAGTAGCCGCAGGGCAGCTCGGCCGCCGTGCCCGCGTTGAGGGCCGCGAGCTCGGCGCCAGAGCTCTGGAGGGAACGAGCGAGCTGCGCGCTCAGCGCGCTCGTAAGGTGGGAATCGGTGTTGAGCCACTCGGCAGCTTCCTGCGCGGTGGTCTGGGAATTGGGCATGCCGGCGCTGTGCAGCACAGGCAGCGCGGCGTCGCGCACGGCGTCGCTTGCCCAGGCGAGGTCGGTGGCGATCTTGGCGTCGCTGTCGCCGTCGACGACGTTGGCGCTAAAGATCTGGTAGGCGTCGTAGCTGCGCGCCACGGTGCCGCTCACCGTGATGGAACCGGTCGAGGTCGGCGCGGCCTGCGCGGATGCGGGGAACACAACCGCGCAGGTGCCGATCAGGAGGGTAAGCAGCGCAAACAAGATCGGGAAGGAGCAAACTTTCTTATTCACGACGCTCGCCTCCCTTCGCATTCGCCTTGCGACGAATGTGCATCCAGGCCGCAGCAGCGCAAAGCGCCGCCGCGCCGGCAAGGTACGTCAGAGTGACGCCCGACATACCAGAAAGGGGCAATGTGGTGGAGTAGGTGTTGGTGAAGGTGGGGTGGACTCGGGTTTGGTGCCATCGATGGGATTACCGTCGGCGTCAACGATCTTGGTGCAGGCCACATTCGTGGGCTCGATTTTGCCGTTTGTATTGTCCGTCATCGTGACGTCAAATCGATAGACAGACTTGTCGTATTTATAGTGCGAGAACAGCGAACCGTCAGTTTTCTCGCGCACATAGTACGTGAAGGTCTTGGAAGCGCCACGGCCCGTGGAGTCGGACGCGAGCTTGTCGAGTTGATTGAGTTCGTACTCGATCGGCTTGAAGCTCCGGGTCTGGGACTTGTCACCGTCGGCAGTGGGGGTAATCTCGCCCTTGGGGTCAGTCGTAACCGTCTCGGCATTATCGAACTTATCGTTATCCGCAAGCTCGAGCGTGAACTCCTTCATCTCGCCACCCTTAACAACCTTAGTCACCTTGGGAGTCCAAGAGCCCTTGGAGGTGTACGGAGTGTATTTGTTAGTGAAAGTTGCACCACTGGTAAGCGCAACGATAACAGCGTTTTCGCCTTCAGCTGCTACGGTGGCTGCTGATTCTGTTTCTGGCGTTCTTGCGCCAGCGCCGTCATTTTTTACCTTTGTTACCGAAACGCTCCCGACTTTGTAATACGTGTATTTAATGTCAAGCACGTTGTGCGACTTTTTCTCATCCCTCACAACCTCAGGATCAATTTTGTAGATCGTTTTGTCGTAAGTCACGTTCTTGTCCGTGCCCGGAACCTCTACCAAGTAGTAAACAAGATCGTCGTCGGCATAAACTTCACCCAGATCAAAGGTGAGATTTCCATCCCCATCGTTTTTCACCGTATCAACCACCGAGCAGCCATTGAGCTGAAGTTTGCCATTGGAGTCAAAGCTCGGAACTGTATATGAGATCCCGCCTTGTTCGTTAATAATCTTGTTCTGTCTGAGTAGCTGGAAATCGAAGTCATTTCCTTTAAGCGTGCCGTCCTTAAGCACCTTGGAGCCATTGAGCTTCATCTTGGGGTAAACCTTGACTTCTTGAGTGAAGCCAGCGATTACGTCGCCGTTGGTCATGATGCCACCACCGTGGATGTTGGAACTGTTGCCCGTGATATATAACGTAGCCAGCCTTATAGCTTCATTTTGATCTTCAACGAACGGTTCGGACTTTAGGCCAATCATGTACTTGGCCTGGACTCCGTCATACTTACCGATGGTCGTAGGCTGACCGTCAATCGTGCCCGACCAATTTGCAGCACCACCGCCGAGCATCTGGCCCGTTACGGCTGCGATATAGTCAGCGTTATCCGACTTGCGGATAAGGAAGAGGTCCTCATGGCCACGCCTCTTGAAGTCATCGGTAATCTCACCGCCATCAACACTTGGAGGCTGGTCTTCATTCTTACCATTGGTGCCACCTGATAGATTCTCACCGTTTGCATCGGTGTTTCCGAAAATCGCAATACCATTGGCATCGGTAATCGCCGTCTTGCCGCTCGGGCAGGCTGCGAAGCCACCACCATAGCCCTTAGCCGAGTTTTTGGTAATCAGGGCGTTATATATCTTGAGACGCGCCGAATTAACGCCCTCGTCACTGTTGCCTCCCTGGACAAAAACGCCACCGCCACCCCAGTCATTGGTGGTATTAGTCGTATTGTTAGTTATGTAGGCTTTCTTGCCGCTCACATTAAATTCGCCAACTGTAGGCGCAGCGATACGGATGCCGCCACCCTCTGAGTTTTGCGCCACATTGCTGGCGATGATTCCACCATAAAACGCAAACCCGGAAAGAGGTTTATTCCAAGCGCCAGCATAAACGCCGCCGCCAGCCTCGGCAGAGTAGTTGCCCGTGATGTAGCCGCCGCTAATAACCAGACCGCCTTTTTTCTGTCCCTGATTGTGGCTAAAGGCAGCAATGCCGCCACCACCGTGACAACCGTTACCTTTGTGTCCTTCATCGGTATAGAACTGATATTTGTTGTTAGTAATGTAACCATTCGTAATGGTCACCATAGAGTCCTCAGCACAAATTCCCGCGCCATAACCGACTTCATTATCATTTGTACCGTTACCGGAGATAATACCGCCAACCATGTTTACCGTAGAATTCAGGGCATAAACGCCGCCGCCACTGGGGGCATAGTTACCAGCGATTACGCCGTCAGAGATGTCAAGAGTTGAGTTCTCGACAGAAATACCCGCACCAGCGGCGCCCTCCGGACAATATCCGCCGCAGACATACCCGCCGTCCACGCTGATGGCCGAACTGCCCGCTGCGTACACCAAATTTTTGACACAGTTGTTTTTATCCTGCGTAATCATGCCGCTCTCAAAATTGAGGTGGCCACCGCTATTGATTACGATAAGCCTCAAGTCCTTTGAGCCTGAGCACGCCACGATGGCACCCTTGACATGAGCCTTATACGCCTTAAGAGTCTCGGTTGTACGGGTTCCGTTTGCGACCGATTCGGTTACGTAGTAGGTAAGGCCAGTCGGAATGCCATTGGAAGTATCGTATTCCATTAAAGCGAGATTGCCGCATTTATTTGTTTGAGAAGTCGTAGTCTCTGTCGCGGCAACTTGCTGACCGTCCTTGACAGTCAACGTTGCGCCGCCGGTTATGTTGAATAGGGGCTGGCTCTGACTTGTATACTTAATTTTGCAGCCATTTAAATCCAGCGTGATATTGCTGCCGTCCTTGTTAAGCGCGATTGTCTCGCCGGTCTCGACATCATTCATAAGCTTGAAGCTAGCAACACCGCTTGCATTTGCCAGTTTTTTCAAGTCGTCAGCTGTTCGTATTTCAGTGGATGCCGTTTTAGTCTGCCCGCCTTCCGCAGCCAGCATTACGGCATTGCCATCCGACAACTCGCCATCTTCGGCCTGCAGCTTACCTTCAGGCTGACCCTGCTCAACATCATTTGAAGGGTCGGCTTCGTCGCCCTCGGTCTCGTCACTATTCTGGTTTTCGGTATCCCCGTTGTTGGTGTTTTCTACATCAGTAGACTCAGTTGAGGAACCCCCCCCCATCACAGTTTCCTCGGTAGGAGCTGCCTGGGCATCGTTGGCAATGGCCTGCGAGATCGGGGGCATGACGAGCGACAGTACCAGGCTCAAAACGGAGGCTCCGCACAAAACGCCTGCCAGTACACGGCGCGTCGCTTTATTACTCTGCTTAGATTTGTCCGAATTCGCTTTCATCGATGTCTCCTCCCCAAGAGACCGAGATCTTGCTCTTTCACCATCAAACTTGGGCGCGCGACTTATAATTGCTCGCGCTCGATATGCATATTATTATTCTTTGTTTAAACAAAGAGTAACAATGTCAGTTTTGCTTCGCGTTGCCTTAACTTCTTGACAATTATTCAAACTATGCATTGTTTTTCGAGGGTTAAATTTCGGAAAGACGCTGGTGAACTCGTTAGCAAATCTAGATAAATGACACTTTACCATTGTTTGTACAACATTTTGTTTTAACCCGCTCAATCTGTGAACGGCCAAAATTGCGCCGTGAATGGCAGTATATCTACCTGCAAATATTAGTTATGAGCTAATTGGTCAATTACTGCACAACCAGCGTGTGCCGACATGTTCATACATCGAAACTTGAATGACATTGCATGTTACCGGCTGCAAATCTCCTCGCTACAAAAAAGCGTCCCAACAATCGACTGTTGGGACGCTTGGAAAACCACCACAAAGGCGCTCTGCCCTCTTTGTGGCTGCCCCCAGGCGCTACAGCAGATGCTCCTGGATAAAGATCGCGATGCCGTCCTCGTCGTTGCTCGCGGTTACAAAGTCCGCGGCGGCACGGGTGGCGTCGCTGCCATTTGCCATGGCCACACCCACGCCGGCGTCGGCCACCATGCAGGTATCGTTATCGGCATCGCCAAACACGCAGATGTTCTGAAGCTCCATGCCGTTGAGCTCCGCCACGCGCACAAGGCCGCGCGTCTTGGACACGCGCGGATCCATGAACTCGTAGAGCCGCTGCGTGGTCTGCAGGGCCGCCGCCTTAACAGTGTTATCTGCAAACGTCGACGCCCGTTCAATCACCCGCGGCATCACCTCGGGCGCCATGGTAAACATCACCTTGGGCTGCGGCTCGCGCAAGAACTCGGCAAAATCGACCACCTGGTAGGGCACGCCGTCGACGCGCGACAGGTGCTCGACGCACGCGTTGCTCTCGGGCACGTAGAACACGCCGTCTCGGGGGCAGACGGGTGTTGCCGGAAGGTCCGCCATGTGCTTGCAGATGCGCGCGATGGTCTCGCCCGGCAGCGGAAAGCTCAGCTCGTTGATGGCGTGCGCGCGATCGATGACCTCGGCGCCACCGCAGCCCACGAGCACGTCCACCAGGCCTTCGATGCCCCAGAACTCGTACATGGCCTCGGTCGCGTGGGCGTCGCGCCCGGTGCACAGGCCAAAAAGCACGCCGCGGTCGCGCAGGGCGCGGATCGCCGCCACGGTGCGCGGGGACACCGTATGCTGGCTCGTGAGCAGCGTACCGTCGATATCGCAGAACACGGCTTTGATGTGGCTGAAGGTGGCGTCCATGGGGGCCTTTCTGGGTTGTGCGGCGGTGTGGGGTGTATTCGTGAACGGCGTACATGGTATACCAAGGCGCGGATGCTGCCTGTCAAAGCAAAACCACCACAAAGGTGCCTGGCCCCTTTGTGGTGGTAGGATGCAGGATGGCCTGGCCCAGGGCGCAAACCATCACAACATTCGACGTTTTTCGGCAAAATCGCAATTTTTATCGAATGTTGTGATGGTTTTACTGCCTTGCGGCACGATCCAAATGCCGGCGTCCAAACAGCAGCAGCGCCGCGGGAACCGCCGTCACGACCATGCCCGCCCCCACGAGTGTCCGTTGTACGCCAAATGTTGCCGCCAGCCACGGTGCAACCGCCAGAGGGGCCACGCCGGCGAACATATTGCCAAAGCCCATGACCGAGTTCACGCGGCCGAGTTGCTCGAGCGGAGCCGTCGTTTGCACAATGGTGTTGTGGAGCGGGTTGACGACGCCCCAAGCTATGCCCAGGGCGATCTGGCCGACGAGGGCCACGCCCACGTACGGCGTCCCCACATAGAGCAGACTTCCCAGGCCCACGGACATAAGCGCCACGAGCAGCGTTTTAAGGTTGACCAGGTGCGGCGGCAAGCGGAGCGCGAGCACGGCACCCAGCACCGCGCCGACACCGCAGGCAGACGAGAGCCAGCCCATCCACTCAACGCCAACGTGCAGAACATCGCGATAGAAAAACGACTCGAGCGGATCGAAGGCACCGTAGCCAAAGTTCGAGAGGAAGATGATGCAAAACAGCAGGGCGAGAACGCTGTTGGTGAAGACTGTCTTGATGCTGGCTGCGAAGGTGGCACGGGAGGATGCGCTGGGGTTGGAGCTTTGTCCCGCACGCTCCCCTTCCTCTGCCGAATCGGCATCCGCATGCCCGGCGACATGGCTGGTCTGCGGCCTAAAGCCCCAACCGGCGACGAGCGCCAGCACGGTAAAGAGCATCATGAGCACAAACACCGCGCGCGACGACGCAGCCGCCGCGACAAAGCCGCCCAGCGTGGGGCCAACGATGATACTCACGTTTGAAAACATGGCGATGGCGGAGTTGATGTCTTTGAGCTCGACAGGATCGTCGGTGAGGTAAGCCGGATAGGATGTGGCGATGGGCTGGGCGAATCCCATCACAAAGCCCAGAAACACCGCGCCGAGTAGGACGACGCCGGTCGCGCTGCCAAAGGCGATGATTGCCGTGCCAGTTGCGAGAGCGCCGATGATGCTCAGCAAGAAATGGCGGCGCGGACCCCAGGCGTCGAGCGCAGCGCCACCCGCAAAGGATCCCAGGATCACGAAAACGTTCATAAACAGAACGGCCAGCGATGTCGCCACGACTGAGGCATCGTCTGCATAGGTGAGCGTTCCGATGACGCCGATAAAATAACTGGTCTGAAACCCGGTGTAGATGAGAAAGCGCATCGCCACCAGCCGCTTGGCCTGCACGGACAGCGATGATTGAGGCTTTGAGAAAAGAGATGCGAGCATGGAGACTCCTTGTTTCATACGAATACGGGCGGTGGGCATTCGCCACCGTCTGTCAAATCAATCTATCCGCATGAAACATTAAGGACGCATCAGGACCCTTCTCTCCGTTTTTCGCCCGTCATGAACTACTTGGTAGATTGTAAGGCATGTCCCACACATCTACCAAAGCAAAAACCACCACAAAGGTGCCTGGCCCCTTTGTGGTGGAAATGACGTTTGCCCAGATAAAACCTGCCAAAATAAACCTATCCATTTTTGGCATGTTATGGCAGCGCAGCGAGCCGGCCCCAAGCCTTAAAGGTGATCTTGGATAAGGTCGCAGATGGCTCGGGCGTCGTTGATGTTGATGGCTCGGGTCGCAAAGCCGGCGTCGAAGGCCTGACGCGCCAGTGCCTCGTTGCAGGCAAGGGCCAGAGTGTGGCCATCGACCAGGTCGAGTGAGCTCTTGCCGCGCAGACGGTCGACACCGGAGCGCGCGACCACGATGTTGTCGAAGCTCTCGGTCTTGTAGCCCTCAATGATTACCACGTCGACATCGTTGTAGCGCGACAGCAGCTCGCGCGCGGGCATCTCGTCCTCCTCGCGCGTGTCGGCGTACTCCGCCCAGCGCGTGGCGCAGATGAGGCCCACGTGCTTGGATCCGGCCTGGTGATGGCGCCACGTATCCTTAGCGGGCACGTCGATATCAAAGCCGTGATGCCCGTGATGCTTGAGCGAACCCACGCGCAGGCCGCGGCGGGTGAGCTCGGCGATAACCTTCTCGACGAGCGTGGTCTTGCCCGAGTTTTGGTAGCCGATAAACGCGATCGCGGGGACGGCCGGGGCCGGAGCTGCGGGCGCGACGGCGACGGGCGCGCTCGCGGGTGCGTCGCCCGCGGCTCCCACGGCCTCAACAGCAGCGGCCTGACGCTCTGCACGATCCCACACGCCCGAGCGACCGCCCTCCTTGTGCAGCAGGCGCACGTCGACGATCTCCATGCCGCGATCGACCGCCTTGCACATGTCATAGATGGTCAGGCACGCGGCACTCGAGCCGGTCAGAGCCTCCATCTCGATACCCGTCTTGCCCGTCACGCCCGCCGTAACCAGTACGTGAAAGCCAACCTGCCCGTCCACGCGCGCCGGCGCCCAGCCCTCGGGCACGTCCTCGGCCGGCGTCCCCGCCGGAGCGATGGGCGCAATGTCGCACTTGCTCTTGGTAATGAGCAACGGATGGCACATGGGGATGATGTCGCTCGTGCGTTTGATGGCCATAATGCCCGCCACGCGCGCGCAGGCAAGCACGTCGCCCTTTTTGGCGCGGTCCTGCAGTACCATGGCCTGCGTCTCGGGATGCATGAGGATGGTGCCCTCGGCGATGGCGATGCGATGGGTCTCGGCCTTGTCGGACACGTCGACCATGCGCACCTCGCCCTTGGCGTCCACATGCGTCAGCTCGTCGCGACGGGCGTCACGGGCGGGCTCGGCTGCAGCGTTGGCAGACGGCTGTGCGGACGCGTCGGCGTTGCCAGCATTCGCCGCAGCCGTGACTTTGTGGGCAGACATCGCGGCCCTGCGAGCGGCCTTGGTGGCATCGGCGTACCTGCTCTTGGCCATATGATCATCCTCCGATTTGGGACATAAATCGTTGCGTGCCCTCAATTATCGCGTGTTCCTGCGGTTTGTGGGCCACGGCATCGCGCCAAATCGAAAGTACCTGCATATCATCACCACGGCGCAACGCCTCGCGCACCGAATACTCGGCATCGCTGAACAGGCACGGACGCACGTTGCCATCGGCCGTCAGGCGCAGGCGGTTGCAGCTCGCGCAAAAATGGTTGGACATGGCGCTGATGAAGCCGACCGTTCCCGCCGCGCCCGGAAAGCGCCAATAGCGCGCGGGGCCCGCGCCGGCAGGAGCGTCGGTGATGTCAAGCGGTTCGAGCTCGCCCAGACCCATCGCGGCGGCCCCGGCATTGACGCGCGCCCGCAGCTCGTCGCTCGGCACGCTGTCGCTCGCATCCCACAACTCGGGGTTGAGCGTGGGTGCGTGAGGGTCCACGGCGCAATGCGAGCTCGTGCGCTCGTCGCCGATGGGCATGTATTCGATAAAGCGCAGGTGGATGGGGCGGTCGACGGTCAGTCGTGCGAGGGCCGCCACATCCTGGTTGAGCCGGCGCACAACAACGCAGTTGACCTTAACGGGCTCAAAGCCCCAAGCCAGCGCCGCGTCGATGCCAGCCATGGTCTGCTCGAGTCGACCCAGGCGCGTGATCTTTCCAAAGAGCGTAGGGTCGAGCGTGTCGAGCGAAATGTTGACGCGGTTAAGCCCCGCGTCCTTGAGCTGCGGCGCCAGCTTGGGCAGCAGGGCTCCGTTGGTGGTGAGCGAGATGTCCTCGATCTGCGGAATCGCGCGGATGTCGCGAATGAGCGGGATGATACGGCGGCTGACCAGCGGCTCGCCGCCCGTCAGGCGTACGCGGCGAATGCCCTCCCCCGCCACCAAGCGCACAAAGCGGGCGATTTCCTCGGCGCTGAGTAGCTCGTCGTGTGCACGGGGCGCCACGCCATCGGCCGGCATGCAGTAAATGCAGCGGAAATTGCACTTGTCGGTAACGGCAATGCGCAGGTAGTTGATATCGCGGCCAAAGCCGTCATGTTGCACGTGCCCGTCCACGCAGCCCTCCCCTCACGCGGCGTTTTATTCTTCGGAAAACATAATACCCCACGAGAGAATCATGCCGACACCCGTACGACAGGACAGGTCGCTTCGAGCAAAACGGACTTCCCAAGCCCATCCTCAACACACAGACCATCACAACATTCGATGCTTTTCCCGTTTTTGGCAAAAAACGTCGAATGTTGTGATGGTTTGAGACGAGGTGAGCGGCATGAAGGGTCAAAGCATCGTGCTCGAACGGGTTAATCCAACTCTTTTAAGCCATGCGCCAGCTGCCAGTACTCGCCGTGCTGGGCGAGCAGTTCTTCGTGCGCGCCGCGCTCGATGATGCGGCCGTGTTCGAGGACCATGATGGCATCGGCGTCGCGGACGGTGGACAGGCGGTGCGCGATCATAAACGTGGTGCGTCCGCGCATGATGCGGTCCATACCGCGCTCGATGAGCTTTTCGGTGCGCGTGTCGATGCTCGAAGTGGCCTCGTCCAGGATGAGCACCGGCGGGTCAGCGACGGCCACGCGCGCGATGGCGAGCAGCTGGCGCTGGCCCTGCGACAGGTTGGCGCCGTCGGCCGTGACCGGCGTGTCGTAGCCTCTAGGCAGGCGGCGAATAAACGAGTCGGCGCAGGCCGCCTCGGCAGCGGCGCGCACCTCCTCGTCGGTCGCGTCGAGCTTGCCAAAGCGGATGTTCTGCGCAATGGTGCCGCTAAACAGGTGCGTATCCTGCAGCACAATGCCGAGCGACCCGCGCAGGCTGGCCTTGGCAATGTGCTTGACGTCGATGCCGTCGTACGTGATCTCGCCGTCATCGACCTCGTAGAAGCGGTTGATGAGGTTGGTGATGGTCGTCTTTCCGGCGCCCGTCGAGCCCACAAACGCGATCTTTTGCCCCGGCTTGGCAAACAGGTTGAGGTCCGTGAGCACGCGGGTGCCCGGCACGTAGGAAAAGTCCACGGCATGGAAGCGCACGTCGCCGGCAAGCGGAACCAAGCCGCACGTGAGCTCGGTACCGTCGGCAGCCACCGCGCGGCCCGACTCATCAACGGCTGCCACGTCATGCAAGTGCCCGTACGCGCCCACGCCCTGGCCCTCGGGAATTTTCCACGCCCACGCGGCGTCGCCCGTCTGCACCAGCTCCACGTAGCCCTCGTCCACCTCGGGCTTAAGGTCCATGGCGGCAAACAGGCGCTCGGCACCGGCCAGCGCGTTGAGCAAAAAGTTGCCCAGCTGCGTAAACTGGTTGATGGGCATGGCCGCCTGGCGTACAAAGACCAGGTAACTTGCAAGCGCGCCCACGTCGGCGAGTCCCTTGATGCAGAGCATGCCGCCCGCCACGGCGACGATGGCATAGTTGACGTAGCCAATCACGACGGTCATGGGCACCATGGAGTTGGCATAGCTCACGGCGGCGGTGCCGGTACGGCGAAGCTCGTCGTTGCGGCAGGCGAAGCCGGCAACATTCGCTGCCTCGCGGTTAAAGACCTTGATGACCTTTTGGCCCGAGACCATCTCTTCGATATATCCGTCCAAGTCGCCAAGCGATGCCTGCTGGGCGGCAAAGAAGCGCTTAGAGCGCGCGCCCGAGTAGCGCGCATACAGCACAATGGCCGCATCGCACACGAGCGTGATAATCGTGAGCTGCCAGTTGAGAATGATGAGCATGGCCGTGGTGCCCACAACCTGAATGGCGGCCTGAATCACGTTGGCAAAGCTGTTGTTGAGCGCCTCGGAGACGGTGTCGACGTCGTTGGTGAAAAAGCTCATGATGTCGCCCGAGCGTGTGCCGTCAAAATAGCTGAGCGGCAGCGTCTGGATGTGCGCGAACAGGTCGCGGCGAATATCGGACACCACGCGTTGGGCCGCGCGCACCATGATTTGTGAGTAGCCCAGGGCCGAGAGCACGCCCGCGGCGTAGATGATCGCCGTCAGGATGACCTGCTTGGCAAGCAGTTCCTCCCCGCCCGTGGCCAAACCGTTAACGATGGGGCGCACCATGTAGGTGCCGGCGAGGCTCGCGATGGCGGCGACGGAGGCGAGCACGCCCACCGCGAGCAACGAGAACTTGGCATGCCCCATGTAGGAGAGCAGGCGGAGCACAGTGCGCTTGAGGTCGGCCGGGCGTGCTTGGGCTGCGGTCTTAGGCATGGCGCTCACCCCCTTCCAAGGTCGATCCGCTGGGGACGGAGGAAAACGGATCATTCGCGCAGCCATCGTCACTGCCTCCGGCGGCGTCCGCGTTCCCCGCAAACTCCATCTGCGAGGCGTAAATCTCCTGGTAGATGTTGTCGCCCGCCAGCAGTTCCTCGTGCGTACCCACGCCGTGGACACGACCGTCGTCCAACACCACAATGCGATCGGCATCCATGACGCTCGCGATGCGCTGGGCGATGATGAGCACGGTCGTATCGGGAATCCGAGCGATGTGCTCGCGAATCTTAGCGTCGGTCGCCATATCGACCGCGCTGGTGGAGTCATCAAAAATGAGCACGCGCGGATGCTTGAGCAGCGTGCGCGCGATGCACAGGCGTTGCTTCTGGCCACCCGAAACGCCGGCGCCGCCTTGGCCCAACTCGCCGTCCAGCCCGCCGATGCGATCAAGGAACTCGTCCACGCACGCCGCGCGGCAAGCCGCGAGGAGCTCATCGTCCGACGCCTGCGGATTGCCCCACTGCAGGTTCTCACGCACGGTGCCCGTGAACAGCACATTCTTTTGCAGCACAATGCCCACGGCGTCGCGTAGGGTCGCGAGGTCGTAGTCGCGCACGTCGTGTCCGCCCACAAGCACGGCGCCCTCGGTGGCGTCGTACAGGCGCGCAATCAGCTGCACAAGCGAGCTCTTGCCCGAGCCCGTGCCGCCGAGGATGCCCACCGTCGAGCCGCTCTCGATGCGAAGGTCAATATGCTCGAGCACATCCTCGGCTGCGTCCGCGCGGTATTTAAAGGAAACGTCGCGAAACTCGATACTGCCGTCCGCTGGCGCCGCAGTCGCGAGGTCTCCCGCAGGGTTGGCGATAAAGGGCTCCTCATCGAGCACCTCTGCGATACGGCCCACACTCGTGAGAGCGCGCGTGAGCAGCAAAAACACGTTGGAAATCATCATGAGCGAGTTCATGATCAACAGCACATAACTCATAAAGCCCGTGAGCGAGCCCACGCCCAAGCGACCTTCGATGATCATGCGGCCGCCAATCCACAGAATCGAGAGCGCAGCCACGTACATCGAGAGTTGGAACACCGGCAGGTTGAGCACAGCGGTGCCGAAGGTCTTGGTCGCCGTGCCGGCGAGCTCGGTATTGACGGTGTCGAACTTGTCGCACTCGTGCTCGGCGCGCACGTAAGCCTTCACGGCGCGCACGGCGG
>ENA-OQKR01000071-OQKR01000071.1-human-gut-metagenome-genome-assembly--contig:-NODE-71-length-41914-cov-4.175246_pt1 | contig 41914 bp, 30 predicted proteins | sample MGYA00242803_ERZ504806 | MGnify/ENA primary metagenome ERZ504806 (study PRJEB26092, sample SAMD00036399) | human gut metagenome | host: Homo sapiens | study: EMG produced TPA metagenomics assembly of...
AAAACCAAGCTCAAGACCGACTGCCTTGAGCGCCGGCACGAAGGTGAAGCTCGCGCCCATCACGATGGGCAGGCCCGAACCGACGACACCTTTTATGGGGAACTGTTGAAGGAAAATGTCGAGCGCCGAGAGGACGAGCGACGCCTGGATGACAGCGGCTTCCTCTTGAGGGGTAAAGCCACAGACCGACGCGATAATGATGGCGGGCGTGACGATACCCGCGAATGCCGCCAGCACATGCTGCAGTGCATGGGGTAATACCTGCACAAACGAAACTTTTCCCATACGCTCGAACAGGGCATCCCCTGCTGCCGACTCTGCCATTTGCGCCTCCCATACCCTAGGCAGCGGCCCCATGCCGCTCAACGGTCGGACATTATAGGGCATATGGCACAGGTAGCATTTTGACCCGCATGCGGCAGAGGGCTAGGGCAGCTCATTTGGGATGCGACTAGCGCTTGCGGGGGACGAGTTTGGTGCGACGCAGGCGGATCATCTCGGCGGCGATGGAGATGGCGATCTCCTCGGGGTCCTCGGCCTCGATGGCGACACCGATCGGCAGGTGCAGCTCGTCGATCTGCTCCTGCGTAAAGCCCTCCTGCTCCAGGCGGGCGCGCACAAAGGCGGTCTTGCGGCGCGAGCCCAAGCAGCCCAGATAGGCGGGTTTGGCACGCATGGCCTGAATCACCACATCGATATCGGACTTGTGACCCGCCGTGGCGACGACCACCAGGTCGCGCGGGCCGATGGGGCACTGCTTGCTCAGGCTCTTGTAGTCGACCAGACGACGGTCGTAGACACCGGGCACCCAATCGGGGGTCAGCGTGCCGGGGCGGTCGTCGCAAGCCACGACGGCAAAGCCCGCCGCCGTGAGCACGCGAGCCGTCGCAGCGCCCACGTGGCCGCAGCCAAAGATATAGGTCAGGCCCTCGGGGCAGAGCGTCTCGATGTGCGCCGTGGGAATCTCGGAGGCGGCGTTGGTGTAGGTGACCTTACTCCCCTCCTCCACCAGCGAAAGCCCGGGGCAGCCCGCAATGGTGCGGCGCGATTCCTCGCCATGGTACTCGGCCACATCGCCCTCGAGCATGCTCGCGATAAACGGCTCAAAGTCGATGACGAAGTCGCCGATGCGCCGATAGGCCAAGATGTCGGCAACCGACTGGAACAACGGCGCCTTGGTCGCATCCAGGTGCAGATAGCACAGGCAGATGGCTCCGCCGCAGATCATGCCGGTATCGGAATTCTCGCCGCCCATGGTGTAGCGGACCAGACGCGACTGTCCCGCGCCCAGGAGCTCGCGCGCCTCATCCAGCGTAAAGAGCTCAATTTTGCCGCCGCCGATAGTGCCCGCCTGGCTGCCATCGGCAAAGACGGCCATCCAGGCGCCCACACCGCGCGGGGACGACCCCGCCGTACCGGCCACGACCACCAGCTCGCACGTCTCGCCAGCGCGCAGGGCGGCAAGCGCCGCATTCACAACATCGAGCTTTTCCATTGCCGCCTTCTATCCTCTAAAGACATCGGTGAGCATAGCGAGTGCCTCGAGCACGCCGCCGCCGACCGACGTCGCTTTGTCCGAAATGTAGTTGATATAGCTGGCATCGCCGCGCGGGTCGACATCGGCGCATTTAAAGCCCTCAGTCACCTGCACGCCGTTCGCCAAAAGCCCGCGCAGACAGCCATCGATCTGCGTGCACATGGGCGTATCGCCCGCGTAGCCAATCACGTCTCCGGCGCTCACGATGTCGCCGATTGCGCGGTCGGACCGAAACACGCCGGCGGCGGGGCTGTGGATAACACGTTCCTTGCCATAGCCGGCGATAATGCCCGGCACGCCCGTGTTGGGCTGGGGCGAACCTTGGGTAATGACACGGCCGAGAAAATGCCCGCGCATGGTCTCGACCACGGCGTCGCAGTCAACCGGCGCGGTAAAGCCCGGCCCCACAGCGATGACGGCAGGCGCCATGTCGCGCGTGGTGCCCAAGTTGCGCTTAGCCAAAATCGCGTCGACCACAGCCGCGGGTTTCAGCTCGCCGAGCATCTTGGCCTGAGGGTCCACCACAACGGCGACGTCTCCAGCCTCGGTAATTGCAAGCGCCTCAGCCGGCGTCCGTGCCAAGCGAGCGCGAATGCCTTCGACCTCGACCTCGCCCAGGCGAATGGCCTCGCAAAAACAGATTGTGCGGCGGATGCACGTGGGAACCGCGATATCGGCCATAACGACCGAAACGCCGGCGCGCACCAAGCGAGCGGCGACGCCCGTGGCGATATCGCCGGCGCCGCGAACATAAACGAGCATTCCCGGGGCACCTCCCTGTGCTACGGTTTGAGCAGAGCAAAAGCGGTTCGGCCGCTACTCTGATGATTATTTATTATCACAGTATTATACGGCGGTGAACAGATGGAAACGGTTAGCGGCAATCTTGCCTCCGCGCTCAGAATCGAGTCGGGCATTACCGCGATTATCGGCAGTGGCGGCAAGTCGACGCTGCTGAAGACGCTGGGTCTCGAGCTCATGCGCGCTGGCGGCCGCGTGCTCCTCTGTACCACCACGCACATGTTTCCCGTCGCCGGCGTGCCATGGGATGGGTCGAGCCGTCGCCTGGACGCCGCGCCTTGGAAGCCGGGGACCCTACATGTTCCCGGCTGCACCTGCGAGGCATGCGCGGGACTTGTCCGCGGAAGTATCTGCCAGGCGGGTGTTTTGAACCCGGAGACAGGCAAGCTCTCCGCCCCCGCCGAGCCGCTCAACGAGCTGGCGCAGCGCTTTGACTATGTGTTGGCCGAGGCAGATGGCAGCAAGCGACTCCCGCTCAAGGCACATGCCGCCTGGGAGCCGGTCGTTCCCGCCGGCACGGCAAACGTTGTCTGGGTCGTCGGCGCCTCGGGGCTGGGCAAGCCCGTCGCCGAGGTTGTCCACCGCCCCGAGCTCTTCTGCGAGCGCTGCGGCTGCGAGCCCACCGACGCTGCCACCCCAGAGCGCGTCGCCCAGGTGCTCAATGCCGAGCTGCAGATGCTGAACCTCGACAATGCCCGCATCATGCTCAACCAAGTCGACACGCTTGCCGATCCAACGATGGCAGATTGCTTCGAGGCAGCCCTCGGCCGCCCCCTCATCGCCACCAGCCTCCAGGGGTAGCAAATTTGGGACGGGGCTCTTTTTGCTACCCCGTCCCAAAAAATCATCTCCCAAATTAGCTACCCCGGCGGTCTTCCCGTTAGCGGGGCACGTAGCGGCCGGGTTGGGCTCCGGTGGGCTCGCCGTCGCGTGCCGCCAGCACGCCGTTCACAAACACTGCCTTGGCGCGGCCATGTGCCTCAAAGCCCTCGAGCGGCGTGTAGTCCACGGCCTGATGCTGCGTCGCGGCGCTGATCGTCCAACGCGCGCACGGATCCCACACGCACACGTCGGCATCGGCGCCCTCGGCAAGACAGCCCTTGCGCGGATACATGCCAAAAACGCGCGCCGGATTCTCGCTCATCAAGCGGCACAGATCCTCGGGACCCAGCTGTCCCTCAAAGCTCGTGGCAATCGCAACGGGACGATGCTCCACGCCGGGCCCGCCGTTGGGAATCGCGCGGAAATCATCGCGTCCTCGGTCCTTTTGCCCGTGCAGGTTAAAGCTGCAATGATCGGTCGCAATCGTATCGATCTCGCCAGCCACAAGCGCCTCGCGCAGCGCGGCACGGTCACCGGCATGGCGCAGCGGCGGGCTCATCACGTACTTGGCGCCCGCAAAGCCGTCCTCGCCCTGCTCCAGATAGCAGGTGTCGTCGAGCATCAGATACTGAGGGCAGGTCTCGACATAGATGTTCTTCTGCCCGTGCGCTTTGGCAGCGCGAATGGCCTCGAGCCCCAGCTTGGTCGAAAGGTGCACCACGTTGACCGGAGCGTCCCCGGCCAAGTGCGCCAGATACAGCAGGCGGCTCACGGCCTCGGCCTCACACACGTCCGGACGGCTGAGCGCATGGCCCTCGGGCCCGTGGATACCCTGCTCAAACACGCGCTTCTGCAGCGCGTTGACCAACGTGCCGTTCTCGCAATGCACGCACAGGATACCGCCCACGCGCTTGAGCTCCTCCAGCACCTCGAGCGTCTCGGCATCGTCCAGGCGCAGATGGTCGTAGGCAAAGTAGGTCTTAAACGACGACACGCCCGCCTCGCGCATGGCCGAAAGATCGGCGCGGTTGCGCTCATTCCACTCGGCAAGCGCCATATGGAAGGCATAGTTGGCGGTGCAGGTGCCGTCGGCGCGATGATGCCACTCGACCAAGGCATCGGGCATGGTCACGCCGCGATCGGCCGTCGCGTAGTCCACAATGGTCGTCGTGCCGCCGCAGGCAGCCGCGCGCGTGCCGGTCTCAAAGCTATCGGCTGTCCAATCCATGCCGGTCCAGCACTGCATGTGCGTGTGCCCATCGATAAAGCCCGGGAACACCCAGCAGCCCGCAGCATCCTCGACGGTATCGCCCTCGGCCGGCTCAATCGCCGCGGCAATCCGTACGATCTTATCGCCATCCATGGCAAGATCGGCGCGGCGAAGCCCTTGGGGCGTCACGAGTGCGCCGTTTTTGATGATGATCATAATTGCTCCTTATTGATTGATGCAGTTGGCCACGCGATCAAAATACGAGCAGGCGGCGATATGCTCCGTTATGCGTCGCTGTCCTTTGACGGTATCGACGTCCCACAGCTCGTAGGCACGCGCCTCGACCAGCACCACGTCGGTACGGTCCTTGAGGATCGAACCGCCGCCGTCCTTACCCTCAAGACACATAAGTGCATCGAACAGTTCCGCCGGAAAGAGCACCGGGCTCGAAGGCTCACCGTTGCACGCAAGACGCACCGGATGCTTGCGGCCACGCTCGTCAAATGCACGAACCATAGCCTCAAAAGAATCCGAACTCACGAGCGGCTGGTCGCCCGGCAAAAAGAGGCAACCTTTCCAGTTGCGTTCGACTTCCCACGAAAGGCCCGCACGGACGCTTTCGCTGCGCAGCTCGCCATCGTGCAGCACGCACGGGCAATGCTTGTCATCACAAATCTGAGCGACCTCGGGCCAACGCGTCGAAACCACAACGTCAAAGCCCCGGGGAACCGAATCAATGGTCCGGGCAATCAGCGGCTCGCCATAGATATCAGCGAGCATCTTGTTAGAGCCAAATCGCTTGCCCTCGCCCGAAGCCATAATGACGCAACCAAGTTTCATGGCGATACCTCCCCTGAAACCATCGTACCCATAACTCGCGTCGCGGGGCATCTACATCGAAAGCGCTTATCCCGCACGCCCACGATGCAAAAAGGGGCACCCCGCCGGTTGGCAGAGCGCCCCCTTTACATGGCTTACCTCAACCCAGCTTTAGGCCTGGAACCAACGGGCGGCGTTGCGCTCGTCGAGGGCCTTGAGGGTAGCGGCGGGATCGGCAACCTTCTGCAGGAACATCATGGCTGCGATGGCGTACGGCTTGTAGCTGGCCTCCTTGTACATGCCCACGCGGTGCATGTCGAAGACGTCGGCGTTGACCTCGCCGTGCTCGCAGGAGACACCGGAGATGTCGGCGGGCAGCGGATGCATAAAGATGGTGTCCTGGCCGTTGGCAGTCTTCTCCATGAGCTCGGTCGTGGAGCACCAGTCCTGATGCGTAGCGTTCTGGGCGAGCAGCTCCTTCTCGAGCGCGGCGATGCCGGCATCGTCGCCCTCGGCGTACAGGTTGGTGCGCTTCTCCATGGCGGCAAACGGAGCCCAGCTCTTGGGGATCACGATGTCGGCGCCCTCGAAGGCCTCGGCCATGGTGTTGACCTGCTTAAAGGTGGTGCCGGACTCGGCGGCATAGCCCTTGGCGCGCTCGACGACCTCGGGCATGAGGTCGTAGCCCTCGGGGTGAGCCAGGGTGACGTCCATGCCAAAGCGGGGCAGCAGGCTGATCAGCGACTGCGGGCAGGACAGCGGCTTGCCGTAAGAGGGCGAATAGGCCCAGGTGACAGCAACCTTCTTGCCCTTGAGGTTCTCAAGACCACCAAACTCGTTGATGAGGTAGAGCATGTCGGCAGAGGACTGCGTGGGGTGATCGGAGTCGGACTGTAGGGAGATGAGCGTGGGACGGTGATCCAGAACGCCATCCTCGTAGGCCTGCTGCACGGACTCGGAGACCTCGGCCATGTAGGCGTCGCCCTTGCCGATGTACATGTCGTCGCGGATGCCGATGACGTCGGCCATGAAGGAGATCATGGTAGCGGTCTCGCGGACGGTCTCGCCGTGAGCGATCTGGGACTTCTTCTCGTCCAGGTCCTGCAGCTCAAGGCCGAGCAGGTTGGCTGCCTTAGAGAAGGAGAAGCGCGTACGGGTGGAGTTGTCACGGAACAGGGAGACGGCCAGACCCGAATCGAAGATCTTGGACGAAACGTTGTTCTCGCGCAGCTCGCGCAGGGCGTCGGCGACGATGTAGAGCGCCTTGAGCTCATCGGTGGTCTTATCCCAGGTGTGCAGGAAGTCGCTGCCGTACATGCCCTTAAAATCGAGGCCGTTCAGCTGCTCGACGAGCTCGGTAAACTTGGCGTCCATGTAAATATCCTTTCCAAAGATGAAACGATTGCAATGAGTAGATGTGCTCCGGCATGCGCGTGTGGCTAGAACATGCAGAGCACTATGACGAGGACCCGCTACCGTCGAGGAAGCATGGGAGATAACGACCGCGGGCCCCAAGTCAACAGGGGGTGCCGGGGACACGAGCTGTCCCCGGCTCAACAAGATCGAGGAATGGGACTAATCGATCTTGTTGTTGGTCAGACCGGCGCGGAACACGGTGGCGTCGCCATCGGCCTGGCTCGGATCGTAGAGGTTCAGGGCAGCCACATACATGGCGGCAGCGGTGACCAGGTCGTCCTTGTAGGTGACCTCGTTGGGAGCGTGAGCCTGAGACTCGGCACCCGGGCCGAAGCCGACGCAGGGGATGCCATAGCGGCCCTGGATGGAAACGCAGTTCGTGGAGAAGGTCCACTTGTCGCACAGCGGGCGACCGGTGCGCTTGTCCATGCTGGGCTCGCAGCCGATGCGCTCGTCACCGAACATGGCCTTGTGGGCGTCGACGAGGGCCTTGACGTGCGGAGCGGTCTCCTTGTTGATCCACGTGGGGAAGTAAGCCTCGGTCTCGTAGACCTCGCCGGTCCAGGACGGACGGTCGTACATGTACATGGAGACCTTCACGTCGTCGCCGTACTTCTTGGCGGCCGGCAGGTTACGGATCTCGTCCAGGCAGGACTCCCAGGTCTCACCGGCGGTCATGCGACGGTCGATGGAGATGGCGCAGGAGTCAGCGACAGCGCAGCGGCTGGGGCTGGTGTAGAAGATCTGGCTGACGGTGCAGGTGCCGCGGCCCAGGAAGCGGGCGTCCTCGAAGTGCTCGGGGTTGTACTTGGGGTCGAGCATCTTGACGAGGCCCTTGATGTCGGTCGACTCGTCACAGCCGTTGTTGTTAGAGGGCGCGGACGTCGGCGATGATGTCGGCCATCTTGTAGATGGCGTTGTCGCCGCGGTCGGGAGCGGAGCCGTGGCAGGAGGTGCCGTGAACGTCGACGCGGATCTCCATGCGGCCGCGGTGACCGCGATAGATGCCGCCGTCGGTGGGCTCGGTGGAAATGACGAACTCGGGCTTAATGCCGTCCTTGTTGTAGATGTACTGCCAGCACATGCCGTCGCAGTCCTCTTCCTGGACGGTGCCGACGACCATGATCTTGTAGCCCTCGGGGATGAGGCCCATGTCCTTCATCATCTTGGCAGCGTAGGTAGCAGAAGCCATGCCACCCTCCTGGTCGGAGCCGCCGCGGCCGTAGATGATCTCGTCGGTCTCGTAGCCCTCATAGGGATCGGCATCCCAGTTCTCGATGTTGCCGATGCCGACGGTGTCGATGTGGGAGTCGATGGCGATGATCTTGTCGCCCTCGCCCATAAAGCCCATAACGTTGCCCAGGCCGTCGACCTTGACCTCGTCATAGCCAAGGCTCTCCATCTCGGCCTTGATGCAAGCGACAACCTCACCCTCCTCGCAGGACTCAGAGGGATGGGAGATCATAGCGCGCAGGAAGCGAGTCATATCAGCACGATGAGACTCAGCCGCAGCCTTAATGGCATCAAAATCGAGTTCTTTAGTCATAACAGTCAACCTTTCTACAAGGGTTTACCTACAGGTAGATATTTCAGATAGATCACTTGTGCCAAGCGGCGTGAGGTTGAGCACCCCACAAGCAAGTAACCATAGGAGGCGGACGGAGGACTTTGCTCCGTCGCGAGTTCCGCACGAGCCGGAGAGCACTTAATGTGCTCTCCGTGCGAGCAGGACTGTCCGAGCAGGGAGTAAAGTCCTCCGGCTGCCTCCGGACAGGTCAGTCTGCTAGCAGGTCGGATACTCGCCCTCCCAGACGATGCGACGGTACTGATCCGGATCGGTGTCGCCCTCGGTGGAGAAGCAGAGCACGGAGCTCGTCTTGTCCAGGCCGATGAGCTCCTTGAGCTCGGCGTACTCGGGATCGAGCATAAGGGTCTCGACCAGACCGGTGGTCACTGCGCCGGACTCGCCGGAGATGACGCGCGGGTCGCCCTTCTCGGGAGCGCCCAGGGTGCGCATGCCGCGAGCGGTGACCCAGTCGGGGCAGGACACGAAGGCGGTGGTGTGGTTGCGCAGGATATCCCAGCCCAAGATGTTGGGCTCGCCGCAGCACAGGCCGGCCATGATGGAGGGCATGTCACCGTCCACGATGCGCGGATCTCCGTCGCCGGCGGCAGCGCCCTTGTACAGGCAGGCGGCCGGTGCGCACTCAACCACGACGAAGGTGGGCGGGTTATCGGGATACAGGTTGGTGAAGTAGCCCACCACGGCGCCGGCGAGCGAGCCTACGCCAGCCTGGACAAAGACGTGCGTCGGGCGGTTGATAGCCATCTCGCGCAGCTGCTCGGCAGCCTCGGAAGCCATGGTGCCGTAACCCTCCATGATCCAGGACGGGATCTTCTCGTAGCCCTCCCAGGCGGTGTCCTGAACGATGACGCCGCGCTCGCAGGCGTCGGCCTCGGCGGCGGCCATGCGCACGCACTCGTCGTAGTTGACCTCTTCGATGGTCACCGTGGCGCCCTCGGCGGCAATGTTATCGAAGCGGGGCTTGGTGGAACCCTTGGGCATGCGCACGACGGCCTTCTGGCCCAGCTTGTTGGCAGCCCATGCCACGCCGCGGCCATGGTTGCCGTCGGTGGCGGTAAAGAAGGTGGCCTGGCCAAAGTCCTTGGCAAGCTGATCGGAGGTCAGGTAATCGAAGGTGCACTCGGCAACGTCCTTGCCGGTCTCGTCGGCAATGTAGTTGGCCATGGCAAACGATCCGCCCAGGACCTTAAAGGCGTTGAGGCCAAAGCGATAGCTCTCGTCCTTAACGCACAGGTTGGACAGGCCTAGGCGCGCGGCCTGGCCATCCAGGCGGGCAAGCGGAGTGACGGTGTACTGGGGGAACGACTGGTGGAAGGCGCGGGCCTTCTTCACGTGGTCGAGGCTCATGATTCCCAAGTGCTTGTCATCGCTCTTGGGCATCGTGTTGCCCGCCCACTGGATCTTATCGGCCATACGGTGAACTCCTTAAGTTCTCTCTTGCCGGCCCCCGCATACGCGTTTCAGCCCGATCCCATTCACACGGCTGAACTTTTATGTGGATGCCAAACAAAAAGTTTGTTAGCACTGTTCTATCACACTTTTTGATTGGAAAACCTAACAAATTGTTTGTTGCCGTAATCGGTACCTTTTCGCCGCCGAACGGTCACATAACACAGCGACGCTTTCGTTATTTGCGAACAAGTGGGGTTTATGGCACAGTGAGCCCAAACTAATTTTTAGGAAGGCACCCATGACCCCCGCACAGATTGAGTTCTACAAGCGCCTTGCACACGGCCTGGCGCTCCAATTTGGCCCCAACTGCGAAGTCGTCGTCCACGACCTGGAGACCGAGGACGTGGACCGCTCCATCGTAGTGATCGAAAACGGCCACGTTAGCGGGCGCAAACTGGGTGACGGCCCCAGCCATATTGTGCTTGAATCCATGCACGAGGGCACCGCCGACGTGCACGACCGCGAGCCGTACCTCACCAAAACCGCCGATGGCAAGCTGCTCAAGTCCTCGACCATCTTTATCCGCAACGACGAGGGCAAGCCCGTCGGCATTTTGGGCATCAACTTTGACATTACGCTTATGAAGGCTTTTGAGCGTTCGCTCGACGCCTTTACCGGCACCGGCGGCACGGGCTACACCGAGCCCGAGCCCATTACCAAGAACATCGGCGACCTGCTCGAGGACCTGCTGCACGAGTGCGAGCAGTTTGTGGGCAAGCCCGCGGCGCTCATGACCAAAGACGAGCGCATTCGTGCCATTGGCTACCTCGACCGTCGCGGCGCCTTCCTCATTTCCAAGTCGAGCGAACGCGCCTGCGAGTTCTTTGGCATCTCCAAGTACAGCTTCTATAGCTACCTCAATGAGGCCAAGGCGGCAGCAGGCGACAAGTAGGCACTCGCCTGGATTGCCCCTCCCCTTTTGGGCGCGAGTTCTGGAAAGCATGAATCCAAGACCGAGCCGCTTGGAAAGTTCCATATAATCGATGTCATTAGTATTTCGGAAGGATGGAACAGAATGGCGTTGAGCAAGGCATCATGCACCGGTCGCGGATTGATTCCGGCAATTGGTGGACATGTGCACCGCATGTTCGATGAGGGTGAAGACGACCTGTTTTCGCTGAGCCTTGACGACGTGATGAATGATCGCCCGTGGACCGCCGACGAACTCATGGGCGGCGGGGCTCGTCCGTCAAGCCTCAATCCCGCACTTGCGCCTAAGCCCGCATCTGCGCCGACTCCTGCGCAGTCGCCTGTTTCGACGCCCGCACTCACTTCGGCGACCACGCCCGCTCCCCGCCCCGCAAGCGACCCGTCCGAAACGGCGGCATTTCTCGCTGCAGCGACGCAGGGCAAATCGGCCGACAGCACCGTTATGTACAGCGCCCAGCAGTTGCCTGTTCCTGCGGCACGCAAGCCTCCGGTCACAAGGCTCGATGAGCCCGTTGCCCATCAGGTTGCCTACGATTCCTGGGCTGCAACCGATCTGGATGAGACCTCTACCGGCATGCCGGCGCTCGACGTTCCAGTTAACCCGCTTTTTGCCGCCAACACGAGTGCCGCGGACTATGAGAGCGGTACGGCATTTTCCGATTATTCCGATGGCTATGCTGGCAACGGTCGCATCGAGACCGAGGATTATGGCACCGCATCGAGCGATTATCTCAACGATCCGTACGCTGCCACGCCTGCACCGGAATATGACCCGGAGGCCGCGTCCGCGCCGGTGTATACCAAAAGCACAGGCGAAGAATGCTTCGCCGATTATTACGCCGAGGAAAAGGCGCTGCGTTTCTCGGAATTTCCGCAGGCAGTCAAGGTTGCCTTTATCGCCATTGTCATTGCCCTGCTCGGTGTCATTGCGTTTGAGGGATTCCGGCTGTTCTCCGGCCCCACCCAAGCGGAGTCGGAGACCCAGCAAAAAGAGGACGATAACGAGTATCTGGACATCAACACCCTCAAGGGCGACCCCAACGACGGGGACGACGAGTAGCGAGGGCTAAGGGAGGGTCGGAAGAGTCGGCGGCACGTTACGGCTCCAAAAGCCCTGCCATAAAGATGGGCAGATACAGCACGTCACCATCGCGGTGAAGATTACATTCCGCAAGTACCAGGGCGCGATCGATTCCGTAGCCCTTCGTTGCCAGTGCGTTATCGAGCGCCGCGTGGGACTTAAAACTCTTGCCCGATTTGACCTCGATGGCGAGCACTTCCCCATCGAACGTCTCTTCCACAAAATCGAGCTCACCGACCTTTTTGGACGTAAAGTAGCGCAATCTAAATCCGTGGGCTTTGAGCTCTTGGGCAACGAAGCCCTCGAATGCCGCCCCCATATTCATGCCAAAGGGGCCTTCTGCCTCCCCATCAAAAACGCCTTGGGCGACCCTTTTGGAATACGACGACATAAGCATTCCGGTGTCCAAGTAAAACAGCTTAAACAGATTTCGTTGCTCCCCCAATAAAAGGGGTGCCACGGGCGCCGTTACGTTATACACAGGAAGCGCGACACCCGCCTCCGATAGCCAGAGGAAATGATCTGTCACCTGCGAAAAACGTTTGACACCGTTAATCGATGACAGTTTGAATCGCTTGTTTTTGGAACCGGCCTCGCTGGGAATCAGATCATAGATATCGCGAATAACCAAGCGCAGCTCGGGCGGAGCGTACTTTGCGATGTCATCGCGATACAGGGCGTGAAGATCGCGGTGGATGTTTCGAACCTCGTCGACATTGCGCGTCGCCAAGAAGGAATTGACCGCGTCGGGCATGCCTCCCACCACCACATACTGATGGAACAGATCGAGCAAGCGGTCATACAGATAGCCGGGAAGCTCCCCCTCATTCTTTAGACAGCCCCTGAGCATGTCAAACACGCTGGCACCAACGCCATTTGCCCAGCAAAACTCCTCAAAGTCGAGCGGGTACATCTGGACCTGCTCGACATACCCCACCGGCAGGGAATCGATGCCCTCGAGCTCAACGCCAAGGAGCGATCCGGTAAGGATGTATCGAAAGTCGCCGCGCTGGACCAGATATTTGATAAACGTCACCACGTTGGGGCATCGCTGCACCTCGTCGATAACCACAACGGTCTTGTTCGCAACCATCGGCTGCGTTGCAGCAATAGACATACGCATAAGCAGATCATCCGCACTTTTCGCCGCCAAAAACGAATCGCGCACGGACGCGTCGGCGATAAGGTCGAACGTCACGACATTTTCGAACGATTCATTTGCAAAGACGTTGACCAAATATGACTTTCCTACCTGTCGGGCGCCCTTGACCAAAAGAGCCTTGTTAGGCGACGAGGCAAGCCAAGATTCAAACTGTGCTTTCGCTTTTCTCTGTAGCATAAGCGCACCCCTTATTACGTGCTGTTTTAGCACTAGGATACACTTTTCCGTGATTGTTATGTGCTCAAATCGACACTTTTTCGAGGTTTTGAAGTGTGTATTACGACACTTTTCCGTACTTTTATACCAGTCAATATTGCACTTTTCCGGATTTAGGCCGAATAATTGCCCGCGATTCCGACACCAACCGACCAAGAGCAGCCTCTCCCACCAGATGCGCTTTACGGTGAAGAGCCACCAACAAATCTGAGGCAATGAGGGCCGGGGGGCCAATCCCCGGCCTTCAACCTAGCACTGCTTTATAAGATCGAGCACCGCCGGAATATCGTCAGCGCTACGGAGTGCAACATAGGTCGGCATACCCGGCCCAAATCCACCCTGTGCGCGCTTGTCCTGACACATGGCCTCCGGGTCAATCAGCTCGTCCACACTCTTTGCCAAGCCAACGGCAATCCAGCCGCCGTTGCTAGTCCTGCCTTCCAGCACGGCATGCAACTTCCGTTTGCCCGACCTGAATCCTACGTAGTACTTGGCCATATAGGATTCCCACGAAGGATTGGCGTTGAGAATAGACTCGCGTATCTCCTCGAACAATTTTTGATTAAGCCCGCCCTCGGCAAAGGTTGGATGGTTCTCTTGCAAGGTCCAAATAGGCACCTCGTCAGACTTCCCACGAGAGGGGCGATACTTGTCGACGACATCTGCCGGAAGGTCGGGATATTTCCATATCTCACACGCCTCTTTCGCCAGATCGTCCGCGCGCTGCCTAATCTCCTCCTCGCCCCATTTTTCATGCGAGGCGATCGACTTGTTTAGGTAGAGCGGGCTGCATTTAAGTCCCACGTTCGGAAGATTGAGCTTGTCCGAGAACGACCGGTTTGAGTACTCCTGGTTGTAGCCCGTCAGCGTAAGATTTCCCAAGTTGTTGCACAGCCTGTCGTGGATGTCTTCCCAGTTCTCACCAAGCGATTCCTTCCAGCCGTGCTCACCATCGATCGTCTGGGGCATGACGTGCTCGATCTGGTAATCGTCAGCCGAGATGGGCTCCTTCGGGTGGTGCCAGTTCTCCATGCGCTCCAGGTAATAGCGCTTTTTAGAGAAGCGGTTGTAACAGTCACGCGTCTTAAGCTCCTCGACAAATGCTCGTCTGTCGGGAAGTACGCGGTCATACCGCTGCTGTGGATAAGGAGCATCGCCGTAACGTACTCCTCTATATCATCCTGCTGCTCGAGATTGCGATACATGCCGGCAAAGAAATTATTTAGGCCCGTGGTAAGCCTGCCGCAAACCGCCCGCCTGAACAGGAACGACTCGATAGTCTCGCAGATACGTAAAAACGCATTGCGGTCAATCCTGCCTCCTTCATAAACCGAGTAAAGCAGCATCAGCAAAGGTCTGACCGATTTCACATAAAGACAGGCAATCCTGCCGAACACTCGGCGCAGACCCTCGTCTTTCTCCTTGCCAAGGAACAGCCTGGCATATCTTTGCGCATATTCGCGGAGCTCCTTCAGCAGGCCCTCGGTATCCCCATCGTAGTCGTCAGCGAAATAGCGTTTGAACTCGTGGTAGGCCTCGTTTTCCTTCGGCATCCTATTGGGAACCTTGAGCCACAACCAGTACCAGATAAATGCATTGAACTCTTCTTCGCCGCCTTTACCGAACAGGCGCTCGAGCGGATGCCAGTAACCCTCGTAAAGCTTGGTTTGCTCGTCGTTGGGAAGCGACATAAGAACGTAGTTACGAATGAGGTCGATAGGCGTGAGCGGCTTGCCCTTGGAGTTCATGGACTCAAATATGAGCTGGGCATTATCAACGCCAGCGGTGAGCTTAGTGTCGATGACCTGCACGCGGTTTAGTCCCGCCCAAAGCCTTGCCGGATCAAATGATTTACCACGCATCTTCTCGCGGAAGAACGCATGGTTCTCGACGATCCGATCCGATTTTTCATCTGGCACGGGAGACCCGGACACGATGGAGAACAGCGTCTCTTTATCGTCCTGTGAAAGCACCAGCTTGTAGCGCGCCAGGCCGTTGTAGTCGTCATCGTTAAAGAGGTAGTTCTTCCGCAACGCTGAAATCTTGAGATCGCCAAGGAAGCCGGCCTTGTCGGGATAACCCTCCAGATAGTCAGCCAAGGCGGCGATCATCAACGAAAACGTCGTCATGCGCTGCTGCCCGTCAATCAAAAGCACGCGCGAAATGCTCGTGGCAGAGCTCTCGGACTCGGGGATATAAAGCATCGACCCCACGAAGTGCGATACGCCATCACGACCCGCTCGCATGACGTCATCCATCCCAAGAATCTCGCAAATTCGAGCCAACTTCTGGTCAATCTCGGCGTCGAGCTTAGCGCGCTCTTCTTTATAGCTCCTAATCAGCTCGTCGGGCGGTAAGATCTCCTCTTCCTCGTGAGGATAGCCGCATACGTCAAAGTTAAAGCCGCCGTCTCGCAGCTCGTCAACCGTATAGAACTTGGCCTTGGGATTGCCGTCTTCCTCGATATCCCGACGGTTCTCCCACCATTCCTTTACAGATGCAAAATGTTCGATCCTAATGGGCTTGGTCTTAGAGAAGTGTTTATACCCCTCGGGCATGTCCATGCGATAGAACCAAACGCCCTCAGAGGCCCCCGTATTATCGAAGAACAGAACGTTAGTAGTGATGCTCGTGTACGGAGCAAAGACACTCTGTGGAAGGCGCAAGACAGTATGCAAGTTCATGTCCTCAAGCAGGCGACGCTTGATCTCCGTCTTTGCACTATCCTGGCCAAAGAGAAAACCATCCGGAATGATGACGGCAGCGCGGCCGCCTCGCTTAAGGCGATAAAGAATGAGTCCAAGGAATAGATCTGCGGTCTCGGAGCTACGGAGTGCAACAGGAAAGTTGTTTTGCACCGATGCACTCTCGGACCCGCCATAGGGAGGGTTCATAAGTACAACGTCAAACTGACCGTCAGGCTTGTGCTTCCACTCGCGAACGTCCTTCTCGAGAGAGTTATCGTGAAAGACTTCAGGATTATCGATATCGTGCAACAGCATGTTGGTCACGCACAGAAGGTAAGGGAGCTGCTTCTTCTCGATACCGTAGACCGATCTTGCATAGAGTTCACGATCGGCTGGAGTCTGAACCTGGGAGTCGAGAATCTTGAGGGCGCTCGTCAAAAAGCCGCCCGTGCCACACGCGAAGTCAGCCACAGTCTCGCCGAGCTTGGGCGCAAGCGCCTGGGCCATAAAGTCAGTCACCGCTCGGGGCGTGTAAAACTCGCCGGCATTACCTGCGGACTGCAAGTCTTTCAGGATGGTCTCGTAAATTTCACCGAAGGCGTGGCGCTCTTTGTACTCGGTAAAGTCAACCGACTCGTCAATCTCGTTGACGACTTGACGCAGCAGAATCCCATCCTTCATGTAGTTGTTGGCGTCAGTAAAAGCAGCCTTGACGACGACGTGTCGCAAAGGCGCATCAGGTGCAAGCTCAAGACTCTCAAGAGTCTTGAATAAATCATTGTTTACAAAGTCGAGAAGCTCATCGCCAGTAAGCGCCTTGCCGTCTTTCGCATCATGCGCCCAGCTATACCAGCGCAGGCGCTCGGGGATGATGGACTGATAGGAGTCATCGTGGAACTCCCACTCCTGCTCCTTGGCATCGTAAATCTTGAGGAAGAAAAGCCAAGTCATCTGCTCGATGCGCTGCGCATCGCCATTGATGCCGGCGTCTTTGCGCATGATGTTCTGCAGGGTCTTTACAAGAGATCCCAGTGCCATTTGCTATCGTTACCTTTCTCTATGCGATGTAGAGCTCGTCCTCGAGCATCTGCGCTGCCTGAATGTACTGTTGTTTGCCGCCGAATGCGGCAACGATCTTCATTGGGCTGCCAAACCGGCGGAACTCCTCGAGATCGAGGACATGGGTATCGTCCAAGTCTACGAGGTTCGACGTCGCATATTTGTCGAGAAGCGCTTCAAGGACCTCGCGCGCGACGCCGGCATACTCATAGAGCACGCCCTTTTTCTTGACACTATTGGCCCTCTCACTGCGCGTCAGGGGCCTCTGGTCGTAAGCAATATGGCAGATGAGGTCAAAGTCGCTCATTTGCTCCTGTCCAGTCTCGAGCCGCAGCTCATCCAGGAATACGCCACGCGCGCGCAGCTCATCGATAATCGCTTGCTTCTTATGTTCAGAGTTCCACGCCGCTAGGAAGTGGTCAAGAGTGTCGTATTCGCCGAGAATGTTTTTTCGCGTATAGTCCTTAAGGCTCTCAGTTACAAGAAGGCCATCGGAGGAGTAATACTGCACCATCTCCGACACTACATAGACGTCGGCCCCATGAACGTGATATTTCACATGAGAGGACGAATCATCCGGCGGTAATACGGGTGGGTCTACGATCGGAGGCGGAGGCGGGACGGGGCTGCCGCCATTGCCGCCAGGACCCGGGTCTGAAATGGGGTCACCCGGATTAGGCTCAAACACAACAACAGGCTCACCATCGAACTCGGGATCAGCGAACAAGCGCGACGCATCGCGAAAATCGAGGATAGTGAAGTAGAGCTTGCCATAGTCCTCGCAAATACGGGTGCCACGACCAACAATCTGTTTGAACTCCGTCATCCCATGTTCGCCAAACTTGTTGTCAAGCACAACCACCTTGCATGTCTTGCAATTAACACCGGTGGTGAGAAGCTTCGAAGTCGTAACGATGGTCGGGTATTTCTCGTCGGGGTCGATGAAGTTATCTAGCTGGGCCTTACCTTCCCTGTCGTCGCCCGTAATCTTCATGATGTAGGTGGGGTGATCTCTTACGATATCGGCGTTCTCGTTTACAAGGGCACGTCGCATATTTTCGGCATGCTCGATGTCAACGCAAAAGACTATGGTCTTGGAGTAACGATCCGTCTCCTTTAGAAATTGAGTTATCCGCTTGGCAACTTCCTCGTAGCGCTCTTTGATGACAATCTCACTGTCGAAGTCTTGCTTCTCGAAAACACGTTTGGGCAGAGCTTCGCCGCGATCATCTACGGTGCCTTCCTCAGTACGGTATCCGTAAATGTCGACGTTCAGCTTAGGACGAATAACTTTATACGGGGCAAGAAAGCCATCCTCGATTCCCTGTTTAAGGGAGTAGGTGTAGACAGGTTCGCCGAAGTAGGTAATGTTTGAAACCTCTTCAGTCTCCTTTGGCGTGGCCGTCATACCGATTTGAATTGCACAATTGAAATACTCAAGTACCTTACGCCATGCGGAGTCCGCCGCGGCGCTTCCGCGATGGCACTCGTCGACGATAATCAAATCGAAGAATTCCGAGTCGAACTCGCGGAATATTTCTTCACCGTTTTCTCCAACAAGCTGTTGGTAGAGCGAGAAATAGACCTCGTAAGCAGAATCGAGCTTTCGACCTACGACCTTGGTTGTAACCCTCTTGAGAGGCTTGAAATCGCCGTCTATGGTCTGATCGACGAGAATATTGCGATCCGCCAGATAGAGAACCTTACGAACCTCAGTAGTCTGCCGCAAGCGATGAACGATTTGAAAAGCCGTAAAAGTCTTTCCCGTTCCCGTCGCCATAACGAGCAAGATGCGATTCTTGCCTCGCGCAATAGCTTCAAGCGTACGATTGATAGCGATGCACTGATAGTAGCGAGGGTGATTGCCACCGTGCTCCTGGTAATACGGAGCGGTCACAATCTCCTGGCTATACGGATGCTCAAGCCCCTTAGCTTTTGAGTATCGCGTCCAGAGATCCGCCGGGGTGGGAAACTCGTCCATGGCGAGAGCGCGCTCTTTCCCGGTAAGAAAATCGTGCTCAACAAAACCCTTTCCGTTTGAGCTATACGCAAATGGAATATCGAGCAGCTGGGCATATCCCATCCCCTGCTGGAGACCGGCATCAACGGTGTGCTCCGTATCCTTGGCTTCGACAATTGCGATAGGGATACCGGGAGCGTACATAAGAAGGTAGTCCGCCTTCTTCTTGTCTTTACGGGTGACCATGCTTCCGCGCACGACGATCTCGCCACTGGTAAAGAAATACTCAGTGAAGACTTGGGTATTACGATCCCACGACTTCATAATCGCAGGATCGATGAGCTTAAGCCGTGTATCAGACTCGTTCATACGTCTCGGAACCCCTCATCGCGCAAAGCGACAGCTGCTGATGTTGAATTGATTAATTTTATCATCACCATATAATCTAGCAGCTGCTTTATACGAAATGAGACGGAGTAAAGTCAGCCCCGTGAGAAAGCTCCGAAGAAAGCAAAATGAGCCCCGATGACTTGTATCAGAGGTCATTCCCGGGGCCATTGACTTATTGCTTATCCACATACGGCAGATTTGTCACATGAGCGTCCGCAGGAAAGTCCTTAAGGTCGATGTGCCTCGACCGTCAATCGGCCTCGTGCTACCGCTGATCCGTCCCCTCCCAGCAGGTCACACAACGGTGAGATAATGCCCGCGACTATTAACGTAAGCAAGGAGCACGCTATGGCAGACAACGAGATCAAACCCTCGACGGACGGCGGCCGAGAGGAACTCGTGGCAAAACAGCTCGCATCCACCAAAATCCACCTCGCGCTCACTCAGGAGCGGGCGGACGTCTCCGGCGCCATCAAGCTCCCGCTCGAACGAGTCCCCCAGCTCGGCATAGCGCTCGCCTCACTCCCCTGACATTCCGCACCGTCACCAACACAGTGAGCGTGCCTATGCTGCTCCAGCCGACCGATAAGTTTGGCAATCCGCTTGACCCGTCGATGCTCCAATCGTTCAAGGACGGTAGTGGCCTCATGGGATCCTACCGCGATGCGGCCAAGGGTTTCGGGCAGGCGCGCCTCCACGTAGTCGAGGGCGACATCGCCACAAGCGTCACGCAGGTGCCTTACGATCCAACGTCGTTGTTCATGGCAGCCGCAATCGCGCAGATAAACCAAAAACTCGACTCCATCCAGGAGTCCGTCGACGAAATGTTCGAGTACATGCGTCAGCGCGACAAGGCCAACATGCGTGGCGATCTCAAGACGCTCGCAGATATCCTCAACGGTTACAGCTTCAACTGCGGCGACGCCACCTACATGGCCAACGCCCATATGAAGGTGCTCGACATCGAGCACGCGTCCACGCGTGACATGGAACTCTTCCGCTCGCAGGCGCAGGCGGACCTGAAAAAGAAAGGGTTCATCGAGGTGCGAGACGACGTGAAAAGGCGCCTCGACAAGGTTCTCGACTATCTCAAGGACTACCAGCTCGCCACCTATATCCACGCGTTCTCGCTGTTCCTCGAGCCCATGCTCACCCAGAACTTCAAACCTGCAAAGCTCGCAGACGCTGCCGCAAAATCGAGCGGACTCGCTTGCGTACCGCGAGCTCTACACCGAATGCTACGACGCACTCGAGGCGAGCACTGCCGGCACTATCGATGTGGCACTTCTGGGCGGCATCGCCTCCGCAGGCAAGATGCTCGGTCGCGCCATCGCGGCGACGCCCATCGGCGAGCTCACGCCCATAGACGAGGCGCTTGAGGGTGCAGGAGAGGACATCGGCAGGTTCAACGACGAGCAATCCGAGAAGCTCATTGAGAAGCTCCACCAGGCAAAGACACCCGACGTCGCGCCGTTCAGGCAGAGCATAATGGAGATCGATGCCCTCTACAACCGCCCCACGCAAATCGCTGTGGACGCCGAGAACGTCTACATCCTGCCTGCCAAGCAGCAGGAAGAGTAGCGATACGCGACAGGCACGCGCCACGCAGACAGCTGACGCCCCCTACTTCCCCTCCGCCTTCAGCTTCAGCAGCAGGTCGCCTAGCTCGGGGCACTTCTTGGAAAGGCGTGTCTAAGCTCGCTCACCTATCCCCCACCGCTGGCGGACTTCCTGGGCGCGCGGGCTCACGCGGTAGTCCCCGTCCATCACTTGCTTGAGCAGCTTGGCGGTCACGCGCGCATCGGCTAAGGCGCTGTGGGCGTGACCCGTCGACTCGTCAAAATCGATGCCAAACCACGCTGCCGCGTCACTCAAAGAGACGCACCCGTGGCTGCCCACGTCCATGATCGAGGTGTAAAACGCCTGCAGGTCGGCCCAGTCCGAGGGAAAGGGAGCCGGCGGCTCGTTACATCATCATAAGCGAACATATATTCGTATTTCTAGCTGTAATTTGATAGGATAGCTGTTGTTGACGGCAGTCCCATGTGCCGGGCAGCGCCCTCCATGCGATGGGAGGTGATGCCCATGACCGATATAACAGAGTTCGTGAAGCTCCTGGCCGCTTTGGCCACGCTCCTCACGGCGCTTATCGGACTTTCCGAGGCACTCAAGCAGCGTTCGAAGCATAAAAAGAGGGGTCGACGCCGTTAAGGCATTGACCCCCTAATCTAAGCAACGGCGCTGCCCAGCTAACCACAACTTGGGCTGCCGTCGACTTTATTCTACCTACGGGCGCCAGGTATAACAAATGGTTTTTCGGTAACGAGGCCTCGGCAACCGCCGCTGCGCCCTCACATCTCGGCTAACGAGATCAGTTTGACGTCTCCCCTACTTTCCGCGGCATCCCGACATCCCTGCGTAAAGCCGCTTTTTGAGAAAAGTGCATAGCTTTTTCGTTGCCGTCTAAAGAGCTCGCTTCGATGAACGAGCTTTTGCAGCACGTCTGCGCCCGCCGGTTCATTGCGCCATTTGCACTCCGCAAACAGTGCAGTGCCCTCGCCATCGTCAACAATCAAGTCGATTTCTTCCTGCGTATGCGTGCGATTATCCGTCCCCCACCAGCGCCCGACGCTCGCCGGAACCACATCGAGCTGGCCCGCGCGCGCGAGTTCGTACACGTATTGTTTGCATATAAGCTCAAAGACCGTACCCATGTAATCCGATATGTGCGGCTCAATGCGCTTATACGCCATCTCGGCCATATCGTTTTGAATCAGCCCGATGTTCTGCGGCACAAACTTGTACCAGAACCTAAACATCTGGTCGCTCAGCAGATACACGGCCCGCTTATTGCTCGTCTCGTTTAGGGGCAGCTCGCGCTCGACAATCCCAAGCGACGCCAGCTTATCCACATAGCTCTTAACGTTGCTCGCAGGGATTCCCGTGGAGCTCGCAATCTCCGAAATTCTCGAGCGCCCCTGGGCAATTGCTTGCACGATCGCATCATATTGCTCGGGATTGCGGCACTCTTGCAACAGCAGGTTACTCGGCTCCTCAAAGAGATAACCCGTAGGAGTAAGAAAAAGACGTTTGATGTTGTCCTTGAGCGGTGCGGCAGGATCGACTTTCTCGATATATGCAGGAATGCCGCCCGTCATGCCATAGCAAACCGCAGCGTCTTCGCGACCCATGCTATGCCACAGGCCGAGGGTCGTCGTAAAATCGAGCGGCATGATCTTAAACTGGGCTGTACGCCTACCGTATAGTGGGCTCTCGTAGCCCAACACCTGCTCTTCCATAAACGAAAGAGACGAGCCGCATAGAATCAGCATGAGCTTGGTCTCTTTGTACAGGTGATCGATCTTGTCTTGCAGCAACGAGCTGATCTCGGGATTCGATTGGGCGAGATAGGGGTACTCGTCAATCACGACAATCAAACGTTCCGTGCGAGCCATGGTGGCCAATGCATCGAACGCCTCGTCAAAACTACGAAACGACACGCCTGCAGCACCAACCGAACCCGCAAGTATCGCCTGGCTAAAGCCGTGCAGATTTGCCTCTGCATTGGTACGACGAGCTTGAAAGTAAATAGCCTTCTTGCCTTGGATGAACTCTGTGATAAGACGCGTTTTACCCACACGACGGCGGCCGTAAATCACAGGCATCTCAAAGGAGCCCGTGCCATACAGTCGATTGAGCTCGGACATTTCCGCTGTTCTTCCGATAAACATAGGACCATCCTTCCTTTACGTTATAGCTAGCTATATTATACCTTCCTATAATATAGCTAGCTATAACGTAATTCGACAAGCGGCGCACGCAAAAGGGGCGGTACACCACCGCACGTGGACCGTTCCGGAAAATGTATCCCGTTCTGGAGCCAAAAACTGGGCCGTAGTTTCCGCCAAGCATGCCATCCGGAAAGCACGTCCCATTCCGAGCGACAATTCCGGGTCACAGTTTCCGCAGATACAAGGCGACAGTCCGCCGGCCTTATCACATGCCTTCAAATATGCGATCCAGAAACACAAAACAGCAGATAGAATGCTCTTTTTCAAAAAGTACACGTCCCGAAACTTACCAAGACTTCATATCCAGCTACCGTTCACGGTCGCCGATTACCGCCCACCGATTCAAACAAGAAATATGTCGCCAAAAGCAGGCCATCTACCTGCATGGTTAGATTTTGGTCAGCTTTTGGTCAGCTGAGCGGCAAGTTCCAGCTGATACGTTTTTGCTACCCAAAAGGAGGCGGTAGCTCATGACCCATTGCAATGACCAGCTCATCGACCAACTGCTCACTCAAGCCGAACAAGAGGGGCGCTGTCTGATTCCCCCGAGCACGGCGATCCGAAAAGCGCTCCTTCGGCGCACCGGCGGCACGGTTGTCTCGCCCATGCCGGGGTTGTTTGCGCGAAAAACGCGCTGGGATGAACTCAACCGAGCGCAACGCCATTGCGAAATCCTCCGCGCCCTTGCGATCATCCACCCCGATTGGACGTTCTGCTCGTTTTCGGCCGCCTGTCTGCTGGGGCTCGAGGTCTCGTGGCGACACCTGAATGTCGTGCGTGTCTGCAGCTCGACAAAGCCGTCGGCTCGCCCGGGCGCACATATTCAGCGGCACCAGATTGAGCCGGCCGGAGCAATACGCAGAGCCGGCATATCGGTAACGCCGCCCATCCAAACAGTCACAGATTGCCTGTTGCAGACCGGTTTTGCCGACGGCATGCCCATTGCCGATTCGACGATCTTAAAGCTCGGCCTTGCGCGGGAACAGCTGATGGAGGCCGTCGAGCAACGAGCGACCGCCCGCAATGGTCGCACGATTCGCACCGCCCTCACGACACTTCGATATGCCGACGCCCGCGCCGAGAGCGGCGGGGAATCGGTCGCCCGAGCCATCATGATCGAGACGGGCTTTGCGCCCGATTGGCTTCAATACGAGCTGACGGACCCCTTCAATTCGACCAAGCCCATACGAACGGACTTTGCCTGGGAGCGCCAGGCGCGGGAACTCACACTGGGCGAGCTCGACGGGCTCATCAAATATACCGACCAGACCATGCTGGCCGGACGCACCACCGCCGAGGCGCTCGTCGCCGAACGACAGCGCGAGGCGCGCCTATCGCTCTACGGCCATCCGCTCATCCGCTTTACCATGATCGAAGTCCGTTCGGCAGGCATGCTCGCGAAAAAGCTGCAGACGGCAGGCATCCGGCAGACCGCTCTGCCGGCATGGCTCAACGAGGTGGAGTTGTAGGAGCTGTTGAGCTTATGCCCGTCTGCCTGCCAAACCGGGACACACTTTCCGGTTGAAGCTCCAACCGGAAAGTGTGTCCCACTCTGGAGCCGAATTCCGGGATGCGCTTTCCGCCAGAGGCTCTACCGGAAAGCGCATCCCATTCTGAGCATCGATTCTGGGATGTAATTTCCGCCGAGGGCTCCAAGGGGAAACTGCATCCCATTCTGAGCGCTCATTCCGGGACACGCTTTCCGCTCCAAGCAAAAGGCCCCGGCTCACGATGGAGCTGGGGCCAAAGGCGCAGCTTATACAGTTGATGGCAAGCGCAGACGGCAGTCAGCAATGGCTGTCCGCGCCCTACCTACCCGCGGTGACGAGCGCGGCTGTACGCGTATCCACCATGGGCAGATCCGGACGCAGCTTGCCGTCGAATGCGCGGTAGGCGTTCTGCACGGCGGGCGCCGTGGGGATCGTTGCGATCTCGCCGATGCCCTTGCCGCCGTATGCCACGGGCAACAGCTCGTCCTTCTCCACGTAGATGGCGTGGATATCCGGAATCTCGGGCGCACGGAACAGCCCGAGCGTGCCGTACCTTGCCTGGGGTACGCAGTCCTTGAGCGGCCAGTCCTCGGTCAGCGCATAGCCCATACCCATGAGCACGCCGCCTTCGATCTGACCCTGGATGGAGATGGGGTTGACCACCTTGCCGGAATCGTGTGCGGCATAGACCTCGCTCACGCGACCGTCATCATCCAGAATGACCACATGTGTGGCAAAACCGTAGCAGATGTGGCTCTTGGGGTTGGGAACGTCGGCGCCCAGTTTGTCGGTCGGCTCCAGATACACGTAGCCAAACTCGCATCCCTCGAGCGCCTTGATGGTGGCAGCAGGGTCCTGAGGATGCATACCCTGGCCGGCGACGAGTTCCTGTGTGCGCAGCTGGTAGGCGCGACCGTCGTCATACTCGATCTTGACGCCGTCGCCATGCGCGCTCACCGGGGCGGTAGGCGCAGGCTTGCCGGCCTCGATGCCGACCATGGCGTCGCGCAGCAGGAAGGCGGCGCCGCGCACGGCCTCGCCGGTCACGACCGTCTGGCGCGAACCAGACGTGGTACCGGAGTCGGGAGCGTTCTCGGTGGAGCACTCGCCGTTGGCAGTGCAGCTCAGCGGCAGACCGCATGCCTCGGCAACGTCCTGCAAAAAGACCGTGTTGCAGCCCTGGCCGATGTCGGACGTGGCGGCGTAGACCACGGCGCGGCCACCCTCGACGCGAATCTTGCAGCGGCCGGCATCGGGCAGGCCCACGCCCACGCCGGCGTTCTTCATGGCGCAGGCGATACCGGCGTGTCCGGGATGCGCGTAATAGGCATCCTTGACCTCGAGCAGCGTCTCCTTAAGCGCCGTGGAGCAGTCGGCAATCTGGCCGTTGGGCAAAACCTCACCCGGCTCGATGGCGTTGCGGTAGCGAATCTCCCACGGATCCAAACCGACCTTCTCGGCCAGCAGGTCGATCAGGCTCTCGAGCGCAAACTCGGATTGGCAAACGCCAAAGCCGCGGTACGCACCGGCGGGCGGGTTGTTGGTGTAGTAGCCAAAACCGCGAATGTCGGTGTTCTGGTACTTGTAGGGACCGACGGCATGCGTGCAGGCACGCTCGAGCACCGGGCCGCACAGCGAAGCGTAGGCGCCGGTATCAAAGTTGATCTCGCAATCCAGGCCGGTAAAGTTGCCTTCGGCATCGCAGCCCAGTGTAAAGGTGCCGTCCATGGCATGACGCTTGGGATGGAACGCGAGCGACTCGGCACGCGTGAGCTTGCACTTCACAGGACGCTGGAGCTTATAGGCAGCAAGCGCGGCCAGGTGCTGGATCGAAACGTCCTCCTTACCGCCAAAGCCGCCGCCCACGAGCATGGTCTCGACGACCACGCGCTCGGGCTCGTTGTCCCAGCCAAACATGTGGGCACACTCTTTGCGCGTGTCGTAGGCACCCTGGTCGGTCGACTGCACCTTGACGCCGTTCTTGTACGGGAAGGCAACGGCGCACTCGGGCTCCAAGAAGGCATGCTCGGTAAAGGGCGTGGTAAAGCGCTGCGTCACGGTGAACGCGCTTTCGGCCAGCGCCTTGGCGGCGTCGCCGCGCGTCACGTGGCGGCTCTGACACACGTTGTCCTTGAGCTCCACCGTGTTGCCGAAGGCAAAGAAGCTGTCGTGCAGGCGCGGGGCGTCGGCGGCCCTGGCCTCGACAATGTTACGCACGGGCTCCAGCGGCTCGTAATCAATCTTTACGAGCTTCTTGGCCTTCTCGAGCGTCGCTTCGTCCTCGGCAACCACCAGCACGATGGCATCGCCCACGCAGCGGGTGATATCGCCCGCCGCGATCATGACGTCCCAGTCCTGGATAAGGTGGCCGACCTGGTTGACCGGCACGTCCTCGGCGCGCAGGATACCCACCACACCGGGCAGGGCCTCGGCCTTGGAGGTATCGATGGAGAGCACACGGGCGCGCGGGTACTTGGAGCGCACGGCGCTGGCATAGGTCAGGCCCGGCTGGTCGATCTCGTCGATGTCGTCGGGGTACTTGCCCTCGCCGAGCACCTTCTTGCGCACGTCGATGCGGAAGGCGCGCTTGCCCACGCCGTAGTCATCGCCGCGCTCCAGATCCTCGTCGATCTGCTTTTCGCCGCGGAGTACCGCAGCGGCCAGCGAGATGCCCTCGATAATCTTTTTGTAGCCGGTGCAGCGGCAGACGTTGCCGCGGATGGCGTACTTGATCTGCTCCTCGGTGGGCTCGGGGTCCTCGGCGATGAGCGCCGCGCCCGCCATGACCATGCCGGGGATGCAAAAACCGCACTGCACGGCGCCCACGGCGCCAAAGGCGTACACAAAGGCCTCGCGCACGTCCTCGGGCAGGCCCTCGACGGTCACGATATTACGGCCGGCGGCAAGAGCGGTGGTCAGCACGCACGCCTTGACGGCCGCGCCGTCCACATGGATGGTGCAGGTGCCACAAGCACCTTCGGAGCAGCCGTCCTTGGCGGAATGGATATGCAGGTCGTCGCGCAGGTAGCGCAGCAGCGGTTTGTTTTGGGTCGTTGTGCGTTCCACGCCGTTAACGGTAAAAGTGAATTCCTGTGCCATGGTGATTCCCTTCTACACGCCGGCGGCGATGCCGGTGCGGTCGTGGATGGCGCCATGCGGGCAAACGACGGCGCACATGCCGCACGACAGGCAGTCCGCACCGTCGATGTGGGCACAGTTGTCCTCGATGCGGATAGCGCCGGCAGGGCACTTTTTGGCGCACATGCCGCAACCGATGCAGCTCGTGTCGCAAATCTTGCGGGCGATGGCGCCCTTATCGGTGTTGTTGCAGCGCACCAGGATGTTCTGGTAGCCGGGAACAAAGGCAATCACGCGCTGCGGGCATGCCATGCCGCACAGGCCGCAGCCCGTGCACTTGGAGCGGTCCACGCGGGCGACGCCATCAACCAGTGCGATGGCGCCGTGGGGGCAGGCCGTGACACAGGCGCCACAGCCAATGCAGCCTTCGCTGCAGCGGGCGTCGCCGCCTGCGGAGGCGCAACCGCTTCCGCAGGCAACGTAGGCCACGTTATGTTGAATGGATTTGGCCATAAGAGACTCGCCTATTTCTTAAGGAGATACGGATAGCTGTCGCGCACGGCCTTGATGGTCAGGCGGACGGCCTCGGGCAGACCGGTGTTGACGGCATCGACCGAGACGGTGCGGACCGTGCCGGCGACGCGGACCTTAAAGTGGTCCTCGTCCACGGCCAGGAAGCCCTCGTTCTCGGAGTTCTCCATGTCCTGATCGCTCCAGAACAGGGTGAGCTTGTCCTTGTAGGGACGACCCTCCTGGTAGGGGCAGAACACGGCGCAGTTACCGCACTCGTTGCACATGCCATCGACATGGACGACCTGATGCTTGGCCAGGCCCGGCACCTTAATGGCAACGTTGGCGCGGTTGGGGCACACGTCGCAGCAGACCTCGCACACCGAGCCGCAGCCCAGGCAGCGGGTCTTGGTGCAGTTGCGCTTGTCGCGGCAGAGCGTCCCCTTGCGCTCGTAGCAGGTATCCTCGCGGCCGGCCTGCTCGTTGCAGTCGGCGTACTTGTTAAAGTCCACACCGGCGATGGCTCGGGCGACCTCGGCGGCGTCGGCGATAGCCTCGACCACGGTGGCCGGACCGCGGCGGCAATCGCCGGCAGCCCAGACGCCCTCGACGCCGGTGGAGGTGGCGGCGAGGCGGCCGCAACGGTCGTGCTCAACGCCCGCGGCATCATACAGGCTGGCATCGATGCCCTCGCCCACGGCGCAGATCACCGTGGTGGCGGGAAGCTCGACGGTCTCGCCCGTGGCGACGGGGCTGCGACGGCCGCTTGCATCCGGCTCGCCAAGCTCCATAACGTCGCAGGTCAGCACGGCGCCGTTAAGCGCCTTGGGGGCCAGCAGCTCGCAGAACTCAACGCCATCGGCAAGAGCAAGATCAAGCTCTTCCTCGTCAGCGGGCATCTGCTTCTTGGTGCGGCGATACACCAGGCGCACGTTCTTCACGCCTGCCAGGCGCTTGGCCACGCGGGCGGCGTCCATGGCGGTGTTGCCGGCGCCAATGACCACGACGTCCTCGCCCAGCTCGAGTTTCTCGCCCTTCTTGGCGGCCTCGAGGAACTCCAGCACATCGAGCTCGGCACCCTCGCCTAGGCCCGCAGAGCCGGGCATCCAGGCACCGGTGGCCACGACCACGTCGGTAAAGCCCTGGGCCTTGAGCTCGTCAATGGACTCCACGCGGGCGTTGAGCTGAACCTTGGCACCAAAGGCCAGGCAAAGCTCGGCGTCGTGGGAGATATCGTCGCTGGCAATACGGAACTCGGGGATCACGTGACGGACCACGCCGCCGAGCGAATCGCGGGCCTCAAAGATAGTGACGGGCACGCCAGCGCGCGTCAGGAAGAACGCCGTCGCCAGGCCGGCCGGGCCGCCGCCGATAACGGCAACGTTGCGCTCGCCGTCGTTGGTGATGGTCTGGGCGCGCAGCTTGGGCAGCACGGCGGTCATGGCCTCGCGGGCGGCCTTGAGCTTGCTGGCGCGGATCTGGGCGCCCTCGGGCTCGTAGAATGCACGCTCGCAGGCACGGCCGCAGGGATGCGGGCAGATGGTGCCGGTAATGAACGGCAGGGCGTTGCGCTCGATGATGATGTTGAGTGCGTCCTCGTAGCGGCCCTCGTCAACAGCCGCCAGATAGGCGGGAATATCCTGCTGGATGGGGCAGCTCGTGCGGCACGGCGTGGTAAAGCAGTCGGAAAGCGGGCTCTTGCCGGCAACCTTGCGGTCGGGCAACGGGCGCAGCGGCTTCTTGCAGAGCGGGTTGGTGAGCGAGTCGGTCTGGATCGCAGTCACGGCCTCGAGCGAGACGCCCGCGAACGGCTTGCCGTCCAGATCGGTAAATTCGCCAGCCATCTGGCTAAAGCGCTCGTAGCCACCGGGCTTGAGCACGTCGGTCGCCAGGGTAACGGGCCAAATGCCGGCATCGTACAGGGCACGGATGTTGTAGACCGTGGCACCACCGGAGTAGCTGATACGCAACTTGCCATCGAACTGCTCGGTAATGCGACGGGCGGCCTCGATGGTCAGCGAGAACAGCGAACGGCCCGACATGTACATCTCGGTGGAAGGCAGCTCGTTCCTCGTCACGTCGACGGGGAACGTGTTGGTCAGCTTGACGCCAAACTCCAGGCCACGCTCGGCACACAGGGCAATCAGGCGCTCGAACATGGGCACGGCGTCGGCCCACTGCAGGTCCTCGCGGAAGTGCGTATCGTCGAAGACGATGTAGTCAAAGCCCAGCTCGTTCAGACGCTGGCGGGCAAACTCATAGCCCAGCAGCGTGGGGTTGCACTTGATGTAGGTGTTGAGGCCCTTCTCGGTGATCAGATAGGTCGCGATGCGCTCGATCTCCGCCGGCGGGCAGCCATGCAGCGTGGACTCGGTGATGGAGTTGGAGACGCGCGCCGGGATGGACTCGACAAACGCGGCATCGACATGCTCAAACTTGTCCAGGTTAGCGAGCGCCCATGTGCGGCACTCGTTCCAAACCTCGGAGCCGCTGGCGTCCTTCATGCCCTCGATGTAGGCGTCGACCTTGGGGCTCTTGATACCCTCGAGGTCATAGCCCACCGACATGTTAAAGACAAAACCGTCCGGGCTGCCCAGGCCGTACTCGCGAGCGATCAGGTGGCAGGCAAACCATGCCTTCACGTACTCGGCAAAGGCCTGCGGAACCTCGAGCTCGGTCGACCATTCGCAGTTGTAGCACTCGTCCTGAGCCACGATGCAGGGCTTGTTGACGCACTTGGAGAGCTCCTCGCCGTCCATAACCTGGACGGTCTTGAGCTCAAAGAAGCGAGAACCGGCCACATAAGAGGCCACGATGTTCTGGGCCAGCTGCGTATTGGGACCGGCAGCCGGGCCAAACGGAGTCTCGATGCGCTCGTCAAAAATGGGAAGCGCACCCTCCTGGTTGGTCGTGACCATCTTACGCACGCCAAAGATGGCGTCCTGGGTCTTGTGCTCCTCGATGATCCAGTTCATCAGCTGCGAAAACGGGATCGGCCTCATGATGTCGCTCATAGTGAGCTCCTCTCTGTAACGCCCGGCGAGACCGCGCGGCGGGCGCAAATACGGTGTAGCGCTAGCACAAGCGCCGGCGACCCCGCGGAGGCCGCCTATGCGCGCGCCGGATGCGGCGAAACATCCGACGCGCGTGAATCTACTTGTAATTAGTAGGTGCGATCGTTGAGCGTGCTCCAGAGCTTCTTGGACTCAGCCATGGTCCACGCGTTGATCTTTTCTTCATCGATACCGACAAACTCGCGATCCTTGTACAGGACGCGGCCGTTGATGATGGTGGTGCGGCAGTTTTTGCCCATCATGCCAAAGAGCATGTGGCCGTCGATGTTCTCCTCGCTCAGCGGCGTAAAGGGCTTGTAGTCCATAACGATGACGTCGGCGGCAGCGCCGGCCTCGAGCACGCCGAGCTTGCGATCGAAGTACTTGCTCGCCATCTTGGCGTTGTTCTCGAACAGCATCGTCATGGCCTCGCACCAGCCCACGTTGGGCATGGCTGCGTTGTGGCGCTGAATGATCAGGAAGACCTTGAGGCTCTCGAGCATATCGTGGGTGTAGGCGTCGGTGCCCATGCACACGGGGATGCCGCGGCGGAAGAACTCGAGCACGGGAGCGCAGCCCACGGCGTTGCCCATATTGGATTCGGGGTTGTTGACGAGCCAGGTGCCGGACTCCTTGACGATATCCATCTCGGCAGGCGTCACGTGGATGCAGTGGCCGAGCATGGTGTCGGGACCCAGCAAATTGTGCTGCAGCAGGCGCTCGACGGGGCTGATGCCACCGCGGTTGAGGCGGGAGTCCCACACGTCATTCATGCCCTCGCACACATGGATGTGGAAGCCGGTCAGGCCGTTGTTGGCCTCGGCCATCTTATCCATGGTCTCGTCCGACAGCGTAAAGGTGGCGTGACCGCCAAACATGGCGGCGATCATGTGGTTGTGGTTATCGCGACGCTCCTTGGCGGCCCACTGGGCAAACTCGGCGTTCTCGGCAATGGCCTGGTCGCATTTTTCCTGACCGCGGCGGTCGGAGACCTCGTAGCACAGGCACGAACGCATGCCCAGCTCCTGAGCTGCATCCTTAATGGTAAAGAGGCTGCCTGGGATCTCGCAGAAGCTCGCGTGGTGATCGAAGATCGTTGTGACGCCATCGCGGATGGAGTCAAGAATCGTGGCATAGGCGCTGGCCTTGGTGCCGTCGAGCGTCAGGTTGTCATCGATCTTCCACCACTGCTGCTCAAGATTCTCCAGGAAGTTGGTGGGGTTGCAGCCCTTAATGGCAAGGCCGCGGGCCAGACCCGAGTAGATGTGGGTGTGGCAGTTGATGAGTCCGGGCATGATGAGGTTGCCCTGGGCGTCGACGTACTCGGCATCCGGGTACTTGGCCTTGAGCTCGCACTCGGGGCCCACTTCGACGATCGTATCTCCGTCAATGGCGACCGCACCGTTTGGAATAAACGGGGTCTGAGCGTTGCGGGTAAAAACGGACCGTTAGCGACCAGAAGCATGGATGCTCCCTTCAACATCAGAGGCGGGGTTTGACACCTCTGACATGGCGGAGTGCGAAGCGCCGGCCTACACCGGAAACGGGCCCTCTCCCGTCAACGCTTCACCAAAGGGCAAACCCTTTGAAGTGCGGCTTGGCGCCGCATGACGTCGGCGGACGAGGCGATGCGTCCGCCGACGAATAGCACCGAATTGGTTACTTCTTGCTCTCGGGCAAGACCAGATCCACGGCAGCGTCCTTGGCGGCATCGATGTGCTGAGCCACGACCGGCGTCTGCGGAAGGATCAGGTTAAGGACAATGGCCATGATGGCGGTGGGGTTACGGCATTGGAGCCGATGACGGTGGACACCCAGGCGGGCATACCCTCGCCGGCAAGGCAACCGCTGGCCATCCAGATACCCAGGCCAAAGACGACGGAGGTACCGACGATGGTGGTAGTGCGCTGCGTGAGGCCCTCGCGGGTGAACATGCGCACGCCGTTCATGGTAATGGTGCCAAAGACGCCGACGGTCGCGCCGCCGATAACGGGCTGCGGGATAGCGGAAAGGACGGCAGAGAGCTGCGGGAACAGACCGGCGATGGCAAAGACGGCTGCGATGATCACAAAGACCCACTTGTTAACGACCTTGTTGGAGCAGATGATGCCCACGTTCTGGCCAAGGGCGCTGGTGGGAAGACCGCCCAGCAGGCCGCCGACCATAGAGGTGAGGCCCTGCGACACGATAGCGCCGGAGAGCTCGCGCTCGGTGGGCATACGGTCGATGGAGCCCAGGCAGGCGGCGGAGACGTCACCGATAACCTGGATGGCAACCATGGGGGAACACGACGGCGAGGGTAATGCAGACCTCGGGATCAAACTCGAGCGCGTAGGGCATGAGCTTGGGAAGGGCGAAGACCTGAGCGGTGGCGACGCTGGAGAAGTCGATCATGCCGAAGGGGATGGAGACGATCATGCCAACGATCATGCCAAAGAACACGGAGCCCAGCTTGAGCGTGCCCTTGCCAAAGTTGGCGAGCGCAAAGACCACGGCGAAGGTGATAAGAGCGACGCACCAGGCCTGCGGGGTGCCCCACAGCGGCGTGCCCATGCCGCCGGCCATGTACTTGACGGCCGTGGGATAGAGAGAGACGCCAATGGAGAAGATGACCGTACCGGTCACGACGGGCGGGAACAGCCACTTGATCTTGCTGTAGGCCAGACCAAAGAGGACCGCGACGGCGCCGCCGACGATCTCGCCGCCCAGCAGCGCACCAAAGCTAAAGCCCGAGGCACCCATGGCCTGCAGGGCCGGCAGGAACGCGAACGAAACGCCCATGACGATGGGCAGGCCGCCGCCGATGCGACGGAAGGGAGCGAAGGCCTGAAGGGCCGTGTCGATCGCCGAAAGAATGAGCGCGACCTGGATGATGTCGGTGCTCTGCTGGCTATTAAAGCCGTAGACACCGGCCATGATGACAGCCGGGGTGATGATACCGGCAAACGAAGCCAGTACGTGCTGAAGGGCACACGGGATCATTTCCTTAACGGGAGGCATGCCTTCACGAGTGAACAGGGCTTCAGTGCCGTTCGTAACCGTCTCCTGGGTCATTTGACCACCAATCCTCGAAGTAGTTGTTTTCGCATCTAACGCTCTATTGTGACGCAGTGCGGGGTTGAGGTTGTGCCTTCGTTGCATATCGTATTAAAGATGATTCTCATTCTCAATGATAATTTTTTGTTATCAGACTGTTCTTGAGCTGGGATTATGCATTTCCGCAGGTCAGGAAAGTGCCTGGTCAAAATAACATCTAACTTTTCTTTTGGTCGACCGTTTACCGCCAAATTCCTACCGCTCGTCCGTATTACGCAATGTACCTGCGAATATGCGAGGCAATAGACACCGTGTTACCATGAGAAAAAATTGTTATGAACATTTCCGATTTCACCCCAAGGAGTTGCCTGTGAACGAGACCGTACGTCGCTTTTTGCCGATGGTCGATTTCCTTGAGCAGATACTCGGCAAAAACAGCGAAATCGTGCTGCACGATTTCTCGGATCCCGACCACGCCATCGTCGATATTCGCAACGGCATCGTGAGCGGCCGCAAGGTCGGCGGTCCCGCCACCGATCTGGCGCTCAAGATCATGCACGACGCCAAGTATCGCGACCTGCCGTTTATTACGGGCTACGAGGGGCGCGGCGCCGGTGGCAAGACGCTGGAGTCAGCGACGTACTTTATCCGCGAGGATGACGAGATCGTCGGTATGCTCTGCGTCAACACCGACCTCTCGACCGTACGCTCCATCAACGCCATGGCGCAGCAGCTCATGGCGTGCTTCGACGCAGCGCCGACGCGCACGGAGCCCGCCCCTATCGAGGTCGAAAGCCTTTCGGAGTCCACCCAGGAGCTCATCGACCGCAGCATTGCCGAGTTGCTGAGCGCGCGCGGGCTGGATGTAGCGTCGCTTGGTCAGAGCGACCGCGTGGACGTCATTCGCCACCTCAACGGCAACGGGGTGTTCATGCTCAAGGGCGCCGTGGCCTGCGCCGCCACCGCGCTGGGCATCTCGGAGCCCAGCGTGTACCGCTACCTGCAAAAAGTCCGCAAGGAGGGCTAACGAGCAAAATGGAGCGCGGCTCCACAAGCGATTCGTCACTTGACAAAAGACCCTGCAGCTCGCACTGCAGGGTCTTTTTGCATGTCATGTTTAGTTGTTGCCAACGCCTTAGAGAGCGGCGACAACCTCGATCTCGACCAGACCGCCAGCCGGAAGAGCGGCAACCTGGAAAGCGCTGCGCGCGGGGAACGGAGCCTCGAACTTGGAGGCATAAATCTCGTTCACGGCAGCGAAGTCGGCGATGTCGGCCAGGTAGACCGTGGTCTTGACGACATCGGCAAAGGTGGCGCCGGCAGCGGTCAGCAGGGCCTCGACGTTAGCAAGGGACTGCTTGGCCTGGGCCTCGACGCCCTCGGGCATCTTACCGGTTGCGGGGTCGATGCCCAGCTGGCCGGACAGGAACACCATGTTGCCGGCCTGGATACCGGGGGAATACGGGCCTATGGCTGCGGGTGCGTTATCGGAAGACACGACGGTCTTGCTCATGTTTTTCTCCTTACGATCAGTTGAGAGAGCGTGAGCGCGGCGTTCACACCGGGAGGCACAGTTCGGTCTGAACACCGCGCTTAACTGGGATAGTAGGGGATGAGTTTGCCCGATGCAAGATAATTATCAGCTTTCGAGAATATTTTATCGCCCAACGGTTTCCCCGGACCGCTGAACGGTTCTCATGTGAAGCAGCCAGTCCAAGCTGCTGAAGACTTTATCCCGCTTAGGGCACGGGCATCGCCTGCCGCGATGGCACCACTATACTTTTGAGTATCTGAGCATTTTGAAAGGCAGGATATGACCGCAACCGCCAGTCGAACCACCAACCGTAGACCCGAGCTCTTGGCCCCCGCCGGAGGCCCGGAGCCCTTCGCCGCCGCACTCGCTGCCGGGGCAGACGCCATCTACTGTGGCATGGGCAGCTTCAACGCCCGCCGCAAGGCAACGAACTTTACCGACGAGGCCTTTGAGCAGGCCTGCCGCGCTGCACACCTGGCCGGCTCGCGCGTCTACGTCACGGTCAACATCGTCATCAAGCAGTCCGAGATGGCCGATGCGTTGCAACTCATCCATCGCTGCTCCACGCTGGGCGCCGACGCCTTTATCATCCAGGACTGGGGTCTGTTCTTTGAGGTCAAGCGCACGATGCCCGGCATCGAGACGCACATCTCAACCCAGGCGAACATCCATGACGACCGCGGAACCATCTGGTGCCGCGAGCAGGGCGCCGACCGCGTGACCCTCTCGCGCGAGCTCTCCATCGACGAGATCGCCGCCATCCACGACGCCGCGCCCGATGTCGACCTCGAGGTCTTTAGCCACGGTGCCATCTGCTTTTGCTACTCGGGTCTGTGCCTGCTGTCGAGCTTTGCCATGGCGGGCCGCTCGGCCAACCGCGGCATGTGCGCCCAGCCCTGCCGCCTGCCCTACGAGCTGATCGACGAGAACGGCCGCACGCTCTCCCCCGCCGGCCGCGAGCGCGCGCTGTGCCCGCGTGACACCAACACCTCGCAGCTTGTTCGCCGTCTGTATGACGCCGGCGCCACGTCGCTCAAGCTCGAGGGCCGCATGAAGGCGCCCGATTACGTGTACTCCATCGTTGATGTGTATCGTCACGAAATTGACGACATGCTATCCGGAGCCACCGTTGCCAAGGACGAGGAAGCCGCCCGCCAGCGCCAGCTCAAGCGCTGCTTTAACCGCGACTTTACGCACGCCTATCAGGACGGCACCTCGGGCGACGAGATGATGAGCTATGAGCGTTCCAACAACCGCGGCCAGATCGTGGGCACGGTGCTGGGCAGCCGCCCGGCCAACCGCGATGTGCGCGGCCTCAAGCCCGACGACCGCCGTCGCCGCGCCGCCATCGCCCGCATTGAGCTGTTTGAGCCCGTGGGCAAGGGCGACCTGCTGGAGCTTCGCCACGATAACGAGTTTGACCAGTTCCTGACCACCATTGCCGCCGATGATGCCGCTGCCGGCGATGTTATCGAGTGTCGCGTGCCCCGTAGCATGCCCGAGGGCTGCCGCGTCCGCGTGATTCGCAGCCAGCGTGCCATCGACGCCGCCGGCGCCGCGCTCAAGCGCGATGTGCTGCGCCGCCGCGCTGTTGATGTGTCCGTCGTGGCGCGCCTGGGCAAGCCGTTTACTGTCACACTCACCTGCTGTGACGACCCCGCGCTCACCGCCACCGCCACAGGCTTCACCGTCGAGGCCGCCAAGACACGCGCCGTCGATGCATCCGATCTGGTTGAGCACGTCGGGCGCATGGGCTCCTCTCCCTTTGAGGCCGCGAGCTTTGACGTGGCCCTCGACGAGAGTTGCGGCATGGGCTTTTCCGCCGTGCACAAGGTGCGCGCCGCCGCTTGTAAGGCGCTGGAAGAGGCCATTCTGGCACCGTACGAGGAGCGCGCCCGCACGCTCGAGCTACCGGCGATTGTCACCAATGATTCCCGCCCCGCGCCCGAGCACTACCGCGATGAGCCGCAGATCTGCGCTACCGTCACCTCGCTCGAGGCCGCCGAGGCCGCTCGCGCCGAGGGTGCAACGCGCATCTACATGACCACCGACGCACTCGATGCGGCCGAACTCTCCCCCGCCGATACGTTTGAGCAGGGCATCGTACCCGTGCTCGATGAGGTCTGCCGCGCCGTTGACCACGTCCGCGTTGACCCATGGGTTGTTGCCGGCGCCACGGTCGCTATTGGCAACATCTCTGAGCTTGCCCTGGCCGCCCAGGTTGGCGCCACGGCCGAGATTCGCTCTTGCCTGCCGGTGCACAACACGCCCTGCATGGAGGCGCTTGCCGAGCGCGGAGCCGGTGCGTTTTGGCTCTCGCCCGAGATCACGCTCGACGAGATTATCTCGCTCGGCACCGCCGCGCCCGCGGCTCTGGGCATCACCGTCTTTGGCCGCCCGCGCGTCATGACAAGCGAGCATTGCATTCTGCAGGTTGCCAACGGCTGCATCCACGATTGTGCCAACTGCCGCCTGCGTGCCCGCAAGCTCTCGCTCAAGAATATCGACGGCAAGGTCATGCCGGTGCATACCGACATCCACGGCCGCTCACGCCTGTACGACGCCTACCCCATCGACCTCACGCCGCAAGTTCCGCAGCTGCTCGATGCCGGCGTGCGCCGTCTTATGGTCGACGGAACCTTGCTCGAGGCCGATGAGATTGGCCGTGCCGTCGCTCGCGTCCGTCGCGCTGTCGAGGCGGCTCAAGCCGGCCGCAAGCCGGCCGCCCGCCTGCGCGGCGCCACCTCGGGCTGCATGTTTGTGGGAATTAGCTAACCGAAAGGCTTACACGTGAACGAAGAACCTCAAGTCCTCTACTGCGACGCCTGGCTCATGGCCATCGACAAGCCCGCCGGCATGATCGTCCACGGTGACGGCACCGGCGAGCGCACACTTACCGACTACGCCAGCGACCTGCTGCTGGCGATGGGCGACGGCTTTGCCGCGACCGACATGCAGCCGCTCAATCGCCTGGACCGTGACACCACCGGCGTGGTGCTGTTCTCACTCGACAAGCAGACGCAGCCCGCCTTTGACCAGATGATCATCGACCACGCGTTCGAAAAGCACTACCTGGCGCTCGCCGAGGGCAAGATCGACTGGAACGAAAAGCTCATCGACAAGCCCATCGCCCGCGACCGTCACGACAGCCGAAAGATGCGCGTCGGCGCCAGCGGCAAGCCGTCTCAAACGCGCGTGAAGGTGCTCAAGCGTCTTAAGAGCCGCCGCGGCCTGCCCACGCGCTCGTATATCGATGTCGAGCTGCTCACCGGCCGCAAACACCAGATTCGCGTGCACCTGGCGAGCGAGCGCCATCCCCTGGTGGGCGACGACCTGTACGGGACGCCGCGTCCTTGTGGCCTCATGCTCCACGCCCACAGCGTGTCCTTTACGCATCCCGTAACCGGCGAGCACATCCACATCGAAGCCCCCTGCCCCTGGGAGCCCTAAAACCTGCCAAAAAGGGACAGGTTTATTTTTGGCAGGTTTTTATCTGGACAAACGTCAAAACCACCACAAAGGTTCCTGCCCCTTCGCGGTGGTTTTTGGCCTTTAGCCCGTCCCTTGCTGTTAGACCGTGATGACGTTGTCCATTGCCCGGTACTTGGCGGGGACCTCGCCTGCGGTAATAATCGTTGCGTCGCGGAAGTCCGCGAACTTGACGGGCGCCACCATGCCAAATTTTGCTGGCATCCGAGATTACGAAGCGTTTGGCCGTATGGCGCATCGAGATGCGCTTGACCTGTGCCTCCTCGATATCGGGCGCCGTGAAGCCCTGCTCGGCGGCAATGCCGTTAGAGCCCCAAAAGCCGCAGTTGAAGTTGTAGCGGTCTAGAGTTGCCAAGGCATCGGGGCCAACGAGCGCCTCGGTCTCGGGTTTGAGCTCGCCGCCCAGCACCACGGTACGCATGCCGCGCAAAGCGAGATGCTGAGCATGGAGCACGGAATCAGTCACATAGGTGACCCCTTCGAGATGCGGAAGATGCTCGATGAGCCTGAGCGTCGTCGAACCCGAATCGATGTACACAAAGTTCTCGGGCTCTACCAGCGCCGCCGCACGGGCGCAGATACGTTCCTTGTCGTCGTTATGGAGATCGCTGCGCTCATTAAGCGTTAGGTCGCGCGTCACGTGCGCGCGCTCAAGGCTCGTCGCCCCACCGTGCACCTTGGCGATACGGTGTGCGCGATTGAGCGTCTGCAGGTCGCGCCGAATGGTAGACGCCGTCACGCCCAGGGCCTCAGCAAGCTCCGGTACGGTAACCGAGCCCGTCTGTTGCACCATCGATACGATTGCGTTGAGCCTATCTTCCGCAAGCATCGCTTACTCCTCCTCGGGGTACACGACTCCCCAGTCGGCGCGAAGCTTGGTCATAAGCTCCATAACATCAGAAGCATAATCCAGCAGCTCGCGCTTGGAGTCGTCGCCGGCAACGGCCTTCTCAAGATCGGCCATCTCGTAGCACAGTGCGTAGGCCTCGGTGCCAGCGTGGACCTCCTCGCGGTAGCCGTCGGCAGTCCACACGATGGTCGCGTGATCGGCACGCGGATATTCGTTGACCTCGATGTAGCACTTGTCAAAGCTGATGACCGAGCGCTTGGGCTGCTTGGAGTGAAGCGTAAGGCTCACGACGCCCAGCTGCTGCTCGGCATTGCGGCAGACGATGCCGCCCGCAACGTCAACGCCAGTCTCACAGGTGTTGCCCAGTGAAACGACCTCAGCGGGCTGGCTGGCCATAAAGAGACGCATGACGGACAGGGCATACACGCCAATATCGAGCATGGCACCGCCAGCAAGGTTGCGGTTGTAGAAGCGATTGGTCAGATCGCCGTACTCCTTGTAGCTGCCAAAGTTGAGCTGAGCGAGATTCATGCGGCCGAACTCACCGACATCCATGCGACGACGCAGCTCCTGATACAAAGGCATGTGGAGCACCGTGGTGGCGTCCATGAGGACGACGTTGTGCTCGTCGGCGATGGCACGCGCCTCGTCGAGCTCAGCGGAATTGAGGGTAATGGCTTTCTCGCAGAGCACGTGCTTGCCGGCTGCCAGGGCAGCGCGCAGATAGGTGATATGCGTGTTGTGCGGCGTGGTGATATAGACGGCGTCGATGCCCGGATCGGCGTAGAGGTCCTCAACCGATTCATAGACCTTCTCGATGCCATACTGCTCAGCAAAAGCCTGAGCCTTGGACAGCGTACGGTTGGCGACGCCCGCAAGCTTGCGGCCGGCAAGAGCGAGAGACTGGGCCATCTGGTTGGCGATAACGCCGCACCCGATCACAGCCCAACGAAGCTCGGGAGCCGTAAAGATATCATCGGGGAATGGCTTGTCCTGGACCGAAGCGAACGCTGCTTTTGCGGCTGCCGCGGAGTCGAGTGGAGCCTGCTTGGAATCTACCATATGTGCCTCCTGTGTCATAGAACGTCTTGCATTTCGGATAGCTCTATATTCGCACAAACACGCGCGTCTGTGCGCGTTTTTGCGTATCTCACCGCTAAACGGTCATTTTTGTCCCGTAAACGGCGCATCTATACGCATATTCACGCAATCCCACGCACACAAATACGCACAAATGCGAACCGGTCATTGCTCAGAGACAGGGGCTTATGCTTAGAACTCAAAAGACAGGATGATCCGCTTCGCCTTCGCTCATGGCGCGCTGCAGCTCTAAGGACCGTCCCAAACTGCCGACAGAAAAGGAACGTTCCAAACTGCAGACAGAAAAAGAACGTCCCCAGACGCCGGCATTTCAAGAGCACTCATTTAAGTCTGTCCCCAATGAGTGGGAGTAATCAGAGACCCTTTGCGAGGGAGGCCGGACGTGGCCTTCCTCGTTTTTATTCATGGACTTTAGTCCGTGCCGCGCGGCACGCGCGGCATAGAAAGCCACCCACTCAGCGGGTGGAGGCCAATTTCCGCTACGCGACAAAAACCTTCCCCCTAGCATGAGGATTGTTCAGGTCATCATACTAGGGGGAGGTGATTGCTGTGGCCCAGAAAGCCAACAGCCTCGCGTACACGAAATGGCTGTGCAAGTACCGCATCGCACCGAGGTCAAGCTCATCGCCGCCATCGTCGAGAAGCACCCCGAGGTGCGCTTTGCCGCGAGCCGCACCTCGGCCCACGCCGACCTCTACGACCGCATGGAGCAGGCCCTGTGCGAGCGCGTGGCCAACGCGGTGGAGGTCGTCCGCTCCGACATCAGCCCCGCGCTTCTTGTCCACACCGGTCCAAACCTCGTGGGTGTGGCGGTCCAGGGACTCTAGCGGAGGCGGGGCGTCCTGCCCCAAAAAC
>ENA-OQKR01000080-OQKR01000080.1-human-gut-metagenome-genome-assembly--contig:-NODE-80-length-39296-cov-7.969134_pt1 | contig 39296 bp, 30 predicted proteins | sample MGYA00242803_ERZ504806 | MGnify/ENA primary metagenome ERZ504806 (study PRJEB26092, sample SAMD00036399) | human gut metagenome | host: Homo sapiens | study: EMG produced TPA metagenomics assembly of...
ATGAAATGCCAAAAAATAAAGAAAAATTGGAAAATATAAATAGAGAAAATCACATCAATAATGTTGATGAAAGAAAAGTATTTTTAAGAATGAAAGCTGGTTCTTTAGTGTATCAGATAATGACCTTCGTGTACTTGTTTGTTGCGTTTGTATTTGCGTTACTTCATATTGAAGCTTGGATTATAGGAGTTATCTTTGGGTTATTCCTACTGCAAACATTTTTAGGGATTGTTCTGTATAAACATTTTGAAAAACATTTTTAAAACATTCGCTAAATTATGATGAGGTAATACTATGATAGGACTTAAAAGACGAGATATTAAAAAAGCCTTGAAAGCAGGAGCAAAAGCTGGCGGTGTATCATTGGCTGATGTTCGGGCAGATATTGAAGCAACGATTGATGAAGCTATGAACAGTAACGACCCAGAAGTGCAGGCAAATTTCAAAAAGTATTTTGGAAATAAACGCCCTACACCAGAAGAATATATTTACAAGATTACCAAAAAGACAAAAGTGTAATACAAAACAAGTGCTGTAAGGGGGATTGTATTATGGAACATTTTAAGCGAAATTCTATACAATCATTCACTACCTAATAGCATTTTATTAAAAACTGAATATCTTACAGCTTTAATAGCTCGTATAAAACTATATGTTTTGTGCGGGCTTTTTTCATACCCGAAAAAATTAAATTTTTTTCAAAATAGGTCATTAAATCACACCTTTCATTCCCTATATGGTGCGGAAAGAGGGATAAACACTTTTCAAATCATAAAGGAAAGGGGGTGAGATTGATGAAACCGTCTGACTTCCAGAAAACAGTTCAATGTCGCTTTGAAAGTTGTTTGAAGAAAGTTGTCCGTCATGTTGTAAAGGACTACCAGCAAGGATTGAAACGACGAAAAGATAAAGAAATTCCATTCTGTGAACTTCCAGAAATTTTCGTTGAAAATTTTGCTGTGAGGGACGACTACGAAACAGATTATACAATCTTTTCAGTATGTGGCATTGATATTCGTGTCCTTGATGATGAGCTGGCAGAAGCCTTGAAAAAACTTCCAGAAAGAAAGAGAAATACTCTGTTAATGTATTACTTCTTGGAAATGACAGAAAGTGAAATTGCCAACTTACAAAAGATTACGCAAAGCGGTGTATTTAGAAACCGACATCATGCTTTGGAAACTATGAAAAAAATACTAAAGGAGAAGCAGTAAAATGAAGCAAACATTTAAGAAGCCGTCCTACTATTTGCTTTCGCAAGCAATGGACGGGGACGAAAAAGCGATTGAAAAAATACTGGCATTTTATGACCCGTACATATCAAAGTGCTGTTTGCGCCCACTTTATGATGAATACGGCAATGTCTATATTGTTGTAGATATGGAGTTAAAGGGACTTATCCGAGAAGCACTTATCAAAATGATTTTAGGGTTTGATATTGCCTTAGAAATCGAAGAAGAATAAGCAGTTTTTAGCAGACCATGGTTTAATGTCCCCCTCTTTCCTGCTCTGCCCTGCTTTTACATGAAAGCAACACGCTTTCGCCACAGCTCTTTGACAACTGAATAAAGCAGACAGATACGTTTGTGAGATAGCGAGCCACGGGGACTGTACGCCACGACCTTTCCAAAAGAAAGCGAGCGACCCACGCAGTGATCCGAGAGCGACTGTTGGAAAAGTCGTTTTGCCATGACCTATCCTCACAGAATAATGATACGTCCGCATGGTGCGGTTCTGCCCACAAGAATGGGAATAGTTGAGATACTAATGGAGCTTTCCAAAGCCGTCTGTCTGCTTATGTAACTTATAAATAGACACACAGTAAAGGGGGTGTTACATTATGTTAAATACTGATGTGTTAAATGATGTGATGTTCCAGCGAGGTAAGGTGTTGGAATATGAATAAAACGAAGATAAGAGCAACGGAACAGCCGATTGCTGTTGATATAGAGGGACTGTCTGCTATGTTATCTTGTGGTCGTGCTACTGCAAGAAAGATTGGCGAGCAGGCAGGAGCAAAAATTGTGATAGGTCGCAGGGTTCTTATTCCATAGAAAAAGTCAAGAAATACTTGTTATATTTGGAAGAATAGAGCGATTTTCTATTTATGTTCTCTGGCGTGTGTAGTATAATAAGAAAGGACAAAGCACGCTGTGAGAACAAGAAAAGAGGCTTTTTCAGAAAGGAATGGTTCTCATGGCAATTAGTAGAAAAGACCCAAAAGGAAGAAAATTAAGAGAGGGCGAAAACTGGCGTAATGATGGAAGATACAGTTATCGTTATACAGATGTAAGAACAGGCAAGAGATTGACAGTCTATGCACAAGATTTACCAGAGCTTCGAGAAAAAGAGAAGCAGATTGCAAAAGATATGGAAGATAACATATTGACAGACGGAGCAATCAAAAAAATGACGCTCAACACGTTATTTGAGCGTTATATGGAAACTCGTGAGCTGGCTGATACTACAAGAGTTAGTTATGTTCGTGCTTGGGAAAACAGAGTAAAAGACGAGATTGGAAATATTAAAGTTGTTCAGCTTTTACCCTCACATATTAAAGCGTATTATGCGAAACTTTCCAAAGCTGGATATGCTTATTCTACAATCAAGTATATTCACAACCTGCTTTATCCTGCATTAGAAATGGCTGTTGATGATGATATTATCCGAAAGAACCCTGCAAAAAGTTCCATTAGTGATTATGGAAAAACAGCAGAGGAAAAAGAAGCCTTAACAGTTTCTCAACAAGAAAAGTTTATGGAGTTTGTAAAACAGAGCAATGTCTATAACACATATTATCCTATGTTTACCATAATGATTGGTACGGGGTTAAGGTGTGGGGAGCTTATTGGTCTTACATGGAAAGATATAAACATCAAGGCAAAAACGGTTAATGTAGACCACCAGCTCATTTATAAGAATTTAGGCGACGGTTGCAAGTTCCATATCTCTACACCAAAAACGGAGTCGGGTATTCGTATTATACCTATGACACAAGAAGTTGCAAAAGCCTTTGAGGAACAAAGGAAAATCAATTTTATGCTTGCAAAGGATAAGAGCATTGAGGTGGACGGGTATTCGGGGTTTGTCTTTACAGCAAAATCGGGCAGACCGCTTATGCCGAATGGCGTAAATAGTGTTTTATACAACATTGTAGACGCATATAACAAAACCGAAGTAGAGAGAGCAAAAAAAGAGCATAGGAAAGCAGAGCTGTTACCAAAGTTTTCAGCTCATGTAATGCGTCACACAGCTTGTACCAGAATGGCAGAGTGCCGTATGGATGTAAAAGTTCTTCAATATATTATGGGACACGCTCATATAGATGTAACAATGGAAGTGTATAACCATATTGGAGAGCTGACAAGGATTGAAAATGAGATTGCAAGACTAGATAGTATGGTGTTAAATGCTTGACACCACAAAAAGAGAAATTGGTGTCAAATTGGTGTCAAAACAGAAAAAATCACAATTTCAAAAGAAATAAGATACTGCAAACCATTGATTTTAAAGGGTTTGCAAAAAAAATCTCAAAAAATTAGCACTCACCTCTTGACAGTGCTAATAATAAGTGTTATAGTACAGCTAGAACAAAGGAAGAGGGATACAAAGAGAGGAAAAGAAGAAAACCTCCGGTATCCGGAAGCCTTTCCGTTCCAAAGAAACAGGTAAACAAAAAGGTCCGGTGAAAAGACAAACCGGAGAAAAAGCATGGATCAGGTTCCATGAGAAGAATAAGAAGGAGCGATGACTTATGTTAATGCCTAGTATTTTTGGAGAAAATTTATTTGATGACTTTTTCAACGATTTTCCGTTCTATGATTATGACAAAGAGATGAAGAATACAGAAAAGAAACTGTATGGCCGCAAAGCCAGCCATGTGATGAAAACAGATATTCGCGAGCTGGATAATGGCTACGAGGTAGTGGTTGACCTTCCGGGCTTCACAAAAGATGAAGTTCAGGCCACACTGGAAAATGGTTATCTGACCATCAGTGCAGAGAAAGGTCTTGACAAAGACGAGAAAGAAAAAGAGAGCGGCCGCTACATCCGTAAAGAGCGTTACGCAGGTGCATGCAGCAGAAGCTTCTATGTAGGTGAGGATATTACCGAAGAGGATATCAAGGCTGAATTTAAACACGGTCTGCTGAAACTTTTCGTACCGAAGAAGGAAGCAAAACCGGCTGTGGAGCAGAAAAAGACAATCTCCATTGAAGGATAAAAGAAAAAAAGCAAAAGTGTTTGCCGCCCGGGAGTGTTAAAATTCCCGGGCGGCAAAATTTTTATCTTTTCTGGTACATTCCGAGGGAAAGAATCCGGAATACGCGGGCGGATATACGTGATTTTCGGATTCGGAAAATAAATTGTATACAATAATGTACTTGCTATTTGGGAACAGGTCGGATACAATAGGCGTGACAATTACAAAATGAGAGAACTCGTATCAAAAGGAGAAATCATGAAGAAAAGAAGAAGCGTACTTGCGCTGCTTTTAGTTGCAGCTCTTACTGTTGTACTTGGCGGATGCCAGGATGGCAAGGATGGGAAAGCAGATTCTTCCGATACCACAAGTTCTCAGGTATCAACGGAATCAACCCCGACAGGGGAACCTGTTATGGGAGGTTCCATCACGGTAGGAATTCCTCAGGACATTGAGGATAGTCTTGACCCACACAAATCTGTTGCGGCAGGAACGAAAGAAATCCTATTCAATATTTATGAGGGCCTTGTAAAGCCCGATGAAGAAGGAAATCTGAACGATGCGGTGGCAGAGAGCCATTCGATCTCGGAGGATGGAAAGGTTTATACCTTCAAGCTCCGGAATGGTGTCAAGTTCCACGATGGAACGACCGTCACTGCAGAGGATGTAAAATATTCAATCGAACGCTGTGCGGGTATCAACGGAGACGGAACGCCTCTGGTAGAGGCATTTTCCAATGTAGACAAGGTTGAAATTCCGGACGAGAGCACGATCGACATCTATTTAAAAGAGGCAGACACTGAGTTTCTTGCCTATCTGACGGTGGCGATTGTACCTGAGCATGTGGAAGATCTGGAAGCAGATCCGGTCGGAACAGGCCCGTTCCACTATGTATCACGGTCCCCGCAGGAAAATATTGTCCTTGAAAAATTCAGCGATTACTGGGATACGGAAAATCAGGCGTATCTGGACAAGGTAACATTTCGAATTGTCAAGGACAGCAATGCAGTCGTAACAAACCTGAAATCCGGTACACTGGACATGTATGCACGTCTCAGTTCCACACAGACAGCGCAGCTTGCCGAAGATTCCGATTTTACGATTTATGACGGCGGTATGAACCTGGTACAGGCGCTGTATCTGAACAATGCCGTGGAACCGCTCAACAATGTGAAGGTGCGCCAGGCGCTCTGCTATGCGGCAAACCGCCAGGAAGTGCTGGATATGATTGCAGACGGAAAAGGAACGATCATCGGAAGCAGCATGTTCCCGGCATTTGGAAAATATTATGTGCCGGAACTGTCAGAGCGATATAATCAGGATATTGAGAAGGCAAAAGAACTGTTAAAAGAAGCCGGATACCCAGATGGATTTGAGCTTACGATTACAGTGCCGAACAATTATCAGCAGCATATCGATACAGCCCAGGTTCTGGTAGAGCAGCTTAAAGCGATCGGTGTTACTGCCAAAATTCAGCAGGTCGAGTGGGACAGCTGGCTGTCGGATGTATATGCAGACCGGAAGTTCCAGTCCACGGTTGTCGGCGTTGACGCGGCATATCTGACCGGACGCGCGTTGCTGGAACGGTTTACCTCAACATCATCCAAGAACTTTATCAACTACAGCAACGAAGAGTATGATAAACTGTATCAGCAGGTTAAGACCAGTACGGATGAAGAGGAGCAGGTTGAGCTTTACAAAAAAATGGAAACACTGCTCTGTGACGATGCGGCAAACCTGTATATCGAGGATATGGCATGCGAGGTTGCACTTCGGAGCGATTTTGCGGGCTACCAGTTCTATCCGCTGTATGTGCAGGATATGGCTAAAATTTACAAAGTAAAATAAAAATCAAATTATAGGGGACTCAAAAGGCAGAGGGAAAAGAAAACTCTCATTCAATTGTCAAATGCTGCCGGAAGAGTCCCCTGTAATTATTAGTAGAAATCCCGAAAATATGTTAGGCTTGACTTTTTTTCCGACACTGCCTACTATAGAAAAAGACAGGGAAAACGTAAGGGCTCCGCGGCAATGCAGGAGGCCTTTTTTTAAAAGAAGGGGGAACCATGACAGATTTTCTGGTAAGACGTTTTGTAAAAGATTATGAGAAAACCGACAACGCGGATGTGCGCACGAGCTATGGCATTTTGTCAAGCATCGTGGGAATCTGCTGCAACATTCTGCTGTTTACGGCAAAGCTGCTGATCGGTGCTGGAATGAACTCTCTGGCGATTATGGCGGATGCGTTCAACAACCTCTCGGACGCGGCATCGTCTGTGATCAGCTTCGTCGGTGTGAAGATGGCAAACAAACCAGCCGACAAAGAGCATCCGTTCGGGCATGGGCGGATCGAGTATATTGCAGCGCTGATCGTTTCGTTTCTGGTTATTGAAGTCGGCTTTACGTTTTTAAAGAGCTCCCTGGAGAAAATCCGCAATCCGGAAGAGATCACATTTCAGATGGTTCCGTTTTTGATTCTGGTGCTCTCGGTTGGTGTAAAGCTGTGGATGGCGCTTTTCAACCGAAAACTGGGAAACCGCATTCAGTCGAAGGTGATGCTGGCAACGTCGGCGGATTCCATGGGCGACGTGATCACGACGAGCGCAACGATCGCTTCTACATTGATCTGCCATTTCCTTTCGGTTAATATCGATGCAATCGCAGGACTTGTTGTGGCGGTACTCGTTATGTGGTCCGGTATTTCCATTGCAAAAGATACATTGGAACCGCTGATCGGGCAGGGCGCGGATCCGGATCTGTATGCACGGATCATGAAAGAGGTTGCTTCCTATGAAGGAATTGTAGGAACCCATGATCTGATTGTCCACAACTACGGGCCTGGCAGAAGTATGGCATCGATCCATGCGGAGGTGCCGCGAGATGTCGATATCGAGGTATCGCATGATATTATCGACCGCATTGAACATGAGGTCGGTGAAAAATTGGGAATTCTACTGGTCATCCACATGGATCCGGTGGAGATCCACGATGCGACGGTTCTTGCGACAAAGGAGAAGGTAAGAAACGTAATTTCCATTCTCGATCCGGAGCTTTCCTTCCACGATTTCCGTATGATCAACGGGGCGGAGAAAAAGAAGCTGATTTTTGATCTTGAAATCCCGTATTCTTATAAGAAGAAAGACTGTGATCGCGTGATCGGGCAGATCGGGGCGCTGATGAAGGAAATGGATGAGAAGTATGAATGTGTCGTCAACATCGACAAAAAATACGTGGCGGGAGAGTGACAACGGCCGGGTTGAGCCGTCAAATCCCTTCCAAAATGTTCCAAAAGTCAGTTTTTGAAAAAATAAAAAATTTCAAAAAAGGTGTTGACTTTTCTCTTGCGATAGTGTATTATACATCTTGTCGCAAGGCAATGGGCTATCGCCAAACGGTAAGGCAACGGACTCTGACTCCGTCAGTTCCTGGTTCGAATCCAGGTAGCCCAGCTCATTGAAAGGTCTCAGGTCTCGTACCTGAGGCCTTTTTCGATTTGTGCAGGCAATGAGCCAAAGTCTGTGTTTGCTCGAAACTTTGGCGAATATCCGATTGACAAAACATTTTCGGTCAAAGATTAAAAATACAGCAGGAGGAACCAAACGATGAAGTATTCCTTTACAAGCAGAATCCGCTACAGTGAAATCGGTGAGGACGGTTGTCTTACCCTGCCGGGACTGATCAATTACTTCCAGGACTGCAGCACCTTTCAGTCAGAGGCGATCGGTGAAGGCGTTGCAGAACTTAAAAAACGAGGCTGTGCCTGGGTACTGTCCGCGTGGCAGATTCATATTCGCCGCTATCCGTCTCTTGGCGAAGCAGTGAAAATCACCACATGGGCCAACGGCTTCCGGGGATTTCTGGGAATGCGTAACTTCACCCTGGAGACAGAAGAAGGTGAAATGCTTGCGTGTGCCAATTCCATCTGGTCATACGTCAGCATGAAAACAGGCCATCCGGTCCGCGCGCCGAAAGAGACGATGGACGCATACGGAGTGGAGGATCCGCTTGACGAAGAGTTTGGGGAGCGCAAGGTGAAAATGCCGGAGGCAGATTTTATCGGCGAACCGTTTCCGGTGCGTCCGCATAACCTCGATACGAATCATCATGTCAACAATGCGCAGTTTATCTCCCTGGCCATTGAGTGTCTGCCGAAGGATTTTTCCGTTCACCGGATGCGTGCCGAATACAAGCAGCAGGCGCATCTTGGTGACATCCTGTGCCCGCGGCGTGCAGAGATGGAAAATGGCTGTTTTGTCTCTTTAAACGACGAAAAAGGCCAGTCATACGTAGTTGTGGAATTTCAATGATTGTGGTACAATCGGAAAGAACAAAACAAAAATATAATACAACTCGGAACCGTTACAACACAATGAGGAAAGGGGATTTTGCATGAGAGCGCAGAACCTTACACTGTTAACCGATTTATATGAACTTACCATGATGCAGGGCTACTACGAGAACCCGTCCGATCAGATCGTGGTATTTGATGCATTTTACAGAAAGAATCCATGCGGCGGCGCATACGCCGTATGTGCAGGACTTGAGCAGGTAATCGAGTATGTCCGCGATCTTCACTTTTCACCGGATGACATCGACTATCTCCGTTCCCTCCATATTTTCAACGATGATTTCCTGGAGTATTTAAGAGGCTTCCATTTCACCGGAGATATCTATGCGATCCCGGAAGGAACCGTCGTATTCCCAAGAGAACCGCTCTTAAAAGTTGTCGCTCCGATCATGGAGGCACAGCTTGTAGAGACCGCGATTCTGAACATGATCAACCATCAGAGCCTGATCGCGACGAAAGCATCCCGCGTTGTTTACGCGGCAAAGGGCGACGGCATCATGGAGTTTGGACTCCGCCGTGCACAGGGACCGGATGCCGGTATCTACGGCGCGCGTGCTGCCATGATCGGCGGCTGCATCGGAACCTCCAATGTCCTGACCGGACAGATGTTTGACGTTCCAGTCAAGGGAACCCACGCACACAGCTGGATCATGAGCTTCCCGGATGAGTACACCGCATTCAAAACGTATGCGAAAATGTATCCGGAAGCCTGCATTCTTCTCGTAGACACCTACGATGTTCTCGAATCCGGTGTTCCGAATGCGATCCGCGTCTTCAAAGAGATGAGAGCAGAGGGCTTACCGATGAAGGGCTACGGCATCCGCATCGACAGCGGTGACCTGGCTTACCTGTCGAAAAAAGCATATCAGATGCTCGAGGCAGAAGGTTTCGGCGATGCCATCATTTCCGCATCCAGCGACCTCGATGAGTACCTGATCGACAGCCTGAAAACCCAGGGTGCGAAGATCAATTCCTGGGGCGTCGGCACCAACCTGATCACATCCGGTGACTGGCCGGCATTCGGCGGCGTTTACAAGCTGGCAGCAGCAAAAGATAAAGATGATGCAGAATTCACACCGAAGATCAAGCTGTCCGAGAACTCCGAGAAAGTAACAAACCCGGGCAATAAGACGATTTATCGTATTTATGATAAAGAAACCGGAAAGATCCGTGCCGACCTGATCTGCCTTGCAGACGAGACCTTCGACGAGAGCAAAGATATGATCATCTTCGACCCGATCGAGACCTGGAAAAAGACGAAGATCAAAGGCGGAACCTACACCTTACGCGAGCTCCTCGTTCCGATTTTCCAGAAGGGCGCATGCGTCTACACTTCTCCATCCGTTATGGAGATCCGCGACATCTGCACCAGAGAGAAAGATACCCTCTGGGAGGAGTCCAAACGTCTGGTCAATCCGCATGAGGTTTACGTGGATCTGTCCGACAAGCTGTACCACATCAAGAGCGACCTGCTCGAGGAGATGAGCATGAAGGCTCTCGGCGAGCAGTAAGAAAGGAAGTCAAATGTTAAATATAGGAAGAAAGCAAAGGCTGGTAGTAGTAAAGAAAGTAGAATTCGGTATTTATCTTGGGGAGACCCGGGAAGCAGGCGAGAAGGAACGCGTTCTTCTGCCGATCAAACAGGTGCCGGAAGGAACAAAAGAGGGAGATGAGCTGGAAGTATTTCTGTACCGCGATTCCAGCGACCGTCTGATTGCGACAACCAGAGAGCCGAAGCTGGTGCTTGGAGAGCTGGCTGTCTTAAACGTAGCTGCTACCGGAAAGATCGGAGCATTTCTGGACTGGGGTCTGGAAAAAGATCTGTTTCTTCCGTTTAAACAGCAGACCCGCCGCCTCCATCCAGGTGACGAGGTTCTGGTTTCCCTCTACATCGACAAGAGCGACCGTCTCTGCGCAACGATGAAGGTTTACCATTTCCTGAAAACCAATTCTCCGTACGTCGTAGGCGATACCGTAAAGGGAAGAATCTACGAGATCAGCGGAAACTTCGGCGTTTTCGTTGCTGTTGATGACCGCTACTCCGGCCTGATTCCAAAGAGAGAAGCACAGGCAGACTATCATGTCGGCCAGGAACTTGAGTGCCGCGTTACAGAAGTCAAAGAGGACGGAAAACTCTCCCTGTCCGCACGCGGAAAAGCGTACGAGCAGATCGCAATCGATGCAGAGAGCGTTCTTTCTGTGATCGAGGAATTTGCAGGTGTCCTTCCGTTTGATGACAAAGCATCACCGGAAGTGATTCAGAGAGAATTTGGCCTCAGCAAAGCAGCATTTAAGCGCGCGGTCGGCCATCTGATGAAAGAAAAACAGGTTGTCATCCGCGACGGTAAAATCTGGACGGCAGAAAAAGCAAAATAAGAAAAGATCGGGCACTGGACAGGAAGCACATCCTCTCCGGTGTCCGTTTTTTTGTGTCAGACAGCAGATAAAATTTTGAAATTTTTTCTGCGCCCGGTTTGCGGTTGCGCGAAGAGAGGATTGCGCTTATAATATGATCTATATGACAAAAAATGACACAGGATCTGATGGAGAGCGATGAAGAAAAAGAAAAGTAAGAAAAAAACATCCTTTATTTCCAAAACCGCAATGACGGTTTTGACGATCATTCTGATTATTCTGTTTTTCTGCATTATGTCGATGGTCGAGAAAATACAGGGAACGGCCCGCGTTGTCAACTATGCCGGTCTGGTACGCGGAAAAACGCAGCGGATTATCAAGCTGGAGGATGCGGGAGAACCGCAGGATACGATGATTGCAGACATCAACGCTTATATCGACGGTCTGCAGAACGGAAGCAGCGAGCTGGATCTGGTGCGCCTGGATGACCGGGATTTTCAGGATAAGATGACTGAGCTGGCATCATATTTTGAAGAGCTGAAGGCAGAGATTCTGCTGGTGCGTGAAAAAGGATATGAGAATACCGCGATTATCGAAAAGAGTGAGACCTTTTTCAAAATTTGTGACGAGGCGACGGGCCTTGCGGAAGCGTATTCGCAGAGAATGGCGTCTTCGCTGAAGAAGCTGGAGCAGGTGGTAGTAGGAGATATCATCGGCCTGGTGTTTGTCATCGGCATGGAGCTGATCAAGGCCGTCCGCTATGCGGCGATGAACCGTATTCTGCAGAAGAAAGTCTATCTCGATGAGGCGACGGGCCTGCCAAATAAAAATAAATGCGAAGAGATTCTGGAGGAAAGCGACGGAGGAGAAGAAATTTCCGGCGTGTATGCGGTCTGCGTGTTTGACCTCAACAATCTGCGCACGATCAACAACAGTCTGGGTCACGACAAGGGAGACGAATATATCCGTTCCTTTGCCGTTCAGCTTCGAAAAGCAGTCCCGGAGGAGTATTTCGTCGGAAGAAACGGCGGAGATGAGTTTCTTGCCATTCTGCGCGGACTGAACCGCGAAGAAGTGGAAGCGTGCATGAATCACATCCGCACGCAGACGGCAGAATATTCCCGCCAGCACCCGGAGATGCCGATCAGCTACGCCGGAGGCTATGCACTGTCCACGGAATTTGAAGACTGTGATATCCGGGAACTGTTCCGCCATGCGGACCAGAACATGTATATCGACAAAAACCGCGCGAAGATGGAAGAATCCGCCGCAGAGCGGAAGATCAGCCTGGAAGCGCTGGACGTCGTAAAGAAAAAGGGATACCATTTTTCCAACTGTATTTACTGCAATGCAAGACAGGACCAGTACCGGATTCTGCGTGCCGTTTCGGGCTTTTTCCTTGCCGAGGACGGCAGCTATACCGGTGCGGCCGAGCATATTGTGCAGGGCATCACGGATGAGGAAAAGAGAAAGGAAATGCGTAGAATGCTGGATCTTACCCATCTGAAGGAGTGCTATCAGAAGGGAGAAGAGAGCGTAGAAATTCTGTGCGAGTATCGGGAGGGCAGCGAAGGGGAAGCGCTCTGCCGGGGAAAAGTCACCATTCTGTTCTACGACGCGGCCGAGGACGGCGGACTGCACCATTTTCTGATGGGCTTTGAGCGGTTCCGCTTCAATGAGGAAGCTGCTCGGAATGAAAAAGAACAGCTCGACCAATACTATGAACAGATGAAACAGTCGATCATTGAAAACGGCCACTACGCCGAGGCACTTCTCGAGACGGCCGAGGCCGTGTTCGCCGTTGATCTGACGAATGATTCGCTGGAGCAGATTTTTTACCACAGCGGGCAGAAGAAATTTGGCCTCGATATAGATCTGCCGTGTTCCTACGAGAAATACTGCGGGGAATGCAGTGCGTTTGTCGCGGAGGAGACATTGGAATCATACCGCATTGTGGATTCCTCGAAGAAACTGCTGCAGCGCTTTGAAAACGGAGATAAGCAGGTAGTCGTGGAGTATCAGGAAACAGATGAGTCCGGCAGAAGAATATGGTTGCAGAAGACGGTTCTTATGTCACAGGATACCGTCTACGACCGAAAGACAAAGCGGGAGAGCGTTGTGGTACACGGCATGATCCTTTTCCGTGATACGTCAGAGTTCCACAGCCGGGAAGAGAGGGAGAAGATACAGCTTCAGGATGCCTTTAGAGCTGCAGACAGTGCAAGTCGTGCAAAAACAGAATTTATGAACCGCATGAGCCACGATGTGCGCACGCCGATCAATGGCATTATGGGCATGCTGGATATCATCCGCAAAAACCGGCAGGATGAGGCAAAAGTGGACGACTGCCTCGATAAAATCAATCTTTCCGCAAGCCATCTGCTGGCACTCGTCAACGATGTGCTCGATATGAATAAGCTGGAGTCCGGAAAAGAGACGATCGAGAGCGCTTCTTTTGACCTGACGCATCTGATGGATGATGTGGCATCCCTTGTCAATGCGCAGATTACGGAGATGGGCATTACCCACTGTACGCACCGCGGTGAGCTGACGCACACGAGACTGATCGGCAGTCCGCTGCGCCTGCGGCAGATTATGCTGAATCTCTTCAGCAATGCAATCAAGTACAACAAGCCGGGTGGAATGATCGATACGTATGCGGGCGAAGTCTCCTGCGACGGAACCCGGGTCGTCTACGAGTTCCGCATCACGGACAGCGGCATCGGAATGAGCAGCGAATTTATCGAAAAAGAGCTGTTCCATCCGTTCACACAGGAGAAGTCCGGTGCGAGAACGCAGTACAAGGGAACGGGCCTTGGCATGTCGATCGTCAAAGAACTGATCGAAAAAATGCAGGGCACGATCGAGGTAACGAGCCAGCAGGGCGTCGGAACGACGTATGTATTCCGGCTTCCGTTTTACATTGACTGCGAGGGACAGCGGATTCAGGAAGTAAAGACACGGATCGCAGGAAAAGAGCTTGTCCGCTTCCACGTTCTGCTTGTCGAGGATAATGAGATCAACATGGAAATCGCCGAGTTTTACCTGACCGATCACGGTGCAACGGTGGAAGAGGCATGGAACGGCCGCGAGGCGGTCGAAAAGTATGCGGCGAATCCGCAGAAATTTGATGTGATTTTAATGGATCTGATGATGCCTGTGATGGGCGGCCTTGAGGCAGCGCGGCAGATCCGCACCATGGAGCTTCCGGAAGCAAAACAAGTCCCGATCATCCCGATGACGGCGCAGTCCTCCGAAGAGAGCAAAGAGGGATGCCGCGCAGCGGGCATGAACAGCCATCTGACCAAGCCGATCGAGCCGGACAGCCTGGTGCAGACGATCTTGGAGACAACGGAACATGCCTTTGGAAAATAGAGGAGAAAACGATGAGTTTTACGCATTTACATGTACATACCGAATACAGCCTTCTGGACGGATCGAACAAGATCAAAGAGTACGTTGCCAGAGTCAAGGAGCTTGGCATGAACAGCGCCGCGATCACCGATCACGGCGTCATGTTCGGCTGTATCGATTTTTATAAAGAAGCCCGCGCGCAGGGCATCAAGCCGATCCTCGGCTGTGAGGTTTACGTGGCGCCGGGTTCCCGTTTCGACCGCGAAACCAGCCGCGGAGAGGACCGGTACTACCATCTGGTTCTGCTGGCGGAAAATAATACGGGCTATTCCAATCTGATGAAGATTGTTTCGGCGGGCTTTATCGATGGATTTTACTATAAGCCGCGTGTCGACATGGAGATTCTGGAAAAGTATCACGAGGGCATTATCGCGCTTTCCGCCTGCCTTGCAGGTGAGGTGGCGCGTGCGATGGTGCGGAACCAGTACGAGATGGGAAAAGAGGCCGCACTGCGGTATGAGAAGATTTTCGGAAAAGGCAATTTCTTCCTGGAACTGCAGGATCACGGCATCCCGGAGCAGCGGATGGTCAATCAGCAGCTGATGCGCCTCTCGGCAGAAACCGGCATTGAGCTGGTGGCGACGAATGATATTCACTACACGTACGCAGAAGATGCGGATTCCCACGATATTCTTCTGTGCCTGCAGACCGGAAAGAAGATCACGGATGAGGACCGCATGCGCTACGAGGGAGGCCAGTATTTCGTGAAATCCGAGGCGGAGATGGCATCGCTCTTCCCGTATGCACCGCAGGCAATCGAAAATACACAGAAAATTGCAGACCGGTGTAATGTGGAGATTGAATTTGGTGTCACAAAACTTCCGAAATTCGATGTGCCGGAAGGATACACTTCCTGGGAATACTTAAATAAGCTCTGCTACGACGGCCTCGAGGAACGGTATCACCCGGCGACGGATGAACTGAAAGCGCGGCTGAAATACGAGCTTGATACGATCAAAACGATGGGTTACGTCGATTACTTCCTGATCGTGTGGGATTTCATCAAATTTGCGCGCGACCACGACATCATGGTCGGACCGGGACGAGGATCGGCGGCCGGAAGTATTGTTTCCTACACCCTTGGCATCACACAGCTGGACCCGATGCGGTACCAGCTCCTGTTCGAGCGTTTCCTGAACCCGGAACGAGTTACCATGCCTGATATCGACGTGGATTTCTGTTTCGAACGCCGCCCGGAGGTCATCGACTATGTAACGAGAAAATACGGCAAGGACCGCGTTGTACAGATCGTCACATTCGGTACACTGGCGGCGCGCGGTGTCATCCGCGATGTCGGCCGTGTGCTGGATATGCCGTATGCACAGGTGGATTCGATCGCGAAGATGATTCCGAATGAGCTGAATATCACGATCGACAAGGCACTGCAGATGAACCACGAGCTGCGGGAGCTGTACCAGGGCAATGAAGAGGTTGCACATCTGATCGACATGTCACGGAGACTTGAAGGTCTGCCGCGCCACACGTCGATGCACGCCGCCGGTGTTGTCATCGGCTCGCGTCCGCTGGTGGAATTTGTGCCGCTCTCGCGAGGAAGCGACGGAACGATCGTCACGCAGTTCACGATGACGACGCTTGAGGAACTGGGACTTCTGAAAATGGACTTCTTAGGGCTTCGGACCCTGACCGTCATTCAGAATGCGACAAAGCTCGCAGAGCGTTACAGCAATAAGAAAATTGATCTGCTTCACATCGATTACAACGATCCGAAAGTGCTCGGCATGATCGGCGCATCGAAAACGGTCGGTGTATTCCAGCTCGAGAGTGCGGGAATGAAAAACTTCATGAAGGAGTTAAAACCGCAGAGCCTCGAGGATATCATCGCCGGAATTTCCCTGTACCGGCCGGGCCCGATGGATTTTATTCCGCAGTACATCAAAGGAAAAAACAATCCGGAATCCGTTACGTACGATACACCGCTCTTAAAACCGATTCTGGAGCCGACGTACGGCTGTATCGTCTACCAGGAACAGGTTATGCAGATCGTACAGGCACTGGCGGGCTATTCGCTTGGACGGGCTGATCTGGTGCGCCGTGCGATGTCGAAGAAAAAGGCATCCGTCATGGAAAAAGAGCGCCAGAATTTCGTTTATGGAAACGAGGCCGAGGGCGTGCCGGGCTGTATCAAAAACGGCATTGATGAGAAGACAGCGAACAAGATCTACGACGAGATGATCGACTTCGCGAAATACGCCTTCAACAAATCCCATGCGGCGGCGTACGCGTTCGTATCGTACCAGACGGCATGGCTGAAATACTATTACCCGGTTGAGTTCATGGCGGCTCTGATGACCTCCTGCATCGATAACCCGGGAAAAGTCGCAGAGTATATCTTGAGTTCCCGCCAGATGGGCATTTCTATTCTGCCGCCGGACATCAACCGAAGCGAAGGAAAATTCACGGTAGACGGCCAGGCGATCCGCTATGGCATGGCGGCGGTCAAAGGCATCGGAAAGCCGGTCATGGAGGCGATCGTGGAGGAGCGGAGTGCAAACGGACCGTTCCGCTCGTTAAAGGATTTCGCGGAGCGTCTGAGCGGAAAAGAAGTCAACAAGCGGACCGTCGAGAACTTTATCAAGGCAGGTGCATTCGACTGCTTCGGCGTGACGAGAAAGCAGCTCATGTTCGTCTACGCCAATGTGCTCGATGATGTGGCGCGCGAGAAAAAAGATTCGTTAAGCGGCCAGATGAGTCTGTTTGACTTCGTAGATGAGACGACCAAACGGTCGTATGAAACGGTGTACCCGGATGTCGGAGAATACGAAAAGAGTGATCTTTTGGCGCTCGAAAAAGAGGTGCTCGGCATCTACGTCAGCGGTCATCCGCTCGAGGAGCAGGAGGAGTGCTGGCGGAAGAACATTTCCGCGGTAACGACAGACTTCCAGCCGGATGAGGAGACGGGTTTCCCATCCGTCACCGACGGCGCGAAAGAGATTGTCGGCGGCATTATCACGGATAAAAAAATCAAATATACAAAGAATAACAAGACAATGGCATTTCTCACACTCGAGGACCTCGTCGGCAGTATGGAAATCGTCGTATTCCCGCGCGATTACGAGAAAAACGCAGCGATGATGCAGACCGATGCGCGTGTCTTCATCCAGGGCCGTGTTTCCGCGGAGGATGATAAGCCGAGCAAGCTGATCTGCGAGAAAATTTTCCCGTTTGCAGGCATCCCGAAAGAGCTCTGGATCCAGTTCCCGGACAAGGAAACGTACGAGAGAGAAGTGGCGGATCTGTACCAGATGCTGCATGAATCCGACGGCAAGGACAGCGTGATTCTCTACATCAAATCGATCAAAGCGATGAAAAAACTGCCGCCGAGCCGCAATGTGCAGGCAGATGCCCGTCTGGTGGCGTCACTTCAGGCAAAATTCGGTACCGGAAACGTGAAAGTTGTAGAAAAGAGTATTGAAAAAAGGGCCTGAATGCTTTAAAATAAAACTGTGTGTGATTAATAAATAAAACTACTCGTTTATTAATGTGTGTGATGAGATGGAGGAATTCATATGGCAACGACTAACAAGGTAAAGACAATCGGAGTGCTTACCAGCGGTGGTGATGCACCAGGTATGAACGCAGCGATCCGTGCAGCCGTAAGAAGAGGTCTGCAGAAGGGCGTTCAGATGAAAGGTATCCTGAAAGGCTACGACGGACTGATGAACGAAGAAATCATCGACATGACAGCCCGCGATGTATCCGACACCATCGAGCGCGGAGGTACTATCCTTTATACCGCCCGCTGCGCAGAGATGCGTACACCGGAAGGCCAGAAACGTGCTGCAGATGTCTGCAGAAAACACGGCATCGACGGACTGGTAGTTATCGGCGGAGACGGATCTTTTGCAGGAGCGCAGAAACTGGCAGCTCTTGGAATTAACACCGTAGGTGTACCGGGAACCATCGACCTGGATATCGCCTGCACAGAATATACCATCGGTTTTGATACCGCGGTAAACACTGCAATGGAAGCCATTGATAAAGTAAGAGATACTTCCACTTCCCATGAGAGATGCTCGATCATCGAGGTTATGGGACGTAATGCCGGATACATCGCTCTGTGGTGCGGTATCGCAAACGGCGCAGAGGATATCCTGCTTCCGGAGAAATACGATTACGATGAGCAGAAGATCATCAACAACATCATCGAGAACCGTAGAAAAGGCAAAAAACATCATATCATCGTAAATGCTGAGGGCATCGGCCATTCCACCAGCATGGCGCGCAGAATCGAAGCTGCAACCGGCATCGAGACCCGTGCAACGATCCTTGGACATATGCAGCGTGGAGGAAGCCCGACATGTAAAGACCGTGTATATGCGTCCATCATGGGTGCTTACGCAGTTGACCTTCTTCTGGAAGGCAAAACAGACCGCGTTGTTGCATACAAGAACGGTGAGTATGTAGATTACGATATCGATGAGGCACTGTCCATGACAAAGACTCTGCCGGAATATCAGTGGGAGATCGCAAGAGCTCTTTCTTATAACTATACGAAATAAAAAAGTATCACGAAACAGACTGTTTTTAGCAAGCAGTCTGTTTCATTGGTATAATAGCGGGAATAAAAATGTTTCCGCGGACGGAATAGAGAGACAAAATAAAAAAACAGGAGGAACTTAACAATGGTTACCTGGAACAATCTTGATAAACTGGCTTCTTTTGAGGAGCTGAAAAAAGTGGAGCGTGTCAATCTTGCCGAGGTGATGTCCGGCGAAAACGGAGCAGAGCGCGTAAAATCTTACAGCGTTCCGATGGCAGAAGGACTTGCGTATAACTACGCAGCAAAACAGGTGAATGAGGATGTCCTTGCCGCACTCGTAAAACTGGCAGAAGAGGCACAGCTTTCTGAAAAATTTGAGGAGCTTTACAACGGTGCTGTCATCAACACCGGAGAGAACCGTCTCGTGCTTCATCAGCTGACCCGCGGCCAGCTCGGAAACACCGTTACGGCAGACGGCGTAGACAAACGTGCTTTCTACGTAGAGCAGCAGAACCGCATCGCAGAGTTCGCGAACAAAGTACATGCAGGTGAGATCACCAACGCAGCAGGTGAAAAATTCACCACCGTTGTGCAGATCGGTATCGGCGGAAGCGACCTTGGCCCGCGTGCGATGTATCTGGCTCTGGAAAACTGGGCAAAGAAAAACGGCTGCTTCAAAATGGAAGCAAAATTCATCAGCAACGTTGACCCGGATGACGCAGCAGCTGTTCTGAATTCGATCGACGTAGCACATTCCATCTTCGTTCTGGTATCCAAATCCGGAACCACACTGGAGACTCTGACCAATGAGTCCTTCGTAAAAGACGCTCTGAAAAATGCAGGCCTGGATGCATCCAAGCATATGATCGCCGTTACCAGTGAGACTTCTCCGCTGGCAAAGAGCGACGACTATCTGGCAGCATTCTTCATGGATGACTACATCGGAGGCCGTTATTCTTCCACATCCGCAGTCGGCGGCGCTGTTCTGTCCCTGGCTTTCGGACCGGAAGTATTCGCAGCATTCCTCGAGGGCGCTGCAGCAGAAGATAAACTTTCTGCAAACAAAGACGTATTACAGAACCCGGAGATGCTCGATGCGCTGATCGGTGTTTACGAGAGAAACGTTCTTGGCTATCCAAGCACTGCAGTTCTTCCGTACTCCCAGGCACTGAACCGTTTCCCGGCTCACTTACAGCAGGTAGATATGGAGTCCAACGGTAAATCGGTCAACCGCTTCGGCGAGCCGGTCAATTACCCGACCGGTCCGGTTCTCTTCGGCGAGCCAGGTACCAATGGACAGCATTCCTTCTATCAGCTGCTGCATCAGGGAACTGATATCGTTCCGCTGCAGTTTGTAGGATTCCGCAATAACCAGATGGAGACCGATGTCGACATCCAGGGCAGCACCAGCCAGCAGAAACTCTGCGCAAACGTAGCAGCTCAGATCGTTGCATTTGCCTGCGGTAAAGCAGATGAGAATAAAAACAAAAACTTCGAAGGCGGCCGTCCGTCCAGCATCATTATCGGAGATCAGGTAAATCCGAAGACGCTGGGAGCACTGCTTGCACACTTCGAGAATAAGATCATGTTCCAGGGATTCCTGTGGAACGTAAACAGCTTCGACCAGGAAGGCGTACAGCTTGGTAAAGTCCTTGCAAAACGCGTTCTGGCTCACGAGACAGACGGAGCACTGAAGGTATTCAGTGATCTGCTCAATATCTAAAAGCGTTATTTTCTGATCAGAAAAGGCGTCCTGTGAAAAAAATCTCCCGGAAAAACTCCGGGAGATTTCAGACTATAGACAAAGCCCTGCTTTTGCAGGGTTTTTTCATTTTCAGATTATCCCAGCTTCGCCGGGAGAGACGAGGAAACCGTGGTCTGATGCTTTTGACGGAATTGCCGCGGGGTGATCTGGTACCGCTTTTTAAAGGTGCGGATCAGATGACTGCAGTCCGCAAAGCCGGTCTCGGCTGCAATATAGTTCAGGTCATAGTCGGTAAAAAGAAGCAGGTTTTCAACCTTGTTCAGGCGGATAAACTCGATATACTGCTTACAGCTCTGCCCGTAATGCTTCAGAAAAAGTTTGGCAAAATAGGAGTAGCTCATGTTGTATTTATGTGCCAGTGCCTCGATATTGATGTTTTCCTGGGAATGGCGGTCGAGATAGACGAGGATATCCTGCATACTCTGTTCCTCACTCTCGGAAATCGATTCGGGATTGAAACAGATTCCCTGGCAGTGCCAGATACGCAGAAGCCGGAGAAACAGTGTGGAAAAGAGAGAATAGATATAGGCATCATAACCGTATTTCTTTTCAAGAGCCTCCCTCTCAAGGGTTACAAAAAAATCATGGAGATTCAGCTCTGAGAGATCTTCCTGCGTAAACAAAAGCGAAGGATAGGTCATCGTGGCGATTTTATGGAAAGCAAAGCTCAGGTTCGGAAGGTAGCTTCCGGTGAGCTGGATGCGGTTCAGGTTGAATTTGATACAGAAATAGCGGAATGGCCGATCCTGGTCTGCGGCAAGTGCGTGGACCGTCTGTGGAGGAAACAGGATGAAAGAGCCCGGTTTTATGTGGTAGACGGAATCGTTGCAGCTCACGAGAAGAGAACCTTCCTGCAGATAAAGAACCTCCGTAAAATAGTGCCAGTGGGATTTGACCGGCATGGAAAAACTGTCGGAGCAGCAGGAAAAGGCTTCAATCGGCGAGTGCAGGATGTCACTGTATTCAAAAAGATTCTTCAACGGAAAAGTCCCCCTTCAGGTAAAAAATATTCAGTATTTTTCTGGGAATATCAGTTTCGGAAAAATAGAAACATTCTATTTTTGTACAGTCGCATTATATCATATCCAAATGAAAATTGATACAATGGCGAAAGCATTTGAAAGAAAATTAATGCTGAATTTGGTAACTCAATTTCCTAAGATAAGGGGGGATATGAAAACATGAAAAGCAACACGAAACAATTCCCGAAAAACAAAATTGCGTGGCTGTGGGAAAACATGGAGGGAAAACGGGCGCTGTACTTTGTCGGTATTCTCGGAACCGTTTTGTACAATATTCTGCAGCTTACGATTCCCTATTTTTCGGGAAAAATTGTGGATCTGTTTTTAACTGGGGAGAACGCGGCGACAAATCTTCAGGTACACCGTGACCTGCTTTACCGCTTGCTGTTTGCGATGGTCGGCTTTACGTTCCTGCGTGTTATCGTTGTTTATGGCAGCTGTATGATCTATGAGACGGTGTCGCAGAGTGTTCTGTACCGGGTGCGGAATTATCTGTACGACAAGCTTCAGCGTCAGGATATGACGTTTTACAGTACCTATCGGACAGGAGATCTGATGACACGGCAGACAGGAGACCTGGATGCGGTGCGTCACATGGTTGCATGGGTTGTACGAATGGTGGTTGAGTCATTTTCTCTGTTTGCTGCAGCGGCCGTTTTCTTCCTGTATACGAACTGGAAGCTGGCACTGTGCGTTCTTGTGATTTCACCGTTTGTATTCTGGATTATCTATCTGTTCCGGAACCGCGTTGCCCCGATGCATGCGGCGCTGCGTGAAAAACTGGCACAGATGAATACATGCGCACAGGAGAATATTTCCGGAAACCGCGTTGTCAAAGCGTTTGCAAGAGAAGATTACGAAATCGAGAAATTCGACCGTGCCAATACCGACTATGCGGAGACGAATAAGGCAACCGGAATGGTATGGCTGAAATTTTTCCCGATTGTCGAGAGTATTGCGAACCTGATGCCGGTTGTCCTGCTCGCAGTCGGCGGTGTTTTTATGATCAGAGGACAGCTTACTATGGGAGACTATGTGGCATTTTCAGGCCTCATCTGGGCAATCGCCAATCCGATGCGTCAGATGGGAAATATCATGAACGAATTTCAGCGGTTCTCAGCAGCGTCGAAAAAGGTCATGGAGCTGTATTACTCCGAACCGAAAATCAGGGACGAAGAAAATGCCGTTTCCCATCCGGAGCGGTTTGAAGGCAAAATCGAGTTTGATAACGTTTCCTTCCAATACGAGGATGGTGATTTGCCGGTTCTGCACAATATTTCCTTCACGGCCCATCCGAACGAGACGGTTGCGATCATGGGCGAGACCGGCTGCGGCAAGACATCGCTGATCAATCTGATCCCGCGGTTTTATGAGCCGACAGAAGGACAGATCCGGATTGACGGAATTCCTGTAGAACAGCTGAAGCTGTATGATCTCCGAAAACAGATCGGACTTGCCACGCAGGATGTTCTGCTGTATTCTGACACGATCGAGGGAAACATTGCCTACGGCGATGATTCGATCAAGATGAACGAGGTTGTCAAGTTTGCAAGGTATTCCGCTGCGGCAGATTTCATTTCAAAGATGCCGGAGGGCTACGATACCCTGGTCGGAGAGCGCGGTGTTGGTCTTTCCGGAGGCCAGAAGCAGAGAATTTCTCTGGCAAGAGCACTGGCGATCCGTCCATCGGTTCTGATTCTTGACGATACAACATCGGCGGTTGATATGGAAACAGAGAAACAGATTCAGCAGTCCTTACGGGAGCTTGATTTTCCATGTACCAAGATTGTGATTGCACAGCGAATTTCGACAACGAAAACAGCGGACAAGATTATTGTTCTGCAAAATGGCTATATTGAAGAAATGGGAACACATGAGGAACTGATGGAGAAGAAGGGTTACTATTATGAACTGGTGAAGCTGCAGACCGGTGTGGATGAACTGTAGGAGGGGAAGCAATGGCAAAAAATACATACAAGCAGGATGAAGTGCTCGAAGAGCCGTTTGACATCAAGCATCTGCTCAGAGCTTCATCCTATATCAAAAAATATGCAAAACGGATGGTTTTTGCGATCCTTTTGAGTGGCATCGGCGGTGCGTCCGGCTATGTGGCGCCGATGATTATCCAGCGGGCGCTGGACCTTGCAATTCCGGAGAAAAACGAGAGGCTTTTATTTTCTCTTGTGGGAATGCTGGTCGGCATCTATCTGGTGAGCGTGATCTTCACAACAATCCGAAGCCGCATTATGGTGGATGTCAGTCAGAGTATCATCTATGATATCCGAAAAGATTTGTTTGCACATCTGCAGGAGCTGCCGTTCCAGTATTACGATGACCGCCCGCACGGCAAGATCCTGATTCGGGTTGTCAACTACGTCAACTCGGTATCGGATATGCTGTCAAATGGTCTGATCAACATCGTTCTGGAGAGCTTCAACCTTCTGTTTATCGTGATTTTCATGTTTCTGGTTGATGTGCAGATGGCATTTGTCGTGCTCTGCGGCGTGCCGGTGCTGTGCGTTTTCATGGTCTGGATCAAGAATAAACAGAGACGTGCATGGCAGGCAGTTTCGAACAAGAACTCGAACCTGAATGCCTATCTGCAGGAGAATATTGTCGGAGCCCGCATTACGCAGATCTTTGCACGAGAGGATGAGAATGCGGAGATTTTCAAAGATCTTTCCAAGGATTGCCGCAGAACATGGAATACAGCAGTTCGCTATTCCAACCTGGTATGGCCGGGTATCGATTCAATTTCCGTCTGCGTGCGTGCTGCCATTTTTCTGTCCGGTCTGATCCTTTTCGGGCAGGGAAATAAGTCGGTTGGTACGATTGTAGCGATTTCGAGCTATGCATCGTATTTCTGGCAGCCGATCATGAACCTTGGAAACATCTTCAATAACTTTATCAACAACATTGCGTATCTGGAACGTATCTTTGAGACGATGGATGAGCCGGTGACGGTAAAGGATGCAAAAGATGCCGTTGAAATGCCAAAAATCCGCGGTGAGGTGACCTTCGATCACGTAAATTTCTCGTACGATGCGTCAAAACAGATCTTAAACGATGTTTCGTTTACGGTAAAACCGGGTGAGAGTGTGGCGCTTGTCGGACCGACCGGAGCCGGAAAGAGTACGATTGTCAATCTGATTTCACGGTTTTACAATGTCAATGGCGGTCGCGTCCTGATCGATGGACAGGATATCTCGCAGGTGACCATTCATTCCCTGCGTGAGCAGATGGGTATTATGATGCAGGACAGCTTTATTTTCTCGGGAGATATTGAGGATAATATCCGTTACGGAAAGCTTGACGCAACACATGAGGAGATTGTGAAGGCGAGCAGAACTGTCTGTGCGGACGAGTTTATCAGCAAAATGCCGGATCGCTATCAGACGGAGGTAAGGGAGCGTGGTTCCATGCTGAGCCAGGGACAAAAGCAGCTCATTTCGTTTGCGCGTACCCTGCTTTCCGATCCGGCCATTCTGATTCTCGATGAGGCGACCTCAAGCATTGACGTACAGACCGAAAAAGCACTGCAGACGGGACTCAATGCCATGCTGAAGGGCAGAACCTCATTTATCATTGCGCATCGTCTGTCTACGATCCGCAACTGCGATAAGATTATGTATATCGATAACGGCGGTATTATGGAGAGCGGAACACATGATGAGCTGATGGCAAAGAAAGGCCATTATTATAAACTGTATACAGCACAGCTTGATGAAGTACAGAAAGCGGGCTGATCAAAAAAAGATCATAAAAAAGATTATAAAAAAGGCTTCTGCCAGCGGATAAAAATCCGTGGCAGAAGCCTTTTGCCGTTTCTTGTTCGTGTCGCTTTTTGCGCGTGTCGCCGAAGCGACCCGCCGCAGGCGGAAAATTCGGCAAAGCAGGAGTTCTTCTTATTTTCCGGAGAAATATTTCTCTTTGATGATTTCAACCGGCATATCTTCACCGGTCCACAGCTTAAAGGAAGCAGCTCCCTGGTATAACAGCATGTACATGCCGTTTCCGGTCTTGCATCCAGCCTCTTTTGCCTCACGCAGCAGGCGGGTTTCCTGCGGATTGTAGATCACATCGAAAACGAAGAGGTCTTTGTGGAACATCGTTGTGTCGGTGATGATGGTGTTCTCGGTTTTTGGAGCCATTCCGACGGAAGTTCCATTGACAAGAATGGCGCTGTCTGCGATGGATGCGCGAAGGACTTCCGGATCGGAGAAGTCGTGCAGGGTAACCTTGCAGGAAGTACGCTCATTGAGTTTTGCAACGATTTCTTCTGCTCTTCCGAAGAAGTTGTCTCTGACGTTGAATACGTTGATCTCGGCTACGCCGTCGAGGGCTGCCTGTACCAGGATTGCGGTAGCAGCGCCGCCGGCACCGAGCAGAGTCATCTTTTTGCTGATGATGTCTACGCCGTTTTCTGCAACTGCTCTCATGAAGCCGACACCGTCGGTGGTGTAAGCAGTGAGAACGCCGTTGTCGTTGACGATGGTATTACATGCGCCGGAGATCTCCGAAGCAGGAGAAACCTTGTCTGCCAATTTGCACATGATATTTTTGCCAGGCATGGTGATGTTCCAGCCTCTTGCACCCATGGTGCGGAGTCCTTCGACTGCCTGCGGCATTTTGTCTTCCGGTACATCAAAGGCAAGGTAGCTATAATCAAGGCCGAGCTGGTCGCATGCTTCGTTGTGCATTTCCGGAGAAACACTGTGTGCAACCGGGCTTCCGAGTAAACATAATAATCCGGTGTGTCCTGTGATGTGTTTTGACATAATATGAAATCCTCTCTCTCCTCGTATTTCCGCATGATGATAAATCGTGCTGTAGCACTTTAAACTGCTACTATATGAAGTGAATTATACTCCAGATGCCGAAAGAAAGCAAGAAAAAAAGAGGAAATGACGCAAAGTTCATTTCCTCTTTTCGTGTTGGTTTTTGATTAAGGTTTAAGATGGAAAAGATTCGCCCGGAAATCAGATTCCAAGTTTCTCTTTCATGTAGTCAACCGGAGTATCTTTTCCGGTGTACAGCTTGATTGCGATGAGTGCCTGGAACAGCATCATGCCCATGCCGTTGAATACTTTCTCACATCCTGCTTCTTTTGCCTGTTTCATCATAACAGTTTCACGCGGAGCGTAAACGGTATCCGTTACAATGAGATCTTTTTTAAAGAAGGAAGGATCAGGAATGTTGGAAAGGTCTTCCAGTGGATGCATTCCTACGCCGGTAGCATCGCAGAACAGGTCAGCTGCGTGCATTTTTTCTTTCAGGAGATCTTTGTCTGCCAGGTCGTTCATGGTAGCCTTGCAGTTGGTGTTCTTGTTGATCAGATCAACAATTTCCTCTCCACGGCTGTAGAATTTGTCTTTGATGTTGAAGATTTCGATTTCTGCAACGCCATCCAGAGCACCGCGTACTGCAATTGCAGTAGCGGCACCGCCGGTTCCGATCAGGATCATCTTCATTCCCTTGAAATCGATGCCTTCTTCGGTCAGTGCCTGCCAGTATCCCATACCATCGGTGTTGTAGCCTTTCAGTTTGCCGGTTACCTGACCGTTTTCGTCGCGGAGGTTGACTACGGTGTTGATAGCGCCGCATAACTTAGCTGCTTCATCTACCTCGTCCAGATATTTGTGGACAACAGTTTTGTTTGGCATGGAAATATTGGAACCGAGCATTTTCAGCGCGCGGATACTCTGCACAGCATCTTTTAAAGAATCGTTATCAACTTCGAAAGCAAGCTGAATGACGTCATCTCCGTTTTTGTCGTATGCAAGGTTGTGGGTTGTCGGAGACTGGGTGTGACGGATCGGGTAAGCCATTAATCCAACTAATTCGGTATGTCCTGTAATATTTGGCATGATATTTTCCTCTTTTCTTTTTTTATGCTGCGCTGTTGTCATTGATGTTGGAGTCAAAAGGTTTTTTGACCTTTTGACCCTGGTATCTTGTCATTTTGAAAAAGAAACAGCGTAGCAGATGATATACAGTTTTTGTCGGGCTGCTTAAAGTAGTGGAATCGTTATCGTTCCCTTATGCAGTGAAGCACTTGTTATTTCGCTGGGTAAGAAAGCGATGCTGGGGATTACTCAAGCGGCTCCAGATGCAGGTATCCCTGGGACTCCAGTACATTCAGGATCGCACGGCCTTCCATGGTACCTTCCATGATGCGGCGTGCGCGTACGGAATCGCCGATGGTATAAATATAAGTATGGGTATCGGCGAATGCTTCCTGAAGCTCCGGAAGAATCGGGTTGTTGGAGCGCATTCCAAGGCAGTTGAATCCATAATCGAAGGTGAGATCCTGGATGGTTCCGTCCGGAAGCTTTACAGTGAATGCGTTTTCTTTTACTTCCTGAAGAGCGGTGTTGACATATTCTTTTACACCGTATTTGTCGTGTGTCTCACGCATGGAGCATTTGGTGATCGGGTCTGCAAGCATACCGATCTGCGGCAGCATATCGATGATGGTACACTCGGCGCCTCTCGGTGCAAAGTATTCAATAACGTCAAGTCCTACGGAACCGCCGCCGACTACAACGACTTTCTTGCCCTGACAGGCTTCTTCCGGATATTTTCCGGCGTTTACATTGTTGATCATACCAAAGATGGTATTTACGTTTCCGGCATCGATGTTCTCTTTCAGGCCTTTGATCGGCGGAACAAGCGGAACGGAACCGGTGGAGTTTACAATGATGTCCGGTTTGAACTGTTTGATCTTATCCACCGTAGCTTCGGTGTTGAGGAAAATATACAGGTTTTTCAGTCTGGCGGCTCTTGCCTCAAGGTATTTCGGGAAGTCTTTCATACGGGTCTTGCTTGGAAGATCGGAGATGAAAGTGGAAAGACCGCCGATGTGATCGTTTTTCTCAAGTACGAAAACGTTGCATCCGACTTCTGCTGCGGTGCAGGCTGCTTCCATACCGGCAGTACCGGCGCCGACAACAACAACGTTACAGTTTTTATTTACTTTCAGTGCTTTGTAAACATCGCCTTCCGGAACAGCCGGGTTTACGGTACAGCGGATCGGGCGGTTGACGCCGATACGGTTTCCGGCACATCCGACGTTACAGGAGATGCATTTCCGAAGGATATCTTCCTCGCCGTTCTCAACTTTTTTCACCCAGTTCGGCTCAGCGATCAGGCCGCGTCCCATTCCGACGATATCTACATCGCCGCTCTCGAGAACTTTTTCAACGACCTTCGGGTCACGGTAGTTACCAGCATTGATAACCGGTTTTTTGAATTTATTTTTTACGGCTCTTGCCATGTAGGAACGCCATCCATCCGGCAGGAAGTTGGAGTCGATCTGATACTGAAGAGATGGGTTCAGACCGCAGGATACGTCGTACATATCTACGAACTCATCCAGGTACTCCAGGTACTCGAGCGTATCTTCCAGCGTATTTCCACCCGGAACACGCTCCTCGGCAGAGATACGAACGATGATCGGGAACCACGGTCCGACGTTTTTCCGTACTTCTTCCAGTACCATACGCGGGAAACGCAGACGGTTTTCTACAGAACCGCCGAACTCGTCGGTTCTTTTATTGTAATACGGGGAGATGAACTGGCTCATCAGGTAGGAGTGGCCGCAGTGGATTTCAATGGCATCAAAGCCGATGGCCTGCACACGTTTTGCGGCCTCGCCGTATTTTTTCACGGTTGTCATGATTTCTTCTTTTGTCATCGGGCGAGGGGTTTCTCCGCCGGCTTTTGTCGGGATGTTGGAAGAAGAAACGGTTTCCATACCGGTTCTTGCGGAAGATGCGGAAGCTCCGGCGTGGTTGATCTGGATCGCTACGGTAGCACCGTTTTTATGAAGGTTTTCGACTAACTGATAGTAGCGCGGCATAAAGCTGTCGTGGTCGATACGGATCTGGCTGGTTCCGTTGGAACCGACCGGGTACTCGATGTTGGCGTTCTCCAGAATAATAAGACCAACGCCGCCTTTTGCGCGGAGAGAGTAGTAGTTCATATGACGGTTACTCATTTCACCGCTTGTCTCACCGTAGTTGGTTCCCATCGGGGTCATTGCAATACGGTTTTTAATCGTTGTTCGTTTGATGGTAATTGGCTCGAAAATTTTTGGGTAAGCACTCTTCATGAAAATTTCTCCTTATTCATTACATGAGCGGTAATCCTCTGTTTGTGACAAATCCATCATAACTCTTTCGACTAAAAATTAACAATATCTTTCAGATAAACTTTCGATACGTTTTCGCTATCATTTTCGGTCTCTTCAATAATGTCAGCGTGCTGTTTCATATATTCGGTAAACCGTTCGACAGCCGGAAGCCGGTAGCGGTTCTTCATCCAGAACATAAAGGTCTGATGATAAATCTCGAGACCTTTCAGTGTGTGGATGCGGATACCGTCTGCCTGTTCCAGAATATCGGTTCGCGGCATGAGCGCGATGCCGAAGTTTTCGCGTACCAGTGCCACAATCGAATATTCATCCGGGCATTCCATGATAATATTCGGATGAAGCTGATATTTCCGGTAGAGATGACCGGTGTAAGCTCCCATCCAGGAGGCGCGGTCGTAGCCGATCACCGGATAACGGGTAAGTTTTACAAGCGGAACCTCAGGTTCATCGGCAATCGGATGCTGTTCCGGGGATACGATGACAAGCGGCTGCTGGATCAACGGAAAAAACTCCATGTCATCGCGCTTTAAAAAGCCGCCAAACCCAAGATCGAGTTCACCGGATTTCACCTTCTGTGCAATGGCCGGGGTATGGTTCTGCCAGAAGCTAAAGGCAACGTTTTTGTTTTCTTCTTTGTCCAGAAAGGTGCGGACATTGTGCGGAATATAATGTCCGGCAAGTGGAAAAATATAACCGATGTTGATTTTGCCGCCACCGGAGGCGAGCTCTTTCATCTTGCCTGCCGCAATATCACAGTCACCTGCGATCCGGTCTGCATGCTCCAGAAAAAGGCGGCCGGCATTGGTAAGGACAACACCGCGCCCTTTCTTTTCAAACAGCGTGATCCCAAGCTCGCTTTCAAGGGCGGCCATGGAACGGCTCAGGGATGGCTGGGAAATATAAAGCTCCTCCGCTGCCTGGTGATAATTTTCCAGCCGGGCAACCTTTCGGAAATAGAGAATCTGATTCAGTGTCATGTGGTTTTTCCTCCTGAAAAAATGATTCCGTAAGAAAGTCTTTGCTTCCTCTTATTATGATAACTCAAGTATACCACATCAATGCATTCAATGCATTGGTTTTTTCCCTTAAAAGCATTAGACCGTACACGTTTTCACTGTTAAAATAAAGGCAAATGTTATTTTTTTAACATTCACGAAACTGGTAATCTGTTGTTTGTGACAAAACAAAAGGATGAACCGAACAGAGGAAAAAGACAATTTGACCTCAACATAATCTATTTAAAAAGGAGAGAAACCATGAACAAGAAATACCTGCCAAGTGCATTAATTCTGTACTTGAACTACTTTATCCACGGTGTTGGATGCTCCATCCTGGGCCAGGCAGTCATCAAAGAGGCTCTGGCAGCAGCTTGGGGAGTGGAAGCAATGGCAATTACCGCAATTTCCGCAGCACTCGGTCTTGGCCGTCTGATCGCACTGCCATTTGCAGGTCCTCTGTCCGACAAACTCGGACGCCGCATTTCCACTGCAATCGGAAGTGCTTCCTATGCAATTTACCTGATCGGCCTTGCTCTTGCATTTAATGCAGGAACACACGGCGGTTACACCATCGCTTACGTATGCGCCATCATCGGCGGTATCGCAAACTCCTTCCTGGATACCGGTATTTACCCGGCAGTATCCGAGATTATTTACAAAGCTCCTGGCGTTGCTACCATGGGAATCAAATTCTTCATCGCAATTGCTCAGATGCTGCTTCCATTTGTTCTTGGTGTAGCTGTTACTTCTACAGCAGCAGGCCTTACCTCCTACAATCCGTTATTCTACGGATGCGGAATCGCTTATATCGTACTTTTTGTACTGGTATTCCTGTTCCCGCTGCCAGACGCTGACCAGAAAGCATCCGGCAAAAAAGAGGGTCTGATCGACAGTCTGAAACATACACATTTCTCCTTCGAATCCATCGCCATGATCCTGATCGGATTCACCTGCACCGGTACATTCCAGCTGTGGCTGAACTGTGCACAGAACTTTGCAAAAGAGAATGTAGGCTGGGCTGATCCGTCCATCATGCAGACCTATTATTCTGCAGGAACCATGCTGGCACTGATCGTAACAGCATTCCTGACCAGAAAAATCAAAGACGTTCGTTTCATCGTTGTTTACCCGGCAATCTGCCTTGTAACCATGATCGCAGTCCTGATGGGACAGAGCAAACCGCTGATGATCGCCGGTGCCTTCATCATCGGATGGGCAGGCGCAGGCGGATTGCTTCAGATCGCAACTTCCGTTTGCAACATGCTGTTCCCGAAAATCAAAGGAACCGTAACCGCACTGGTTATGATTGCATCTTCTCTTTGCAACTACACGATCCTGACCGCAGCATCTAAAATGCAGCCGTCCGGCGTTATGACCATGAACATCGTTCTGACCGCAGTTGGCGTTGCACTTGGACTGTTTGTAAACATTCGCTATAAAAAAATGGTTGAACTTGCGCAGCAGGACAACTAAAATGAGATTAAGGATTGCGGAGTACGAAGAGCCAAGTAATCCGGGCGTGAAAAAGAAAAGCCTGCAAAAGAAAAGTCAGGGTTAATATTGAAGAAAGAAGGAAAAACACATGAATACAGTAAAAGTTCGTGATATTGAAATCGGTGCCGGTGCACCGAAGATCATCGTTCCGATCGTAGGAGTTACCAAAAACGATATCATCGAAGAAGCAAAAACCTTCCATTCGATTCCGGTTGACGTTGTAGAGTGGCGTGTAGACTGGTTTGAAGGCGTATTCGACTTCGCACAGGTAGAAGATGCATTAAAAGACCTTCGTGCAGCACTCGGCAATATTCCGATTCTGATGACGTTCCGTACCTCCAAAGAGGGCGGCGAGAAAGCTATCGAGCCGGAAGCATACGCTGAGCTGAACATCAAGGCAGCACAGACCGGATACGTTGATCTGATCGACGTTGAGATCTTCACCGGAGATGAGATCGTAAAGAAAATCATCGACGGCGCACACGCTGCAGGCGTAAAGGTTGTTGCCTCTAACCATGATTTCTTCAAAACTCCTGCAAAAGCAGACATCATCTACAGACTGCGCAAGATGCAGGATATGAACGCAGACATTCCGAAGATCGCTGTTATGCCGCAGAATAAGAAAGACGTTCTGACCCTGCTTGCGGCAACAGAGGAAATGACCACCAATTATGCGGACAGACCGATCATCACCATGTCGATGGCAGGCACCGGCGTGATCAGCCGTCTTTGCGGTGAGGTGTTTGGCTCTTCCATGACCTTCGGCGCGGCAAAGAAAGCATCCGCACCGGGTCAGATGGGTGTGAATGATCTGAGCACCGTTCTGGATCTGCTTCACAAAGCCATGTAACCGTTTTTTCTTTATGGGACACCGGTATTTTTAGCTTTGCTGTTGATGCCGATGTCCCTTTTGTATTATTGTTCTGTTATAAATTTAACGGAGGTATGCCTTTTATGAAGAGAGTATTTCACTGGCTGGATGAAAACTTGGAAGAATTTCTTCTTGTGATCGGTCTGATCGCCATGACGCTGATCATGGGAATTCAGGTTTTCTGCCGCTACGTCCTTGGCATGTCGCTGTCGTGGTCGGAAGAGCTGACCAGATATATTTTTATCTGGTGCGGTTTTTTAAGCGTCAGCTACTGCAGCAAAAAATGCCTTTCCATCAAGATCGAGCAGTTTGTTGCGATTTTTCCGCGGAGAGGAAAAGCCATTTTCAAAATTGTGAATCATACATTTGAACTGATTTTTTTCATCTATATGATTCCGTTTGCTTTTTCCTATATGATGTCGTCAGTTAAAAGCGGCCAGCTTTCCCCGGCCTGCAAAATTCCGATGTACTTTATCCAGGCAGCACCGCTCGTCTCCTTTGTGCTGGTTGCATTCCGCGTTCTGCAGCGGTGGATGATCGAGTTCCGTGTGGCACGCGGTGAGAATGTTTTCGACCCGGCGCATCCGGAGCGAAATACGCCGGAGTCCTTCATCGAGGCAAATGCCGGAGCAGATAACGCCACAGAAAATGCCCTGAACGCGGGTATCGACAACCGCATCCATACGATTAAAAATTCGAATGAGGAGGAACGCTAATGCCAGTCGTAGTATTATTTCTGATTTTTGTTGCATTGCTGGTCATCGCTGTTCCGGTATCGATTACCCTTGGAATCACATCTGTGCTTCCGTCGGTGTTTGACCCGTCTTTTACGGTAGGAGCCAAATATCTGATCCGTGCCATGTTCGGAGGACTCGATTCCTTCCCTCTGCTGGCAGTTCCGATGTTCGTCCTCTCCGGTATCATCATGGCTAAGGGAGGCATCTCCAAAAAACTGTTTGATGTCTTTGCCTATTTTCTCGGAAAATTCACCGCAGGTATGCCGTGCGCCGTTATCGTCACCTGCCTTTTTTACGGTGCGATTTCCGGTTCCGCTCCGGCGACCGTTGCCGCTGTCGGAAGCATGACAATCCCGATTCTGACTACCCTTGGTTATGATCTGACATTCTCCACAGCGATTGTGGCAGTTGCCGGCGGCCTTGGCGTTATCATTCCCCCGAGTATTCCGTTCATCATGTACGGTATGGCTTCCGGCGCTTCGGTCAGTGACCTGTTCCTTGCCGGAATTGTACCGGGTCTGATGATCGGTCTGCTGCTGATGGTTTATGCCGTTTATCACTGCAAACGGTATGGGGAGGACAAAGAGAAGATCCATGCAGAAGTCAAAGTGCTGCATGACAAAGGCCTGCTTCGCGTTTTAAAAGAGAAGCTTTTTTGCACTGCTCAGCCCGGTGATCATCCTTGGCTGTATCTACAGCGGTGTCGCTTCCCCGACTGAGGCGGCTGTTATCTCCGTATTCTATGCATTGATCATCAGCCTTTTTGTGTACAGGAGTATCCGCATCCGCGACATCTGGTCCATTCTGGTTGAGGCGATTCGTACCTTCACCCCGATCCTGTTTATTCTGGCAGCATCGACCGCATTCTCCCGTGTGCTGACGCTGATGCAGGTACCGCAGACGGTCAGTGAGTTCATTTTGAACAATTTCCACAGCCCGGTTGCGATCCTTCTGATCATCAACGTATTCCTGCTGATTGTCGGAATGGTGATGGATACCACACCGGCAATCCTGATTCTGACCCCGATCCTTCTGCCGATCGTACAGGCAATCGGTATGGATCCGATTCAGTTTGGTGTGATCATGGTTGTCAACCTTGCGATCGGTTTTGTAACACCGCCGATCGGCGTTAACCTGTTCGTGGCAAGCTCCCTGACCGAGGTTCCGGTCATGCAGATCGCAAAGAAGGCTATGCCGATGATCGGTTTCTTCCTTGCGGCACTGCTGCTGATTACGTTTATTCCGGCGATTTCGATTGGAATTTTATAGGGAGGAGCGAAGGACAATGAAAAAGATGACAAAAAGAAAAAGCTTTTCCGAAAAGTGACGGCACTTGCCGCTGTCGTTGCGCTTGGCGCATCGCTTGCCGGCTGCGGCTCTTCCGGAGAAGAGACGACACAGCGCTATTCCTGGCCGCTGGCAACGGCGAGCCCGGAGGACACGGTAACGCAGATCTTCGCTGAGAAGTTTGCGGAAGAGATTTCAGAGCTGAGCGATGGAAGGATGAAAATTCAGGTTTACGCAAACTCAACGCTTGGCGGCGACCGCGATCTGCTGGAAACGTGTGCTGACGGCGATATTCCGTTTGTCGTGCAGAATACGGCACCGCAGGTTTCTTTTATGGGGGATCTTGCCGTGTTTGATTTGCCGTGTGTGTTTGATTCTCTCGATGAATGCCGTGAGAAGATTGATAATCCGGAGTTTTACGAGCTGATCAGCAACGTTTATACGGAGGGAGGCTATCACCTGCTCGGTATGGCAGATCAGGGATTTCGTGTCATGAGTACGAATAAGCCGGTTTACAGCTTTTCGGATTTCAAGGGTCAGAAGATCCGTACCATGGAGAACAGCTACCATCTGGCATTCTGGAAAGCCATCGGTGCCAACCCGACGCCGATGAGCTTCAGTGAGGTTTACATCGGCCTGCAGCAGCACACGATTGATGCGCAGGAGAACCCATACGAGGTCATCGTTTCGAATAACCTGTATGAGCAGCAGGATTACGTAGTGGAGACGAACCATCTGCCGCATCTGATTTCCCTGATCGTCAACGACGATTTCTTCCGGGATCTGCCTGCAGACGAGCAGGAGATCATGACCGAGGCCGCAAAGATTGCGACCGAGTACGCAAGAGAGCAGTCCGATGCCCGTATTGTCGACAAGATCGCGAAAATCGAGGAGAGCGGAACGAAGATTCTGACACTCGATGGCCAGACAAGAGCTGACATCCGCGAGGCATCCCAGAGCGTGTATGAGTCGATCAAAGAGAATATTGATCCGGCGATTTACAATGCGTATATGGATGGAATTGAAAACTGAGCGTTATTCACTAAAAAAATGGTGACGATTCAGAGCCTTATCTCGATGTTGCTTTTCGCCATATGAAACTCCGGAAAAATTGCTCATTCATGCAAGCGTGTTTCGCGATTTTTCTTCGGCTTCGCATGGCTCTGAATCGTTGCAAAAAAAGAAATTTCCCGGCTGCGGGGCGCTGAAAAACGGTGCTTCGCAGTCGTTTTTTTTGTCTGGATCGCTTTAAAATCGCTTTAAATTTACAAAATCTGCCTTGTACCGTCGAAATTACAAGATTATAATGGGATTTGGAAGGTTTTTTTGATCTATTATTATGACCAAGGGAGGCAAAAAAATGATTTTTGAACACATGGACCGGATTGTATTTGCAGGAGATTCCGTAACGGATATGGAGAGTGCACAGCCGGTGGGGGAAGGTTTATTTGAAAATGTCGGAAAGAGTTATGTCCGAATCGTCGAAAACATGCTTGCAGCATTCTACCCGGAGGTATATCTCCGCGTGACAAACTCCGGTATCGGCGGAAACACAAGCCGTGACCTGCTGCAGCGCTTCGACCGCGATGTCGTATCATTAAAACCAGACTGGGTATCCATCTGCATCGGCATCAACGACGTCTGGAGACAGTTCGACAGCCCGGCCATCCCGGACGAGCAGGTATCGCCGGAGGAGTACCGTTCCAACGTCGAAAAGATGATTCTTTCCGTAAAAGATAATGTAAAAGGAATTTTCCTCATGACCCCATACTACATGGAGCCAAATGGGGAGGACTGGATGAGAAAACGCATGGACACCTACGGCGCGATCTGCAGCGAGCTGGCTGAGAAATACGGCTGCCGCTTTATCGACCTTCAGGCCGTCTTCAACGATTACTTCCAGTACCGCCATTCCTCCTACATCGCCTGGGATCGAATCCATCCGAACCAGATCGGCGCTACAGTGATCGCACGGGCATTTCTGGAAAAATGCGGATTCGACTATAATCACAGACCGGAGCATGCTTGAAAAACCATTTCCGCAATCTGAAAGCGCCACTTTGCGGTATGGCTTGCCCTCATAAGGCAGACAAAAAGCGGGAATCGTTATTGGGGTCCTCGCTTTTTCTTTGTCCTGTTCTGTCTGAAAACGGCGGACAGAGTCGAAAAAAGAGAAAAAGAATCGGTAAAATTTTGCTTAAATTACCAAAAATAATTGCTGTTTTGGGACAGTTATGGTATATTATGACTATACATACATTTATGTGGCGCTGAATGGGGACATAAGAGTGAGACATAAAAGAAAGGTAACTATTCAGAACCCCATCTCGATTCCGCTTGCGCTGCATCTCGATGTTGCTTCTCGCCATATGAAATTCCAGAAAACCGCGCATTCATGCAAGCATGATTCACGATTTTCTTCTCTTTCGCATGGCGCTGAATAGTTACAAATAAAGAATAGAACAGGAGAAAAAAAGATATGTATCTGGAAGAGTATAAGAGATGGCTGGCAGCTGATCTGGAAGACGCAGATCTGAACCCGGAGCTGGCACGGATTGAAGGAAACGATGAGGAGATCAAGGACCGTTTTGCTGTATCTCTGAAATTCGGAACCGCAGGACTTCGTGGTGTACTTGGCGCAGGAACAAACCGTATGAATATCTATGTAGTGCGTCAGGCAACACAGGGCCTTGCAAACTGGGTAAAAACACAGGGCGGAAACCAGACCGTAGCCATCAGCTATGACAGCCGTATCAAGAGCGATGTTTTCGCAAAAACAGCAGCAGGCGTTCTGGCTGCAAACGGAATCAAAGTTAGAATTTACGATGCACTGATGCCGGTACCGGCACTTTCCTTTGCAACCCGTTACTATAACTGCAATGCAGGTATCATGGTAACTGCATCCCACAACCCGGCAAAATACAACGGCTACAAAGCCTACGGCCCGGACGGATGCCAGATGACCGATGATGCTGCAGCAATCGTATACGCAGAGATTCAGAAAACCGATATCCTGACCGGCGTAAAATATATGCCGTTTGCACAGGGAGTAGAAGAGGGACTGATCCGTTTCGTCGGCGATGACTGCAAGAATGCACTGTACGAAGCCATCGAATCCCGTCAGGTTCGTCCAGGCCTCTGCAAGACCGCTGGACTGAAACTCGTTTACAGCCCGCTGAACGGATCTGGTCTTGTACCGGTCACCCGTGTATTAAAAGACATCGGCATCACTGATATCACCATCGTTCCGGAGCAGGAGTATCCGAACGGATACTTCACCACCTGCAGCTATCCGAACCCGGAAATCTTTGCTGCACTGGAAAAAGGCCTGGATCTTGCAAAAGAGACCGGCGCAGACCTGATGCTGGCAACCGACCCGGATGCAGACCGCGTTGGTATCGCCATGAAATGCCCGGATGGAAGCTATGAGCTGGTAACCGGAAATGAAGTCGGCGTTCTGCTTCTCGACTACATCTGCGCAGGCCGCATCGAGAAAGGCACCATGCCGGAGAAACCAGTTGCTGTAAAATCCATCGTGTCCACACCGCTGGCAGATGCAGTTGCAGAGCACTACGGCGTAGAGCTCCGCAGCGTTCTGACCGGATTCAAATGGATCGGTGATCAGATTGCAAACCTTGAGGCAGACGGCGAAGTAGACCGCTTCATCTTCGGATTCGAGGAGAGCTACGGATACCTGGCCGGTCCGTATGTAAGAGATAAAGACGCAGTCATCGGCTCCATGCTGATCTGCGAGATGGCAGCTTATTACAGAAGCATCGGAAGCTCCCTGAAACAGAGACTGGAAGAGATCTATGCCGAGTATGGCCGTTACCTGAACAAAGTAGACAGCTTCGAGTTCCCGGGACTTAGCGGAATGGACAAGATGGCCGGTATTATGGATGGCCTTCGAAAAGAGCCGCTGACCGAGATCGCAGGTTCCGCTGTTGTCAAAGTACCGATTACGAGAAACCGGAGAAACAGGACTCCCATCCGCAAACGTTCTGATCTACAAACTGGCAAATGGTGAAACCGTCATCGTCCGCCGTCCGGTACAGAGCCGAAGATCAAGGTATATTACACAACACTTGGCAAGGATCTGGACAGAGGCAGAAGCAGAGAAGAAAAACTCGCGAGAGGCTTTGAAACCG
>ENA-OQKR01000081-OQKR01000081.1-human-gut-metagenome-genome-assembly--contig:-NODE-81-length-39134-cov-4.029815_pt1 | contig 39134 bp, 32 predicted proteins | sample MGYA00242803_ERZ504806 | MGnify/ENA primary metagenome ERZ504806 (study PRJEB26092, sample SAMD00036399) | human gut metagenome | host: Homo sapiens | study: EMG produced TPA metagenomics assembly of...
GACTAGAAAAACAAAAAAGAAAGAAGAAAAAAAACTATACCAACAAAGCCAATAGCTTTGAAGATATGATTGCCTATGTTAGACGAAAACGGCATAGGTAACCTCTAACTCCTCCGGCAAGAAAACAACTCCCAAAAGAAGAAATAAAGCTGGAAGAAATCGTCATATCAACTCCCAAAAAAGACAAGGAAGAACCGGTCATCCGCAGAGGACGTATCGAGTTTTTCAATGAATCGAAAGGCTTCGGCTTCATCAAGGACTTATCCGGGGTCGAAAAATACTTTTTCCACATTAACAATGTGCTGACAGATATAGCAGAAAACAATATTGTGACGTTCGACCTCGAACGTGGCCTTAAAGGCATGAATGCTGTAAACGTAGCTCTTGAAGTAGAAAAGGCAAAGGAAAAGAAAGAAAACAAGGAGACTCTAAATACAGAATCCTAGATGAAATAAGCCAATTATAGAACAAGGGCGTGTATATACCATCAAATATTTCGGTACATACACGCCCTTGCTGTCTTCTTTAATCACACGTCATTCGGTTTGCCAGCCACCCCCCAATGCCTTATAGACATTTACCATGGCAATAAGTTCGTCGCGGATGGCATTGCTCACCCCTATTTGGGCATCGAAATAACCACGCTGGGCATCGAGCACATCCATATAATTGATGACGCCGTTGATGTATTGCAACTGTGCCAAATCCACATATCCCTTGGCAGAACGTTCAAGTTTGGCACGCAGTTGGTAGACCTCCTTTATCTTATTGAAATCTACAATGGCATTCTTCGCTTCCTTAAAAGCATTCAGCACTGTCTTTTCATAGCTATGCACTTCGGCTTCAAAAGAAGCCTTCTGTGCATTCAATGCAGCACGGTTCTTTCCCCAACCGAAAAGTGGTGCCAAGACTGCCCCATTCAATAAGGAATAGGGAGATTCCAGGAAATTGGATAACACATCACTTTCCAATCCAAATTGTCCGGTCAGGGCCAAACGGGGGAACATATTGGTATAAGCAACTTTCACTCTGGCATGTTCAGCCCTCAACTGCTGCTCTGCCACACGGACATCGGGGCGACGTTCCAACAAATCGGAAGGCAGACCTACCGGTAAGAACTCCGGCACATCCAGTTCCTGCAGAAAATTGACACGCTTGATACGGGTAGGGAATTCCCCCACAAGGAAGGATATATCATTTTCTTTCAGAGAGATACGGCGTTCCAAATCCGGAACAAGAGTAGCCGTACGAGCCAACTCCACTTGAGCCTGTTGATAAGAGGTCTCCGAGGTCAGCCCTCCTTCAAAACGGATACGCGCCAAGCGCACTCCCTCTTCACGCGCCTTTTGTGTCTGGCGCACAATCTCCAGTTCCGTATCAAGGGCTACCAGCTCATAATAAGCCTGCGCCACTTCGGCAACGATGGTCATGCGCAACGCACGCTGCGCCTCCACACTTTGCAAATATTCGGCCACAGCAGCCACTTTCTTCCATCTCAAGTTTCCCCAAAGGTCCAGTTCCCAAGAGAGCAACGCCTTGGCTTCGTAAGTATTGCCTACATCACGGCTATGACCACCGTAATTCTCCACCTCGCGCTCAGCCTCCACCTTTCCGGTGAGCTGCGGCAGAAGGTTGGCAACACTGATACGTTTTTGGGCAGCCATCTCCTTGACACGGGAAGCTGCAATCAGCATGTCTTTGTTATATTCCAGAGCACGGTCTATCAAAGCACGCAGCGTGCTGTCCGTATAAACTGCCTGCCACTGTTCATCGGCTATGCTCATGCTATCCTGCTGCTGTGCCAGGCTATCCGGCAATGCCATCTCCGGACGCACATAGCTCTTGCCCACCTTGCATGAGGTAAGGGCAAACATACTCAGCAACAAAATAATATATATGTTCTTTCTTTTCATAAACGTTGTCTTTAAAATCAGTCTTTCTTAATCTTATGCTGCACTTTGGCTTTTGTCTTGTATACCAGGACAAAGAAGAACGGTACAAGCACAATACCGAATACAATGGCAAATATCATTCCGAAGAAAACACCCGTACCGATGGCCTGACGGCTCGCCGAGCCCGGTCCGCTTGCCAACACCATAGGAAGCATTCCCAATACAAAGGCGAGGGAAGTCATCAGGATAGGCCGGAAACGGAGTTGGACAGCATGGATGGCAGACTGTATCAAGTCTCCTCCCTTGTCAACCTGCACCTTGGCAAACTCCACAATCAAAATGGCATTCTTTGCCGCAAGCCCCACCAGCATCACCAAGCCGATTTGGAAATAAATATCATTCTCCAATCCGCATATCACAACGCCCAGATAGGCACCCAAAGCGGCAACCGGCAGTGAAAGCAATACAGCGATAGGCACCGTCCAACTTTCATATTGCGCAGCCAAAAAGAGGAATACGAAAAGGAATACCAGCGTAAGCACAAGACCCGTCTGTCCTCCCGCCTTCTTTTCCTGATAGGAAAGGCCACTCCACTCCAGACCGATATTGTCCGGCAAGTGGTCACGTGCAATCTGCTCCATAATCTCCATTGCCTGGCCGGAACTGTAGCCTTGTGCCGCAGAACCGCGGATGACGGCAGTGGTAAACATATTGAAACGCTTGATACTGCCCGGACCGGTGGTATAAGAGGCATTTCCCAAGGAAGTAAGCGGCACCATCACTCCGTCCTTTGCCTTTACAAAGAACAAGTTGATATTGTCCTTATGCTCACGATAAGGAGCCTCGGCCTGGATATACACCTTATATATACGGTTGAACATATTGAAGTCATTCACATATACTGAACCGGTATAGGCCTTCATGGTAGAGAATACATCCGCCAGGGGCACACCCAGCATTTTCACCTTATCACGGTCCACATCAAAATAAAGTTGCGGTATTTCAGACTGCAAGGATGATGAAAGCCCCGTCAGCTCCTTATGCTTCTGGGCATAATACATCAGCGTATCTGCCGCCTGCACCAAGTTGTCAAACGTCGCCTCTCCACGCGCCTCAAGCTGCATTTCGAAACCTCCCGAGGTACCCAATCCCGGAATGACCGGAGGCGTGGAAAGATAGACCTTGCATTCGGGATATTCCTTCAAATCCTGCTCCACATTCTCCATTATCTTATCGATGGAAATCCCCTTACGCTCTTCCCACGGTTTCAGAATAACCGTCAGCTCACTGCGTGCCTGGTTGCTACCCACACGGGGGCTGCTACCCGTCACGTTCTGCACATAGGCCACATAGGGATTCTTCTCCAAGTATTGCACGGCACGGTCGGTCACCACACGGGTTCGCTCCAAAGTAGCACCTTCCGGCAACTCCAACTCTATCTTAAAATAGCCCTGGTCTTCTACCGGCAGGAAGCTGGTAGGCACCAACCGGTGGATAATGAAAATGGCAACCAGTACCAGGCCGAACGCACTCATCAAGCGGCGGGGATTCCTGATGACCCGGTTAATGACAGCCACGTATTTGTGATTGCCCAAGTTCAGCCATTCATTGATTTTGCGGAAAACTATGTTCTTTTTCTTTCCACTGTCGGGCTTCAATATGAGCGAACACATGACGGGACTAAGCGTCAGGGCCACTACCGTAGAAAGCAATACGGAAACGGCGATAGTAATGGTAAACTGACGGTATAACTGTCCGGTGATTCCGCTCAAGAAACTTACCGGCACAAACACGGCACAGAGCACCAATGATGTGGCAATCAAGGCACTTGCCAATCCGTTCATCGCCTTTTTGGTAGCTTCATACGGGCTCAATTTCTCCGTCTCCATAAGATGTTCTACATTCTCCACCACCACAATGGCATCATCCACCACAATACCGATGGCGAGAATCAATCCAAGCAAAGTCAGTATGTTCAGAGAGAAACCGAAAATAAGCATGAAACCGAAGGTACCAATCAGGGAAATAGGTACCGCAACAATCGGTATCACCGTCGCACGCCAACTTTGCAAGGATAGAAATACAACCAGCACCACCAGAATCAGCGCTTCGAACAACGTCTTGTACACTTCGTGAATGGATTCGGAAATATAAGTCGTCATGTCGAAGGGAATCTCATAACTCATCCCCTCAGGGAAATTTGCACTGATTTCCTCCATAGCAGCCTTTACGCTCTTTGCAACTTCCATTGCATTGGCCCCGGGAAGCATATAGATACCGAGAACGGCAGCATTCTCACCGTTGATGCCACTCTCCGTGCTATATGAAGATGCTTCCAATGAAACACGCGCCACATCGCGCAGACGGATAATGGAACCGTTGGCATTGGCACGGACCACAATGTCCTCAAACTGCTTTGCCGAACTTAAACGTCCCTGGGTAGTGATAGGGATAGTAATGTCGAGTCCCTTCACCGGCTGTTGTCCCAAAACACCCGCAGCAGACTCACGGTTCTGGTCCTTCAGGGCATTCTGCAAATCCTGCACCGTCAGTCCGAAGTTGGCAAGTTTGTCGGGCAACGCCCATATCTGCATGGCATAGTAGCGGCTACCGATGTTGGAAACACGTCCCACACCGGGGATACGGCGCAACAAGTCGAGTACATTGATAGTAGCAAAGTTACTCAAATAAATTTCGTCGAACTTCGGGTCACTGGAAGTCAGACAGATAGTCATCAATTGGCTGGGAGCCTGCTTTTCCACAGAAATACCGTTCTGAATCACTTCGGCTGGCAAACGGCTCTCCGCCAGTTTCACACGGTTCTGTATTTCTACGGCAGCCAAATCCGGGTCGGCAGACACGTCGAAAGTGACCGTAGCCGAAAATCCTCCGGAATTAGAACTGTTGGACTCCATGTACAGCATACCGGGAGTACCGTTTATCTCTTGCTCGATAGGGGTTGCCACCGCCTGCGAAACAGTCAATGCACTGGCTCCCGGATAGGAAGCACTGATTTTCACTACGGGAGGCGTTATCTGCGGATATTGGTCTACCGGCAGCATGGTCAGGCCAATGATACCGACAATTACAATCACAATCGATATCACCGCCGAGAATACCGGGCGGTCTATAAAGAAACTTACTTTCATAACATCATTACTTTGAAGGGTTGTTGTCCTTTGATTTATTCTCAGCCGGAGTAGTCTGCTTCGTTTCGGAAACAACCTGCTTGTTCAGAGAATCACTCGTCTGCTCTTCCTCCTTTTTAGGAACGGCAGCCTGGGCACGTACTTTCATACCCGGAATCAGCTTGTGGAAACCTTCAGTCACAATTTGTTCTCCGGCAACCAGACCACGCTCAACCACCCAATTGTTGCCAAATTCAGGTCCCAGTTCAATGAAACGCTTTTCAACCGTAGAGTCCCGGCGCATCACAAAAATATATGCACCACCTTTCTCAATGGTAACCGCCTTTTGAGGAACGGCGACAGCACCCTCACGTACATCCAGCAATAGCTTAACCTTTGTAAACTGCCCCGGTAACAACACTTTGTTAGGGTTCGGCATTTCGGCACGCACGGAGAATGTTCCGGTCTGAGGGTCCACCTGAGGTTCGGCAAAATCCACATAGCCCTTATAAGGATAGACGGTATTATCCGCCAAAGTAATCGTAATGTTCGGCTGCCAGGAACGTGTAGAGTCCTGACGCCCTATATCGATATTCCGTTCCTTGCTTTTCAGGTAATCCAATGCCGTCATGCTGAAATCTACCAGAACCGTATCACTTTTCACAACCGTAGCCAGCAAGGACTTGCCTCCCGGTCCGACCAATGTTCCCAAATCCACATTTCTTTCACTGATATGTCCCGATAGCGGAGAACGAACCAACGTATATCCCAATTCCAATTCAGCCTGGTCCAAATCGGCCTGGCTCATCGCTACTGAGGCTTCTGCAGTCTCGTAAGCAGCCTGGGCATTGTCCAAATCCAGCTGGCTGGCAGCGTTCTGCGCATAGAGGGGGCGGATACGCTCCAAATCGCGCTTTGCCTTCAATGCCTGCGCTTCATCCTTCTTTAACTGTGCACGAGCTTTGTCAGCCTTTGCCCTATACTGGTCCTGGTTTATCACAAAAAGTACCTGGTTCTTGGTGACATATGTTCCTTCTGCGAAAAGCATATTCTCCAAATACCCTTCCACACGCGCACGTACCTCTACAAACTGCTGAGCGCGAATACGTCCCACGTACTCGCCATATATCTCCACATCTCCTTTTTCCGCAGATTCCACAATCACGGTAGGAGCTTCCGATTCCACCTTCTTAGGCCAAGTCAGAATAACGTAACCTGCCAACAATACCGCCATGCAGGCAACCATCATCAGCAACCTCTTCTTCTTTAGTTTCAATTCTTTTTTCGTAAAAAACTGTCTCATGCTTGTTTGTATATTAAATTTAACCCTGTTTCTTTCTATTAAAGCAAATCCGATGCCAATCTATCACCATCTCATCCATTACGTCTAACAAACTATATATCAAGCAGAAAAGCAGACGGCAGTTCTTTATTCATGGTGGCATCCTCCATTTTTCCCTGTGGAATGTGTCCACAGTTTGTGGAATAATTCCACAAAACTACTAAATTAAAAACACATAAAAACCCTTTTTTGCTCTACACTAACAAGAAAAACATTATCTTTACCGAAATAATTCAGATTATTCATTTTAAACGTAAAGATTATGGCAAGTAGAAAAGAACTAAAGAAGAATATAAACTATATTGCAGGTGAATTGTTCACAGAGTGTCTTGTAAACAGCTTATATGTGCCTGGAACAGACAACAAAAAGCCGATGAACTGATGGCTGAAATTCTGAAAATGCAAGATGAATTCATAAGCCGCATCAGCCACACCGAGCCAGGAAATGTAAAAGGTTTCTACAAAAAACTTCGTGCTGACTTCAATGCAAAAGTAGACGAAATTATTGACGCAATGGGCAAACTGAAATAAGATGAAGAAAGCCTTTTATAGCTTCATTTATTATCGCCTGCTGGGCTGGAAGACAAACGTGACGGTGCCCGACTACGACAAATGTGTAATTTGTGCGGCACCCCATACTTCCAATTGGGACTTATTTATCGGTAAATTGTTTTATGGTGCCATCGGTCGCAAGACCAGTTTCATGATGAAAAAGGAATGGTTCTTTTTTCCTCTGGGACTGATATTCAAAGCCGTTGGCGGCATTCCGGTGAACCGGGGACGTAAATCTTCCTTAGTGGACCAAATGACCGAAAAGTTTGCAAACAGCAAGCATTTCCACCTGGCTATTACACCGGAAGGAACCCGTAAAGCCAATCCCAACTGGAAGAAAGGTTTTTATTACATAGCACTTAAAGCACAAGTGCCCATCATGCTTATCGGGATTGATTATCCTTCCAAGACCATCTCCTCTACCAAGGCTGTCATGCCTACCGGAGACATCGAAAAGGATATGCGCGAGATAAAACTGTACTTCAAGAACTTTAAAGGAAAAAATCCCGAAAATTTTGATTTAGGAAATATCTAATCAGGTATTAAGCATTAATGCCATGCGAATAAGCATCTTGCAAACAGACATCGTCTGGGAAAATAAACAAGAAAATCTCCGTCGTCTCCGCGAGAAGTTAGAAACTCTTCGTGGAACAACGGAGATTGTTGTTTTACCGGAAACATTCTCCACCGGCTTCAGTATGGACACCGCCAGCTTGGCCGAACCCACAACGGGAGAAACCATCGCAACACTGCGCCAATGGTCCGAAGAGTACCGGCTTGCTCTTGCCGGCAGCTATATTGCCTGCGAAACAGCCTCGGAAGGCAGAAAGCCATCCTACTACAACCGCGCATTCTTCCTTACGCCCGAAGGCAATACTTACTATTACGACAAACGCCACCTCTTCCGGATGGGGCACGAGACAGAACATTTCACCTCCGGTAACCGGCGTCCCATCATCCGATATCGCGGCTGGAACATACTGCTGCTTGTATGCTATGACCTTCGTTTCCCGGTCTGGAGCCGCAATACGAGCAATGAATACGACCTCCTGATTTACGTCGCCAACTGGCCCATTCCCCGCCGGAAAGTCTGGGACATCCTGCTGCAAGCGCGCGCGCTGGAAAACATCAGTTATGTCTGCGGTGTCAACCGTATCGGCAAGGACGGCAGAGACATTCCACACAGCGGAGGCAGTGTGGTCTACTCTCCGAAGGGGGAAGTGCTTGCCACTGTGCCCGACAACGAAGAGGCGACTGCCACCGCCTCCCTCAGCCTTTCCTCCCTGCAGGAGTTCAGGCTAAAGTTTCCCGCTTGGAAAGATGCGGACGAGTTCGTTATTTCTTCAAATAATAGTTCACAGTAGTCACTACACGTACGCTTTTTATATAAGGAGTATAGGCATCGCGGTCACTGATGGAGAACTGCCCTTGCGAGGCATTGCGGATTTTCCCCAGTTCACTGTCCGAATCCTTGGCGAACTTCTCGGCTGCAGCACGAGCGTTCTTTGTGGCCTCCTCTATCATTCTGGGCTTCACTTCGTTGAGACCGGTGAATTCATAAGACACATTATATTTATAATCCCCTCCCGTGATGGCAATACCCTGCTTCAAGAGTTCAGCCTGCCCCGACATGAGCTTACGCACCCTATCCACATTCTTGGAAGTGACAGTGATGACAGACGTGGCATTATAACGATAGGCCACGTTGCGGTCAACGTAACGTTCGGCCTGCATGTCAATCACTTCGGGCGGTGCAATACTGATTTCTTCCTTCTCAATACCATTGTTTTCAAGGAAACTCACGATGGCAGCGTTTTTCTTCTCCATATTGGCATAAAGCAGTGCAGGGTCATTACCTATGTCTTTGTAGACAAGAGGCCAGACTACCTTGTCAGCAGGCACTTCCATTTCGGCCAGCCCTTTCACACTGACCACACGATCCTTATTCACAAAATTGTTGATACCGCCTTTTACCATGATTCCCAACAAAAGCAGCCCCACGGCTATGATGGCTGCTTCTACTTTCCAGCTTTTCATACATTGATATTTTAGAGTTTATAAACACACACAAATATAACAAACCCAAACGACAAAAAGTGCGATGAATGGTCTATTTTTATATGATTATCCTCACTTATACCCCAAACGAACGAGACATTATACAAAATGCACCAAATCCTCTTTTTTAGAGTATTTAATGAAAATACCCAAAAGAAGGAGTACATCTTCTCCAAAAAAGTACCTATTTTTGTCCTTCGAAACAATGTCAAAGCGACAACATGATTAATTTAATAATTCTAACCCCTAAATCCTATGTTGACCCAACGTAAAATCCATACTCACGGTGGCGGTTGGCCGTGACTTTATGGAATGTACCGAAGACACTTTCCGTACAACCCCCATATGAGATATGGGACGACCAGTATTTCTTAATTAATCTTCAGCAATATGCGGATGAACATTGTTTTTCGTATATTTGTTGATTGAAAGAACAGTTCAATACTTAATCATTTATTAATAATAAATTTTATGAAAACCAATCTAAGCTCTCAAATCACTCTCAACAGAGTCTCCCCCAGGTACTATAGACCTGAGAATGCATTTGAACGGTCGGTATTGACCCGACTGGAAAAAATCCCGACAGATATTTATGAGTCTGCAGAAGAAGGCGCCAACCAGATTGCCCTTGACATTGCACAGTTAATCCGTGACAAGCAAAAGGCGGGACGTTTCTGTGTTTTGGCACTGGCAGGCGGTAACTCTCCGCGCAATGTATATGCAGACTTGGTACGTATGCACCAGGAAGAGGGATTAAGTTTCCGCAACGTAGTCATATTCAACCTCTACGAATATTATCCATTAGCTCCCAATGCCATCAACAGCAACTTCAACGCATTGAAGGAAATGCTGATAGACCATGTGGACATTGACAAACAGAATGTTTTCACCCCCGACAGCACCATCGCCAAAGACGCCATCTTTGAATATTGCCGTCTTTACGAGCAGCGCATTGAAAGTTTCGGTGGCTTAGACATCGCTTTGCTGGGCATTGGCCGTGTAGGTAATATCGGTTTCAATGAACCGGGTTCACGCCTGAACTCTACCACTCGTCTGATATTGCTGGACAACGACTCCCGCAATGAAGCTTCCAAGATGTTCGGTAGCATTGAAAATACCCCCATCAGCTCCATCACCATGGGAGTAGCCACCATCCTCTCGGCAAAGAAAATATATCTGCTGGCATGGGGTGAGGAGAAAGCGCAAAAGGTGAAAGAATGCGTTGAAGGTCCGGTAACTGATACTATCCCTGCATCTTATCTGCAGACTCACAACAATGCACATGTAGCTATCGACTTGTCTGCCGCCGCCAATTTGACGCGTATCCAACGCCCCTGGCTGGTAACTTCCTGCGAATGGAACGACAAGCTCATCCGCAGTGCCATCGTCTGGTTGTGCCAACTCACCGGAAAACCCATTCTGAAACTGACCAACAAGGACTACAACGAGAACGGTCTGAGTGAACTGCTGGCATTGTTCGGCTCAGCCTATAACGTGAACATCAAGATATTCAATGACCTGCAACATACCATCACCGGATGGCCGGGCGGCAAGCCGAATGCTGACGACACCTATCGTCCTGAGCGTGCAAAACCCTATCCGAAACGTGTGGTCGTATTTTCTCCGCATCCCGATGATGACGTTATCTCCATGGGAGGCACCATCCGTCGTCTGGTAGAGCAGAAACATGACGTGCATGTGGCTTACGAAACTTCCGGTAACATTGCCGTAGGCGATGAAGAAGTTATCCGCTTCCTGCACTTCATCAACGGGTTCAACCAAATCTTCAACAACAGCGAAGACCAGGTCATCAATGACAAATATACTGAAATCCGTAAATACTTGAAGGAGAAGAAAGACGGTGACATGGATACACGCGACATCCTGACCATCAAGGGACTGATTCGTCGTGGCGAAGCACGTACCGCATGTACATACAATAACATACCTTTGGATCACTGCCACTTCCTCGACCTGCCGTTCTACGAAACGGGCAAGATACAGAAGAATCCTATCAGCGAAGCAGACGTGGAAATCGTACGCAACTTGTTGCGTGAAGTGAAACCCCATCAGATTTTCGTTGCCGGTGACCTGGCCGACCCGCACGGAACACACCGTGTTTGTACGGACGCCGTATTTGCCGCCATCGACCTGGAAAAAGAAGAAGGTGCCAAATGGTTGAAGGAATGCCGCATCTGGATGTACCGCGGTGCATGGGCCGAATGGGAAATCGAAAACATCGAAATGGCTGTGCCCATCAGCCCGGAGGAACTGCGTGCCAAGCGTAACTCTATCCTGAAGCATCAGTCACAAATGGAAAGTGCACCGTTCCTGGGCAATGACGAACGTCTGTTCTGGCAACGCAGTGAAGACCGCAACCGCGGAACAGCCGCCTTGTATGACAGCCTCGGACTTGCTTCCTATGAAGCGATGGAGGCTTTCGTGGAATACATTCCGCTATAAACGGATGAAATATAAAAAATAAAAAGAGGCTGTCTCCAAATTTTCATTATGGAGACAGCCTCTTTTTTCAATATGTATCGGACAAATCCTATTTATAACTCTCTTCCAATTCTCTGTACCATTTCTGCAAAACAAAGAAAGCTTTTTTCTTCTGTCCTTTATCAGACACCAGCCCTTTGCGATTAAAATCATCTTGTATTTCGGGTACATGACGCCTCGGAGAGCGGAAATCCTTCAGTATCCACGGTGTAGTACCGGCCAGTCCCGGAATACGCTTCAACATATTCACGTGGCGGATATACAAATCTTCCTGATACTCCTCCGTAAACCGTTCTTTCCTGGAACCGTGCCGTCCATACAAAGCACCTCCTCCAAGTTCGCTGATAAAGACCGGTTTCCGGGCATCGAACACCCAGTTCACACGGTCACATTTTTCCGAATCGCCGTCATACCAACCCACATATTCATTGAAAACTGATAATGTCAAGGAGTTCTCCCAACGGGTCATTCACAGTCATAACGCCCGGACGAACTTCTCCTTCTCCATCGCCGCACCAACCAAGCGGACATTATCCAAACTCCTGACCTGTTTGCCAGCTTGGTAAGGAATGCCAGGCGCGGTTCACTAAGAGGCGTTTCATTGGCTATAGACCAGATGATAACGTTACATCGATTCTTGTCACGTGCAATCATATCACACAACTGCTGTTCCGCATTCTGATAGGTATCCTTATTCTCCCAATGAATAGTCCAATACACCGGAATCTCCGACCATACCAGAAATCCCATGCGCTCTGCCTCACGCACCATCTCTTCATTGTGGGGATAATGGGCCAGGCGGACAAAATTGCATCCAAGCTCCTTTGCCCAACTCAGTAAAGTACGGGCATGGTCTCTTGAATAGGCACGCCCGCTATAGTAGGGAGTCTCCTCGTGGATACTGATACCTCTGCAGAATATCTCTTCATCGTTCAACAGTATTTTAGTTCCCTCTGTACGGATAGTCCGGAAGCCAATCTCATCAGAGACTTTATCTGTTTCGGAAGACAGATTCACCACATACAGCTTAGGTTCTTCCGGAGTCCACAAGACCGGTTTGGCCTTTACCTGAAACGAGGCATAACCGTTGGAGTCCGTTACAACCTCTTTCTTCACTTTCAGTTCCGGAATATCCAGCATTATCTTTTGCTCTTTGACAGAACCATCCAGTTGTACCCAGCCTTCAACCGTATTTTTATCATTCTTCTTCAATTGTACGTAATAATCACGTATGTAAGTTGAAGGCATCTCAATCAAAGTAACCGGCCGGGTGATGCCACCGAAATTCCACCAGTCGGCATTGACCGTAGGCACAGCTTCGGGATGGCGTTTGTTATCTACTTTCACTACGAGGCTATTGGTACCTTCCCTCAAAAGGCCGGTAATTTCAAAATTAAAAGGAGTAAAGCCACCGATATGCCTGCCCAGACGTTTGCCGTTCAGCCATACAATGGCTTCATAATTAACAGCTCCAAAGTTGAGGAAAAGACGTTTGCCCGGTTGCAAGGAGTATTCAAAATGCTTTCGATACCACACAGTGCCTTCATAATAGTACAACTGAGGGCGCTGTGTATTCCAGTCACCGGGAACAAACAGCAGTTTATCCGTTTCAAAATCATACTCCTGAAGTTGGGTCTTATCAGAATAAGTCTTGTCCTGGGCATAACCGCCGTCATAAGGTTTCAAACGATAGTCATAATAACCGTTTTCAAAGGGATCTACAATCGTTTTCCATTGTCCGTCAAGGGACGTTGTCTGGCGTGCGCCGACATTCATGATTTGGGGAACCTGCTGCCCGAAAGCCAAAACCGGCACCACAAGCAAAAAGAAGGCAATACTGCTTTTCAAAAGTGTTTTCATAAGGTTTACATATTATATATGTCTGCAAAAATAATAAAAAGAAAATAACCGCAATCGTCAGCGAAGCTTTCTTTTATGTACTTTTGCACGCACCACTGTCTGATAAAAGCAGATATTGGCAACTTCAATATTTCATCAATATGAAAAAACTTATCCTAACCGGCATATGGCTCTTGTGTGGAATCCTCCTTCCGGCACAAGAACTAGAGCAAAATGTGGAAGAACGCCTCCAGACATTCTTTAGGGAATACACCACCCATACGACCAACACCGGCACCTGCAAGCTGGACAGTTTCCGCATTGACTTCCGGAAAAAGAGATTGCTTGTCTATGCAAGCGAGCGCTTTGCCTACCAGCCTCTACGACCAGAAACCGTCGATGCCATATACCGCCATCTGGGACAAATCCTGCCGGGACCGGTGAACTACTTCAACCTCACCGTCTTTGCCGACGGGAAAAGTATCGAAGAGCTTATCCCCAACCTCTACCGGAAAGGGAAGAAAGACAAGGCACGTCTGTTCAGTCACCTGGAATACAAAGGTACACCCTGGGTAACCCGTACCTCACGCCCCTACGAAATCACCCGAGGACTGGAAGGGCGCCACATCGCCCTTTGGCAAAGTCACGGGAAATATTACATCAATGACAAGGACAAATGGGGATGGCAACGCCCGAGGCTGTTCTGCACCACGGAAGACCAGTTCACCCAGTCGTTCATCCTGCCCTACCTCCTGCCCATGCTGGAGAATGCAGGAGCCAATGTATTCACTCCCCGCGAAAGGGACACACAAAAGCGGGAAGTCATCGTAGACAATGACGGTAGCCTGAGCAGAGATGGAGGACAAGGTTCCCTCTATCTGGACGTGAAAAGCCGGAAAGCACGTTGGGAACAGACCTCACTACCCGGATTTGCCCAACGGAACGAATCTATCAGGACAATGAAACCCCTTTCCTCACCGGTACGGCACGCTTTGCCAAACTGAAAGAGAAAGACAAGGCTTTTAGCCGAATGGGTGCCCGATATTCCGGAAACGGGAGAATATGCCGTATACGTATCTTATCAGACTCTGCCGGGCAGCGTAAGCGATGCCAAATACCTTGTATTCCACAACGGAGGCGTCACAGAATTCAAGGTGAACCAGCAAATAGGAGGCGGCACATGGGTGTACCTCGGCACATTCACTTTCGACAAAGGCCGGAACGACTATGGCATGGTGGTATTGAGCAACGAAAGCAAGGAGAAAGGCGTGGTCTGTGCCGATGCCGTCCGCTTTGGAGGAGGCATGGGAAACATTGCCCGCGGTGGACAAACCAGCGGCTTGCCCAGATACCTGGAAGGCGCACGCTACTCTGCCCAATGGGCAGGCATGCCTTACTCAGTTTATGGAGGCTACGAGGGGAAGAATGATATGAACGACGACATCAACGTACGTTCACGTACAGTGAATTACCTTGCAGGAAAATCACTATTCAACCCGACGGAAGAAGGTTTGGGCATCCCCTTTGAAATGAGTATGGCCCTGCATAGCGATGCCGGTTTCAGTAAGGAAGATGAGATTATAGGCACTCTCGGCATTTATACCACCAACTTCAACAACGGCAAGTTGCATGCCGGTACAGACCGCCATGCCTCCCGTGACCTTTCAGACATTCTGCTGACGCAGTTGCAGCGTGATATCCGCTCTACCTTCAACGTCGACTGGACACGCCGCAGCCTATGGAACCGTAACTACAGTGAAACACGCCTGCCCGCCGTCCCTTCCACCATCGTAGAACTGTTGTCGCACCAGAACTTCGCAGATATGCGCTTGGGACATGACCCTAACTTCAAGTTCACCGTCGGGCGTGCGCTCTATAAAGCCATTCTGCAATACATATGCAGCCAGCACGGCAAAGACTACGTTGTCCAACCCTTTCCCGTCAGCCACTTTGCCATCCGCTTCGGTCAAAAGAAGAATACTTTAGAGCTTTCCTGGCAAGGAGAGGAAGACCCGTTGGAGCCGACTGCCAAGCCACGTGAATACATTGTATATACACGTATCGGTCGTGGAGGATTTGACAATGGCGTACGCGTCAGCTCCCCATCCCATACCGTAAAAATAGAACCGGGCATCGTCTATTCCTTTAAAGTAACCGCCGTAAACCGGGGTGGCGAAAGCTTCCCTTCGGAAATTCTTGCCGCCTACAAGGCAAAGCGTGAAAAAGGACAGATACTTATCGTCAACGGATTCGACCGCATCAGCGGGCCTGCCGTTATAGACACCCCCGATGCGGCAGGCTTCGACTTGTCACAAGATCCCGGCGTACCCTATCTCTATGACATCTCCCTCTGCGGCGCCCAGCAGAATTTTAGCCGGAAGGAAGCAGGACGACGTCTGGGAGAGAGCAGTGACGAATACGAAGGCATGAAAATCATCGGAAACACTTTCGATTACCCCTTCGTACATGGCAAAGCCATCCAGGCAGCCGGAAATTACAGCTTCGTCTCATGCAGCGACGAGGCTGTGGAAAAGGGTATCCTCTCATTAGAGGATTATCCGATAGTGGACTATATCCTCGGACTTGAGAAAGAAGACAATTCCAGCAATCCGGCACGCAATACCTACTACAAAACATTCTCCTCGCCCATGCAGCGCATACTGACTTCCTATTGCCAGTCGGGAGGTCATCTCCTGGTCAGCGGTGCCTACGTAGGCAGCGATATGGACAGCTCGCAGGGCAATAAAGAATTTATTCAGAATATCTTGAAGTACCGGCATGGCAACTCTCTGAAAACAGACGGGGACAAAATCGCTGTCCGGGGACTGGGGCATACCTTCACCCTTCCCCGCCTGCCGAATGAGCAAAGCTATCCGGTCACTTCCCCTGATTGCATCCTGCCCATGTCTCCCGCTTTTCCAGTCATGACCTATGCCATCGGCAACACACCCGCCGCCGTAGCCTATCAAGGCAGTGATTATCGCACTTTTGTCATGGGATTCCCTTTTGAAAGCATCCGGGAAGAAACATCCAGAAATGTAATTATGGCATCCATACTCCGCTTTCTCACCACAGATTACACAGATTAACACAGACAAAATAGCAATCCCTATAAATAATCTGTGAAAATCTGTGTAATCTGTAGTGAAAAAACTATCTTTGCTTCCATTAATCATTAAACATTAACCACTAAACATTAAACATCATGTACACTATACAAGCCAACCCCAGCGGAACCCGTAGTTTAGAAGTTTCTGAAGAGAATCTTGCCACCATCGAGAAATACGGCCTCTTCCGCCATCTCATCGACAGCAACGGTATTGTGGACGAAACCGTGCTCGACAAGTTGAAACTGAACATCCGCTCCCTCATCGCCTCGCAAGAGGAAGACAGCAAAGACCTGCTCGACCTCTGTATCGACGTTATCTATCACAACAACATGAAGGCCTTCGGACTACAACAGCTCATCAAGCTCTATCTGCAATGGCTTTCCCAACAAGACACCATAGAAGAAGAATAAATGAAAACCATCGACACCTGCGGACAACAGCATTACAGCCCTTTAATCCCTGCCATCAAAGCCATGTGCGAGGCCGGAAAAGGCGAGAAGCTGGAAATCATCATGGACGACGCTGCTGCCTTCAATGACATGAAAGAGTATCTTTCCGAGCAGCAGATAGGCTTCCGTGAGATTTACGACGGAGAACGGATGACATTACAGTTTTTAATGTGCAAATGAAAGAATATCGCCTTACAGACTGGCTTCCTACTACCAAGAAAGAAGTGGAACTGCGTGGTTGGGACGAATTGGATGTAATACTTTTCAGCGGTGACGCCTACGTGGATCACCCTTCTTTTGGAGCCGCCGTCATAGGCCGCATCCTCGAAGCAGAAGGATTGCGCGTAGCCATCATCCCCCAACCCAACTGGCGCGACGACTTGCGCGACTTCAAAAAACTGGGACGTCCCCGTCTGTTCTTCGGCATCAGTCCCGGCTGTATGGATTCGATGGTCAACAAATATACTGCCAACAAACGCTTGCGCAGTGATGACGCCTATACCCCGGATGCACGTCCGGATATGCGTCCGGAGTACCCTTCCATTGTATATACCCAGATATTAAAGAAGCTATTCCCCGATGTCCCCGTCGTACTGGGCGGCATCGAGGCAAGCATGCGCCGCCTGACGCACTATGACTATTGGCAGGACCGTGTACGCCCCAGCATCCTCCTTGACAGCGGAGCCGACTCACTCATCTACGGTATGGGAGAGAAACCGGTGGTGGAACTTGCGGAAAGGCTGAAACGCCAACAGACACAGATGGACGCCCCAAGCTTCAAAAAGCTCATCGCCGATATTCCCCAAATGGTTTACCTTGACAAGGAAGTAGTGGTACAAGAAGGGGATATCACCCTCTTTTCCCATGAAGAATGTCTGAAAGATAAAAAGAAAGAAGCTGCCAACTTCCGTCATATCGAGGAGGAAAGCAACAAATATACAGCATCCCGCATCTTGCAAAAGAGCGGCAAGCTGACGGTAGTAGTCAATCCTCCCTATCCCCCTTTGACGGAAGCTGAACTCGACCGTTCTTTCGACTTGCCATACACGCGCCTACCCCATCCCAAATACAAGGGAAAACGTATTCCGGCATACGACATGATAAAGTTCTCCGTCAACCTGCATCGCGGATGTTTCGGAGGATGTGCCTTCTGCACCATCTCCGCACACCAGGGCAAATTCATCGTAAGCCGCAGCAAGGAGAGCATTCTGAAAGAGGTGAAAGCCATCACGGAGCTGCCAGACTTCAAGGGTTATTTGAGCGATTTGGGAGGCCCGTCGGCCAATATGTACCGCATGAAGGGACGGGATGAGGCCGTCTGCAGGAAATGCAAACGCCCGTCGTGCATCTACCCCAAGGTATGCCCCAACCTGAATACGGACCACCGTCCGCTGCTCGACATCTATCATGCCGTAGATGCCCTGCCCGGCATCAAGAAGTCCTTCATTGGCAGCGGTGTACGCTATGACCTGCTGCTGCACCAGAGCAAGGACCCGAACACTAACAAAAGTACGCAGGAATATACCCGCGAGCTCATTGCCCGCCATGTCAGCGGTCGCCTGAAGGTAGCACCGGAGCATACGTCAGACCGCGTGCTCAACATCATGCGCAAGCCTCCGTTCAGCCAGTTCGGTGAGTTCAAGAAGATATTCGACAGGATTAACCATGAAGAAGGACTACGCCAGCAGCTTATTCCTTATTTCATCAGCAGCCATCCCGGATGCAAGGAGGAAGATATGGCAGAACTTGCCGTCATCACCAAGCGACTGGACTTCCATCTGGAACAAGTGCAAGACTTTACCCCTACTCCCATGACCGTTGCCACCGAAGCATGGTACACGGGCTTCCATCCTTATACGCTGGAACCGGTATTCAGTGCCAAAACGCAGCGCGAGAAACTGGCTCAACGCCAATTCTTCTTCTGGTACAAACCCGAAGAGCGCAGGAACATCATAAACGAACTGCGCCGGATAGGACGGACGGATTTGATAGACAAGCTATACGGGAAACGATAAAAATACGATATTTCCAAGAAACTCACAGCAACTGCATGAAACGATTCCTCCTCCTCTGCCTATCCCTACTCCCCATCGGAGCGACAGGTCTGCTGGCACAAAGCGAATGCCTGCCGCAAAATTACAGTATCATCTTCGGTGGCGGTGTATCCTTACCTCATGTAGAGGGAAACCGTAACGACTTCTTCAGCAAGAATGGCAACCGGGTGGGATATGACCTGATGACAGAAGGCCGCTACTACATCACGCCCCTATTTGCCGCAGGACTTCAATATGACTATCTACGCATGGCACGCCTGCCGGATAAGGCACATCTGCACTGCATACGCCCCAACATCACATACCGGCCCTTGTGGAGCAACGGGAATCAAGGACTGTTCCTCTCGTTCGGCATCGGGTATATGAACTATCAGGAACGGACATATAAACGCGGTGAACGGAACGGACACTTTTCCATAAAGGATATTGTGGAATAACTTTCGCAGCAGGCTATGAGTTCCGCATCAGCCGTAAACTCTCGGGCATGATTCGCTGTGATTTCCTGACAGCAGACTGGTTTGCCAACCCCGATGCACGACTTTATAACACAGACGGGTATGATGACGGAGTAGACCATAGCTGGTTCAAAAACAACATCACTTTCTTCAATTTGGGATTCGCCTTGCAGTTCGGACGTTAGTGGCAGGAGTGGCAACAGTTTACTCTTCCACCTGCATTGCCACTACCTCCTGCAACACACAGACAGCTTCTTCTACCGTCTTGACATCCTTCACCAACATACTCCGTTTGTTGTTCTGTTCGCGCAGGTCACAACGCCGGGTGTACTTCATCATGTAGGCAATGACCTTACCGAAAGCCTGGCTCTGATAGTACGGGCTGTCCGGATTGGAGACGAAGAACAGGGACATGCGCCCACCTTTCAGAAAGACTTTCTCCACGCCGAGGCGGGCAGCCAGGCGTCGCAAGGGAACGATGCGCAGCAGTTCTTCCGTTTCGGGAGGAATCGGGCCGAAGCGGTCTTCGAGGCGGGAACGGAAAGCATCCACATCCTTGTCGAGTGTCAATCCGTCCAACTCGCGATAGAGCAACATACGCTCGCTGCTACCAGTCACGTAATCGGCAGGCAACAGAAGTTCGAGGTCGCTTTCCACCTGGCATTCGTCCACAAACTGCTCGCCACTGATGACGCCTCCGTCTGCTTTCAGTTCTTCGGCATAAAGGTCGGCAAACTCGTCGGTCTTCAGTTCGTGCACAGCTTCGGAAAGAATCTTTTGATACGTCTCGTAGCCTAGGTCGGCAATGAAACCACTCTGTTCGGCACCGAGCATATTGCCTGCGCCACGGATGTCAAGGTCCTGCATGGCAATGTGGATGCCACTGCCCAGGTCGGAGAAGTTCTCGATGGCTTGCAGGCGTCGTTTTGCTTCGGGAGTAAGGGAGGACAAAGGCGGTGCCAGCAGGTAACAGAAAGCTTTTTTATTGCTCCGCCCCACACGTCCGCGCATCTGGTGCAAGTCACTGAGGCCGAAGTTCTGCGCCTGGTTGATAATAATGGTATTGGCATTGGGTATGTCGATGCCACTTTCGATGATGGTAGTGGCAAGCAGCACATCGTAATCGTAATTGACGAAATCAAAGATTATCTTCTCCAGTTCGGCAGGCTCCATCTGTCCGTGTCCGATACAGACACGGCAGTCGGGAATGTGCCGCTCTATCATGGCCTTCAACTCAAACAGATTGGAAATACGGTTATTCACGAAGAATACCTGCCCGTTACGGCTCATTTCAAAATTGACGGCGTCGGCAATGATTTCCTCGTTGAAGGTGTGCACTTCCGTCTGGATGGGATAGCGGTTAGGCGGCGGTGTCTGGATGACGCTCAAGTCGCGCGCACCCATCAGCGAAAACTGCAAGGTACGGGGAATGGGTGTAGCCGTCATGGTCAGCGTATCCACATTCACCTTCAATTGGCGGAGTTTCTCCTTGACGGAGACGCCGAACTTCTGCTCCTCATCAATAATCAACAAACCAAGGTCTTTGAACTTAACGTCTTTTCCCAGGATACGGTGGGTACCGATAAGAATATTCACTTCCCCTTCGGCAAGCCCTTTCACTACAGTCTTTGCCTGAGCAGCGGTGCGGGCACGACTCAGATACTCCACCCGGCAAGGCAAGCCTTTCAAGCGCTCCTTGAAGGTCTGGAAATGCTGATAGGCAAGTACGGTAGTGGGCACCAGTACAGCCACCTGCTATTGTCCGCCACAGCCTTGAAAGCGGCACGAACAGCCACCTCCGTCTTGCCGAAGCCCACGTCACCGCACACCAGGCGGTCCATCGGACGGGCACTCTCCATGTCGGCCTTCACGTCGGAAGTAGCCTTGCTTTGGTCGGGGGTATCCTCATAGATGAAGGAGGCTTCCAACTCCCGTTGCAGGAAGCTGTCGGGACTGTATTGGAACCCCTTCTCCTCGCGGCGTTGCGAGTAGAGTTTTATCAAGTCGCGGGCAATATCCTTTATCTTCGTCTTGGTGCGGTCTTTCAGCTTCTCCCAGGCTCCGGTGCCGAGCTTGTTGAGGCGGGGCGCTTCACCCTCCTTTCCCTTGTACTTGGAAACCTTGTGCAGAGAGTGGATGGAGACAAACACCACATCTTCGTTCTGATAGACAATCTTCATCACCTCCTGCGTGGTGTCACCGTTGGGGATACGTACCAGTCCGGCAAAACGCCCCACACCGTGGTCGGTATGCACCACATAGTCGCCGGGGGTGAATTGGTTCAGCTCCTTCAGGCTCAAGGCCACCTTGCCGCTGCGTGCCTTGTCGCTCTTCAAGTTATACTTGTGAAAGCGGTCGAACAGCTGATGGTCGGTAAAGACGCAGATACGCAAAGTGTCGTCGGCAAAGCCTTCGTGCAGCGTCCGTTCCACGGCGGTAAAGGATATGTTGTCTCCACGGTCCTCAAAGATGGCACGGATGCGGTCGGTCTGTTTCAGGCTGTCGCTGCATATGTAGATGGTGTAGTGACGGGAGAGGTATTCGCGGAAACTCTCTGCCACCATGTCGAAGTTTTTATGGAAGATAGGCTGTACCGTAGTATGGAACGAGACGGTAGCATCCGGCGTTCCGGTTGGCTTGTTACCGAACTCCATCCGGCGGAAATCGAGGGCGCGCAGGGTGAACTCGCCACCATCAATCAGCTTGCCTTCCAGCGTGATGGCTCCATTCTCCTCCGACTCACGGGCGGCGATGGCCTGTGGGGTGAGCGATTCGTCGTGCACGGTCTGGATGCGTTCGCGTAGCCAGAGAAAATCGCGCATGGCAAGCAAGCTGTCCGACGGAAGGAAATCGAGGAACGACACCATGCCGCCGCTTCCCTTTTTTTCCAGGCTATGGCTCAAGTCGGGAACTATCACGATGCTTTCTTTCTTCTCCTTCGAGAGCTGTGTTTCCACCTCGAAGGTACGGACGCTTTCCACCTCATCGCCGAAAAAGTCTATACGGAAGGGATATTCGGAAGAGAAGGAAAAGACGTCGATAATACTGCCACGAACGGCATACTGCCCCGGCTCGTAGACGTAGTCCACATATTCGAAGCCGTAGCTGCGCAACACGTCCGTCACGAAGTTCATATCCACCCTCTCGCCTGCATGCAGTTTCAGTGTATTCTCTCCCAGTTCCTTACGAGAGACAACCTTTTCGGCCAGCGCATCCGGATAGGTCACCACGCAAAGCCCCTCTTCTCCTTTTTGCAGGCGACTCAGCACTTCTGTACGGAGTATTTCGTTTGCCGCATCCTTCTGCCCGTACTTGATGGCGCGGCGAAATGAAGAAGGAAAAAACAATACCTGCTCTGTCCCCAATATCTGCGTCAAATCATGATAGAAATAACCGGCTTCCTCCATATCGCCCAGAATGAAAACGAGCGGACAAGTAGCCCGCTGAACCAATACAGACGAAAACAAAGAAGCGGCAGAGGCATATAAACCTCCGCAATATAGGTGACGGACAGAGTTATCTTTCAGAAGCCTGCACACCCCCTCTACATTGGGATGGGAAGCATAAGATTGTTGCAGTTCAGTTATATTCATTGCTTTGCGCTTTTTCCCCCGGTATTGCCTCTCATAAGGTATCCTACCGAAATAAATTCGGTGCAAAAATACACAAATAATCTTTAGCTTTGACCTGTCGGCAACTATGTTCTCTGAAATAATCTTTCTGCTGTCAGCCTGCACATCCTTCACCTTTTTTCTGTATCGCCCTATTTATCGGGGAAGGCAATGAAACTTCTTTTCCTCCAATTATGAATAACACAGCCTGCACAATCCCTATTCAGGAGTTATGTTACACAAAGTTTATCCCCAGCCTGCGGACATGTATCCCAGGGGTTGGTCTGTCTATCCCAAGGCTTGGGATAGACAGACCAAGACTGAAGAGCACTTTTTCTCCCTATATCTACCCACTTTATCCTTTATACTTCGAAAGTTTTTCTTTAATAGTTTGAATGTTTTCTGTTAATGATTGAAACGGGAATAGCTAAAGATTGAGGCTAAAGTTCAAAGTCAAGCATACGGTTCTTTGATTTAACCTGCATTCCTCATAGTCAGGAGTTAGAAGGAACTACATAAATGAAAAAGTCGTGGCGCCAGAACTTTGCAAAATCAAGATTTGTGTGAAAATGCTGCCAGATAAAAAAGAAATGTATTACATTTGTTCCCAGTTATAACCCCCATTACCTATAAGTATGCAAACATCAGACAGTATTGTCATCATCCCCACCTACAATGAACGGGAGAATATAGAAAATATCATCCGTGCCGTTTTTGCTCTGAAACATGGTTTTCACATCCTTGTCATTGAAGACGGTTCGCCGGACGGAACGGCTGCCATTGTAAAGACCTTGCAGCAGGAGTTTCCCGAACGCCTCTTCATGGTGGAGCGCAAAGGAAAGTTAGGACTGGGTACAGCCTACATAGCCGGCTTTAAGTGGGCATTGCAACGAGGTTATGAGTATGTATTCGAAATGGATGCCGACTTCAGCCACAATCCCCAAGACCTGCCCCGTCTCTACCGCGCTTGCTCCGAAGAGGGTGCCGATGTAGCCATCGGTTCACGTTATGTGAGTGGTGTGAACGTAGTGAACTGGCCCATGGGACGTGTACTGATGTCTTATTTTGCCTCCAAATATGTACGCTTCATCACCGGGCTGCCCATCCACGATACTACAGCCGGATTTGTATGTTACCGCCGCCGGGTATTGGAGACTATCAATCTGGACGGCATCCGCTTCAAAGGATACGCCTTCCAGATAGAAATGAAATTCACCGCCTACAAATGTGGCTTCAAGGTAAAGGAAGTGCCTGTCATCTTCATCAATCGCGAACTGGGCACCTCCAAAATGAACAGCAGTATTTTTGGTGAAGCCGTATTCGGAGTGATTCGGTTGAAATGGAACAGTTGGTTCCATAAATATCCTACCGTAGATAAGGAGATGAAGTGATAGGTGATAGAGTGACAGGGGTTTACTATAAATATTAGGAAGATATGAAAAGAACATTGATACATAACGCTACGATTGTCAACGAAGGACAATCCGTAAAAGGTTCCGTAGTGATAGAAGACGGGCGCATTGCAGAGGTACTGACCAACTGGAAACCGCTCTCCGCCCCTTGTGACGAGACCATAGATGCCACCGGATGCTATCTGTTGCCTGGCATCATCGACGACCATGTACATTTTCGCGATCCCGGGCTGACCCACAAAGCGGACATCCTCACCGAAAGCCGTGCGGCTGCCGCAGGTGGTGTGACCTCCATCATGGATATGCCCAATACAAATCCGGTGACCACTACGCTGGATGCCTTGAACGCCAAACTTGATTTGCTGAACGAGAAGTGTATCGTAAACCATTCCTGCTACTTCGGCGCAACAAACGACAATTACAGCGAATTCGGCAAGCTGGACAAGCACCGCGTCTGCGGTATCAAGCTATTCATGGGCTCCAGTACCGGAAACATGCTGGTAGACAAGATGAACAGCCTGCTGAACATCTTCAACGGTACAGACATGCTGATTGCCGCCCACTGCGAAGACCAGGAAACCATCAAGAACAATATTGCCAAGTATAAGGAAATGTTTGCCGGAGAGAATGATATTCCCATAGGCAAGCATCCCTACATCCGCTCCTCGGCAGCATGCTATGCATCTTCTGAGCTGGCAGTACGGCTGGCAAGGATTGCCGGTGCACGGCTGCATATTCTGCATGTGTCCACAGCCAAGGAACTGCAACTGTTCAATGACTATTCACTTTCCGAGAAGCATATCACCGCCGAAGCATGCGTTGCCCATCTCCTCTTCACGCTCAGTGACTATCGCACGTTGGGCACACGTATCAAGTGCAATCCTGCCATTAAGAAGCAAGCCGACCGCGATGCCCTGCGTGCAGCCGTCAACTCCGGCCTGATAGACGTTATAGCCACCGACCATGCGCCCCATCTGCTCTCCGAAAAAGAAGGAGGTGCCTTGAAGGCCATGTCCGGCATGCCGATGATACAGTTTTCGCTTGTCAGCATGCTGCAACTGGTAGATGAGGGAATATTCACACTCGAGACCATCGTTGAAAAAATGTGCCATGCTCCCGCACAAATTTACCGCATCAACGAGCGCGGCTATATCCGTGAAGGTTACCGGGCAGACCTTGTGCTGGTACGCCCCGATGCCCCGTGGGAAGTGACAGCCGACAAAGTTTTGAGCAAATGCGGCTGGAGCCCATTGGAAGGGCATACCTTCAACTGGAAAGTGGAAAGGACTTTTGCCAACGGACATCCCGTTTATAGCGACGGCATGGTGGACGACGCTTATCGTGGCGAGGAACTGAGATTTGGGGAGTGAAGGCTAGGAATTAAGGATTAGGGATTAGGGATTAAGGATTAAATGGGATGAAAAGGACAATACTGGCACCGGGGCATGAATTGCTTTCGTATCGGATTCATGAAGTAACCCCTTACATCAACTGGATTTATTTCTTCCATGCCTGGGGCTTCCAGCCTCGCTTTGCGGCTATAGCCAACATCCATGGCTGCGATTCCTGCCGTGCACTTTGGCTGACAACCTTTCCCGAGGAGGAACGTACCAAAGCTTCCGAAGCCATGCAGCTCTTCAAGGAAGCCAATAGAATGCTCGGCCGACTGGACGAAACAATCTCCATCCATTGCATCTTCAGGCTTTGCCAGGCAAATGCAGACGGAGATAACCTCTTGATAGAAGGAACAACCTTCCCACTGCTCCGCCAGCAGACACCCCAACCCGATGGCGGTCCATTTCTCTGTCTGAGCGATTTTGTACGTCCACTCTCTTCAGGCACGCCCGACATCGTAGGACTTTTCGCCTCCACCATCAGTGAAGAGGCCGAAGAGACTTATAAAAGCGACCCTTACAAACATCTCCTTGTACAGACTCTGAACGACCGCCTTGCCGAAGCCGCCACAGAAAAGATGCACGAATATGTCCGCAAGGAGGCTTGGGGGTATGCCCCCGACGAATCCTTGTCCATTCCGGATCTGCTGGTCGAGAAATACCAAGGCATCCGCCCCGCTGTGGGATACCCCTCCCTACCCGACCAATCCGTGAATTTCCTGCTGGACGAACTGCTCGGCATGAAGCAGATAGGCATCACGCTGACTGAACATGGAGCCATGCACCCTCACTCCTCCGTCTGCGGCATGATGCTGGCACATCCCGCATCCCGATACTTTTCAGTGGGCAAGATTGGAGAAGACCAGCTGGACGACTACGCCCGCCGCCGGGGAATGCCAATAGGGGATATGCGGAAGTTTTTAGCCACTACAATATGAATAATGTGCTAATGTGCCTATATGCTAATGTGCCAATTGGCTGCGCTATATGTATATTGTGCTACCATGCCGCAGGTCATTGGCACATTAGCATATAGGCACATTAACACATTAAAATAATCCTTTTTGAACTGTGATTTATCGCCACACAATGCGACTAACAGTGCAAAAGCAATTCGAAAGAAGCTAAAAGATGGAAAATGCAGAACAAGAGTTTGTATCCGTGGTACGGGAGTATGAGCGCGTGATATATAAGGTGTGCTATCTGTACACCACGCCCAATGCTACCCTCAACGACCTGTATCAGGAAGTGGTGCTCAACTTATGGAAAGCATTTCCCAAGTTCCGGCGGGAGTGTAAGATTTCCACATGGATTTACCGCATCGCACTGAACACGTGCATCAGCTTTATCCGCAAAGAAAAGAACATCCCCGAAATCGTCACCCTCACCCAGGAAGCCGACCGGACTGAAGAAACCGACGAGACACAAGCCATGCTACGGCAGCTCTACCGGATGATAAACCGACTGGGACAATTGGAAAAGTCCATCATACTGCTCTATCTGGAAGAGAAAAGCTACGAAGAAATTGCCGAAATCACCGGGCTGACCTTGACAAACGTTGCCACCAAACTCAGCCGCATCAAGGACAAATTGAAAAAAATGAATAAGGAGGAATAAATATATGGAACTGGATGAACTGAAGAAATCATGGAACGCACTGAATGAACAGTTGCAGAAAGAACCGATTGCTGACGAACAGCAGATTACCGAACTGATTGCCGGCTACAAGGCCAATACCCGCAAAAGTCTGGGACGACTCGTAGTCATACAGCGTTTCTCTATCGGAATGGGAGCGGTAGGTCTGGCAGCCCTTCTGCTTATATGGCTGTTGCTGCCCACCTTCGGCTTCAATGAGCAGCTGCAAGGCAAGATTGTCGCTTTACTGGGATTCATCGCTATAAGCATCCTCATAGGCATGTGGTGGGACTGGAAAACATACCGCTGGAACAAGGACACGCGTATTGATGAAATGGGGGTTGCCGAAGTCAGTCGCCGTATGACCACCTTCCGCCAATGGACCAGATATGAAGTGATGGGCATCTCCATTTGGATTATCCTTTTCAATATCCTCAACTATTGGGTGATGGAATATCATCTGGCACCAGCCAGCGTACAAGCCCTACTGATTACCCTTTTCGTAGTATTTGACGCGCTAATTATCTATATTCTCTACAAAAAAGTGATTTACAAACATCTGGACAATATTAAAAAGAACATTGAAGAATTGAAAGATATATGCACCGAGTAACTCTTGTTTTCATCCTTTTCCTTCTCATCCCCGACCTTTACATTTACTTGGTTTATGTAGTAAGAAAAACCAGAAAGGCAGTCCTTCACTGCCTTTATTGGCTTCCCACCTTGCTATTAGCGGCAGGCTATGTTTACTTCATATTCCTTACGGGCGACAATGCGATGTCAAACCATACGCAGGCCATAGGCAGACTGGCAATTACCATCATGCTGTTTGTCTTTCCAAAAACCATATTCATGCTTTGCTCGCTGGTGGGAGTACTGGCACACTTCATCATCCGTCGTTGTCCCCGCAGCCCGTTCACCGCTATAGGACTGGTTTTGGCTGTCGTCAGCTTCTTCAATATCCTTTACGGTACCCTGGCAGGCATCACCCGTTTCGATACAAAAGAAGTGGAATACCGTTCTGCCGATATTCCGGAAGGTTTCGACGGCTACCGCATCGTGCAAATATCGGACATACACATCGGCAGTTGGCAAGGCAATCCGGAACCCATCAAACAGTTGGTCGATTTAGTCAACGGACAGAAGCCGGACCTGATTGTCTTCACCGGTGACCTCGTGAACCAGCAGAGCCACGAACTGGATGGTTTCCAAGAAATACTCTCCCAACTATACGCACCGGACGGAGTATACTCCATCCTCGGCAATCATGACTATGGCTCATACTATCACTGGCAAAGCCCGAAAGCAGAAATCGCCAATCTGGACTATTTAATCCGGCAGCAGAAAGCAATGGGATGGAAACTGCTGAACAATGAGCATGACATCCTTCATCACAAAGGTGACAGCATAGCCCTCATCGGTGTGGAAAACGACGGGGAGCCTCCTTTCTCCCAATTTGCAGACTTGCCGCAAGCCATGCAGGGCACGGAGGGAATGTTCCAAATATTGCTCAGCCATAACCCTACCCACTGGAGGCGCGAGGTACTGCCCCGATCGGATATTTCACTGATGCTTGCAGGACACACCCACGCCATGCAAGGCATCTTGTTCGGACATTCCCTTGCCGAACTTATCTATCCGGAATGGAGAGGAATGTACTACGAAGGCAAGAGGGCTTTGTACGTAAATATTGGCATCGGCTATGTAGGACTGCCGTTCCGGTTCGGGGCATGGCCGGAAATTACAGTACTAAAATTAGTAAGAGAGAAAGAGTGACGAAATAAGAAAAAGGTATATCTTTGTAGCAATAAAAAATCCGACACCTATGAAGATACTTTATATTATTTATCAGGTTTGCTTTGCGTTGCCCATTTTATTGGTACTGACTATCCTTACAGCATTGGTCACCATCATCGGTTCGCTGATAGGAGGAGCGCATATCTGGGGTTACTATCCCGGTAAAATCTGGTCACAGCTCATCTGCTATATACTGCTTATTCCGGTGGAGGTACATGGAAGGGAGAAAATACATAAACGTACTTCCTACGTGTTTGTGCCCAATCACCAAGGTGCCTTCGACATATTCCTGATATACGGATTCCTGGGACGGAACTTCAAATGGATGATGAAGAAGAGCCTGCGCAAAATCCCGTTTGTCGGCAAGGCATGCGAGAGCGCAGGACATATCTTCGTCGACCGTTCCAGCCCCAAGAAGGTGCTTGCCACCATGCGGCAGGCAGAATCATCTTTGAAAGACGGCGTGTCACTGGTAGTATTTCCCGAAGGGGCACGTACCTTCACGGGACACATGGGGTACTTCAAGAGAGGTGCTTTCCAGCTGGCGGATGAACTGCAACTGGAAGTGGTACCTGTCACGATAGACGGCTCGTTCGAGATTCTTCCACGCACCGGAAAGTGGATACACCGCCACCGGATGATACTGACCATCCATGAGCCCATTCCTCCTAAAGGGAGAGGAACAGAAAACATCAAAGCCAGTATGAATGAGGCCTATGTGGCAGTGGAGAGCGCACTACCGGAAAAGTATAAGGGGATGGTGAAGAACGAGGACCAAGACTAACGGTTTTGCTCCATACGTTTCTGTTCTTCAATCAGCTTCATGTTCTCTTTTGCCTTTGTAAGGTAATCCTTCACCAATTTGTTCTCTTTAAAAGATAAGGGAGCAGTTCTCATTAAATCCTCAATCTGCGGAGTCATTACCGGATAGGGCAGTGTGCTACACATCATCATGAATACACTGGGGCCCAGCACATTCTCAAAGTTATCTACAATGAACTGCCGGACGTAGTCGTTCATCTCTTTCACAAGTGCTTCGCCTTCCTTTGCCAACTGCCCATGCACGTCATCCAGATTGGCACCGTCCAGCACCATACGCGCCTCTTTCCGTTCCAGCTCCTCTATCTTCACTTCCAGGGAATTGCGCTTGTCTATGAACTCGTACAGTTTGTCATTCAAAGAGGTTCCTTTGGCAATCAACTGGGTATTGGAGATGGAAACCACGATTTTGCCATCTTCCAGCACCAAAGGCATAATGCCTTCCTGGTCCATATAAAGAGTCACCATCATCACGGAATCGGCCCGGCCTTTCATCTTGAAATGCCCATGGATAACCTCTGCCGAGTCAACGTTCACCCATTGTCCGTCCCGAAGCGTCTTGAGAAACAACATCTTTCCGTCAAGGCTGGTTACCGAAGAACTGCCCTCTATCTTATACTTGCGGTTGCAAGAAGTAAAGAGCACAAGCAGGAGCAAAAAGGGTAAAATGCGGTTCACACTCATTCTAATCATGCAAGAAACGATTTTTGAATTACACCCAGCAAAGGTATTAATATTCCTTATAAACCGGATAGAAAGAAAGGATTTTTCATTCGGTTTACGTATTTTTGCACAATTATAAATTATAAAAATAGAGAAAATATACATGTCAACCTATGCACCTTTTGCCAAACCGCTCTATGTAATGCTGAAACCGGTAGGTGCGGTATGCAATCTGGCATGCGATTATTGCTATTATCTGGAGAAATCCAAACTATATAGAGACAACCCCAAGCATGTGATGAGCGAGGAACTGCTGGAAAAGTTCATCGAGGAGTACATCAACTCGCAGACCATGCCCCAGGTTCTGTTCACCTGGCATGGCGGAGAGACGCTGATGCGTCCGCTCTCTTTCTACAAACGTGCCATGGAGCTGCAAAGGAAATATGCCAACGGACGCACCATAGACAACTGCATACAGACCAACGGCACGTTGCTGACCGATGAATGGTGCCGGTTCTTCAAGGAGAACAACTGGCTGGTGGGTGTCTCCATAGACGGGCCTCAGGAGTTCCATGACGAATACCGGAAGAACAAGCAGGGCAAGCCCTCTTTTGTCAAGGTGATGCAGGGCATCAACCTGCTGAAAAAGCACGGTGTGGAATGGAACGGAATGGCAGTGGTCAATGACTACAACGCCGACTATCCGCTGGACTTCTATAATTTCTTCAAGGAGATAGGATGCCATTACATCCAGTTTGCCCCCATCGTGGAGCGCATTGCCCCTCATGGGGACGGACGCCATCTTGCCTCCCTGGCAGACAAGGAAAAGAGCACGCAGCTGGCAGACTTTTCCGTCACGCCGGAACAATGGGGAGACTTCCTCTGCGCCTTGTTCGACGAATGGGTAAAGCAGGACGTGGGTACTTACTACATACAGTTATTCGACTCTACCCTTGCCAACTGGATAGGCGAACAACCGGGTGTATGTTCCATGGCAAAGACTTGCGGCCATGCAGGCGTCATGGAGTTCAACGGAGACGTATATGCGTGCGACCATTTTGTTTTCCCCGAATATAAACTGGGCAACATCCATCAGAATACACTGGTGGAGATGATGTACGGCGAACGGCAACAAGCCTTCGGACTGATGAAGCAACAATCGCTCCCCACCCAATGCAGGGAGTGTGAATGGCTGTTTGCCTGCAACGGCGAATGTCCAAAGAACCGTTTTGCACGTACAGCCGACGGGGAGCCGGGACTGAATTACCTTTGTGCAGGATATCATAAGTTCTTCAGTCACGTAGCCCCATACATGGACTTTATGAAGAACGAACTGATGAACCAGCGTCCGCCTGCAAACATTATGGAAGCAATAAGAAACAATGCCATAAAGCCATAAGCCCACAAGCGATGACAATGAAATTCAAAGACATTACTTAATAATTGATTATATGAAGATTACATTTAAGAAAGGTTTTGACTTGCGGTCCATTGCCGCACTGACAGTCTGCTCTGCGCGTGCAGACGAAGGAATGTGGTTGTTGCAACTGATGAAGCAGCAGAACTCCATCGACATGATGAAAAAGCAAGGACTGAAGCTGGAGGCTGACGACCTTTACAATCCCAACGGCGTGTCACTGAAAGATGCCGTAGGTATCTTTGGCGGCGGCTGTACCGGCGAAATCATCTCTCCGGAAGGACTGATTCTGACCAATCACCATTGCGGATACGGTGCCATACAGCAGCACAGCAGCGTGGAACACGATTATCTGACAGATGGTTTCTGGGCCATGAACCGTAGTGAAGAACTGCCCACCCCGGGATTGAAATTCCGTTTCGTACACCGCATTGTAGACATCACCGACCTTGTCAATGCTAAAATAAAGGCAGGCGAAGTGACGGAAATCGATGCACTGACTTCCCCGTTCCTCAACAAACTGGCAAAAGAGGAACTGGAGAAGAGCGATTTGAAGGGTAAACCGGGCATTGAAGTGCGCGCACTCCCCTTCTATGCAGGAAACAAATTCTATATGTTCTATTATAAGGTATACAGCGACGTGCGTATGGTTGCCGCTCCTCCCTCCTCGGTAGGTAAGTTTGGCGGTGAGACCGACAACTGGATGTGGCCGCGCCACACGGGCGACTTCTCCATGTTCCGTATCTATGCCGATGCCAACGGAGAGCCGGCTGAATACAGTGAAAGCAATGTACCCCTGAAAACCCCGAAGTTCCTGCCCATCTCCATCAAAGGTCTGAACGAAGGTGACTACGCCATGATTATGGGCTTCCCCGGCAGCACAGAACGTTACCTCACCCAGAGCGAAGTGAAACAACGCATGAACGCCGTGAATCAGGCAATGATTGATATGCGCGGCGTACGCCTCGAAGTGCTGCGCAAGTATATGGATGCCAGTGACAAGACCCGCATCCAGTATGCCAGCAAGTTTGCCGGAAGCAGTAACTACTGGAAGAACTCCATTGGTATGAACAAGGCAATCATCGACAATGACGTGTTGGGCGCCAAAGCCGAAATCGAAAAAAAGTATGCCGCCTTTGCCCAAGGAAAACCCGAATACGAGGGTGTGGTAGAGAAAATTGATGCCATCATCGAGAAAAGCACCCCCACGCTGCGCCAGCTCTACTATACCAACGAAGCATTGCGCGGTGCTATCGAATTCGGCAGTACCTACCTTATTATGGATAACATAAAGAAAGCGCTCGAAGAGAAGAACGACTCATTGCTGCAAGCTTCGAAGAAGCAGTTGGAAAATGCATACGATGGTATCCACAATAAAGACTACGACCACGAAGTGGACCGCGCCGTAGCCAAAGCCATCCTGCCCGCCCTTGCCAAGGCACTGAACGCCGACGAGCTGCCCTCCTTCTACCAAACCATCAACGGAGAGTTCAAGGGCGACTACAACGCATACGTAGACAACATTTACGACAACTCCATCCTCTCCAACCGCAAGAACCTGGATAAATTCCTGGCAAAGCCCACCGTGAAAGCCATCGAGAAAGACCCTGCTACGGCTTACTCGCGCTCCAAGAACGAAAAGCTGCAGGAACTCGGAAAGCAATACATGGAACTGGAAAGCGGAATGGAACTGCTCCACAAGGCCTACATCCGTGGCTTGGGTGAAATGAAACAGCCCGTCCCCTCCTATCCGGATGCCAACTTCACCATGCGTCTGACCTATGGTAATGTAAAATCATACAGCCCGCGCGATGCCGTACACTACGACTACTATACCACTACCGACGGTATCCTTGAAAAAGAGAATCCCGAAGACCGTGAATTCGTAGTACCCGCCAAGCTGAAAGAACTGATTCAGAAGAAAGACTTCGGACGCTACGCCATGGCAGACGGCACCATGCCGGTTTGCTTCCTCACGACGAACGACATCACCGGCGGCAACTCCGGCAGCCCCGTCATCAATGGCGAAGGACAGCTCATCGGTACTGCTTTCGACGGTAATTGGGAGTCATTGAGCGGTGACATCAACTTCAACAATGACCTGCAGCGTTGCATTGCACTGGACATCCGCTACGTGCTCTTCATCCTCGACAAGCTGGGCAACTGCGGACATTTGATAAACGAAATGAACATCGTAGAATAAATAAAAGCCTCTGAGAAATTACTTCCCATACTGAATGGCATTCACTATACGACTGAATGCCATTCAGTAGTATACTTAACCCTATTCAGTATACGACTGAATAGCCCCCCTCTCAGATGCTCTTCTAACGCATATCATCATGAAAAGAATCCTATTATCATTATTCATTACATCTGCCTTTGCCACGGTTCACGCCGACGAAGGGATGTGGATGCTCACCGACCTGCAAAAGCAGAACGAAGTAGCCATGACGGAACTCGGCCTGCTCATCCCCGCCAACCAAATCTACAATCCCGACGGCATTGCCCTGAAGGATGCCGTGGTTCATTTCGGCGGCGGCTGTACCGGCGAAGTCATCTCTGCCGAAGGGCTGGTGCTGACCAACCACCACTGCGGTTATGGCGCCATACAGCAACATAGCTCGGTGGAACACGACTACCTGACCGACGGTTTCTGGGCCATGTCCCGCGAAGAGGAGCTTCCCTGCAAGGGACTCACCGTCACCTACATCGACCGGATACTGGACGTGACAGACTACGTAAACGAACAACTGAAAACCGACGACGACCCGAACGGCACCAATTATCTGTCTCCCAAATACCTGAAAACAGTAGCCGACCGCTTCGCCAAGTCCGAAGGCATCGCCCTGACACCCGGCCGCAAACTGGAACTGAAAGCCTTCTACGGTGGAAACAGATACTATCTATTCGTAAAAACCACCTATAGCGACATCCGCATGGTAGGTGCTCCCCCCTCCTCCATCGGCAAGTTCGGTGCAGACACCGACAACTGGATGTGGCCCCGCCACACGGGAGATTTCTCCATCTTCCGCATCTATGCCGACAAAGACGGGAAACCCGCCGCTTACAGCAAAGACAACGTCCCCCTGAAAGTGAAGAAACACCTCACCATCAGCCTCGACGGCTATCGCGAGGGCGACTTTACCTTCGTCATGGGCTTCCCCGGACGCAACTGGCGCTACATGATTTCCGACGAAGTAGAGGAACGCATGCAAACCACCAACTTCATGCGCCACCACGTGCGTGACGTACGCCAGAAAGCTCTGATGAAGCAGATGCTGCAAGACGATGCCGTACGCATCCACTATGCCAGCAAGTATGCATCTTCTGCCAACTACTGGAAAAATGCCATCGGTATGAACGAGGGTCTCGTCCGTCTGAAAGTATTGGACACCAAACGTGCACAACAAGAGGCACTCCTGGCACGCGGACGCTCGCTGAACGACAATAGCTATCAGCAGGCATTCGACCAGATACGCGCCATCGTAAAGCAACGCCGTCCAGCCCTCTACCACCAGCAAGCCATTCAGGAAGCGCTGGTGACGGGACTCGATTTCATGCGTATCCCCAGCACCGCAGGACTGGTATCTGCCTTGAAGAACAAGGACAAGGAACAGATTGCAACAGCTAAAGACAGTCTTCAGAAGGCAGCCGACCGCTACTTCGCCTCTGTCCCCTTCCCCGAAGTGGAACGTATTGTTGGCAAGGAAATGCTGAAAACCTACATGAAGTATATCCCTGCCGAACAACGCATCGGTATTTTCCAAATCATAGACAAGCGTTTCAAGGGCAACAGCGACGCTTTCATCGACGCCTGCTTTGAACATTCCATCTTCGGCAACAAGGAGAACTTTGCCAAGTTCATCCGCAAGCCCAGCCTCTACAAGATTAATACAGACTGGATGGTCTTGCTGAAATATTCCATCACGGACGGCCTGCTTCAGACCTCCATTGCCATGATGGATGCCAATAAAAACTACAATGCCGCCCACAAGGTATGGGTAAAGGGCATGATGGACATGAAACTTGCCAATGGTCAGCCCATCTATCCGGATGCCAACTCCACCTTGCGCCTGACCTACGGTCAAGTGCTCCCCTACGCTCCGGCAGACGGTGTGAAATATGATTACTACACCACTCTGAAAGGAGCCATGGAGAAGGAAGACCCCGACAATTGGGAGTTTGTAGTCCCCGCCAAACTGAAACAGCTGTACCAGGCAAAGGATTTCGGACGTTATGCCATGCCGAACGGCGAAATGCCCATCTGCTTCATTGTCAACACAGACAATACCGGCGGAAACTCCGGCAGCCCAGTGTTCAATGCCAAAGGAGAACTGATAGGTACCGGCTTTGACCGCAATTACGAAGGTCTTACTGGCGACATTGCCTTCCGTCCGTCCTCCCAACGAGCAGCATGTGTAGACATCCGCTACACCTTGTTCATCATCGACAAATACGCGGGAGCTTCGCATCTCATTGAAGAGATGACGATTAAATAATGATTTAGCGAACAAATCCTCCTCCTATTTTGTTATCATTACAAATAAATAAAAACAGAAAGGAAAAAATTATGGAAAAGTTTGAAGAATTGATACAATCAGAAAAACCCGTTTTAGTTGATTTCTTTGCAACCTGGTGTGGCCCGTGCAAGGCCATGCATCCGGTACTGGAGGAACTCAAAAACGAAATAGGAGATGCTGCCCGTATCGCCAAAATAGATGTAGACCAGCACGAAGAACTTGCTGCCCGCTACCGCATACAAGCAGTACCGACATTTATCGTATTTAAGAAAGGTGAAGCCGTATGGCGCCATTCGGGTGTCATCAGCGGTAAGGATTTGAAAGCCGTTATAGAACAAAACTCTTAACAAGAAGAAATGAAGAAGATTATAGCAATGGTTGCCCTCGTGTTTTCTTGCATGCTGGCCTATGCTCAAACAAACGGAGAAGTTATCGTCATGAACAAAGCCATGTTCATCAAGGATGTGTTCGACTATGAGAAATCCCAGGACTGGAAATACAAGGGAAACAAGCCTGCCATCATAGACTTATATGCCGACTGGTGCGGACCTTGCCGCATGGTGGCTCCCATTATGAAGGAACTGGCCAAAGAGTATGCCGATAAAATCGTTGTCTACAAAGTCAATGTGGATAAGGAAAAGGAACTGGCAGCGTTGTTCAATGCAACAAGCATTCCTCTTTTTGTATTCATCCCTATGAGTGGAGAGCCTCAGCTCTTCCGCGGAGCAGCCGATAAGGCTACCTACAAAAAGGCGATTGACGACTTTTTACTGAAAACAGAATAGTTCATAATAGAAAGAAAAAACTCCTGACTACCTTTACAAAAAGGCAAGTCAGGAGTTTTTGTATCCTATTCACTCAAAACACGATAGGCATCTCTTTCCATTCTCCTCCGTGTAGTTCCATCACCGATTCATATCCAGCTTTCCTCAAGGCACACAAAGGCTTCGGGACGTCCGTTGCTTATCCGTTCCGGATAGTGTGAATCACTGTTCACCTGCACACGTACACCCAAATCATGCAGGTAGGAGAAATACCGCTCATTGGGGTAAAAAGTACCCAGGTCATGATAGGCTTTGGTATTGACCTCTACCTGATAGCCGCGACGGGCAATATCTGCGAAATACGCCCTAACCAGCTCATCATACCAAGGCTCGTCCAGCAATCCCGGGCGATAGCATGCCGCATTGTAGTGCATCTTATCGGCATGGCCCACAATATCGAAACCACCCAGCTCGAGCATCCTCGTCAACCTACCATAATAGAGACGGACCACATGCTCCAAATCACCGCAGAAATGTCCGTCTACAATGGTCTTAAAGGTATCCGCAGATACATCTACATCCACCACTTCCCCTTTGTCATTGTAGAGAAGATGTACAGAACCGATACGATAGTCCAACGGCAACTCCCTGAAACGGGCGATGGACGGATTACTCGCTTCATTCAGATAATCAATCTCCAGACCGATATACAGTTCGATACGTCCGGCATACTTCTCCTTCAGACGATGGAATTCAGATAGATAGTCGTCCATGATATCCCACTCCATAGTCCATGCCGTAGAAAAAGGCAATGGAGCATGCGATGAAAAGCCATAAGATGTAAAACCTTCACTCAATGCAAAACGCACAAAGTCCTCCATGCCGGCACGCCCGTCACAATAAAGGCTATGGCTATGATAATTCGTCAGATTTCCCACTTTCTCAGTTCTAATTTTAATTCTTAATTTTCAATTTCGAACTTCAGTTCGATTCTATCTCACTCAGCTCCAGCCAGCGCAATGTTTTTTCGTCAATCAAGTCCGACAATTCCGGCAAACGTTTCGACTTCTCCGTCAGTTCGTCCACAGACAAAGTACCGCTGCACAAAGCCTCTTCAATTGCATTCTTTTCGGTTTCCAGGTCAGCTATCTCCTGCTCCAATTGTTCAAACTCGCGTTTTTCCTTAAAAGACATGCGCCGCTTTTCGTTCAGACGCACCTTCGCCGTCTTGTCCTCCTGAGCCTTGGCGGCTTCTTTCTCTTTCTCCTTTTCCTGATGGACTTTCGCATCTTTCCAGTCGCGATATTGTGTATAGTTGCCGGGAAAGTCGCGGATGTCCCCTTGTCCGTTGAACACTAACAGATGGTCTACCACTTTGTCCATGAAATAACGGTCGTGGCTCACCACAATCACGCATCCTTTGAAATTCTGCAAATACTCTTCCAGCACATTCAGCGTCACAATATCGAGATCATTGGTCGGCTCATCCAACACCAGGAAGTTGGGATTGCGCATCAGGACCGTACACAGGTAGAGGCGGCGGCGTTCTCCCCCACTCAGCTTGTAGACATAGCTGTGCTGTGTCTCGGGAGCACACATCATTCAACAACTTTCTGGGGATGGTGTAACCCAAAGATACTTCCTGCAGACGGACATTGGTAGCAGAATAAGTGTAGTATTGAGGAACAGACGTGCCGCTACCTACTACACCGTACCAT
>ENA-OQKR01000083-OQKR01000083.1-human-gut-metagenome-genome-assembly--contig:-NODE-83-length-39069-cov-4.780160_pt1 | contig 39069 bp, 37 predicted proteins | sample MGYA00242803_ERZ504806 | MGnify/ENA primary metagenome ERZ504806 (study PRJEB26092, sample SAMD00036399) | human gut metagenome | host: Homo sapiens | study: EMG produced TPA metagenomics assembly of...
ACGCCGACGAGCTCACGCGCGTGGCGTTGATGGTCGCTTGCCGTGTGGTCGCTCAGGCCATTATCCTCGAACGTGATCCGTCAAACCGCTGTGGTCGCGCCCGCGCATGCGCGTGATCGAGGCGACGCAGGGGCTCGATTTTCAGCCGTGGTGGGTGATTGGTAACCCCGACAAGTGGGCCTATATCGCCGCCGGCGTGATCAAGGACGGCTTTAAGCGTTTGCGAGCGGACACACGGCGCATGCGGCGATCGGCCTTATGCTCGCCGGGCTTCCCGCTGCGGCCTTTAGGAAAAGCCGTCGCGCCGCCGCGTGGTCTTTTGGGTCGCCGCTGTGGTTGCGGCGCTTGTCGCTTTTGGCCGCATCGTGATCGGCGCACACTTTTTGACTGACGTGAGCTGCGGCTTTGCTCTGGTGCTGGCGCTTGAGTGCCTTGCCGCGCGCATTGCCTATCCGAGCGGCGTACAATAGCGGCACCTGAATCATCGGGCCCGCGTCCGGCTAGAGAGGATTACCATGCTCGCGTTTAACAACGACTATTCCCACGGTGCACATCCGGCAGTGCTGCAGGCGCTCGTCGACACCAACATGGAGCCGCAACCCGGCTACGGTACCGATGCGCACACCGAGCGTGCCAAGCAGCTTATCCGCGAGGCCTGCCAGGCGCCCGATGCCGACGATTTTTCCAGTGGGCGGCACGCAGGCCAACGCGACGGTGATTGACATGCTGCTCGCGCCCTACGAGGGCGTCGTTGCCGCCGAGACCGGCCACGTCGCCTGCCACGAGGCGGGCGCCATCGAGTTTGGCGGCCACAAGGTGCTCACCATCCCCGGCTACGAGGGCAAGATGCACGCTGAGGATCTCGAAAACTATATCCAGGTGTTCTACGAAAACGAGAGCTGCGAGCACATGGTGTTCCCGGGCGCCGTGTACGTGAGCCTGTCGACCGAGTACGGCACGCTGTACTCCAAGGCCGAGCTGGCCGAGATTTATGCGGTGTGCCAGAAGCGCGAGATTCCGCTGTTTGTGGATGGCGCCCGCCTGGCCTATGCGCTGGCGGCCGATGAGTGCGACATTACCCTGCCCGAGCTGGCGCAGCTGTGCGACGTGTTCTACATCGGCGGCACCAAGTGCGGCGCCCTGTGCGGCGAAGCCGTGGTGTTTTGCGGCATGCACGCTCCGGCGCATCCCATTCCGCGCATTAAGCAGCACGGCGCGCTGCTGGCCAAGGGTCGCCTGACGGGCGTGCAGTTTGAGGCGCTCTTTACCGACGGCCTGTATTTTGAGATTGGTCGCCAGGCGATTGAGACCGCTCGGGCGCTGCGTCGCGTGCTGCACGAGCGCGGTTACCAGTTCTTCTTGGAGACGCCGACCAACCAGCAGTTTGTGATTCTGCCCAACGAGGACATGGCGCGCATTCGCGAGCATGCCTCGATCGAGTACTGGGAAAAGTACGACGAGACCCATACGGTGGTGCGCTTTTGCACCAGCTGGGCCACGACGCAGGAGGACATCGACGCGTTGGCGGCTGTCCTGTAGCCTGATGTAATGACGAGGGGCCGCCGTTGCGCTGGGTTTGGCGCAGGGTGGCCCTTGCTTTTGGGGGAGAAGGGTTGTATGACCGAGATGTCCGAGCCGACGATTCGCCTGGCGGCGCCCGATGACGCGTCGGCGTTGCTTGCCATCTATGAGCCATATGTGCGCGAGACGGCGATAACCTGCGAATACGAGGTGCCGAGCGTTGAGGAGTTCGCCGGGCGCATCGAGCGCGCGCTCGAGCGCTATCCGTATCTGGTGATGGAGCTGGACGGGCGTCCGGTAGGCTATGCCTATGTGAGTCCGCTCAACAGCCGCGAGGCATACGACTGGTCGGTCGAGACATCGATCTACCTGGCGCGCGACGTGCGCCACGGCGGGCTGGGCCGCAAGCTGCACGATGCGCTCAAGCAATGCCTGATCGCGATGGGCATCACCAATATGTGCGCGCTCATCGCCGTGCCGCACGACAAGGACGACGAGTATCTGACGCACAACAGTCAGGATTTCCATGCCCATATGGGCTACCGCCTGGTGGGTACGTTTGACCGCTGTGCCCAGAAGTTCGGCCGCTGGTACGACATGTGCTGGATGGAGTTGGTCCTGGCCGAGCGCGTCCCTAACCAACCCAAACCAACCTGGTTCCCCGACCTCCTCGCCTAAAACCACCACAAAGGGGACAGGCACCTTTGTGGTGGTTTTGGTGTTGGTTAGCCGATGGGCTCGGTGTATTTGGTACGGTCGGTGCGTTGGATGCGCTTGGAGACATGGAGCGGGCGGCCGTCGGTGTCGTAGACGTAGTCGGTGATTAGGATCAGCGCCTGCCCGCGCTCAACGTTGAGCAAAAACGCCTCGTTTTGCGAGGCATAGCACACCTCAAAGGTCTTATGTCCCTGTGCTGGCGCTCGATGGAATTCTTGGCGCAGCGTCGCGTAGAGCGAACCGTTGATATCGCGATCGATGAGCGTCTCGAAGCTTGGCGGCAGGTAGGTGGTCTCCAGGCACAGCGGCACGTCGTCCAGGTAGCGCAGGCGGACAAGTTTGACGAGCTTGCTGCCCACGGCGGCGTCAAAGAACTTAGCCATGCTGCCGGCCGCCTTGGCAAAGCCCGAGTCCACGGTGCGCGTGGTGGGCTTCATGCCCTGGCCTTCGACCTGCTTGGTATAGCTCGAAAACACCAGGTTGTTCTCGTGGAGCGCCGGCGTGTCGGCCACAAAGGCGCCACGCCCGCGCTCGGTGCGCACCAGACCCTCGTCAACGAGCACCTTAAGGGCGTGGCGTACGGTGCTGCGCGACAGCTCCGATTCGTCCATGAGTTCCATCTCGGACGGCAGCTTGTCTCCGCGCGCGTAGGTGCCGGAGGCGATGCGGTCGCGCAGCATGCCCGCCAAGCGCTCGTATTGGGTCAGTCTCTTTTTAGATGAAGCGTTCATGCGATCAACCTGTATCTAACCTGTATGCGTATCTAATCAAGCATGTATTCAATACAACAACAAAACCGCTGGTAGCAAGTTATCGAAAACCGTATCAGCGAATTTTCTAAGACAAATATAGCATACAACTAGTCGACATAACCAAAACATGTATGTAACTTGTATGCCATCGAGAGCATCAAACGAGAAGAAAGGCTGATGCACGATGACTACTCAGGAACAGGTTAAGGACGTCGTCTCCCAGGTTTTGGCTGACAAAGCTGACAAGGGTGGCATCAAGCGCGTCGTGTGGATTGGCGCCGGCGGATCCAACGGCGGTAACTATCCTGCCCAGTACTTTATGGAGCACGAGGCCACGCAGGTCGTGAGCTCCAGCTACACCAGCAACGAGTTCGTGCACGCCACCCCGGCCTACGTCAACGAGAACACTCTGGCCGTCGTCGTGTCCATGCGCGGCACCAAGGAGACCATCGTCGCCGCCCAGGTCGCCAAGGACCACGGCGCCAGCACCATCGCCATCTATGTTGACGAGTCCGGTCTCACCGAGGTCTGCGACTACAAGATCCAGTACGACAGCCTGGCCGTCGACGAGTCCTGCATGGGCCGTACCAACTCCGCCGTCGTGACCATGATCGCCATGGAGCTCACGCAGCAGACCGAGGGCTATGCCGAGTACGAGACCGCCATGGCCGCCTTCGACCTGATCGATCCCATCTATCGCAAGGCCGTCGAGTACACCCGTCCGCTCGCTGCCAAGTGGGCCGAGCAGAACGCCGACAAGCCCTGCATCAACGTCATGGCTCAGGGCCCGCTTTTTGGTGCCGCCTACGTCTTTAGCATCTGCAACGTGCAGGAGATGCTGCAGATCGACTCCTGCACCATCAACACCTGCGACTTCTTCCACGGCCCCTTCGAGATCCTGGACAAGCGCACCTCGCTGTTCCAGCTCATCAGCGTCGGCCGCAGCCGCTGCAACGACGAGCGCGGCATCCGCTTCGTCAACCAGTACGGTGGCGAGCGCGTCTATCAGCTCGACGCCAAGGAGCTCGGCCTCAACGACATCAAGGACAGCGTGAGCGAGTACTTCAACCACCTGATCTTTGCCCCGATCCTCAACAACGTGTACATGCGTGCACTCTCTGCAGTCACCCACAAGGACTACATGACGCGTCGCTACATGTGGAAGCTTGAGTATTAGTTACGCGGTTTTACCAAACCGCGTAACGGCTCGACGCTGCGCGGTCCGCATTTGGGCAATCTGACGTTCAACTTCAAGGGCGCGACCAGAAGGTCAGCGCCCTTTCGTTTCACGTCACCTTGCCTCAAATGCGGCCCGCTCGCTGACTTATGCTCAACCAGCGGCGCCTTAGACGTTGGGAACGTTCCTTTTCTGCCGGCAGTTGGGGACAGTCCTAGTCGTTGGGGACGTTCTTAAATGACTAGTCATCCAAGAACGTCCCCAACGACTACTCATTTAAGTACGTCCCCAATGAGTACCCAATGAGTGTGTGGGCGATCGGATTTTCCCGCTCGCCGATTTGTGTCTTGAAAAATGTATATAACGACTATAACGTAGTGTGAAACATATTGGAAACAATACCGAGGAGGCTGCGTTGAAGAAAAGCAATCTGGGCTATGTGCTGGTGCTGATCGCCGCGCTTATGTGGGGCAGCATCGGAATCTTTGTAAAAGGCATCTCGGCCCTGGGTGTTTCGTCTCAGAGCATGGCGGCCTTTCGCCTGTTGTCAGGTGCCGTCTTAATGGCTCCGGTCTTGGCGTTCATGGGTTGCCAGGGAGGCGATCGTGAGGGAAAAGCATCGGGTCCCCTGGCACTGTTCAAGGCAAGTCCTAAAGAGCTTGTTCCCTGTGCGCTTCTTGGCATTATCGGCCTCGCCACCGCTAACACGCTTTATTACGAGTGTATGGGCGAGGTGGGCATGTCCACGGCCTCGGTGCTGCTCTACACCTCGCCGGTGTTTGGCGTCATGCTCGGCCGCGTGCTTTATCGCGAGGATGTGACTCCCAACAAGCTCGTTGCCATCGCTTTTAATATCGGTGGCTGTGTACTTGCAGTGACCAATGGCGACCTTTCCGGTTTCCATTTTTCGGTTTGGGGCGTCACGTCGGGCGTGATCGCGGGCTTTTGTGGCGCGTCGCTCGCGGTGTTTAGCCGGATAGCAACCAAGACGGTCCACCCGCTGGCTGTCACGTTTTGGGGCCTTGTTTTTGGCGGTGCGGTTATGGCGGCTATCGCGGCTCCGTGGCCAGATGTCGCCGCGGCAATGTCGCCACAGCTGCTGCTGTTGTTCTTTGGTTTTGGACTCATCCCCACAGCCGTGGCCTATGTCTATATATGCAGGGTCTGTCCATGGGGCTCGAGACGTCGAAAGTTCCCGTCGTAATGTCATTCGAGACGGTCGTCACCGTACTGCTGGGCATTGGTGTCTACGCCGAGCCCGCCGGCGCGATCAAGGTCCTGGGCATCGTGCTGGTGCTCGCGTCCATCCTGATCATGAACACCGACTTCTCCAGGCTGCGCAACAGCGTCATTGTCAAACGTATTGTCGAGAGCATGACCTTTAAGCCCAACGCGTGGTGGACCGAAAAATCTCAGGACATGGATCTGTTTAAGGAACGCACTGGCATCGCGCTGGAGCCCACCGTGCAGGAAAGCCCCTGGTACTTCGTGCGATAGAGGATTGTGCACGGCGTCTGGCCTGGGGTTATCCAGCCAGCGCCGGCCTATCCAGCCCCAACGTTTCAAGTACGTTAAACCCGTCAACGGTCGATTTTCACCCGCGAACGGTCTTTATACTAATTAGCAATATAAGCAACGTATAAGACGTTATAATGACCATAACGAAAAGGAGGAGGCAAGATGAATCAGATCATTCTCGCATCTCATGGCGGCCTGGCCGCAGGCGCCAAAGACACGCTCGAGATGGTTCTCGGCGACGTGTCGAACGTCCACGTCGTGTCGCTTGCTCGTGACGACAAGGAGCCCATCACCAACAAGGTGGACGCCATGATCGCCACGTTCAACGCGGACGACACCGTCTATGTGCTGACCGATATGCTCGGCAGCTCGGTCAACAACAGCATGGTCGAGCTTTCCAAGAACGGCACGAAGTTCACGGTTGTCAGCGGTTTCAATATTCCGCTGGCGCTGACGCTCGCTATGAGCCCCGCCCCCATCAAGGGTGCCGAGCTCGCGGCCCTCATCAACGAGGCCCGCACCGGTCTGACCAACCCCAACGCACCGGTCGAGGCCGTCGCGGCTCCCGCCAAGAAGGCCAAGGCGTCCCGTCACAGCTCCGGTCCCGCCAAGATCGTCCTCGTACGTCTTGATTACCGTCTGCTGCACGGCCAGGTCGTCTTTACCTGGACCACCAAGGTTCAGGCCGAGCGCATCATCGTCGTCGACAACGCCGCCGCCAACGATGACATCAAGAAGGGCGCTCTTAAGCTGGCCAAGCCCCAGGGCGTGCGCCTGAACGTCTTCACCGTCGAGCGTGCCCTCGCCAAGATGGACAAGCTCAACACCCTCGGCGAGCGCGTCATGTTTGTCTTTGGCAACACTGCCGAGATGCTGCAGTTCTGCCAGGGTTACAAGCTCGACGCCATCAACCTGGGCGCCACCGCCAACCACGACGGTGCCGATCAGATTGGCGGCAAGGACAGCTCCGTCTTCTTCGACGCCACCCAGAAGGCCGACGTCAACCAGCTGCTCGACATGGGCATTAAGCTCTACGTCCAGCAGACCCCTACGTATCAGAGCGTCGACATCGACGCCAAGCTGTAATCAACCAGGCTTTTGCCTGACTGAAAGGAGAAGGGTATGAATACGTTCATCAGTGCGGTGCTCGTCGGCCTCGTCGGCGTGTTCTGCATGTGGGACTCCCGCCTGCTCGGTCGTCTTAACTTCGAGCAGCCCCTCGTTGGCGCTACGCTCGTCGGTCTGCTGCTGGGCGATGTGCCCACCGGTCTTGCCGTCGGTGCCGCCGTCGAGCTCGTGTCCATGGGCCTGGTGCAGGTCGGCGCCGCCGTTCCGCCCGATATGGTCCTGGGCGGCATCGTGGCCGCTGCCTTTGCGTGCCTGACCGATGCTTCCGCCGAGACCGCCATGACGATCGCCATCCCGGTCGCCGTCCTGGGTCAGCTCCTCGGCATCGTGTTCCGTTCCATCATCGCCGTCCTCACCCATGTGGCAGATAGCGCGATCGATAACGGAAAGTTCAAGACCGCCTACCGTATGCACATCTGCGCCGGCTCCGGTTTGTACGCCATCATGTACTTCCTGCCGATCTTCCTCGCCGTCTTTGTTGGCACCGACCTGGTTCAGGCCATCGTCAACATGGTTCCCGAGTGGCTGTCCACTGGTCTTAACGTTTCGACCAAGATCATGACCGCCTACGGCTTGGCCCTGCTGCTCACCATGATGATCAAGAAGGGTATGACTCCGTTCCTGTTCATCGGTTTCCTGCTCGCCGCTTACCTCAACCTGTCCGTCATCGCGGTCGCTCTGATCGGTGTGTGCCTGGCTGTCGTCTTCATGGGCTTCAAGTTCAACGGTTCCCATGCAGCCGCCGGTGTCGATTCCGACTACGATCCGCTCGAAGACGACGAAGACTAAGGAGGAACACACTATGGCAACCGCAACCAAGGACGTGTCCCTGAACAAGAAGGTCAGCCAGTTCTTCTGGCGCTCCTGGGCCATCCAGGCCTCTTGGAACTACGAGCGTCAGATGAACATGGGCTTCCTCTACGGTATGGTTCCCACGCTCGATCGCCTCTATCCGGACGAGTCCGACCCCAAGCAGCTTGCTGCTAAGAAAGAGGCTTACCACCGTCACATGGCGTTCTACAACTGCACCCCGCAGACGAGCGCTTTCATCCTGGGCCTCGCCGCCTCCATGGAGGAGGAGTACGCCAAGGATCCCGAGAACTTCAACCCCGATTCGATTAACGCGGTCAAGACCTCCCTTATGGGCCCGCTTTCCGGCATCGGTGACTCCTTCTTCCAGGGCACCATCCGCGTTATCGCCTTTGGCTTGGGCGTTCAGCTGGCTCAGCAGGGCTCCATCATGGGCCCGATCCTGGCCCTTCTCATCTCCATCGTCCCCTCCGTGCTGATTACTTGGTTCGCAGCCAAGATGGGCTATCAGGGCGGCCACGAGTACCTGAGCAAGCTTCAGGGCGGCGACCTCATGGAGAAGCTCATGTATGTCTGCGGCATCGTGGGTCTTATGTCCGTGGGCGGCATGATCGCCACGCTGATCGGCGCCACCACCCCGCTGCAGTTCGCTGACGGCACCGTCGTTATCCAGGACATCCTGGACAGCATGATGCCCCAGATGATCTCCCTTGGCCTCACCGGCCTTATGTACTGGCTTATCAAGAAGAACGTCAACACCGGTTGGCTTCTCGTGATCGCCATTGTGGGCGGCATCGCCCTCTCCGCGGTCGGCATCCTGGCCTAGTCGCGACTAAGCGCCTAACCGCTTTCCCCCGGGGGCCTGCCTGGCATCCCATACCCCAGGCAGGCTTCCATCCCTAAATGTGTCAAAGGGCAGTCCCTTCGACACATCCTCAACGGACCGGCGACTCGGTCCAAATCACGGTAACCCTGCGAGCGCCCGGCAATGTGGCGCCGCAAAAATTGAAAGGAATGTGTCAGATGTACGAGATCGACCTTAACCTCCCTAAGCAGATCGTCGCTGACGTCCTGTCCAACCACGAGATCCACAGCGTCGCCTTCGTCGGCTGCGGTGCCTCCATGTCCGACCTTTACCCCGCCAAGTACTTCCTGGCCAACAACACGGACAAGCTGAACGTTCAGATCTTCACCGCTAACGAGTTCAACTACGACACGCCTTCCTGGGTCAACGAGCACACCTTCGTGATCACCTGCTCCCTCGGTGGCTCCACGCCCGAGACCGTCGAGGCCAACAAGACCGCCAAGAAGCACAACTGCCCGGTCGTCTCCCTCACCAACAAGGCTGGCTCCGCTCTGACCGTCGACGCTGACTACGTCATCGTTCACGGCTTCCACGCCAACTTCGCTGCCAAGTGCGAGAAGCCCGGCTACGCCATCGCTCTTGCTGTCGAGATCCTTCAGCAGACCGAGGGCTATGACCACTACGAGGACATGATCACCGGCCTCACCAACGTCTTTGAGCTCTGCGAGAACGCTGCTCAGTCCTGCAAGAAGCTCGCCAAGAAGTTCGCCGAGGACTTCAAGGACGACAAGATGATCTACTTCATGGCTTCCGGTGCCTCCGAGAAGATGGCTTATTCTCACGCCGCCTTCCTGTTCACCGAGATGCAGTGGATCGACGCCGCCGCCTACAACACCGGTGAGTACTTCCACGGCCCGTTCGAGGTTTCCACCGAGGGTAAGCCCTACGTCTTCTTCATGTCCGATGGCGCTACCCGTCCGATGGACGCCCGCGCCCTCACCTTCCTTAAGCGCATGGGCGCCAAGGTCGCTCTGATCGACTCCAAGGACTACGGCCTGGCTGACGCCGTGCCCGCGAGCGTCGTCACCTACTTCAACCCGCTGCTGCACCTCGCCGTTATGCGCGAGTACGGCAACCAGATCGCCGAGGCCCGTCAGCACCCGCTGACCATGCGTCGCTACATGTGGAAGCTTTCCTACTAATCACAAGTAAGTAGACCTTACGGGTTGATTGAGAGGGGATGGGGTTTGCGCCCTGTCCCCTTTTTTGCTCTGGGGAGGGCGTGTCTGCCGCGTCATAAAACCCCAGATAAAACCTACCAAAATAAACCTGTCCCTTTTTGGCAGGTGGGAGGAGATGCGTATGATCAAGGCAGTGCTGTTTGATATGGACGGCGTGCTGGTCGATACCGAGTGGTTCTACAACCGTCGTCGCGTGGCGTTTATGGAAGAGAAGGGGTTCCACTTTGACGAGATCCCCGATCTTTCGGGGTCTAACGAGCCTGCCATTTGGGAGGCGCTGGTGCCCGACGATATTGAGCTGCGTGAGCGTCTGCGCGTGGAGTACAAGCAGGTCTACAGCCCGGACCATCCCGTTCCGTATACCGAGCTGCTCAACGAGCAGACGGGGCCGGTGATGCGTGAGCTGCACGAGCGCGGCGTGAAGTGCGCCATCGCGAGCTCGTCCTATCGCGAGCTCATTGACGAGCTGGTGGAAATTGCCGGTATCGCCGACGTGCTGGACTACACCATCAGCGGCCACGAGTGCAGTGCGTTTAAGCCCGACCCCGAGATCTACCTGCGTGCCATGGAGGCGCTGGGGGTGGAGCCTGCCGAGTGCCTGGTTATCGAGGACTCGCCTTTGGGCATCGAGGCCGGCAAGCGCTCCGGCGCCCGCGTCCTGGCACTGCGCCCGCACGAGGGCGTCAACCTCGATCAATCGCGAGCCGATGCCGTTATTGATAATCTGACCGACATTTTGGCCGCTTTGTAGTGTCAATCCGCCGCGAGAAGCACGGGTTCAAACGTTTTTTGCGGTGGACTGGCTCAATTTGGTTTCGATTTTGATCCGTTTGGCTTCGATTCGGACTAAGTGAGTAGACTTTTTGGTGCAGGACGAGCACAAAGCGCATCTGCTCTAGTAAAACCGCAGGTCACAGGGGTGGCGGTTTTGGGTGTGCTCTGCAGGTCGCGTAAAGTCTACTCACTTGTAATTTGGGCCTTTGGTCGTGGGGTTGCTGGTCCCGCTTTGGTTGTCGAGAGAGGGTGAATTGAAGCGCCCCCGCACGCTCCATGCTACAATCGCGGACATACCCCACAACTACATCTGCCTTCGAAAGGAGCCTGCGTGGCGAACGCCATCGATCAGCTCACGGACCGAGTGCTCGTACTCGGCCGCCTCACCATCGTCCGCCGCGCTATTACTGCCGTGGCGGTCACGATTTCCGCCGTTCTCCAGACATTCCTGATCCAGGCGTTCATTCAGCCCGCCGACTTGCTTCCGAGCGGCCTCACCGGCGTTGCGGTCCTGCTCGATCGCGTTACCTCGCTGGGCGGCGTTCACATCGACATCTCGCTCGGCATGCTTGCGCTCAACATTCCCGTGGCGCTCCTATGCTGGAGCGGCATTAGCAAGCGCTTCGTCATCTTCTCGATGATGCAGGTCGTGCTCTCGTCGCTGTTCCTCAACGTCTTTCACTTCGCTCCATTTTTGGGCGACAAGATTATGCTCATCATTTTTGGCGGCGTGGTCTCGGGTCTGGGCGCTGCCATCGCGCTAAAGTCCGGCGCATCTACCGGTGGCACCGACTTTATCGCGCTGTGGGTCTCCAACCACACGGGCAAGACCATCTGGGGCGTTATCTTTGGTTTCAATTGCTTTATCCTGGCGATCTTTGGCTTTATGTTTGGCTGGGACAACGCGGCGTACTCCATCGTGTTCCAGTTTATTTCGACCAAGACCATCGACAGTTTCTATCGTCGCTACGACCGCGTGACGCTGCAGATTACGACGCGCAAGGCAGACGAGGTCATGACTGCCTACGTAAACCATTTTCAGCACGGCATTAGCTGCGCCGAGGTCGTCGGCGGATACAGCCGCGAAAAGATGTACCTGCTGAACACCGTTGTTTCGACCTACGAGAGCCAGGACATTATCAAGTTGGTGTGCGACGTTGATCCCGGCGCCGTGATCAACGTGTTCCACACGCTCAACTTTGTGGGCGGCTGGTGGGGCGGTCATGTCGACGAGCCCATGCCCACGGCCGTTCCCGATCCCGACAAGCCCGCACGCATGGCCAGCAGGCAGGCGCGCCTCAGCGAACAGGACAGCCTGCAGCAGGATGACGGCAAGTAGGGTATTGGCATTTTGCCGGCCAAGCGTAGTCCATCCGAATGAGCCCCTCGAAAGCCTCGTTGCTTTCGAGGGGCTCTCGTTTGCCCAGATAAAACCTACCAAAATGAAGCTGTCGCTTTTTGGTAGGGAGGGTGTATCGTTTTATCAATATGAGGTAACATGAAACTAGACGTTATATACGTATTAGTTATTTCAATATTTCGATAAGAGTGATCAGATATGCCTGCGCCCAAAAATGCACCGCTTTACCAGCAGATTTACGACGAAATCAAGGATGCGATCGAGAAAGGTGTTTATGCACCCAAGGAGCGTATTCCGTCCGAGCTTGAGCTAGCCGAGCAGTACGACGTGAGCCGCATTACGGTGCGCCGCGCCGTCGAGGAGCTGTGCTCCGATGGCTACCTGGTTAAGCAGCAGGGCCGTGGCACCTTTGTCTCCACGCCGCACATCAATCGCCAGTTTCACGCCTCGACGTTGCAGACGTTTACCGCGCTGTGTGCCGGCAACGGCATGAAGGCCGGTGCGCACGTGATCGATCGCCAGATCGTTCCGGCGCGCCAAAACGAGATGGAGTTCTTTGGCCTGCAGAAGGATGCGCTGCTGCTGCATATCAAACGCGTGCGTACGGCCGACGGCGAGCCCATCTTTGAGGAGAACATCTTTGTGCCGTTTGACGCCTACCGTGAGCTGTTGACGGCCGATCTTGAGGACAAGTCGATTTTTGCCGAGGTCGAGCGTGTTGGCGGAACGCCGATTGTCTCGGTTGGCTACCGTACGGTCGAGGCCGTTCGAGCTAACGCCGAGCAGGCGGCCGAGCTGGGCATTGCTCCGCACGATCCGCTGCTCAACCTGCGTGCCGGCTTTACCGGTCCCGATGACGAGCCGGTTTTGATGGGTAAGCAGTACTACGTGGGTAGCCGCTACGTCATGGTGATGTAGGGTTGGTTCCGCCGTTCTGACGAACGGCGGACCGGCCGACGCTGCGCCTTTGGTTACGCGGTTTTACCAAACCGCGTAACGGCTCGACGCTGCAAGCCCGCCAGAGCGGCAATCTGCCTTTCAACTTCGGCGGCATGATCAGAAGTTTTGTTCCGCCGTTCTGACGAACGACGGACCTGTCGACGCTGCAAACGCCCCTAAGCGGCAATCTGACGTTCAATCGTCGGTCGCGTACCGAAGTACGCTTCCCTCCTCTTTCACGTCACCTTGCTCGCTTAGGGGCGTTTTCACTGACTTATGCTCAACCGGCAACGTTTTCGCGCTTGTCAAGATGGTCATTGGGGACGTTCTTAAACGACTAGTCATTCAAGAACGTCCCCAATGACTACCTGCAGAATGAGCGTGGATAATCTCCCGTTTTTGGCTCGGTGACGGTCTCAAAGTGGGAGATTATCCACGCTCGTTTGGCAAGTGTCCGAAAATCCACGGTTGCCCGCCTTGGATCGTATTGCCCGTGGTCGGCAGCCGGGCGACGCCGGTCCGCGTGGCGGCGTATAATCGGCGGCAGATGACTTGGACGTTAGGAAACCATGACCGATAGCATGCAGCAGATGGCGCTCGACACGCTCGGCGCCTATTTTGGCTACACCTCGTTTCGCCCGGGACAGGACCGCATGGTCGATGCGATCCTTGCCGGTCGCGATGCGCTGGGCGTTATGCCCACGGGCGCCGGCAAGTCCATTTGCTACCAGGTGCCCGCGTTCATGCTGCCCGGCATCACCTTTGTGGTGAGCCCGCTGCTGTCGCTGATGGAGGACCAGACCCGTGCGTTGCTCGCGGCGGGTGCGCGACCCAGCTATCTCAACTCCAGCCTTACTCCGGCCCAGCAAAACACTGTGCTCAAGCGGGCGCGCGAGGGTCGCTACCAGCTTATGTACGTGGCGCCCGAGCGCCTGCTCGAGCCGCGCTTTTTAGCCTTTGCGCAGGAGGCCGCGGCGGACGGCGGCATTGGCGTGCCGCTCGTGGCCATTGACGAGGCGCACTGCGTGAGCCAATGGGGCCAGGATTTTCGCCCCGCTTACCTGCAGATTCGCGAGTTCATCGATTCCCTGCCGCAGCGCCCCATCGTGGCGGCCTTTACCGCTACGGCGACCGAGCGCGTGCGTGAGGACATTCAGCAGATGCTCGGCCTGCAAAACCCCGCGACGGTGGTGACGGGCTTCGATCGCAAGAATCTCTACTTTGGCTGCGAGGAGATGGGCGACAAGGCCAAGGCCGCGTGGGTGCGCGACTACGTGATCGCGCATTCGGGCGAGAGCGGCATCGTGTATTGCTCGACCCGTAAGACGGTCGATGCGCTGGCAGGTGAGCTTGCCGAGGCACTGGGTCCCAGCGGCATTCGCGTGGGCCGCTACCATGCCGGCATGGGCAACGACGCCCGCCGCCAAAGCCAGCGCGCCTTTATCGACGACGATATCCAGGTGATGGTTGCCACCAACGCCTTTGGCATGGGCATCGACAAGCCCAACGTGCGGTACGTGATCCACAACAACGTGCCCGAGAGCATCGAGGCCTACTACCAAGAGGCGGGCCGCGCCGGCCGTGATGGCGACCCAGCCAGCTGCCATCTGCTGTGGAACGGCAACGATTTTCGCATGCGTCGCTTTTTGATCGACCGCGGCGATGCTGCCGATGAGGCACTCGACGACGAACAGCGCGCGTGGGCGCTCCAGAATCGATATCGTCTGCTCAGCCAGATGGAGGGCTACTGCAATACCACCGGCTGCCTGCGCGAATACATGCTGCGCTACTTTGGCGACGAGGCCGCGGCCGAGCATGCTGCTTCGGCTGGCGCGGGCGGCACCGCCATGGACGACGTCGAGGGCTGCGGCAACTGCAGCAATTGCCTCACGCAGTTCGAGGTCGAGGACGTCACCGATATGGCCCGCGCTGCCGTGCGCTATGTGGCCACGCGTCCCATGCGCTTTGGCAAGTCGCTCATCGCCGACGTGCTCCACGGCGGCAACACCGAGCGCATTCGCCAGATGCATCTGGATGAGGACCGCGGCTACGGTGAGCTGTCGAGCGAATCGGTCGGGCGTATCAAGGACATCATCGGCCAGCTGTGCGGCCGCGGCTACCTGGCCACCTCGCAGGGGCAGTATCCGGTCGTGGGGCTGGGTCCGCGTGCCAGCGAGGTCGAGGACGAGGCGTTTGCCTTTACCGTTAAGCGTCGCGCGTCCAAGCGCAAGGCCTCGGCCCGCGCCCGCCGTGCGGTGGATCTGCTGCGCGAGGAGGCCGAGCTGGATCAGCGCCCGCGCGTTGGCGACGATGCCGAGCTGTTCGAGCGCCTGCGTGCCCTGCGCAAGGAGATTTCGACCGAGCTGGAGATGGCGCCGTACATGGTCTTTTCCGACAAGGCCCTGCGCGGCCTGTGCCGCCTGCGCCCACAGACACGCGACGAGCTGATCCAGGTCAACGGCATTGGCGAGAAAAAGGCCGACGCCTTTGGCGAGCAGTTTATGGCGGCGATTGAAGAGTTTGAGTCCGAGCGTGCGCGGGATGGAGCGTAACGATGGTAGCCGATAGCAAGACCGAACGTTCCGAGCGCGCCGAGGTGTCCGCTGTGCCACTGTACCAGCAGGTCATGGACGACCTAAAGGGCGAAATCGCGCGCGGCGTGTACGCAGTCGGCTCGCGCATTCCTTCCGAGATGGAGCTCGCGAAGTCCTACGGCGTGGGGCGCATCACCGTGCGCCGTGCCATCGAGGAGCTGTCGCGTGCGGGGTATCTCAACCGCCAGCAGGGGAGGGGTACCTTTGTGTGCGCTCCCAAGCTCAAACGCAAGATTCGCCAGAAGGGTGACGTCCAGAGCTTCACTGAGGGTTGTGCTGCCAACGACATGGTGGCCGGAGCGCGTCTGGTGTCGCGCACAGTCGTCGCGGCGACGCACGAAGATGCGGCGTTCTTTGGCGTGGAGCCCGGCTGCGAGCTTATCGTGGTCGAGCGCGTGCGCACGGCCGACGGCATCCCCGTCATGCTCGAGAACAACGCCTTTGTGCTCGCCGACCATCCCTACCTGCAGACGCTGGCCGATGAGGACCTTTCCGATAACTCAATCTTTGCGCTCGTTGCCGAGCATTCGGGTCGCGCGCCGCTCAAGTCCGACCCCTGCACCGTGGAGATTGCGCTTGCCGATGCTCAAGCGGCCCCGCTGCTGGAGGTGCCGGTCGGTGAGCCGCTCTTCTATATGGAGGCGTACTTTACCGATGAGGACGAGCGCCCCTTGCTGCTCGGCCGCCAAAAGATTGTGGGCTCGCGCTACGTCTTCGACATCTAACATACACAGATAGAACAACATAGAACAAATTTGCCGAGATGACTTCACGGGCGTCGCCGTGCATGTTATAAATAGGACAACATAGAACGACAGCAGGTACGAGCCGTCGTCGCTCAAAGCCGCCCCACAAGGAGGAACATCACCATGAACGCACACGATCTGATTCAGGAAATCATCGAGCGCAAGGGCAAGATTGAGAACGTCTTTTGGATCGCCTGTGGCGGTTCGATGATCGACCTGATGCCGGCCAACGAGCTGCTCAAGCGCGAGGCCACCACGTTTACCTCGACGGTCTACACGGCACGCGAGTTTTGCCTGATGGCTCCCAAGAGTCTTGGCGAGAAGTCGCTCGTCATCGCCTGCAGCCACAGCGGCAACACGCAGGAGGTCGTCGACGGCTGCGAGATGGCGCTGGCCGCCGGTGCCGAGGTCGTCGCCCTCACCGACTGCGAGGGCTCCAAGATCGACAACGGCAAGTGGACTACCTGGGTCTACCCCTGGGGCGAGGGCGTGCCGCAGGCCGAGGTGCCGCAGGGCATCGGCGCTCTGATCGCCGCCGAGCTGCTCGACCAGCAGGAGGGTTACGAGGCGCTCGCCGACATGTACGAGGGCCTCAAGCAGATGGATGCCCTGCTGCCCGCTGCCCGCGAGAAGGTCAACGCCGAGCTGGGCGATCGCTTTGCCGAGCTCTGCCAGCAGCACAAGTTCTTCTATATCCTGGGCTCCGGACCCAACTTTAGCCAGACCTACGCCATGGCAATTTGCTCGCTCATGGAGATGCAGTGGCAGCACTGCTGCTACATCCACTCCGGCGAGTACTTCCACGGCCCGTTCGAAGCCACCGAGCCCGGCGTGTTCTACTTTGTGCAGCTTGGCGCGGGCGAGTGCCGCCCCATGGAGGAGCGCGCTCTTGCGTTCCTCAACACGCACACCGATACAGTCATGGTGCTCGATGCGCTTGAGTACGGCGTGGGCGAAGTGCCTGCCAGCGTGCGTTCGTTCCTGGAGCCGATCTTCTTCTACAACATGAGCTGCGAGCTGCGCGCCGCCCGCGGCAAGGTCTTCGACCACAGCCCCGAGGTTCGTCGCTACATGGGCATCGAGCAGTACTAATATACCGGGAATAACCTCTCACGACGGGGTCTGCGCTGCGCGCGGGCCCCGTTTTGCGTTGTGGCGGCCGGATTCGTGTCTGCGCGAAAACGAAGGTGAATACTTTTCCGCGAAGTGAACGACCTATTTTGGACCCCCGAAGCATCCACACTTTTTGACGCCAAAACTGCAGGGAAAACTCGACGAAGCCGCAGGAAACGGCGTCCGAAAAGTGTCGATGCTTCGGGGGCTCGTTTTTACTCGTTCACTTCGCGGAAAAGTATTCACCTTCGATTCGCAAGGGCACTGCGTGAGTCAAAAAAGCGGGCCGCGCCGGGGATTTCCGGCGCGGCCCGCTTGGCATCGCGTTTAGATTCGCAAGGTTGCGGCAGCCAGCGGCCTACTTTGCGTCGTAGGCCTCGGCGTCCCACCAGTCGAGCTGGGCGATGTTGTCGCGGATGTGTTGGCAGCTCTTGTGGAAGCCCTCGAGCTCGTACTCGGACAGGTCGAGCGTGTAGACCTCCTCGACGCCCCCGGCGCCGATCACGCACGGCAGGGACGTGAAGATGCCCTCTTCGCCATACTGGCCGGTCATAAGCGTAGAGGCCGAAAGCACAGCGTGCTCGTTGTGCAGAACGGCAGCGCAGACGCGCGCGGCGGAGTTGGCGACGGCGTACTCGGTGCACTGCTTGCCCTGGTAGGTTACGTAGCCGCCCTTGCGTGCAAGCTCCTCGACCTCCATGTGGTCAAAGGCGTACTTGTCGGGGTTCTCGGCCTGGAGCTCGTTGAGGCTCTTGCCGGCGATGGTCGCGGCCTTAAAGGCGGCCAGCTGGCTAAAGCCGTGCTCGCCAATCATGTAGGCGTCGATGGACTTGGGGCTCACGCCGACCTTGTTGGAGATCTCGGTGCGCAGGCGGGCGGAATCCAGGCCGCAGCCCGAGCCGATGATCTTCTTGGGATCGTAGCCGGTCAGGTGCCACAGCTCGGTGCACACGACGTCGCAGGGGTTGGAGATGCTCACAAAGATGCCGTCGAAGCCGGCGTCGACGATGCGCTTGGCAAAGGAGCGGGCGGCGTCGGTGGTAAAGAACAGCTCGCCGTCGCGGTTGCCGGCGGCCAGCGCGACCTTACCGGCGGCGTTGACGATGACATCGCAGCAGGCAAGCTCCTCGTAGTGGTCGTAGCAGTTGACGATCTTGGTGTTATACGGGACAAACGAAAGGGAGTCGCGCAGGTCCTGGACCTCGGACGTCACCTTGGCCTCGTTGATATCGCACAGGTACAGCTCATCGGCAATGCCCTGCATAAGCAGGCTGTTGGCGACATGTGCTCCTACGTGGCCCTGGCCGACCACACCGATTTTACGCGTCTGGTACATATATGTATCCTTCCGGCCGAGTTTTTCGCATCGAACCATTGTAGCGTCCTGCTACCACTTTGCTAGGCTAAAGCGTCGCAGATTTTTGGGACATGCCTTAATCTCTACTTTTGGAGTGATTTGGCCGCTGACGGCATCGCTGGGCGATGTGCTCGCGCGGATGGGGCCGCTCGTTGTACCATAGCTGCAACTGACTCGTAAGGAGCATCCATGCCCATTCGTATTCCCGACGCCCTTCCTGCCGCTGCGCAGCTCGAGAGCGAGAACATCTTTGTCATGACCGAGTACCGCGCGCTGCACCAGGACATCCGTCCGCTGCGCGTGCTCATCCTCAACCTCATGCCCACCAAGATCGCCACCGAGACGCAGATCATGCGCAAGCTCTCCAACACGCCGCTGCAGGTGGAGGTGGACCTGCTGCGCACCAAGACGCACGAGGCCACGCACGTAAGCGCCGGCCACCTGGAGACGTTCTACCGCACGTTCGACGACATCCGCGACATCCACTATGACGGCCTGATCATCACGGGCGCGCCGGTTGAGCAGATGCCGTTCGAAGAGGTCGACTACTGGCCCGAGCTCTGCCAGATCATGGACTGGTCCACCACGCACGTGCACTCTACGCTGCACATTTGTTGGGGCGCACAGGCCGGTCTGTACCATCATTACGGTATCCAGAAGTATGACCTGCCGGCAAAGGCAAGCGGCGTGTTCGAGCATTATCTGGTGAAGCCGCAAAGCCCGCTGGTCCGCGGCTTTGACGACCGCTTCTATGCCGTACATTCGCGCAACACCGACGTGCGCCGCGAGGACGTGGAGGCCGAGCCGCAGCTTGAGGTCGTGGCCGTGTCCGACGAGGTGGGCCTGTACATCGTCAAGTCGACCGACAGCCGTCGCTTCTTTGTCTTTGGTCACCCCGAGTACGATACCGACACGCTGCGCCTGGAGTACGAGCGCGACGTGAAGCGCGGGCTCAACCCCCAGGTGCCGGCGCATTACTTCCCGGGCGACGATCCCACCGCCGAGCCGCGCAACGTCTGGCGCAGCCAGGCTCAGCTGTTCTACACCAACTGGCTCAACTACTACGTCTACCAGACCACGCCCTACGACCTGGCCCGCGCCGGCGAGGAGCACTAGGCCGCCGGGAGGTGCACCAGCCGTTAGGCGCTGATGATGTGGGGTAGCGGCAGGTCGTGGGCGTCGGTGGGAACGTGGTCGACACGCTGCTCGTCAAAGGCGATGCCGATGATTTGGCATGCGGGCGAGAGCATAGGCAGGTAGCGGTCGTAACAACCGCCGCCGTAGCCCAGGCGCGCGCCGGTTTGGTCGAAGGCCACGAGCGGCACAACAATCATGTCGAGTGCTTCGGCAGGGACGATAGGGAAGCGGTTGCTGTCGATGTCCGTGGCCGCAAAGGCCTGCGTGGGGTGGCGATAAACGGGGCCGCGTCCGCGTCGCCGGCAGCAACTGCCCGCATGCACATGCGCTGGCCACAAGCTGCGGCTTCGGCTGCCGAGAGCATGCACGGATAGGCCACGCGCCAGCCGCGTTTGGCGGCAGCTGCGGCAACGCGGCTGGGTCGACTTCGGAACCCATCGCGGCATAGACGGCAACGGTGTGCGGCGCCGCGGCATCCAAGCGGCCCAGCAGATCAACCAGCCGCGCACAGATATCAGCAGACTTCGCCGCCTGCAAGTCCAAATCAAGAGCATCGCGCCGAGCAATCACCGCTCGCCGCAACTCAGCCTTGTCCATCCCGGCTCCCTCTCCCAAACCTACCAAAAAGGGACAGGTTTATTTTGGCAGGTTTTATCTGGGCAAACGTCGAAGCCGCCACAAAGGCGCCCTGTGTGGCGGCTTCGACTCGACGTTGGCTTCACAGCGCCGCAGCGATCGCTTCAGTCACAAACTTATTGAGTGACTCACCCTTCTTTGCTGCTGCCAGCGCTGCTTGCTTGTGGAGCTCAGAGCCCGTTCTTACGTTGAACGAGCCCTTAAAAGCCCGCTCGGGTTCCTTGCCCTTCTCGGCGCAAAACTCAAGGTAATCGTCGACGGCGTCGTGGAAGCATTGCTCCACTTCTTCAGCCGTGGAGCCTTCAAATACGATTGCATCCCTAATGCCGGCGACCATACCTGTTAGCACATGCTGTTCGGCATCGAACTCGACCGGGGCGAAATAACCCTTGTATGCCAAAACGTTACTCATGACTACCTCCGACATCTTGCAGAAAGCGAACGATGTTTCGAATGGTCCCCGCTGTCAATTCGTCAGATGGATGAGGCGCGTGCATTACGAACATCCTGTCATCTGATGGCCTGTAGAAGCGAGCGCGCGATCCGGATGTCTTGCCTTTGCTGTCCATTTCAAAGCCATATGAAGCCATGACTTTTAAAAAATCGGCATACCGATACGTTGAAGGGCAGCTAAGCAGTTGGGCGATGAGTTTATCGGTCCGAGTCATCCCGCCTCACATTTCTGCAACTATATTCTAGTTGCAATATAAGTCCGATGCAAGCACCCCTACTATAGAACATGTGTACGTATAGAACAAGTGTTCGAACCACCACAAAGGTGCCTGTCCCCTTTGTGGTGGTTTTGCTTGCTGTGGTTATGCCAGCAGGTCGACTACGTTGAAGCCGGCGCTGCTCTTGGCGATGACGTCACGGCCGCCAAAGACGCAGGTGGGCGACTCGGCTGCGATGCGCGTCACATCGGCGCCGAGCGAGCGCAGCTCACCGGGCGTGGCGGCGAGCATCTGGGCGCGGCGCTCCTCGCGTGCGTGCGGATCGAGCCCGGCCAGGTAGGTCGTGTTGCGGCGCTTGGTGAGCGCGTACGGCTTCACCGGCGCGTCCATGCCGCTTACGCAGCTCACGATAAATCCCTCAAAGGCGGCCTCGTCGGGCTCAAAGCTGCCGAGCCATTCGCCTGCGCGCGCCACGCGCTCAATCGAGGGGTCGATTGCCGGGTCGCGGTAGGTGTAGAACGCCGTCTGACGCTCGCCGGCCGCGCGGAATCCGCAGCCGTACGCACCGCCCTTCACGCGAATCTCGTTCCACAGGTAGTCGTAGGAGAGCGCGTTGGCGGCAACCGCCCAAGCACCTGTCACGTCAATGCCCAGGCGACGCGGATCGCACGCACGCGCGGCAAAGCAGATGTCGCTGGGGATCACGAAAGCCTCGTGGCGGTCGCACGGCGCCGGCACCGCGAGCGCGTCGCGGCCGGCACCGTCGCCCGCACCCAGCCCCAGGTCGCCCGCGGCATCCCAGTACGTGTCAAAGTCCTCGTCGCTGCCGGTAAAGCTCGCCATGCAGCCATCGGCCACAAAGATACGCTCCGCCAGCTCGGCAAGCTTGGCGCGCAGGTCGTCCAGGCGCTCGTCAAAGTGGTCGAGCAGATCGCGCAGGAACAGGTAGAAATCCACGCCCGAAAGCTGCTCGCGCACCACGGCCGAAGGCGAGCTGTAGCTCATCGCGCGACCGAGCGCCGCCGAGTGGCCGTTGTTGATAAAGCCCTGCTCAAGCCCAATGCGAATCTGCGTGAGCACGTCGCGCACGCGGTCGGCGTCGGCATCTGCCAAAAGCGTGCTCGACCATACCTCGCGCGGCAGGCTCGCCAGCGCATCGATCTTCTCGGACAGGGCACCGGCGCTCACCAGCAGGTAGGGGCGCACGCCGTCCACGTCGGGCTGGGTCATGACCTCGGTCGTAAAGCTCAAAAAGCCCAGCTTGCCGGCAAGCAAGTTGTCGAGTTCCTCGGCCGAGTGCTCGCGCGTGGGCAGCTGCTTAAGCAGGCGGCAGAGCAGTGTCACATAGGGCAGGTCCTCAAACGCGACGCAGCTCAGGTCGAAATACTGCATGGCGTAGGCCAAACGGTTGGTGGGGATGCCGTGGCGCAGGCAGGGGATGGGCGCAGTCGTGTCTACGACCAACGGCGGCTCGGGGCGCGCCTCGCCAATGTCGGACACGCGCAGGCGCGGCAGCGTGGCCTTGTCCTCGGGCGTGTCCTCGGCTTCCTGCGCGGCACGCAGCGCGGCCGTGCGCTCGACCACGTCGGCCAGCTCGGAATCGGTCATGGCGTCACGCTTGGCTGCCAGCTCGATGGCCTCGGCACCCTCCGAACCCTCGGCGGCGTCCACCGGCACCAGCTCGACGAGCGCCATGTGGTCGTTCTCCAGCACCAGCTCGCGCAGCAGGTCCTCAAAGTAGGTGCCGTCCAGCTCGCTACGCAGCTCCTCGTACACCGGGCCGTACTTGAGTGCCAGCGTCGCGGCGTCGTCATCGTAGAGCCAGGTGCTCAGCGCGTCGCACGCAATGGCCACGCCGTCGGCGATGCCGTAGTCGCGCTGGCGCAGATCGTATTCGTTGCTGCTGATGATGGCTTCCAGGCGCTCGCGCGGAACGCCGTGCTCGCACAGGTCGCGGCAGGCGTCCTGGAACACGCGGCGCAGCTCGCGCGCCACGCCGGGCTGCGCGTTTTGCAACATGATGAGCTCGTAGGGCTGCAGGCTCTCGGCCGCGGTGTAGCTCACCACGTTGCCGCCCAGGCCGGCGGCCAGAATGGTCTTCTTAACCGGTGCTTCGTTGGAACCCAGCAGCGCCTCGAACAGGATGTCCGCCGCGATCGTGCGCTTGCGATCGAGCGCGCCGCCCAGCACCAGGCCCAGGCCCACCAGGGCGTTCTCGGGTGTGGTGGCCATCTTGACGCGCTTGTACTCGCAGGTCACGGGCGCCTGCACGTCCAGCGGATTGGGCGCCAGCGCGGACGGGTCCTCGCCGGCGGCGACGGCAGCGTCCATGCGGCGGCTCGTGGCACTCGGCTGCGACAGATAACGCTCGTCCAAAAAGGCCAGTGCGCGGTCCACGTCCAGGTCGCCGTAGAGCGTGATGTAGGAGTTGGAAGGATTGTAGTGGCGCGCATGCGTGTCCAGGAACTGCTCGTAGGTGAGCGCGGGAATCGCGCGCGGGTCGCCGCCACTTTCGTGCGCATAGGCGGTGTCGGGATAGAGCGCGGCGTTGACGGCGTCGTCCAGCACGCTCATGGGATCGGACAGCGCGCCCTTCATCTCGTTGAATACCACGCCGTTATAGCGCAGCGTGCCCTCGCGCAGGCTCGCGGAGCTGTCGCTGCCCTCGATCTCGACGCTCTCCGGCAGGTCCAGCTCGTAGTGCCAGCCCTCCTGCTCAAAAATGGTGGGCTTGGTATAGATGGCCGGGTTGAACACCGCGTCCAGATACACGTCCATCAGGTTGTACAGATCCTGCTCGTTGGTGGTGGCGACAGGGTAGATGGTTTTGTCGGGGTAGGTCATGGCGTTGAGGAACGTCTGCATGGAGCTCTTGATCAGGTCGACAAACGGCTCCTTGACGGGGAACTTGGCCGACCCGCACAGCACCGAGTGCTCAAGAATATGGAACACGCCGGTGGAATCGGCCGGCGGCGTCTTAAAGCCAATGGCAAAGGCCTTGTTCTCGTCGTCGCACGCCAGGTACAGCAGGCGCGCGCCCGATGCGGCGTGGCGCAGCACGTAGGCGTCCGAGTCGAGCTCGGGCACGGTCTCGCAGCGCTCGACGGCAAAGCCGTGGCAGGTGGTGCCGGGCTCCAGCAGCGCGGCGGCAGCGGCGCGAGGGTCGGTTGAGGTGGTGGGCATATGCAGTCTCCTTTGACGCCCCAGCGGGGGCGAATCGAGTCGAATCCTCGAGAGTATACCCATATGGGGCCGCGGCACTGCGGCGAACTGGAGACGATGCCGGCGGATTGGGTAAAGGCCCCGCGTGACCGCCGCGCGAGCGTGGAAATTTGGACACTCGCCAAACGAGAGTGGATATTCGGACGGACGAGCGAGGATTTCCGGATACCTATCGAACGAGAGTGGATATTTGGACGGAATTTGCCTCAAAAGCCCCAAAAACCGTCCAAATATCCACTCTCGATATCCGACCGTCCGAAAATCCTCACTCGTCCATCACCCGCGTATCTCTCGTCTCTCATTCGTCTCTAATATGAGAGATGACAGGAAGATGAGAGAAAAATATGAGAGATAACTGAGCAGCAAAGAGACAGGCAATCATGGTATTGTCTCAATACCGATTGTTCTACCAGCAAAAATATGTATAAATGAAGCAAGTGGTAGACATTCCATCTCTATCTATCTCTTATCTCTAAGCCGAGAGATAGAGAGATAGATGAGAGATAATTACGAGAGATAACTGAGAGACGAGGGAAATCTATCCGCGGCATTCTCCGCAGGACCGAGCGAAAGGACGTGCAGATGAACGAAAACGAGCTGACCGGTCTGCTTGAGTCTTTAAGGCGTATGGGCTCGGATGATCTTAACGTCGAAGTGAAGGAGAGCGCCACGACGCTTTCCCGCGACGTGTGGGAAACGGTGAGCGCATTCGCGAACACTGCCGGCGGAATCATCGTGCTCGGAGTGAGTGAGCGCGCAGGTTTTGTCCCGGTTGAGAACTTCGAGACCGAGAAAGTGCTCAACCAATTTGTGTCAGGCATGGGTGATGCGGGCGGTCGAGGAAAGCTGGCCAATCCGCCCAAATACACCATTGAGCGCGTGGAGCTCCAGGGCACCGTGGTTCTGGTCATCACGATTGAGGAGCTCGACCCGTCGAGCAAGCCTTGCTATGTCATAGAGCGGGGCGCTCAAGGTGGCAGCTACAAGCGCATCGATGACAAAGACGTGCCGCTTTCGTCGACCGAGGTTTTGGCGCTGTCGTCATACGAACGGACGAGCCCTAGCGATCGCGATGCGGTGCCCGGCACGAGTGTGGGCGATCTCGACGAGTCGCTGGTCGACCGCACGATAGAGCGTGCCTATTCGTTGACGCCTCGAGCGATGCGCGGTGCGGCGGACAAGAAGACAAAGATGGAGCGTCTGAATTTCCTCGACTTCCAGGGCAATGTTACCAAGGCCGGCCTCCTTGCCGCGGGCGTTTACCCTCAGCAGTTCTATCCCAAGCTCTTCATTGATGTGGCTGTCCACGTGGGAACTCAAAAGGGAGCTGCGGGGCCACTAAGGTTTATGGACCGCACAATCTGCGAGGGAACGTTGGGCGAGATGATCTCGGATGCTGTCGCGGCCGTCGCCAAGAATTTGCGGCGAACCTCGACCGTCCAAGGCGTCTCGCGTGTCGACTCGCTGGAGATTCCCGAGGAGGTTCTGCGCGAGGCAATCGCCAACGCCGTAATCCATCGAGAATACGGGGATCGGTTCTGTGGACAATCGATTGCCGTCGACGTCTTTGACGATCGTGTCGAGGTGACGAATCCTGGCGGCCTTTACGGGGGAAAGACTCGCGAAAACTTGTTTGACGGCAGCTCCCGATGTCGCAATGCGACGCTTGTGAAGCTCATGTCGCTTGTCCCATTGCCCGACGGTGCGGGCTCTCCTGCCGAAGGCAACGGGTCGGGCATTCCAATGATGCTCGATGCCATGCGTGCGCAAGGTCTGGCCGAGCCATTGTTTTGCCCGGGTTTCGACCGGTTTAAGGTTGTCCTTTACCGAGCGAAGGTTGAACAAATTGATCATGGCGGGGACTTAATTGTGGCGGCACTCAAGCGCAACGGCGAACTGGGAACACGTGAACTGGCAGAATGCACGGGACTCACCGTCTCCCAGGTTAGGGTACGCGTCAATGCGCTCATCGCACAGGGCGAGCTTGAACCTACGGCGTCGGCGACGAGCCGCAACCGCAAGTACCGGCTAACGGAGCGCGCAGAGCGGCTGCACTAGCGTTCGGCTCCTACCATCCCGCCATTTCACGCGCTGCGCATCGAAACCTGCGGCAAAGCAGTTACAATAGCCCAATGCGCATCGCGCACGACGATGATATCGGCGCCCGCGACTAGGGGAGAATACATGGCAGAGCAACAGATAACGCCGGGGACTAAGCTTCAGGTGGCATTCGACGTGCCCATGGGCCAAAAAACCGACTTCAACATGCTCGCCACGTACAAAGAGGACCTGGACGAGGCGTACTTCCTTATGAGCGCTCCCATGCTCACCGGCAAGCCGCTGCTCATGGACGAAAACCAAAAGCTCCTGCTGCAGTACAAAGTGGGCGAGGAAACGTTCGTGCTCGCCGGCTATCCCGAGGCAGTCGAGAAAAAGGGCATCCGCACCTACTGGAAAATGCGCAAAGTCGCCGAGCAGCGCAGCTTTGTCAAGCGCCGCGACGAGCGTTTTAAGGTCGCCATGCGCCTGACCTACCAGCGCGATAACGCGCCGACCTCCGAGCCCGAGGACGCCATGACCATCGACGTCTCGGCCGGCGGTCTGGCTATCTACCTCAACGATTTCCCCGACGTGGGCGAGGCTCTGGCCGTGCAAATGCCCACGATTCGCCTGCAGGGCGAGCGGCACGAGCTGCCCGAGCAGCTGGGCATCGTGTGCTGGGTACGCCGCGCGCCCAAGGGCAGCCTGTACCGCAACGTCTGCGGCCTGCAGTTCCGCTACGCCGACGACATGGAGCGCGAGCTCGTCAAAGAATACGTCGGCTACATCCGCGCCAAATATAAGCTCTGATCGCCATGGCTCTGCTCAAGCGTAACGACAACAAAGATCAAGCTGCCGAGGATTTGGCCGAGAGCCAGGCCGAGGGCGCGGCTGAGGATTTGACCGAGGGTCAGCCCGAGGACGCCCCCAGCACCGATCCCGCCCCGCGCAAGCGCCTCGGCAAACCCAAACGCAAACCCAAGCGCGACCTTCGCGGCGTGGTGCGCATCGAGGAGCTGGAGCAGGCACTGGCCGACCAGGACCTCGAGGACATCGACCCCGACGCGGTCGTCTCCATGTACATGCCCAAGCGCCGCATGGAGCGCATCGGCGCGGCGCTGCTGCGCATGGACAAACTGCAAAAGGCCCTCGTGGTGCTGGCGCTTGCCTTTGGCGTGCTGTTCGCCCTGTCGTTTATGCAGGAAAACATGGGTAACTTCACTATCAACCTCAACCGCCTGGAGCTGTTCCGCCGCGGCGTGGCCATTGCTGACAACGGTGACTTTAACAACGCCACCGCGCGCCTGGCCGCCGACGCCTTGGACAACGGCACCAATATCGCTGCCGAGGACCTGCCCGACAACCTGGACGATATCGATGGCAGCCACAACGGCAAGAACTACGTAGCGTACACCTTCTATATCCGCAACGCCGGCAAGACCGATCTGGGCTACAGCGCCAAGCTCAAGGTGGTCAGCGCCAGCAAGGGCGTGGATAAGGCGGCGCGCGTGAGGGTGTATCGCAACGGCGAGCCCACCACCTACGCAGCCGCCGCGGCCGACGGCAACCCCGAGCCCAACACCGAACCGTTTGCGTCCAAAGACGTGGTGACGACCATTAGCCACAAGAACTTCCGCGTGGGCGATGTGGACAAGTACACCGTAGTCATTTGGCTAGACGGCGACGATCCGGAGTGCGTGGACAAGATCATCGGTGGCGCGGTGGAGTTCGGTTTTGACTTCGATTCGTCCGAGACCGACGATTCGAGCCTGTTCGTTAAGTTCGTGCAGGATATTACCGACACCCTGACCGGCAACGACCCCATTAGCGCGAGCGGCAACGAGGCGCCCGATTACTACAAGGAGCACAACGTGACCTGGAGTAACCGCCGCAACCAAAAGAACTCGCCCGCAGGGGACGGGGACAAGTAGAACGAAGAAGTGCCGGGCTGGGATTGATTTCCCGGCCCGGCACTTTTGGTGACGGCTTATGCCGAGGTTTTGCCGTCGGAGGCGGTGGCGGCTGAGGCGCCGTCCAGCAAGAACAGCCGCAGCGCGAGCTTGATCGCGTAGCCCGGCTTGACCTGCGCCGCATCTCCCATGCGTTCGCCCAGGTCGCCGCAGTAGGCGTAAACGTCGCGGATGAGGTCCGCGCCCGAGAGCGTGAACATGTAGCCCGCGTCCGAAAGTGCGTTGGGTGCTGCGGGCAGCCCCGCAGCCTGACAAAAGCTCGCAAGGTCGGGAGTCATGACGGCCTCGTAGTCAACTGCACGTCCGTTGTCCTGAGCGGCCTGCTCCTGCTTGCGGGTGTACGACAACGCCGCCGCCAGCACAAAGCTGGGCGTGGGCGCATTGACGTCGTCGCCGGTGGCGACGAGCTTGCCGGCCGCTTGCGTGACCAGCCAGGCGACTTCGCGCTGACAACGAACGGCTTTGCGCGTCACCGGCTTAATCGATCCGGTGGAAACGCTTCCCTTGGGTTGATTGGCGGCAGGCATGGGCCCTCCCAACAAATAACCTGTTTAGCAGGCAAAAATGACACGTTCTTCATCAGTATAGCGAGTGGGAAAGGGCTGGGGCGAAGCACGGCGGAGGGTGAATGATGCGATGGCGTGGCGCTGCGGTCGCAAGGCTTTAGAGGGACTTATGACTGCGCGGGAGAGAGATCAAATAAGGTAAACGATGTTCACATAGCACCACATATAGCCCAAGGTAGGCCCATGAATCTGACGGATTGTAGGCCCCCGAAAACTCATAAGGAAATCGTAAGAATTATGGTATTCTCAACTCCATATCAAAAGGATGGGCAAGCAACATCCAACACGAAAGCACGGGCTCCCCTTCCGGGCTTCTCGAGGGTCATCTGGGATGAATGGGGAAAGAAAGGGGTCCGTATGGATACCAAGGCATTAAAGAAGCAGATGGGCGCCGCCATCGCCATGGTGCTGGTAGCAGCCGTAGCATTGGGCTCTGCCACACATTCGCATGGTTTGTCAGCAACAACGAGGTTACCGCTAAAACGACGGGCGTGAAGGCGCAGTCCAATACGGCATTCATGAGCATCGAATACAAGACGACTGCAGTCGGCTCTAAAACGACCCAGAGCGAAACGTGGGCCATAAACACCGAGAATAATGTCACTGCTCTTTATCCTGCCGAAGTTCAAACTGGCGACGATGGCGCACCCAAGTTCGTGACCGCCTACGGTACCGCGACTGATAATGGTGCCAAGAAAGGTGATTTCATCCCAGTCGGTGACGCCACTAAGGCCGTGACTGACCAATACGCGATTGGCGAGGCAAACAATTACAACATCAGCTCTGCTGGCGTCGATTTGACCGATTTGAAGATTGACCGCGTTGATGTTTCCACTGGCGCCGACAAGGGTTTGATGAACGCTATTCGCGTACTTGTTGTTGGCCCTGACAGCTGGCAGGTTTGGGGTCCTGGCACCGATGCCAAAACTGGGCTGAAGCTGCAGAAGGCTGGAGGCGCGGCTCTCGCTACTAAGGTCGAAAAGGATAAAGACACTCAGCTGAGCGTGTACGTCTACTACGATGGCAATGATGCTGCCGTAAACACTGCTAACCTGACAAATATCCTCGAATCCGTTGGCGTTACCATTTCCTTCAGTGCTACTCAGCCTACGACGGTTTCTGGGGCATAAGCCACATTGAATCACTAGCTTAAAAACGGGGTTTGGCGCAAGGCGTCGAGCCCCGTTAGCCTTATCAGCCGAATTGCAACAAGGAAACAACTTCGTATGTCATCGCGCGTGAAGCAACTCAAAAAACAGTTAGCCGTTGCCGCCATTTCGGTGGTCATGGCGTGCGTTGCTTTAGGCTCGGCAACATATGCGTGGTTCGCATTCAATAACACCGTCTCCGCCAGAACGGCAACCGTGACGGCTATGGCCAATGGCATGACGCTGCAAATTGTTGCGGGCACAACGCCCGACCACGGCAAGGACAACGATACGGTTGCGTTCGATAGTACGACCGCCCATGAAATCAGCCCTTCTTCGACCGATGATGCCAAAACGTGGTTCGTTCCCGCGTCGTGGGGCGATGGAGCCTTGGTTACGTCGTACCAACTCGCCAATGGGCTCGACGCGGCAACGGGCAAATATACCGTAGGCGGCAAGACCTTTTACGCGTATAACGTAAGCACCTATACGGTTTACACCGTGCGTGACACGGGCATTGCCGATGTCTATTTGGACGGTTCGGCCGATGAGGGCGCTATTTCTGTAACCTCGAATGGGCAGCCGCTGAATGATAAGGTTGCGCGCAGCATGCGCATCGGCATCTCGACGGTTGACGCTCAGGGCAACGAGACGTTGAAAGTTGTCTATGCTCCAAGCGAGCCCGCCGGATCGGGCAACGATGCGTACTCGAGGCAGAATGGCATTGCGGGCTGGACGTCGGTTGCCGATGCTTCGAGTACAAAGGTCGCAACGTATAAGCATTTGTTCGGTACGACGTATGTTGACCAAAATGGCGGTAACTGGGCTGCGACAAGAAGCGGCAAAAACTTCGATGCGCCCGTGGAAAATCCAGCGGCGCTTGCCACACATGTTGACTACAATGGCGTAATTTTGAAGGTCTATATTTGGCTCGAGGGCACCGACGCCGATTGCGTTAATACGGCCGCGAGTGCTGTCGATGAGGGTCTTTCCTACGACGTAACCCTGCGAATGGTTGGCACGAATTCGCAATAAAGCTACGGCTTTCGCTAACGGCACGAACATGAAGGTTGCCGTTTGGATAGAAGGCGCCGACAACGATTGCCAGAATATGTCTGGCCTCGACGTTGGCGAAGGAAGCCCGACCTTTGATGTAACGGTTAGCCTGGTCGGCATCGTGCCTGATTCCAAGTAGACTTAAGCCGCCAGCTAAATATGCCTAAAAGGGGCCGCTTCAATCGAAGCGGCCCCTTTTGTGTGGCTGTCTGGTGCAAACACTTTGTCGCATATCGCTCGGGATCGGCGATAATGTGGGGAACTGTTCTTTCTGGAGGTTCCTTATGGACGGCATTGCTTCTAGTGTTCCGCTGATTGCTCAGCCGAGTTATGACCGCGCTTGTAGCCTTGTGCCGTCTGAGTATGTTTTGGCTTGGGAGTGGTTCTTGCGCGAGGAACAGCGTGGCGAGATTTGGGAAAAACTACCTCATAACATTAAAGCTGATAGCCCCCAGTATCCTTATCGCATGACGATTGGCTCTGAGACCTTTTGCGTTTCTCGTCAATCAGGTATTTATTGGCCGGGTCGTGGACGCATCAAGCACCCTGTGGAAAAGACCTTTGCGCTTTCGGTGCATAGCTCTATAAGTGGGAGCTATTCCGATGTTCCCCCGCTCTATCTTGAGGACGGCACGTGGGTGTTCAAGTATTCATTGCAAAGTGCTTCGGTCGAAAGCTGGCGCAACCAGCGCTACAACGAAAAAATGATCAACTGCATGGAGTGTGGCGTTCCCGTTGGCGTGTTCTTTGCAACAAGCGCTGGCTACAAGGTGCTAGGCCTAGCATTCGTTGAACGCTACGAGCCGGAGAACAACTGGTTTGTGTTGCATGGCCCCGTCCATAAGGGTGGACCCGATGCGCGGTTCTTCCCCGATATGAGCTACATGAAGGAGGCTCCGGTCGCGGCGGAGTTTTCTGGCGCTCCGGCGAGCGACGATGAAAAGGTTCGCTACGCGCTGCGTCGTGAACGAATCGGCCAGCAGCGTTTCCGCAATCAGCTCTTTGAGGCCTATACCGGTCGATGTGCCGTCTCGGGTTGCAATGTCGGCGAGGCGCTCGAAGCCGTGCATATCGAGAATTACTCGGGTCCCAAGTCGCAGGTTGTCAGCAATGGCATCCTGCTGCGCCGCGATTTACACGCGCTGTTCGATGCTCATCTGATTTCGTTCGAACTGGTGCGCGGTGACTATCAACTTTGCGGGTCGTACCTTCTGCAGCATACGGACTATGCAGCATTTGCAGGGTCGGCATTGCGCGAGCCGGACGAGCATCGCTTGCGACCCAACGCTCGATTCCTCGAAGCCCACCGCGCCGAGTTCGATTTCTCGGAATCGCGACGTCGGGCGGAAGCTGTTGCTCCGTATTAAGCGGGTGCTGCCTGTCGCAGTCCAATCATGTCGATTGATCGGATCGCATCGCGCCGCATCGAGAGCTGCGCGATCCTGTCATCCTCTCCTCAACAGCTAAAACGGGAAAGGGGAGACCATGGGATGGCGAAGTGATATCGCACGAGGCGTGTACGGAAACCTACCGCGAGCGTTAATGGACCGGAGTCTGTTTCCACTCGTCGAGGCCACCTGCGGCCAAATCTGTCTGTCCTGCCCTCGCTGTGGCGCAGACCTCCCATGCCTAGACATCAGTTTCATCGACACCCGCGACAAACATGCTGTCGACCCGCGGGCTCGAACAGGCCTGCGTCTTCTAGTCTATCCTCAGCAATGCCCAACTTGCGGATGTGCCATTGCCTATGACGATGCGGAGTCATAGCTTCGACGACCAAATTGCCAGTCCACAAAATCAAGTGGTCCGACATGCGGTGCGCTACGCCCACAGCGCTCCGATGGGGAACATGTGGGCATCGCACTCGGCATACTATGCTTCGCACTTCCTTATTTCTGTAAAGGGTTTTCTCCAAGTAATTAGAAAATGGCAACGCATATGAAGCTGACGGAAAGTCAATACATGTATTATTACAAGTATCAGGCTGTCAGGAGGTAATAATGGAGGAAAAGCCGCTATATCTTCAGGTTGAAGAACGTTTAAGGGCGAATATTGAATCGGGTGCTTGGGGGCCTGGTGAGCAAATCCCGGGAGAACAGATATTGTGCAAGCAGCTTGGCGTCAGCCGCGTGACGCTGCGACACGCATTGTCGAATCTTGTAAATGAAGGCTTGATGGTAAAAGAGCATGGGCGAGGCACGTTCGTTGCAGATAAAGAAAATGCGACTGTTGCTTCTGACGGAAATGCACGTTCTTCCGTCAGCTTCTCCAATCTTTGCCGATTGCAGGGAAAGGAGCCGTCTGCACGGATTGTATCCGCCTCTCTTGAAGCGGATTGCCCAAAGGAAGTGGCTTCATTCCTGGGCTTAGACAATTCGCCTGCTTTTAAGCTCTGTCGCGTTAGGTTTTCTGATGGTAGGCCGGTGCTGTCCGAAACCATTACTTTCGAGCCTCCTTCGCGTTCTTGGCTGAACACGATCTCGAAGGGTCTTTATACGAACTTTTTACAGCACCATGGTGTGATGCCAGGGGAGCTTACTCGTCGTATAGGAATTGTCTATGCGGACGATCGTGACGCTGAGCTCCTCAAAGTCGACCTTGGTTCGGCTCTGCTATTCAATAGATCCTTCGTTAAAGATTCGGAAGGGCATCCGCTGCATGTTGCCGATCAGCATGCCATTGCCGACGATCCGGGACTATATCAGTTTTACGCATAAAAGCGCCTACCGCTTACGACTCTAAACTGCCGTTCACGGGAAAGCGGCAGTTTTTTCTTGACTCCATTTTGGCGGGAATTATTCTGTAATTAATACATGTAGTAGGACATGTATTAATACAAAAGGAGTAGCCATGAAAGAAGAGAACATCGTCCAGGATCTGCTCACCAAGGATTTCCATCCTAAGAACGTTTATTTTGTTGCATGCGGTGGGTCCCTCCTTGCTCAGTATCCGGCTTTCTACCTGATTCAGCGCGAAGGCAAGGGCATCGATGCCCAGCTGATTACGAGCAACGAATTTGTGCATGCCACCCCGAAGGCTCTGGATGAGAACTCCATTGCCGTGTTCTGCTCGCTCTCGGGAACCCCCGAGACTATGGTGGCGACCGAGGTCGCGAAAAATGCAGGGGCGGTTACGATTGCCTATTGCCATGACCCCAATGCCGATATGAGCAAGATTGCTGATTACCACGTCCCCTTCAACACGATCTTTAATCCCGAGACTAAATACATGGAGAGCAACGCCGCTCCTATTCTCAAGCTCGCCTTTGAGATTCTCGCTGCTTTCGATGGCTACGAGCATCTGAACGACGCTAACGCGGCGTTTGATATGCTGCAGGACGTTGTGAATGAGGTCGTTCGTTATATCGAGCCCCGCGCGCAAGAGTTTGCCCGTTTGCACAAGGACGACAAGATTATCGTACCGCTTGCTGGCGGCCCTGCCCTGGGTGTCGGCTATGGTTTCTCCATCTGCAGCTTGATGGAGATGCAATGGGTCCATGCGCCCCTCATCAATACCGGCGAGTTCTTCCATGGGCCGTTTGAGATTGTGGACCGAACTACTCCCTTCGTTCTGTTTATGAGCGATGGCCGAAATCGTTCCAACGATGAGCGTGCAAAGAAGTTCCTTGATGAATATGCCGACCGGGTCACGGTGCTGGATGCGAAGGAACTCTATATCAATCAATTCCCGGCAAGTGTCTGCGAGTTCTTCAATCACTTTGTGTTTGATGCGGCACAGCGTAGGCTCCTGTCTGCACTCGGGGATATCAGGAAACACGATCTGATGACGCGCCGTTATATGTGGCATGTCGAGTATTAAACGCCTGGTTTTATCGACTCGCTTTTAGGAATGGGTGACAATTATGATCGTCGCAACGAGGGTGGATGAGAGACTTGTCCATGGACAGGTTGCCGTATCTTGGCTGTCTGCATTAGGGGCTGATTGCATTCTTGTCGCAAATGACGAGGTTGCTGCAGATGATGCTCAACGCGCAATACTGAAAATGGCAAAGCCGTCTGGATGCAAGCTTGTGATAAAAGGACTTGATGATTCGATTGCGGCGATCAGAAGTGGCATAACGGACAAATATCGTCTGTTTATAGTCGTCAAAACCGTAAAAGATGCTTGCCTTCTCGCTCAAGGGTGCCCAGATATCAAGGCAATTAATCTGGGAAACGTCATACCGAGAGAGGGAACGCGACAAATTAGTCGGTGCGTTTACGTTTCTCCGGACGAAGAGAAGAGCCTTGTTGCGCTTGTTGAGGCGGGAGTCGATGTCGTAATTCGGAGTTTGCCAGGAGATAAGGCATTACGACTGACGGAGGCTCTATAGGCCTTTAGCGCGGACAGATATTTGTGCTAAGGAGAGGGGATGCAATGGACATTCTGTTGATCTTTCTTATTTCATGCTTTAGCTATTCGAATTGGTTTCTTGGTAAATCAATGCTTGATAGACCCCTGATAACGGGAACAATTGTGGGTCTCGCATTCGGTGATTTGGCAAGTGGCTGTATTATCGGCGCCACGATTGAGCTGGCTCTTATGGGCGCTCAGGGAATCGGAGCGGCTGCGCCTCCTGACGTGATTTCCGGTGGCATTTTGGGCACTGCGTTTGCGGTCATTTCCCATTCAGATGCTGGCGCCGGCGTTGCTTTGGCAATCCCAATTTCAATGCTCGGAATGGTAATCAGGAATTTTTGCTACATCGTTCTGATTCCTCTTATTAATCGCGCCGCCGATGGATATGCCGAACGAGGAGACGTTGACGGGGTGTGCAGGACCCATCTTATCTCTAGCTTCTTTGGGTTCATTATTCCCCAGGCGCTGTATGTGACCGCAGCTTATGCGCTGGGTGCTCCGGTTATGGAAGGTGTCCTTGCGGCTATTCCCGAATTTGTCCAGCATGGCTTGACGGTTGCCGCAGGCATTTTGCCCGCCCTCGGCTTTGTCATTCTGCTTAGGACCATCATGGACCGGAAGTTGTTGCCTTATTTGATTTTTGGATTCGTTCTCAGTGCGTATCTGGGCTTGCCAATTTTGGGTGTTTCGCTCATCGCCGCCGGAATTGTGCTGTTGATGGTATTTAAAGATCGCGAATCCGCTGCCGCTGTTACGGCTTCTGTGGAAGGAGACGACGATGAGTTCTAAAGAAGGCGGATCGAAAATCACCAAGTCCGATCTCAATATAATTTTCCTACGCTCAATGACATTCGAGGGGTCCTGGGATTACGAGCGGCAAATGTACCTTGCGAACGCATTTACGCTTGGCCCAATTATCAAGAAGCTGTATCCGTCGAAAGAAGATTGCGCAGACGCATTGAAGCGCCATCTTGAGTTCTTTAACATCACTCCCTATCTCGCGACGCTGGTTTGTGGAATTGTGACAGCAATGGAGGAGGTGAAGGCGAACGGCGGAGAAATTGGCGGAGAAGCTATCAGCAACGTGAAGACTTCGCTTATGGGTCCGTTGTCTGGCATTGGCGATTCGTGTTCTAACAACCTGGCGTACGGTTACTGCCGGAATTGGCTGCTCCATCGCAATGCAAGGGAACCCGCTCGGCGCTGTCCTATTTTTCTTGCTGTTTAACATACCCGCACAAGCCGTGCGCTACATTTGCGCCATTAAAGGTTACGAGATGGGCAGCAAGCTACTCGTTAAGCTGTCCGAGACAAATATCATGAAACGTCTGACGAAACTGACTGGCGTCGTCGGAATGATGGCGGTGGGAGCAATGATTGCCTCAATGGTGAGCGTTACAACTCCGCTGGCTTTCGGTTCGGGCGATGAGGCCCTTGCCATTCAAGGCGTGCTGGATCAGATTATGCCATGCCTGCTTCCGGTAATCGCAACAGCCGCGATTTATTGGGTTATGGGAAAGAAGCCAAATACTGCGGTCGTCCTTGTCTCGATAGTCGTCTTTTCGATTGCATGCTCTGCGGTTGGAATTCTCTAGAGTTGACATCCTTGCTCGGCTTGAGATGATTGCCATCCGGCTGAGTTTTGATTCAAGCACTGCCCCCTGCGCTGACTCCGATGCGCAGGGGGTTTGTTTCTATATTTATTCAGTCGGAGTATCGATTATCGATTGTTGGTCAGCTAAGTGTCGGCCTCTAGGTTTCTCGTTAGATATACCTTGCTATCTGCGCATACTCGATTTCCGAGTTTTGTCCTACAGGTAGATCCCCTCGCACAAAGTTTTGTGGAACTGGGTGTGGTGGTCGCGTGCCCAGGTGAAGAGCGCCTGGTCGTAGTTGTCGTGACTGTCGGGGATGCCATAGACGCCGGCGACTTCAACGCGCACGAACTCCAGCGCGGGTAGCTTGTTGATGGCCGTGAGCGCAAACGGCGACGTGGGCTCCTCGAACAGGTAATGGCTGCCTTGCAGCGCGCCGCAGCCGGTGCAGGTGCTGGCGAGCGATACGGTCTTGGTGGTGCGCGACGTTGTGGGCTTGTAGCCACAGCGCTCGCGCAGGTAGTCGCGGATCTCGGCCGGCACGCAACCCAACGCGGGGACGATGGCAACGGCGTTGGCGCGAGTGGTGTCGATCGCGATGTGGCCCGCGTCGTCCATGGCGGGCGCGCCGCCGGGTGCGGCCTTGCTGCCCGAGTCCTCGGCCGCCCAATACGGAATGCCAAAGGCCGCGACCGTTGTCTGCTCGTGGCACTTCCAACACTCGCGCTTGCCTAGCACCAGGTAGATGTAGGGCGCGCTGGGGTCGGAGCGATCCACGCCGGGCAGCCACGCGGCAAAGGGCTCGGGGTTGACGCCATCGGGCACGTACCAGATCTTCTTGGCCCGGTCCCACTTGGCGCCCAGGGCCTTGGCCTTGTCTTTGTGCGAAAAGGGAACATCGAGCTCGGTGCGCATGGCGGCTCCTTTGTGCGGCTTGCGGTGCATGTGCTCCAAGGATACCCCAGCGGTGACGCTCAATGCACGCGGCTGGAAATGGCCGCGTTTGTGCTGGTGGTCGATGGTGCTTGCTGTCTCGACGGGGCAGTTGTGGCGTGGCGTGCGGTCGCTAGATGGACGCTTCGACCGTCCAAAAAGTCACGGGACGCTTTGCTGGGGGCGTGCGGTCAAGCAAATTGGCAAGCAAATGGTCAGCTTTTGGTCAGTTGAGCGGTAATCTTGTCATAAGCTTGACGGATTTGCGTTTTGACGTCGACGAATGAGCACTTTGGGCGCGTCGCGGCAAAAAACCGCCGGTCGTTTACCGAAACCTCGCCCGCGCCGCCGCCCGCCGCCGACGCGCGTGCTATCTTCGCGCCATGGGGTACTTTATCGTTTCACATAACGCTGCGCTGGCGCTCTTGGCGCACATCCCGAACCCGCGCTTTGGGGATTCGGAACCAGAGGTCGTGTCGATCGCGGGTGCCTGCGCGCTCTGTGACCAGGAGGCGCAGGAGTTTATCGATCGCTATGACCTGGGGATCGAAACGCTGGATTTGATGGTGCCGTCGCGCGCCGACCGCCGGCGGACCAAGCATGTTAAGACGCACCTGTGCACCAACGAGCTCCCGGCGGGCTCGTTTATCTCGCTGGGCCACTGGATGGGCGATCTGGATGCGTACGTGTGCTCTCCCGAGCTGGCGTTTGTGCAGGCTGCACACGACAGCTCTGCGGCCGAGGCCATCTATGCCGGCTATGCCATGACATCGAACTACCGGTTGGATAACCTTGCCCGCGGCGGGGTGACCAGTAGGGATGCGGGCATGCGCGATAGCAAGCTCACGACCAAGGAGCTCATTGCGGCGTATATCGAGGCGTCCCCAAAGGTAAGGGGTCTCGCGAAAGCAAAGGCGCTGCTTGCGTATGTGATCGAGGGGTCGCGCTCTCCGAGGGAGTCGGGGCTGTGCATGTTTATGTCGCTGCCTACGCGCTACGGCGGGTATGCATTGGGCAAGGCCGAGCTCAACAAGAAGGTCTTTATTCGCGATGGTCTCATGCAAAACGGCCGTTTCTTTACCGGAGCTATGACGGTAACGGTATCACGGATGCACAACGTATCACGTGTATGTATATATACCGTATCTCTGACGGGATTTATCGGATCACTATCATAGCATATT
>ENA-OQKR01000098-OQKR01000098.1-human-gut-metagenome-genome-assembly--contig:-NODE-98-length-36773-cov-3.795858_pt1 | contig 36773 bp, 36 predicted proteins | sample MGYA00242803_ERZ504806 | MGnify/ENA primary metagenome ERZ504806 (study PRJEB26092, sample SAMD00036399) | human gut metagenome | host: Homo sapiens | study: EMG produced TPA metagenomics assembly of...
GATAAAACGTGTAAGCGTTCCTTTCGGAGTAATCGGCATCATCTACGAAGCACGCCCCAACGTCAGTTTCGATGTATTCTCGCTCTGCCTAAAGAGCGGCAATGCCTGCATACTAAAAGGCGGAAGTGACGCAGACGCTTCCAACCGCGCCATTATCAGCGTGATACACTACGTTCTGAAACAGTTTGAAATAGACCTGCACGTTGTGGAGCTGCTTCCTTCCAACCGTGAAGCCACTGCAGCATTACTGCATGCCAACGGTTATGTCGATTTGATTATCCCGCGCGGCAGCAGCAATCTCATTAACTTTGTCCGTCAGAATGCCACCATCCCGGTGATAGAAACCGGTGCAGGCATATGCCACACCTTCTTCGACCGTTACGGAGATGTAAAGAAAGGAGCCGCCATCGTCAACAACGCCAAGACGCGCCGCGTCAGCGTATGCAATGCTTTGGACTGCCTGCTCGTAGACGGCGACCGCATGAAAGACCTGCCCACCCTCTGTGCACCGCTACAGGAAAGCAATGTGATTATCTACGCAGATACGTTTGCATATGCCTCTTTGCAAGGCCACTATCCGGCGGAACTGCTGAAAGAAGCCACGGAAGAGGATTTCGGTACGGAATTTCTGGACTACAAACTGGCTGTGAAAGTCGTTGAAGGCATGGACAGCGCCATAGCACACATACAACAGTATGGTTCCAAACACAGCGAATGTATCGTAACCGAAGACAAAGGACATGCCGACTGGTTCTGCCGCGAAGTAGATGCCGCCTGCGTCTACGTCAACGCCCCGACTTCCTTTACAGACGGTGCACAGTTCGGACTGGGTGCGGAAATCGGCATCAGCACACAGAAGTTGCATGCCCGCGGTCCTATGGCTTTAGAGGAAATCACCACGTACAAGTGGATTATTGAAGGAGAAGGACAGATAAGAAAGTAAATTAACGCTTAATCGCTAATCACTAATCGCTAAAAAAATATGAAGAACTTTACTTGTGTGCAGGATATCGGCAATCTGAAAACTGCACTGGACGAAGCATTCGAAATCAAAAAAGACCGTTTCAAATATGTAGAGCTGGGACGTAATAAGACACTGATGATGATATTCTTCAACTCAAGTCTGCGTACCCGCCTCAGCACCCAAAAAGCCGCTCTGAACCTGGGCATGAATGTCATTGTATTGGACATCAACCAGGGAGCATGGAAGCTGGAAACCGAACGCGGCGTCATCATGGATGGCGACAAGCCTGAACATCTGCTGGAAGCTATCCCCGTAATGGGTTGCTACTGCGACGTAATCGGTGTGCGTTCCTTCGCCCGCTTCGAAGACCGCGAATACGATTACAACGAAGTAATACTGAACCAGTTTATCAAATACTCCGGCCGGCCGGTATTCTCTATGGAAGCCGCCACGCGCCATCCGCTGCAAAGTTTTGCAGACCTCATTACTATTGAGGAATATAAGAAAACGGCACGTCCCAAAGTCGTCATGACATGGGCTCCGCACCCCCGTCCGTTGCCGCAGGCTGTTCCCAACTCCTTCGCGGAATGGATGAACGCCACGGATTATGACTTTGTCATTACCCACCCTGAAGGTTATGAGCTCGACCCGAAATTCGTGGGCAATGCCCGTGTGGAATACGACCAGATGAAAGCCTTTGAAGGTGCGGACTTCGTATATGCCAAGAACTGGGCTGCCTATACCGGCGACAACTACGGACAAATACTGAGCAAAGACCGCGACTGGACCGTGAGCGACCGCCAAATGGCCGTAACCAACAATGCCTATTTCATGCACTGTCTGCCGGTACGACGCAACATGATTGTAACGGACGACGTGATTGAAAGCCCGCAATCCATCGTAATACCGGAAGCTGCCAACCGAGAGATTTCTGCGACAGTCGTGTTGAAACGCCTGATAGAAGGGTTATAAATACCATTTTATCGTAATCTCCGTATCTCTCATAGATAATACGCTTATATACGATACAAAACCTTAGTATGCCTTATGTTTTTTTTCGTCCCGCAATTGCGGGACGAATAGTTTCCAGCTGCGGGCTGTCGGGCCCGCAATTGGCAACCGGGCAGCCCGCAACTGCAAAACGAAGTTTTACTATAAGCATAACGACATTTTACATGTGCCCGAAGAATAAAACACAGCATACCGGCCAAAGATTTGCCAGCACTGTTCTTTATATTTGCCAACACTCACGCAAGCTCCTTTCTGCAAAACGACAGCTCGGTCAGTGCTATGTGTCGGCAAGGGGGACAGAATCAGAATTAAAAGAAACTATTTCTCCGTTTCCTTTCCGGCCTCTTTCCACCCGATAAAGCCCTTGTCGAGCTCATAAACCTTATACCCTTTACGGCTCAAAATAGCGGCGGCTTTCTACTACGCTTTCCGCTGCGGCAATAAAGAGCTATCGGTTTATCTTTTTGAAGTGTAGAATCCGCAATGGCAGCAAACTGTTCGTCCAGCACATTGATATTGATACTGCCCGGAATATGCTCTTCCGAATATTCGGCAACCGTACGTACATCCAATCGCTGAATGTCGGAATCTGCTATCAATGTGGCAAACTCGTCCGCCGAGACGGATTCGAAATCCTCTCCTTTCTGCTGACATGAGAAGAGAGTGGAGAAGAACAGGCAAATGCCCGCAAAGAATACTTTCATAAGTCTACTTATTTTAGTCTGAATTAAAAATGCAATCAAAGTTATAACTTTTTCGTTTATTATGCCGCCCATACCGGGAAATATCTGCACCTATACCTCTGTACAACAAAAAAGAGGATGCTTTTCACTGCATCCCCTTTCTTGTTTTTACCCCATTACAGAGGCTCACTAACCATTATTATAAACAAATGCACACAATCAGAATTGGAACATCAGACGGGCCTGGAGCACGTGGAAGTTCTTGTCATATTGGAACTTGTCACGGTCAAGACGATTGTAAGTGTAGCTCAACATTACTTGGGCAAACTTGTTGAAAGAGTAGTTTACACCTAAAGTAGCGGAGTGCATGTTACCGCCACCGACACTTAATGATGTAGCCGGATAGTCTGCCAATATACCGCTGGGATAGTATTGGTCGCGTCCGGGAATATATTTCTCGCCTTCAACGAGGTCATTCAGACCGGTATAACTATAACGGGCAACCACTTCAAGCGCTCTTCCGTTCAAGCCTTTCAACAAAGCATCGGAATTGCTGTATTGATACGGGTCGCCGAAGATTTTGTAACCGGCTTCGATATAAGCTCCGTGGAAAGAGTTCTCACCGAGCGGATTACCTTTCTGCCATGCTTCGAGTGAACCCCAGGAGTCGATAGAACCCAGATTAGCTTCAAACAATGCCTGGTCGTCACGTTCTTTGGTAACATGTTTGTACATATATTCACCACGGGTAAAGAAGTTATCTGTCTTGTATAAGAATTCAGCACCTACATCAAATACATTCTTCGCCCACGGCAGTTTGGCAGACAGGAAGTCCTGAGTAGCATCTACGTAAGTTTCCAATGAAGAACCGAGATCCAGTTCTGTTTTCAGCACGTTGTTCTCCACCACACCCGTAGCGATATTGGCATAACGGAAAGCTGCTCCTACGTGGAATGTTCTGTCTTCGTTATTAATGGGACGCCATACCCAACGGCCGCCGAATGACATGCCCTGATATCCCGACGGCTGGTCGTTGTACTTGTTCTCGGCAAATACACCCTGATTGGCGAAGAAGTGGTTGTTGTAGAAAATATAACTCAAACCCAGCTCACGTGACGGTGAGAAAGCATTGGCTGCCGCCGAGCGGGAAATGAAGTGCAGGCTTCCGCGGCTGGTATTGTTTGCCATGGATGCCGGATTATTGTAGTAACCGGCTTTAAAGCGATGAGTACCTTTTGCACCTTCCAGCGAGTATTGCAGGAAAATATTCTTCTGTGAGAACTTGCCTTTGGAAAAGTCGAAATCGGCATAGAAGTACCAGTCTTCATAGCTCATAGAGGTACGGATGCGCGCATCGGTAATAGCAGCTCCCGATTTCACCGGAGTGAAATCCGAATGATAGTATGCACCGTCCATCATAAAACGTGCGCCAATCGTAAAGTTCAGATTCTCCTTGGAGTTGCTTACATTAACAACCGGCTTATTATCAAAGTCCTGGGCTTGGGCAACCGATCCTGACAGTGACAATGCAGCCAATACCGGCATTAAAATATACTTTTTCATATAATATAATCTGTATTAGTGTTAATAAATTAATTAGTAACCAAGTCTTTTAAGTGTTTCAACAGCATCCGGCACTGTCTGAGGAGCCGGAGCCTTACGCAGACCGTTGTCAATTAAGTATTTCAAGCTCATTTCAGAACGGTTGGTAAACAGACCGTCGCCATAGATGCCATGCAGGAGCTCATCATATTGTACGGTATTTCCCCAGTTGTACTGACCGAAATATTTTCCCATTTGCGCATAAGAATCGAATGAGTACGGATGGTTGAGCATACCGGATTTCTTGATAAGATAGGCCTGCCACGGAGCATTCATTTCCGGATAGTCGTTGGGAGCGCCTGCGATGCAAGGACCGATGATATGAGCCTTGTATTCCAAACCGAGATTAATGAAAGAAGCATAACCCTGAGGAGTATCGTGTTTCAGGTCGGTAGCACCGTTACCCTCCCACAACAGGAAGCACATAGGAATTTTGCCTTTGAATTCTTCTGCCGTACGGCGAAGGCTTTCGAGAGAGAATGTCTGGAGAATGACCTTACCGTTGGTATTACCGACATTTACTTTATTATTCTTATAGAACGGTTCGCCGTCGCAAGGTTTGGTAATGATGTTCCAACCAAGTTCGTCAAGTTTATTGTAAACGCGCTTTTCAAAGTCCGAAGGGTTCAGCCAAGACTCTTTGAATTCAATATAGACACCCGGACGGTGGCCTGTATCCTGCGGATCATCCACATATTCAAATTTATATGTCAGACAGTCGCGGGGTTTATCCGGATTCCAAGTACCGGTAACAGTGTATATGCGTTCACCGTTAACATCACGCTTCAGCATTTTTCCTTCGGCGTAACGGATTTGGTCTTCAAGAGCCGAGATATACTGGTGTTGTTCGGAAAACGCCTCACGAGCCTGCTCAATGCTTGTTTCGTTAAACCAACTGCCGGCATCGAGTGCAAGCAACTCCTCATACATGTAAGACATTGCATAGTAAGGGCGGAAACTTGCTTTATCCGCTTCTACAAGTTTTTCGGCTTCCGCCTCACTCATTCCATGACGCATATAGAACGCCTTACGGGTTGCCGGAACCAGTTCGCTATATACATTTTCAATATTAGTGGTACGCTTCAGGTTGTCATCGTGATTGGCAAGGATAACACCGTCCTTCGTACACTGAAGGTCGGATTCGAGGTAGTCCACACCCATTTCGCGTGCCCAGCGCCAGGCCGATTCCGTTTCTTCCGGAGCCCAGAAAGTAGAACCGCGGTGAGCCATTACGGCATAAGGGGGGTACGTAGTCGCGCACTTTTTGCCATTTTCGGCAGAGATTGTGTTTACTTCAACACGTGTTGCATCGTTATTCACATCTGTAAAATCTTGATCTTCACAGGAAGTGAAAGCTACTAAGGCCATACCTAACAAGGTTGCACTTAATTTGATTGGATTCTTCGACATAGTTCAATTTTTAAGGTAAATACTGGTTTAATGTCATTCTATATTATCTTAAAAAGATTATTTTTTATTTCTTTCTGCAAGCAATGCCTTTTCGTCCTTATAGGTAAAAGACATCAGAATAATTGACAGGGCGCAAGCTATAAGCAGCAGTATGAACGTCCAGTCCCAGCCTGCCATTTCGGCTACGTAACCGAGAACGACGTTGGCAAGAATGGCGGTTCCGAAGAAGTACCCGAAGAACCCGGTAAGTCCGGCAGCCGTACCTGCGGCATTCTTGGGAGCAAGATCGAGCGCCTGAACACCGATCAGCATTACCGGTCCGTAGATAAAGAAACCGATAGCAATCAGAGACAAGGTTACGACTATATAGTTATCGGAGAACTGCCAATAAAGGAAGATGAACAAGGCAACGATAGCCATAAAGATGATAGTAGTCATTGCGCGTCCGCCTTTAAATACTTTGTCACTCAACCAGCCGCAAACCAATGTTCCGGGTATTGCAGCAAATTCATAGGCAAAGTATGCCCAGCCGGCTTGCTTGATATCATATCCCTGAGCTTCTTTCAGGAAAGTAGGAGCCCAGTCGAGACATCCGTAACGTACCATGTAGACAAAAGCATTGGCAATAGCAATGTACCAAAGCATCTTGTTGTTGAATACGTGTTTGAAGAAAATCTCCTTTGCGGTAAGCACTTCTTCCTGCTTCTCGCTATAGTTTTTAGGATAGTCGTTACGGTATTTCTCAATAATGGGAAGCCCGCAAGACTGAGGGGTATCGCGAATCAGGCAATATGCCACCAACGCTACAAGAATAGCCACCGCTGCCGGGAATACATACGTACCGATGAGGAAGTAACGGGATGCGTCGGCACCATAGAACCAGGAACCGAACCATAACGCACCGTAAACTGCCATCGGGCCGACCAATGCACCGCCCACATTATGGGCACAGTTCCAGATGGACATCATCGTTCCGCGTTCGGTCACCGAAAACCAGTGGGTCATGACACGGCCGCAAGGAGGCCATCCCATACCGTTGAACCAACCTACCAGGAAGTTTAAAACAGCCATTACGATAATGGCCAGTGATTTCTGTTCCGGACCGAAGAACTGTACCGGCACAATCATAAACATCATGGACACGGCAGCCAAAACCAATCCTAAACGGAAGAAATACACGTGCGTTACTGCGGTCGGACACGCTTCCCATCAGGAACTTGGACAAAGCATAAGCTACGGCATTCATAGAGAGAACGATACTCAGCTCGCCCTTTTCAAAACCAAACTGGGCAAGTTCCGGAATGGCCATCGAGAAGTTCTTACGCACGATATAAAAACCTGCGTAACCGATAAATATACCCAGGAAGACTTGCCAACGGTAACTCTTATACGCCGAATCAATCTTCTCTGCCGGTAATTCCTGCTTATGAGCAGGTGGTGCTAAAAAATTCCACATAGTACTACGATTTTAAGAATAATATTATTTATCACTGTTTAATTTACGGGTTGCTTCCAGGTCGAGCGCCTCTGCCAGTATCGAAATGGGATGCTTCACCTTTGCCGGAGTGGACATTTCAATCTGCCATTTGCAAGTTTCGCAATCGGTAGCGACAAAGTCGGCAGCCACTTCTTCTATCTGCCGAAACAGCGAAGCGCCGATTCCCTGCGATGTTTCATAATTCTCCTTTTTAAAGCCGTATGTACCCGCAATTCCGCAACATTGAGAATTGAGCACAGTAAGGTTTATATTGGGAATACTGCGCAACAAAGCGATGGAATAGTACGCCCAACCGAGCTTTTCCATGTGGCAAGGAGTATGATAGGCAATCTTCATCTTCACGTCATCACGGAATTTCAGTTTTACGTTTCCCTCTTCGAGCAGACGGAATATGAACCGGGTAGCCAGTTCTATGCTGTCGCGTACGTCCGCATTGTCAATGCCAAGCAGATGCGGGTATTCGTCGCGCATCGTGAAAATACAAGTCGATGAAGCTCCGATGACCGGACGCTTATCCTCAAAGATCGACTTACGGACTGAACGGAGATTTGCCTCAGCCTGCTTACGTGCCTGATTGATCAAGCCGTTGGAAATCAAAGCCACTCCGCAGCACTTCTCCTTTTCAAGCAAATGCACTCCATAGCCTATTGCATTAAGCACGCTTACCATATCTTTGCCCAACTGAGGGAAATTATAGTTGATGTAACAGCCGTGGAAAAAACTTACATGCTTCTTGTAATTATCCTGCGAAGCCATCGCATTCTTTTTGAACCAGCTCTCGAATGTCTGGGAAGAATACTTCGGGAACACACGATGATGGTCTATCTTCAGGACTCCGTCCATTACCATTTTCACCGGCTTCAGAGACAATGTGGTATTCACAATGGGAGCAAAGGCAGATGCCATGGTTCCTACGAAATCCGTATTTGCCAGCATAATATCGCGCAATGCCGGTTTCTTCTTGCTGTATTTGATACGCGCCAACTGGATAATGTCGCCAATCTTCACATTCGACGGGCAGGCCACTTCACAGCGTTTACAGTTCAGACAATATTTCAACGCCTCATCAAAGTATTCGCCTCTCTTCAAGCGAAGACGCTCCTCATCCGGACCGGCCTGCTTCGGACCGGGATACTCGGGATTCACCGGAATAACCGGACAATATACCGTACAGACCGTACACTTGATACATTGCTCAAAATTGTTTTCGCTTATATTATTCTGCTGCATATTCATGACGTCATCCTTTTATTAAGTTATCCGCTACAAACAATGCCGTAAGCATGGAAACACCGGCACCGCAACCTTCATGTATCGTATTAGAGCCGCTCAGTACCGAACCTGCTGCAAACAGGTTCTGCTGCACTTCACCCTTAATCTTTATCCGCAACTTGTCGTCGGTGGCCACACCGAACGTCATATAATTCTGCTTGTTGAAGAACGATTTGTCATACCAACTGTCGCGGCCCGCCGTAAAATCCACATCACTGCCAAAAACCGGTTCGATAACACTGTCCGGCCGCGCCACCAATCCATTGCTGAAATAGCTGCCGGAAGCAAGCACGAAGTTTTCCGCCATAAACGAGATATCTCCATGATTGACGGAATATACCGCCTGCACTCTATTGCCTTTGAAGTCGGCTTTCACTACCGTATCGCCCAGCATATAGACTCCGCCCAGCGCTTCAAAAGAACGGCGTAGCTGTTGCTGTGCACGGATGCCCGGCACAGAGGGCGGCATTGTCGGAATCAGCCATACCGGAATGTCCAACGCTTCTTTCAGCTTTCTTACCGGTGCGGCAGACGACAGTCCGAATACAGCCGGCAAAGCAACGCTGTCGAAGCCGGATACCCTTCCGGCCAACTCCCTGATTAAAGTCTCAAGCGTTTTGTCATTCTCCAAAACCCTGGCAATATTGGTGGAACGCATTTCCGTCGGACTAATCCGCAATCTTTCCAGTTCGGGAAGATTGATAGAAGATATACGGCATTCAGCACCGCACTTCTCAAAACTGTCGGCTACAAACTTCGTATTGAAGTCAAGAAATCCGGCTATATTGACCACCAGCACTTTCTTGCCTGTTATATCATGGGGCGATGAAAGTTGCGTGAAGTCGGAGAACGTCAGCCACGTCGGCTTCAACGTGCCCATCGGAGTTATACGCAAATGATTACGTTCCGCATCACCGTTCACTTCAATACCGCAATCAAGGAACAACTGTTTCGCCTCACGGACATAATATGCAAACTTACCGTCCAGCTTGGCGTAGGGGTGATTTGCGCCAACCCTGCCGGCAGCCGCAAGCGGATTATCCACCTTTGTCCCGTCGGCCAGTTCGTTGAGCAAATCGAATGAACCGGAAGAAAAATGCAACGCACTTTGCCCGGTGGAAATGATAGCACACTTCACGCCATTCTTCTGCAAACGGATGCCACACGTCAGACCGGCAAGCCCCCCACCTACTATTAAAGTATCAAATTTCATCTTTATTCATTTTATTCCATTCCACAAACTCCACCATATATCCACTGGGTATATTCGCTTTCGCGCAGCGCCTCGCCCCATGCCACAGGATACAATCCTTTCCAGCGTTCGTTCAGGAACGAAGCCAAATCCTCTTTCGCCTTTTGGGAGCAATTATGCGCCTCGCCCAGCAATCCTGCCGCACGACAGGCACAGAGTTCCCCCTGACACGTACCCATGCCGACACGTGTGCGGCGGCGCAAGTCTATCAGGTTGTGCACATCAAGTTCGTTCACGGCATAGTTCACTTCACCTACGGTCACATCCTCACATTCGCAAACCAGGCTGTTATCGTACTTGCTTTCCGATGCAATCCTGGCAGCCATTTCACCGTGACGGCCTACCGAAGAACGTTTAGGCTGTTCCGCCACCACCAGCTTGCCCCCCGAACGGTCCTCTTCCATGCGCGAACCGGGAAGGGGTTCGTTCATTGTAATGCAAGGCTTGTCGATGCCAAGCTTCTTGCAAGCCAGGTCTGTGGCCCACTCCGCCATCAGCCGGTATGTCATCAGCTTTCCGCCCGTGATAGTTACGAATCCCGGAACACCGTCGCGCACTTCGTGATCCAACAACACAATGCCGCGGCTGATGTTACGGCCGGAAGGGTCATTATCGGCAGCCACCAGCGGGCGAACGCCGGCGTATGCACGCAAAATACGGGTTGTAGCCAGAGCAGGAGCCAACTTCTCGCCCTCCGACAACAGCAAATCCACCTCTTCCGGTGTAACCCTCACATCATCCACCTCGTCAAAACCCACGCGGCTGGAAGTCGTTCCAATCAAGCAGATTGTATCTCCAGGAACAAGAATATCTGCATTGGCCGGTTTACGACAACGGTTAAGCACTACATTATTGATTCGATGCCCAAAAATCAATAACGAGCCTTTTGCCGGGAACATGTCCACCCTTATGCCTGCTTTTGCAGCAATGCCATGTCCCCAAATACCACCCGCGTTTATAGTCAGAGGTGCGTAATAATTATGTTCGGTTTTGTTTTATGATTAAGTACCGTGACTCCTACAACTCTTCCCTGCTCTTGAATCAATGCGGTCACTTCGTGATACACCAGCACTTTCGCACCGTGAGCCTTGGCGTCGATGACATTTGCCAGCGTCAGCCTGAAAGGGTCTATCGAACCATCGGGCACTTTCACTGCACCTATTATCGCAGGATTCACCGAAGGTTCTATCAACCTGGCCTCTGCAGGGTCGATTACCTGTGCATCGATACCCGCTGCCCGGCACGATTCTACAAATAAGTTTTGATATGAAAGGTCGTCTTCCGGAAGAGAGATAAACAGACCTCCGTTTTCCTCTACGCAATGGCGTGCTATCTTCCGGAGAATCATATTCTCTTTAATACATTCGGCTGCCGATTCTCTATCGGTCACTGCATAACGGGCGCCGCTGTGAAGCAAACCGTGGTTTCGTCCGGTGGCGCCGGCAGCAAAATCAAAGCGTTCAACAAGCAAAACGCGCATTCCGCGCAAAGCGCAATCTCTTGCCGTACCTGCTCCGGTTGCGCCTCCGCCAACAATGATGACGTCAAATTCGTTAATCTCGCTATTAAGTATCATGTCTCTTATAATATTAGTTAACGCAGTTTGATTTTCAAGATTAGTATAACAGCACCGCTGCTTTCTTATCAAAACAAACAAGGTTTCATTTCGCAACAAATATAAAAGCTATTTTTATAACTACGAAACTTTTTCGCTGTTTTTTCACTGAATAACAGAAAAAAAATCTTCAGGCAAGAAGTTTAATACCTGTAAGCATAGATTATACTTACGTTTCAAAAGGGAATATTATCGGACAAACATTTTATCATTTCTTAGCATTCTGAGTTTCTTTATACTGTTTTTTTCAGCTATATTAGCGCATTGAATACTATTTAAAGCCTATTATGACAAAAGAAGAGAGACAATCTATCATACTGGAGTTGTTGATACAGCATAATTCTATTTTGGTAACAGATTTAGCCACACACCTCAATGTTTCGTCAGTTACGATACGTAAGGATTTAACAGACCTCGAAAGAGAAAAGAAACTGTACCGAAACCACGGAAAGGCTATTTTGATAGACCCTTACATCGACAACCGGAACGTCAGTGAGAAAGAAAAGCTGTATGTCGAAGAAAAGAAACTGATTGGAATGAAAGCCGCCAGCCTCATCACTCCCAAAGATTCCATATTGATAGCATCGGGAACAACCATGCACGCACTTGCCCGCAGCATCGTTCCGGCAGATGAACTGACCGTTATTACCGCTTCCATGGAAGTATCGAATATCCTGGCAAGCGAAAAGAACATCTATATTATTCAACTCGGCGGCATATTGCGGCACAGCAGTCTGTCCGTGGTAGGGAAATATGCAGAAAACATATTGGCAGACTTTTCGTGCAGCAAACTGTTTATCGGCGTAGACGGCATCGACCTCGACTTCGGCATCACCACTACCAATATGATGGAAGCGAGCCTCAACCGCGTAATGATGCAGACCGCCCAGAAAACGATAGTGCTTGCGGATTCCTCCAAGTTCGGACGGAGAGGCTTCAGCAAGATTGCCGATATGGAAGATGTAGACCACATCATTACCGACTCACGCATCCCGCCTTCCACCGCTTTACGCCTGGAAGAAATGGGCATTGAAGTGACAATTGCCGACAGTGTTCATCACAACAGCATCTGAATACAGACAAGAAAGTGTATCAAAGACCGGCATATAAATCCCGCCTCACTTTGATACACTTTCTTATCTATATATATAATGTATAAAATCAGCCTTCCTCTACACGAAGTCCCGCTTCGTCCAAAACATAAGTCTTAAAACAGCCGGAATAAGTATAAATCCTAAACCGGACATCCACCCCCCGCACGCCTTCGGTCATATATTGCCTTAAAGGGACGGACAGATAAGCACGCTTGCCATAATCCTGCGCACTGCTGCTTACCTCGTGATACAAAGTCAGTCGCACCTTGACACATCCGCTGTTTTCATCCACAACAGCCTCATCCTCCACAAAATGGAAAAGATGCTTGCCCTGCTGTTTACCTTTACTATAATATTCAGATAATCATACCCCCGCCAGATACTCTGTATCTCCGAAGGTTCTGTTTTCACGCCCTCCTCAAACTCCGCGGCAACCAGTGGCACGGGAGAAACCGTTTGCAGCAAAGCATACAGCTTTGCGCCCGCAACATCGCCGTCCCCGATTGCCAATGTCTCGTAATTGGCAACGATGCGAACGGCTGTGTCCGCACTTACACGCAGCCCCGATGCGCCTTCAACGATACGAAGCCGCTCACCTTCATCGGTCAGCACCGATTCCAGCCGTCCGTCCGTTCCGGAAAATGCAGTCAGGAAATCCTGCTTTACGGAAGGATAGCGGTAATCATCGTCTCCACACGATGCCAGCAGACACGACAGCAGGACGACAAGCAGACTACAGCAATGTTTTTTCATACTTACTTACCACGCAAACTGTTACAATTCCACTCCGGTGCACGGAAAAAGCATCATTTGGTTGCAGCCAGATAATTCGTCAACGGATTGGCATACATCAGCAGCAGCTTCTCACGCAAGAAGTCCACATCCTTATTGGGAAGGGTGATACGTTCCAACTGTCCGTCGATATAACTTATAAAACGCTTCTTATCCTCTGCGGTATAATGCTCTACGAAGCGTTCTTCCTTATACAGCAAATCGTGGGCCACATAATTGGTGGCAAAAATACGGTAGTTGGCATGGATACGCTTGTCAATCAAAGCAGATATGGCTACGAACAGCTCCGGTTTCGGCAATGTCCGCTCCAGCTCGTCCAAATCCTCATTGATACAGGATGCCATACGGAAACAGACGCGGCCCTTATATCCCAAAAGTCCGGTCTGCATGTTCAGCAGGTCATCATCCGTGGTTTTCTTATAGTCGGGTATGTCGCGTTTCAGTTGGAACTCCTGCGCTTTCAGATAGTCGCAAGGGTCGTATTCGTACGAAATGGAGAGCGGAACGATATTCAATTCCTGAAGATTGGTGATAATGTCTCCGTCGCCCCCCATTGCCAGCATCTTCAGAACGCTGTCCTGCGTAACGTCATTGGAATCTTTTGCACGCCCTTCGCGCTGGGCAATCCAGATAGACTGTTTTTTCTCCGCAATGGTGTAATGCATATAGCGGGACATCCGTATGGACGATTCCAGCATCTGGCGCATGGTCAGCGCGCGCTGTACGGTGAAACATTTGTTGATACGCACCAGTTTCTTGATCCAGGGGTAAATCAGCAGATTGTCACCGATAGCGATTTCCACGGTGTCCAATCCCTGCTCCACCAGGAGAACAGCAAAAAACCGGAGTCGAGAATAATGTCCCGATGATTGGAGACATAGGTATAGGCCGACTGTTTGTTCAGCACAGCCATGCTCTCCAATATCAGTCCGTCTGTAGTATCTTTGGCCAATTTATGCAAGATGCCGTAGCAAAGATTTTCCTGAAACTCCTGCTTGGTCTTGCTTGCACGCATCTTTTGCGCGATAGCTTCAAAAGGGACACCCGGCATAACGGCGCAAGCCACTTGTTGGAACGCCGGGTCAGCAATCAATTCCTCAAAAACCTGAGGTAATTCTTCGTCATGATAAGGGCGGATTTCTTCAAATTCCATGATATGCAATTTTAAATTTTAAACAATAAGTATTTGGTTTCAAGACTAACAAGCGGGCATCTGATAGCCGGTTGATACCTAATAGTTAATATCTAAAATTGGTTTTCTATTATATCTGTCATCACATCTTTAATATCCAGGTTCGCCGCGCGCACCTGCTGCGGGATAAAACTGGTGGCAGTCATACCCGGAGTAGTGTTCACTTCCAGCAGATTTATCTTTTCTCCTTCGGTAATGATATAGTCGACGCGGATAATTCCGGAAGCGCCGAGAATGTCGTAAATGGCGGAAGTGAGTTTCTGTACGCGGTCGCGCAGTTCATCGGGGATGCGCGCCGGAGTTATCTCGTCCGACTCACCGTTATATTTGGCTTTATAGTCAAAATACTCGTTATGCGACACCACCTCCGTAATAGGAAATACCACCGACTTCTCTTTGGTTTTGTAGCAGCCGCAGGTAATCTCCATACCGTCCATAAAAGCCTCTACCAAAACTTCTTTGGCTTCAGCAAAAGCCTTTGCAATGGCGGGTTGTATCTGCTCCTTCACCTTCACCTTCGTCACACCAAAGCTGGAACCGCCCAGGCTGGGTTTGATAAAACAAGGCAAGCCTATCTTCCCGATTACATCTTCATCGGAAACCGACTGTCCCTGACGAAGCAGCAAGGAATCGGCAATGCGCACGCCGAACGCCTTCAGATACTGGTTGCAGGCAAACTTGTCATACGTCAGTGCGGCGGCAAGTACCCCGCAACAGGAATAAGGGATGTGAAGCATATCGAAATACCCCTGCAGGCGTCCGTCTTCTCCCGGAGTGCCGTGGATAGTGATATAGGCGAAGTCGAACACTACCTTCGCACCGTCCAGCCGGAAGCTGAAGTCGTTGCGGTCTACCAGAGTCTTCGTTCCGTCGGGGAGCTGCACGTGCCAGTCGGTCCCGCGCATCTCTACAATATATAATGTGTATCTCTCCTTGTCGATGAAGGAGTAGATTCCCTGTGCACTGCGTAAGGAGACCTCAAATTCGGAAGTGTCTCCTCCGCATACAATAGCGATTGTGCGTTTCATTCTAATTCTCTATTACTAATATAGCCTCTCCACTTATCGAGCAGCCGGTTCATGTCGTCCGGCAGCTCCGAGGTAAAGTACATTTCTTCTCCGGTAACGGGATGCACAAACCCCAGCGTCATGGCGTGCAACGCCTGCCGCGGACAAATATCGAAGCAATTGTTTACAAACTGTTTGTATTTGGCAAAATGAGTTCCTTTCAGAATCTCATGACCGCCGTAGCGTTCATCGTTAAAGAGAATATGCCCGATGTGTTTCATGTGTACACGGATCTGGTGGGTACGGCCCGTTTCGAGCACACACTCCACGAGCGTCACATACCCCAAGCGCTCCAGCACACGGTAGTGGGTAACGGCATGCTTGCCCTGGTCGTCCGGAAGGACGGTCATCTGCATACGGTCTTTGGGATTACGGCCTACGTTACCGACGATTGTGCCTTCGTCCTGTTCCACATTTCCCCAGACAAGGGCGCGGTAACGGCGTTTGGTGGTCTTGTTAAAGAACTGAAGACCGAGATTGGTCTTGGCATCCGGCGTCTTGGCAATTACCAGCAAGCCGGATGTATCTTTGTCGATACGGTGCACAAGCCCCACATGCGGGTCGTTGGCATCATAATCGGGAATATCTTTCATGTGCCAGGCAATGGCATTGACAAGCGTGCCGCGGTAGTTCCCGTGTCCGGGGTGCACCACCAGCCCTGCCGGTTTGTTGACTACCATCAGGTACTTGTCCTCATACACTATATCCAGGGGAATATCTTCGGGAATAACCTCGTTCTCATAGCGGGGACGGTCCATCATCACCGTTATCACATCCAGAGGCTTCACCTTGTAACTGCTCTTCACCGGTTTGCCGTTCGCCATCACAAATCCGGCGTCGGCAGCTTTCTGTATACGGTTGCGCGAAGCATTGGTCAGGCGGTCGAACAGATACTTGTCCACCCGCACCATCTCCTGCCCCTTATCCACTACTACGCGGAAGTGCTCGTAAAGCTGCGACTCGTCACCTACAGGTTCTATATCGTCCAGTACATCATTCTCTATGTCGTCCGGTAACTCTTCGATCATCGTTTGTCCTTTTTACGGATTAAAGACACTTTCACTCTCGCACACCTTTAACATCAAAACCAGGATTCGTCGGCAGCAGAACCTTCGGAAACGGCTTCGTCCGGGTTCCCCATGCTTTCGTCCGCAGACAAAGAATCGCCTTCCAGCACTTCCCTGTTGCCATCGCCTACCATTAAAGTCAGCGTTGCACCCATAGGCACTTTATCACCGATAGCGAGCATACGCTCACGGTACTTCACACCGTACACCCAATCCTTTTCGCCGGGCACATATTGGATGTCATTCAACTTGAAGCCCGAAGCCAGGATACGCGCTTCCGCCTGACGCAGGGAACTGTTGTCCGCCACATCGGGAACGACTTGCAAAGGTATATTAATAGCATTGATTGTCAGATAAATGATACGTCCCTCTTTCACCTTCTGCCCGGCAGCCGGATTATAGTCCAGGATGCAGCCGGCAGGTTTATCCTTGACATATGTAGAGTCGGAAACGATACAAGCCAGTCCCCGGCTGTCAAACACCGCTCCGGCTTCCGCCACCGTCATGCCTTTCACATCGGGCACTACCACAGCCTCGCCGTGATGAGTATATATATCGATTCCTTTTAATGTTCCGAACATCAACAACACTACCACGGCAATCATTGCCAGGATGTTTATCCAGAAGTATTTGTTCTGCCGGAAAGAAAAAAATTCCTTTATAGTCATAATCACTACAATTTGATGCAAAGATAATGCAAACCGAGAGCAGAATAAAATGAACCTGTTCATTTTTTATGCCGGGGTGCAGCTTATCTTCGCTTTTGATGCAAAGATAATGCAATTTAGGCGCATTGCAATGATGTTTTCTTGAAAGTTTCACAAAAGAAAAGCCGCAAAACACTGTTACCAGTCCTTTGCGGCCCTCTTATCTCTATTAAAAGGAATGATTATGCCTTCACTCCGTTGTATTCGTCAGAAACAGTCAGTTTCTTTCTGCCTTTGGCACGACGTGCGGCTAATACTCTACGACCATTAGCTGTAGCCATTCTCTCACGGAATCCGTGTTTGTTTTTTCTCTTTCTGTTAGAAGGTTGAAATGTTCTTTTCATTACTGTATCTTGTTTTATGTTATTATTCTACGTAATCGGGCTGCAAAAATAGAGACTTTTTCTAAAATAACCAAGAGATAACTCTTTTTATCTCAAAACTTTTTGTGTTTTTTACCGATTTCCATTACTTTTGCACTCGCAAATTGAGCGAAACATCTTAATAAATAACAATAATAAAGACTATAAAGTATGATTAATGCCCAAGACATTAAAATCGGAACTTGCATCCGCATGGACGGCAAGCTGTATTTCTGCATCGACTTCCTGCATGTAAAGCCGGGAAAAGGTAATACCTTCATGCGTACCAAGCTGAAAGATGTAGTCAACGGCTATGTGCTGGAACGCCGCTTCAACATCGGTGAAAAGCTGGAAGACGTACGCGTAGAACGCCGTCCGCACCAATATCTCTATCACGACGGTGACAACTACCAGTTTATGAACCAGGAAACTTTCGACCAGATTCCCATCGCCCACGACCTGATTAACGGTGTGGACTTCCTGCTCGAAGGAATGGTTGTAGACGTTGTGTCCGATGCTTCTACCGAAACCGTGCTGTATGCTGACGTACCCGTGAAGGTTCAGATGAAGATTACTTACACCGAACCGGGTCTGAAAGGCGATACGGCTACCAACACGCTGAAACCTGCAACCGTAGAATCCGGCGCAACCGTACGTGTACCGTTGTTCATCAACGAAGGCGAGACTATCGAAATTGACACTCGCGACGGTTCTTACGTAAGCCGCGTAAAAGCATAAGGGAAACATTTCCTCTAAGGATATTAGAAGCCGTCTGAATGAACGCTCATTCAGACGGCTTTTTCTTGCTACAAAGTTCATACACAGCCACTCTAATATGCCAAAGGCGTAGGCATCGTCAAGAAAAAAAGAGATAAATGACTGCATGGAGCTGCAAGTTTCAAAAAGGAAGACCAGTAGTTTATCCTAATTAAACCAAGAGTTTACCCTAATGAAACTAAAAGTTTCACGAGGATAAACTCTTGGTTTAACCGCATAAAACAATTAGTTTTCCCCGTAACACCAAAAACCTTGCACTGAGAGCCTAGAGATTAATCACCCTATCGAATATAAATAGAATACGCATACGGCACAGTTCATTCTCAAGGCCATGCGGAGCATGACAGATGATTTTCACTTTCAAACTTTGTAGAAAGAGAATGAACCGAAAATAACAATCCGAATGCACGGCAAAATAACCGTCTATCACCAAATAAAAACGTATCTTTGCAACATCAAACTCCCGTAACCCGATAAAAAGAGACAGAGACATGCGATATTCCGTTATCATTCCCGTATACAACCGCCCCGACGAAGCGGACGAGCTTTTGCAAAGCCTCACGCGACAGAGCTTCAAGGATTTCGAAGTCATTATCGTAGAGGACGGTTCTTCGGTTCCCTGCAAGGACGTTGCAGAACGTTATCAGAACATTCTGGACATCCATTACTACGCCAAGCCCAACTCCGGTCCCGGACAAACGCGCAATTACGGCGCCGAACGCAGCCGGGGAGAATACCTGATTATACTGGATTCCGACTGCATCCTTCCCGAAGGCTATTTTGCAGCAGTGGAAGAGGAACTGCAAAAAGCCCCTGCCGATGCATTCGGCGGACCGGACCGTGCGCACGTCTCCTTTACCGATATACAGAAAGCCATCAACTACTCCATGACTTCGTTCTTCACCACCGGCGGCATTCGCGGCGGAAAAAAAGAAAATGGACAAAATTCTATCCGCGGAGTTTCAATATGGGAGTGCGTCGCGAGGTTTATGAAACGCTCGGCGGCTTCTCCCGGATGCGTTTCGGAGAGGACATCGACTTCAGTATCCGCATCTTCAAGGGCGGGTACGCATGCAGGCTCTTTCCCGGAGCATGGGTGTATCATAAGCGGCGGACGGACTTGAAGAAATTCTTCAAGCAAGTGCACAACTCCGGCATCGCCCGCATCAACCTCTACAAAAAATATCCCGAATCCCTAAAAACGGTGCATCTGCTGCCGGCAGCATTTACACTGGGCGTAGCCGTGCTGTTGGCGGGAGCGCCTTTCTGCCCGTACAGCCTGCTGCCGATTGCATTGTACGCACTGCTTGTATGCACGGACTCCGCACTACGGAACAAGAGCCTGCGCATCGGCGTCTATTCCATTGCCGCCGCCTTCATCCAGCTCATCGGATACGGAACCGGTTTCTGGCGTGCTTGGTGGAACCGTTGCATATGCGGCAAAGATGAGTTCGAGGCAATTCAAGAAGAATTACTATAAAGTAACAGGCTATAAGTAGCCGGCAAGCCGGTAATGAAAAAAAGATGAAAAAACTGACAAGTCAACCGGTGGGCGGCAGAAGACCGGCCACGGGAAAAATGATGCTGAAAGGAGCGGAAGCCCTCAGCGACGCCGAACTGCTGGCAATCCTTATCGGTTCGGGAAACACTGAAGAAAGTGCCGTGGCACTGATGCAAGGACCCATTGCCTGCTGCAACAACGACCTGAACCAGCTGGGCAAATGGGAAGTCCACGATTTCTCCCGCTTCAAAGGCATCGGGCCAGCCAAGAGCGTCACCATCATGGCAGCCCTCGAACTGGGCAAACGCAGAAACCGGCAAGAGCGTTCGGAACGGGTCGCGATACACTCATCCGATGACATCTACGGAATCTTTCATCCGCTCCTGTGCGACCTCACCGTAGAGGAGTTCTGGGTACTCCTGCTCAACCAGGCATCCCGCGTCATAGACAAGGTACGCATCAGCCGGGGCGGCATCGACCAGACCAGCGCCGATGTGAGGAGCATCCTACGCGAAGCCCTGCTGCAACGCGCCACACAGATTGCCCTGATACACAACCACCCCTCCGGAAATCCGCAGCCCAGCACGAACGACCGCCAACTGACACAGCTCATACTGAAAGGAGCACAGACCATGAACATCCGCCTCATCGACCACGTTATAGTCACAGACGGCAGATATTACAGTTTTACCGATGAAGGAGTGCTGTAATGTAGCCTGCACATTCTTTGTAGTTTCAATTAAAATCTTTAGATTTGCTTCGCTAAACCAACAAACCGTACGAATATGACCAAATTTGAAATAGAAGAAAAAATCGTAGCCATGCTGAAAACCGTATTCGACCCGGAGATTCCGGTAAACGTGTACGATCTGGGACTCATCTACAAGATAGATGTTGCCGACAGCGGCGAGGCGACTATCGACATGACCCTGACAGCTCCCAACTGCCCTGCCGCCGACTTCATCATGGAAGATGTCCGCCAGAAGATAGAATCGATAGACGGTGTGACCTCTGCCACCATCAACCTGGTGTTTGAGCCCGAATGGGACAAGGACATGATGAGCGAAGAGGCCAAGCTGGAACTGGGCTTTCTCTAACTGACAACGTAACAAAGCATATATGAAGAACGTATATTTCCTTTCAGACGCACACTTGGGTTCGCGGGCCATCGAGCACGGACGTACACAGGAACGACGGTTGGTGAACTTTCTCGACAGTATCAAACACAAAGCAGCCGCCGTATATCTGCTGGGCGACATGTTCGACTTCTGGTACGAGTTCCGCACGGTTGTGCCCAAAGGCTACACCCGCTTTCTCGGCAAGCTGTCCGAACTGACGGATATGGGCGTGGAAGTACACTTCTTCACCGGCAACCATGATATCTGGTGCGGAGATTACCTTACCCGGGAGTGCGGGGTAGTCATTCACCGCGAACCCCTCACCACGGAAATCTACGGAAAAGAGTTTTACCTTGCCCACGGCGACGGATTGGGCGACCCGGACAAAAAATTCAAACTGCTGCGTACCATGTTTCACAGCCGTACCCTCCAAACGTTGTTCTCCACCCTCCACCCCCGCTGGAGCGTAGAGTTCGGACTGAGGTGGGCAAAGCACAGCCGCCTGAAAAGAATAGACGGGAAAGAGCCCGACTACATGGGCGAAAACAACGAGCATCTTGTACTGTATACCAAAGAGTATCTGAAGAACCATCCGAATATAAACTTCTTCATCTACGGTCATCGGCACATCGAACTGGATTTGATGCTGAGTTCCACCGCCCGCGTCCTTATCCTCGGCGACTGGATAAACTATTTCTCCTATGCCGTATTCGACGGCGAGAACCTGTTTCTGGAAGAGTTTATCGAAGGGGAAACCAAACTGTAAACCACTTGCCCCGCCTTTCAAGAATCGTTTATTCTTATAAACGATTACGAAAAAGAACGAAAAACCGGAACTTTTTGCCCGGTTGCTTGTAGTATCGTCATAACCATTAAAAACAAAAGCGTTATGGATGATATGATTTACAGAAACGATTCCATTGCCGAAGAGAACATCGACCCGAACGGCCACCCGGCAGAGAATAAATTTGAAGAATGGAGCGAAGAGGTTTCAGAACGTACAGCCCCCGACTGCAAAGACAAGAAAGTGAAATCCGCCAAAGAGCGGAAAAAACTTATCAGGGAAATGGATGAAGTAATCAAAGAAGATTTGAAATAAAAAAATCACCTCAGGCGATACAGAGCCTTTTCAACCCAAACTTGAAAGGGCGTCAATCCGTACCGCCTGAGGTGACCGACTTTAAAGGAGATTATTTATACCCCGCCGCTTTCGCAATGCGTTTCGGAATTTCCGTATTATCCATCTTACCGACAAACAAATCGGAGCCCGCACCTATTGCAAAGACAGGTACATATCCGGCCGTATGGCCCGAACCGGTCCATCCTACCATTGCTATCTGGCTCATCACTTTCCGGGCAGCAGCAGCCAAAGGTTCGGTCTTGGCGTACAGGCTCTCTTCAAAGACAACCTTATTCTTCACAAAAGACGTCTCGTACTCATCACGGAGCATCTTTTCCTGCTCCCAAGTCAAAGGCAACTCTTCCCAAAATCCCATCTTATCGGCAAGCAGCGCCTTCACTTCCTCCCAGGAAGCCTTGTCGGAATCTTTCCGCAAATCGGTTATTGCCTTGGAAAGAAGGTCTTGCGACTGTTCCTGATTCGTCAATGCTTTCAGGCGCAACTCATATCTTCCGGTACCCAGACTCATGCCACCGGTTTCGTGGTCGGCAGTCACAACAATCAAAGTCTCTTTCGGGTGCTTCTTGTAGAACTCATAAGCCACTTTTACCGCATTATCCAAATCGATAACTTCCTCAAAAACGGTGGCAGGGTCATTGCCGTGGCAAGCCCAGTCTATCTTACCGCCTTCACCATAAGGAAGAATCCTTTATGTTTCCTTTGTCAGGAACGAAATAGCACTTTCGGTAATCTCCGGCAAGGTAAGGTCACCTTCCTTGCGGTCGATGGCATAAGGCAGGCAGGAAGGTACGGCGCCCTCTTTCTGGATAAGTACCATTTTCCCTGCATCCGCAGCCTTTGCTTTGTATTCGTCCAATCCTCTGGCAATGGTATATCCCGCTTCCTCTATAATGGGGAAGATACTCGGCGCATCTTTCTTATCGGCTGTCGTAGCGGGTTTCAGGAAACCGCCGCCTGCGTAAAAGTCGAAACCGGCCTTCGGCAGGTCAAGCGCAATTTCATAATACATGCTACGGTTGGGCTGGTGGGCATAGAATGCCGCCGGGGTAGCGTGGTCTACACTGACACTGGTGGTGACACCGACTTTCCTGCCTGCTTTCTTGGCTTTCTCGGCAACTGTCTGCAAGGCATTTTTATCATCGTCCATACCAATAGCCCCATTGTATGTCTTTGCACCGGTGGCAAGCGCCGTACCGGCTGCTGAAGAATCAGTCACGGAATTAGTGGCGGAGAAAGTTGTAGCCACAGTACCTGCCGGAAATGTGGTAAACAAAAGCGGCTTCACGCCGATACGTCCCTCCTGCTCGGCAAGGTACATCTCCGTACCGTTCACCTGATTCACTCCCATTCCATCGCCGATGAAATAGAATACATACTTTGCCCGCTGTGCATACGATGTGCCTGCCAGCAGTACAAAGAACAACACATAAATCAATCGTTTCATAAACTTGTTCTATTTAAATTATCTGTCATACTGATATTTCCCTTTATCGGGAAACAAAGATAGATATTTTAAATCATTCATATATAACGATATTATTAAAAAGAAAGTGCCGGACACAGTATTAACTGTTTCCGGCACTTTTATCAGGACTGTTATTACAAACCTGTTATTTATTCAAGATAGCCATTGTATCCGAAGCAATCATCAGCTCTTCATCGGTCGGGATAACCACGACCTTCACCTTGGAATCGTCTGTAGAGATTACAGCTTCTTCACCACGGACCTTGTTCTTTTCCAGGTCGACCTTGACACCCATGAATTCGAGACCTTCGCATACTTCGCTACGGCAGTTGCACTGGTTCTCGCCGACACCGCCCGTAAACACGATGATATCCACACCGCCCAAAGCGGCAGCATAAGCGCCTACATACTTCTTGATGCGGTAGAAGTACATCTTTTCTGCCAGAATAGCTCTCGGGTTACCGGCAGCCACGGCATTCTCCAAATCGCGCATATCGCTCGACTCACCGAAGATACCCATTACACCGCTCTTCTTGTTCAGAAGATTGGATACCCCGTTTGCATCCAAACCTTCTTTCTCCATGATGAAAGTCACGGCTCCCGCATCGATGTCACCGCTACGGGTACCCATCATCAGACCCTCCAGCGGAGTCAGACCCATGCTGGTGTCCATACACTTGCCGTCTTTAATGGCAGAGATGGAACCACCATTACCGATGTGGCAGGTAATGATTCTCTTTCCCTCCGGCTGTACGCCCAGAAATTCGCACACACGCTTTGATACATAACGGTGAGAAGTTCCGTGGAAGCCATAACGGCGAACCCCGTATTTCTTATACAGTTCGTAAGGAACGGCATACAGATAGGCATAATCGGGCATCGTCTGATGGAAAGCGGTATCAAACACACCAATCTGCGGAACATCGGGCAGAATGGCGGAAATAGCGTTTACACCCTTCAAGTTGGCAGGATTGTGAAGCGGAGCCAAATCATTGCAGGCAGTAAAGGCGTCCAGCACCTCCTGAGTCAGCAAAACGGATTCGCTGAACTTCTCGCCGCCGTGTACCATACGGTGACCTACCGCATTGATTTCGTCCAAAGACTTGATTGCGCCGTATTCGGGGCTGATCAATGTATTGAGGATGAACTCCACACCCACAGTATGCTCCGGTATGTCTTTTTCCAGAATTTTCTTCCCGCCATCAGGCAAGGTCAATTTCAGGAAAGAGCCTTTCAAACCGATTTTTTCAATGCCACCTTGAGCGATAACCTCTTTATGGTCCATATCAAACAACTTGTATTTGATGGACGAGCTACCGCAGTTCAATACTAAAACTTTCATGATACTAATGTTAAATTATAAATTATGAATTCCGAATTATGAACCGCGAACCATGAACCATGAACAGGAAGAAATCCCCAATCATAATTCATAATTCAAAATCCATAATTATTTATTGTGTTTAGCTGCAATAGCCTGATTTGCCGTAATGGCAATCATACGATATACATCTTCAATGGAGCAACCGCGTGACAAATCGTTCACCGGACGTGCGATACCTTGCAGAATCGGACCTACCGCATCGGCATGTCCCAGACGCTGTACCAGTTTGTAGGAGATATTGCCTACTTCAAGGCTCGGAACAACCAGCACATTTGCATTACCTGCAATGGCAGAACCCGGAGCTTTGCTGGCACCGACTTCAGGAACCAATGCTGCGTCAGCCTGCAACTCACCGTCGATAGCAATATCAGGAGCCATTTCTTTAGCAATCTTCAAGGCTTCTACCACTTTGTCTACCACTTCGTGTTTTGCAGAACCTTTTGTAGAGAAACTCAACAGCGCCACTTTCGGATCAATGCCTGCGACAGCCTGAGCCGTACGTGCAGTACAAACAGCGATTTGCGCCAGTTGAGAAGCATCGGGAACCGGAGTAACGGCAACGTCACCCATTACCAGAATACCATTCTTACCATATTCGGGAGCATGAGTCAGCAACAACATTGCACCGGAAACGCAGGTAATGCCCGGAGCAGTCTTGATAATCTGCAAAGCCGGACGAAGCACATCACCGGTAGTATTGCGTGCACCTGCCAACTGACCGTCGGCATCGCCGTTCTTGATAATCAGACAGCCCAGATAAAGCGGATTGGTTACCAGCTTACGGGCTTCTTCAATAGTCATGCCTTTTTTCTTACGCAACTCGAACAGCAGTTGTGCATACTCTTCCTGCTTGGGATTGTTTTCCGGGTCGATAATGGTTGCCTTGGAAATGTTACCAAGTCCCCACTCCGTTGCACAAGCGTTGATTTCAGCAGGATTGCCCAAAAGAATCAGGTCTGCAATACCATCTGTCAGAATTTGATTGGCAGCTTTCAAAGTGCGTTCTTCCGTACCTTCAGGAAGAACAATGCGTTGACGATCGGCTTTCGCACGCTCTAAAATTTCATTAATTAATCTTTGCATGATATTTTAATTGTGTATAAGAATCAGTAGTTCGTGTTATTCACGCAGCAAAAGTACACAATTTTGCAATATACACATTGCAATTTCGGGGCTTTTTCCACACCAAATGAGAATTATTGTAATATTTAACACTAACAGTGGATTTACGAGACGATTCCTCACTTCAAATAGCTAACTTTGCAACGTTTTCAATATTTTCAATAGGTTAGGTATTATTTAATAATCAGGTATTATGATCCGTCAATGCGCCATCCTTTTCGGATGTCTGGCTTTGGGTGAATTGATTGTATTCTTAACGGGTATCAAACTTCCGTCCAGCATCATCGGTATGCTGCTGCTCACCCTTTTCTTAAAATTGGGTTGGATAAAACTGCACTGGGTGCAGGGAATGTCCGACTTCTTGGTTGCTAATCTGGGATTCTTCTTTATCCCGCCCGGCGTAGCCCTTATGCTCTATTTCGACATTATCGCCGCCGAATTCTGGCCTATCGCCATCGCTTCATTAGTCAGCACCCTGCTAGTACTCGTGGTTACCGGATGGGTTCACCAATTAACACGTAAAATCAAATGAACTTTTAGAAACGAATTCTCCTGCTGGCTATACTTTCGGGATATTCTTCTTAGCCAAACTTCTTCAAAAGAGACAGGAATCATGCTGCTGAATCCCATCTTACTGACTATCGCCCTGCTTATCATTTTCCTGAAGATGACAAATATCAGTTATGACACTTATAACAAAGGCGGGCATCTGATTGAATTCTGGTTAAAACCTGCCGTCGTTGCGTTGGGTGTTCCTTTGTATCTGCAATTGGAGACTATCAAGAAACAATTGCTGCCTATCCTGCTTTCACAATTGGCAGGATGTATTGTAGGGGTTATTTCCGTAGTCCTGATAGCAAAACTGATGGGAGCCTCCGATGAGATTATCTACTCGCTGGCTCCAAAATCCGTTACTACCCCGATAGCCATGGAAGTTACGAAATCAATAGGCGGCATTCCCGCGCTGACTGCCGCCGTAGTGGTCTGCGTAGGCCTGTTGGGAGGAATCCTCGGTTTCAAGACAATGAAACTCACCCATATCGGAAGCCCCATGGCCCAAGGGCTTTCTTTAGGGGCAGCAGCCCATGCTGTCGGCACATCCACAGCAATGGACATCAGCAGCAAATACGGTGCGTTTGCCAGCCTCGGCCTGACGCTTAACGGAATATTTACAGCCTTGCTAACCCCTACTATTTTACGATTGTTAGGGTTACTCTAACAAAATCTTCTTATCTTTGTTATTATATTCTTATAACCAATAGAAATTATTTATGATTCCATTTAAAGATATCGAACTACAAGATAAAGAGCTGATTACTTCCTTTACTTTAAACAGTCCGCGACGCAACTGCGACCTTTCATTCTCCAACCTATGCAGTTGGCGTTTCTTATACAACACCAAGTTTGCCATTATGGACGGTTTCCTATTATTGAAATTCTGGGCAGACGGAGAGCTTGTATATATGATGCCTATCGGCAACGGCGATTTAAACAAGGTACTGGATGCGCTGATAGAAGATGCCAACCGGGAAGGAGAGCCTTTTTGCTTGTTGGGTATCTGCTCCGGAATGTGCTCCGAACTGGAAACCTTTATGCCCGGCAGATTTCAGTTTACAGCAGACAGGGATTACGCCGACTACGTATATCTGCGCTCCGACCTCGCCACCTTATCCGGTAAAAAGTTTCAGGCAAAGCGGAATCATATCAACAAATTCAAAAAGACTTATAATTACGAATATACTCCGATTACAGCCGACCGTATCCGGGAGTGCCTCGATTTGGAAGCGGAATGGTGCAAAGTCAACAACTGCGACCAGCATGAAGGTACCGGCAACGAACGCCGTGCATTGATATACGCCCTGCACAATTTCGATGCGTTAGGGCTTACGGGCGGTATTCTCCATGTAGAGGGCAAGATTGCGGCTTTTACTTTCGGCATGCCTATCAACCAAGACACGTTCGGAGTACATGTAGAAAAGGCCGATACCCGTATAGACGGCGCTTATGCCATGATTAATTACGAATTTGCCAACCATATCCCGGAACAATATATCTACATCAACCGGGAAGAGGACTTAGGTATTGAAGGGTTGCGGAAAGCAAAACTTTCTTATCAGCCTGCCATTATCCTGGAGAAATACGTCGCCTGTTTAAAAGAACAGCCGGTAGAGGCTATCAAGTGGTAAAAAAGGTAAAGTGACAGGGCTATAAAACAGGGTGCACAATTATGATAAGGGATGAAGCAATGCGGGAAAAGATAAAGAGTTTATGGAAACTATGCTTTAACGACAGCGATGAATTTACAGATATGTATTTCCGCTTGCGTTACAGCAATGAAGTCAACATCGCCATTCAAAGCGGTGAAGAGGTGATTGCCGCCCTGCAAATACTACCCTATCCCATGACATTCGGAAAGAGCGAAATCAAGACAGGATATGTGTCAGGGGCCTGTACGCATCCCGATTATCGCAATCGCGGGGCTATGCGCGAACTGTTATCGCAAGCCTTTACCCGTATGCTACACAATGACATGTCCATTTCCACGCTGATTCCGGCAGAACCCTGGTTGTTCGGGTATTATGCCGGTATGGGCTACGTACCGGTTTTTAAATACTCCTCAACAACCTTCACGGCTTCAGAGGTTACCATCGCTGACAAAGCAGTTGTTCTGAACAAAATAAATGATTATCAGGAAGAATCATATCGCTATTTAAACCGGAAACTGCGGGAACGCCCCTATTGCATCCAGCATACGGAAACGGACTTCCAGGTAATCCTTGCCGATTTACAGTTGGGGAAAGGCTGCGTCTATACATTGAAGCAAGGCGATAAGATTACGGCTTTAGCCATCGTATATCCGGCAGGCAGTACTTGGCAGGCAGGAGAAATCGTAGCGGAGACTCCCGGTATGTACCTGTTATTGCTACAACGTATTTGCGAACAACTGAACCTCCCGTCCATCCGGGTTATTAGTCCGTCTGAAACAGAGCCGACCCCGCAAGTATTGGGTATGGCGCGCATCATCAATGCCAAAACGATACTGCAACGATATGCCGCCGAGCATCCGGAACTGAAAATGAGCATCGCACTTACAGACTCGCAGATCAGCGCCAATAACGGTTACTACTATCTGAATAACGGCAAGTGTATAAGTAGTGCCAAGCGGCTGCCGGGCAGCCACTTGGCACTCACTGTCGGCGAACTTACCGAAAAGATATTATCGCCATCAAACCCTTACATGAGTTTAATGCTGAATTAACAGTTCTTACAATCCGCTGAAGTCTACCCCTTCGAATACCAGCGACGGGATGCGCCATGAAGAAGACATACGGGGATCATTACCCACAGCCGATAAAGAAGCCCAAAGCGTAATCATATTACCCGTGACATTCATTTCGCTGACGGGCTGGGTCAATTTGCCATTTTCAATCAGGAAGCCCTCTATACCGTACGAAAAGTCTCCGGAGCTACTGTTACAATTACCGCCATTGAATCCGGTAACCAGGATGCCTTTCTGCACGTCGGCCACCAGACCGTTCAAATCTTTGCTTCCCGGTTTGAGCACCAATAAGGAAGGAGAGTTGACAGTCGGCTCCACTCCCATTTTTTTAGAGTTGTAGGTATCAATGAAGTATGTTTTCAACACACCTTCTTCAAAGATAGAACGCCGTTCGGTTGCCACTCCTTCGCTATCGAAATAGCGCGCACCGCTTGCACCGATTAAATGGGGCTCATCCATCAGATTCAATAATCCGGCACCTACTTTCACATTCAGCTTATCCAACAGAAAAGAGTTTTTTTGCTGTAATGCCGAACCGTACAGCGCACTCAGTACCGGACTGAGCAAATTACTTGCATTCATCGGGTCTACCACCATTGTATACTTGCCGGAAGCAACCTTCTTCTGTCCAAGTTTCCGCAGTACGCGCTCCAAGGCTTTCGTTCCGACACCCGATTTTACCAGTTTGTCGTAAAACAGAGCCGATTCATACCAATAAGAAGATGGACGCGCCTCTCCCTCGCCACGCAATGCCACATCGGCAGAAAGCGAAAACCAGGTAGACTTGGACTCGCCTTCAAAACCGTTGCTCGTCAAGCGGTAGGAAGAGCTTTCTCCGTCACCATACGAAGTTCCTACGGATATAATGCGGCTGTCTTTGCCCAAGACTTCTTCGGCAGCAGCACGCGCAATGGCAACTTTGTCGTCCGGATTAATAGTTTCGAAACGCCTGTCAAACAATTGCAGGTCCGGCTTTCCACCTTTATAATAACGGGAAGCATCGGGCAACACACGTGCCTCATCCACTGCCAGATAGCGCGTAGATTCGATACCGTTCTTTATAAACGTCTCCAGTTCTTTCTTATCCAAACGGTTGGTTGAATAAGAACCGTACCTGCCGTCCACATACAAACTGATGCTCAACCCGCTTTCCGAGGCTTGTTGCAATCTGTCCATCTTGGCATCGCGTAATTCAAATGAAGCGTTGGAGTTGGAGTACAGCACCAACTTTGCTGCCTGACACCCGTTTTTCAAGGCATAGTCCATTGCCCACTGCGCCAGCTTTTTATTATTGTCTGTAATCATATTTTCAGTTGATTGTTAGCTGTTGATAATTGACAATTAGAAATTATCAGTTATCAATGCTCCGTTAGTACTTAATTTTCCCCTCCTACGGTGAGTTTGCTGACTAATGCCGACGGCATACCGCACGTCACCGGACAAGACTGTCCATCCTTACCACAGGTCCATGTACCATTGTCAATCTTATCATTGTCGGCCACCATTGTGATGTCTGCCAATGCTTTCGGACCGTTACCTATGATATTGATGTCCTTAATGGGTTGCGTCAGCTTTCCGTCCTCAATCAAATAACCGGACTTCACGAAGAATGTAAAGTCACCGGCTCCAATCTGTACCTGACCATTCGTAAAGGTGTCTACGAAAATACCGTTCTTCACCGTAGAAATAATATCCGCTTCTTTCATATTGCCGGCTTCCATATACGTAGCACGCATACGGGGAATAGGCAGGTTACGGAATGTATCGCGGCGACCGTTTCCGGTGGGATTCACACCGTAATGCTTTGCACTGATACGGTCGTGCAGGTAGCTGGTGAGCACACCTTCCTTGACAATATACGTTTTCTGCCCCTCTACGCCTTCATCGTCGAAATTCACGGAACCCCGATTGAAAGGTATCGTACCGTCATCCACCACGTTAATATGTTCGTTGCACACCTTCTTGTTCAACTGACCGGCAAATATGGATATATCCTTACGGTTGAAGTCTGCCTCGAACGCATGCCCTATAGCCTCGTGCAGCAGGATTCCCGAACCGCCCGAACCCATTACAACGGGCATTTCACCACCTTTAGGCTTAATGGCCTTAAATAGAATAGCAGTACGATCTACCACTTCACGGGCAATCACGTCCACCACATCGTCGGTCATAAATTCGAATCCCTTGCGGTAAGACCTGCCTGCATAGCCGTTTTCCATCTTACCGTTCTCCTCCATGATGCAGACTGCCATAAAGGATACCATTGGACGGTAGTCGTAATAACTCACACCTTCCGAATTGCAGAACAGTACATGCGAAGTGCTGTCCTGCAAATAGGCCTGTACCTTTCGCACACGGTTGTCCAAAGAAAATATTTTCTCATTCAGTTTCTCCAAATAGGGAATCTTCTCTTTTACGCCCACATCTTCCCAGGGAGTAGCCACGGCATAGCGGCTCCGGGCTATGGTTTTCTCCGTCAGCCCCACAGGTTTGCCTGCCCTGCCCGAAGATGCAATACGGGCAGCAGTACGGGCGGCACGCAACATTTCTTCCAAGGTAACGCCTTCTACATAGGCATAGCCACTTTGGTCTCCAGAAAGCACACGCACTCCCATACCGAAATCGATATTGGAGCCGCAGTTATTCACCTTACCGTCCATTAAACTCACACTATTATTGAAAGTGTGTTCGAAGTAAAGGTCCGCATAATCGCCGCCCTTTTCCAAAGCAACAGCCATTACTTTCTTTAAATCCGCTTCCGTCACACCAAAATGATTGGCAGCGGCAGCAACGGCAGACTTAGAGTCCGCACCGCCCAATGCTCCGCGCACAGACCCGGGCATAGCCAGCGAAGGCATAGCCAGTGAACCGAGAACGGCCATTCCGCCGGTTCGCAAGAAGTTTCGTCTATCCATATAAATTTGTTATAAGTTATAAATTACAGGTCGCTTATCCTCAATATAACGGGGGAATACAGAAAGGAGAGCTACCTTTGATTACCGAACAACCAATGCGCCTCAGCCTACTACTGCCGCATCTAAATTTCTTTTGTCAAAAGACTCTCCAATTCCTCGGCACTCAGGCGCAGATAAAACTGCCCTTTGTAGGCTACCGAAATAGAGCCTGTTTCTTCCGATACAATGATCGCATGGGCATCCGACACCTGAGATATTCCCATCGCTGCACGATGCCGCAAACCCAACTCTTTCGGAATATCCAGATTGTGCGACACGGGCAGGATACATCCTGCCGCCTTAATGCGTTTCTTGCTGATAACCATAGCTCCGTCGTGCAACGGACTGTTCTTGAAAAAGATATTTTCTATCAGGCGCTGGTTTATATCGGCGTTGATAATCTCCCCTGTACGCACCACATCGTCCAACGGCATATTATGTTCCACCACAATCAATGCACCGACTTTCTGCTTGCCCATACTGATACAAGCCATTACAACGGGCATAATTTCATCGTGTTCCATGCCTTCTTTCTTGTTTCCCGTAAAGAAGCGCACCAATGCACTGGCATGCTGATGCGAACCGAGCGTAAGCAGAAACCGCCGTATTTCATCCTGAAACAAGACGATAAGTGCCAACACACCCACACTGACCAGTTTATCAAAAATAGACCCTAACAGTTTCATCTCCAGCACTTGAGAAACCACCAGCCAAATCAGGATAAACACCAGTATACCCGTAAACACATTGATAGATCCGGAAGCTTTCATCAGCTTATATGTATAGTAAAGCAGGAAAGCTACCAGCAGGATATCTATAAAATCTTTTATGCCAAATTCAAAAAACACGGTCGCAAGTGATTAATGGTTAATTATTAGCGATTAACGCAGAACGGGCCGCATTCATGGCTTCCACGATTTTCACCGTTTCCACTGCCTCGCGCACATCGTGCACACGAAGTATATCAGCCCCTTTCAACAGACAGATGGTATCCAATACGGTTGTACCGTTCAACGCTTCCTGCGGAGTAGTTCCCAACAAGCGATAAATCATAGATTTACGGGAAACGCCAACCAGCAAGGGAAGTTCAAAAATACGAAATTCCTCCAGATGAGCCAACAATTCATAATTATGCTCAATGGTCTTGCCAAAGCCGAACCCGGGGTCCAATATGATATCCTTTACGCCTAAATCGCGTAATTGCTGCACCTTACGGGCAAAGTACATAAACACCTCTTTCAGCAAATTATCATAATGGGGATGCTGTTGCATATTTTGCGGCGTACCCTGCATGTGCATCATGATATAAGGAACATTCAGGTCGGCAACCGTACGGAACATATCATCATCCATTTCTCCGGCAGCTATATCATTGATAATTGCCACACCGTATTCCTCGACACACATTCTCGCCACATCCGCCCTAAAGGTATCTACCGAAACAATCGCATCGGGCTGTACTTTCCTCAGAATACCCAACCCCATGCGCAAGCGTTCCATCTCTTCCGCAGGCGACACATTCTCCGCATTGGGACGCGAAGAGTAAGCGCCCACATCGATGATAGCAGCTCCTTCCGCCACAATCTGCCCTATGCGGCTTGTTATGTCGGCTTCCGTCTGCATGCGGCTGCCGGCATAAAAAGAATCGGGGGTGACATTGAGAATTCCCATGACGCAGGGAGAAGAAAGGTCTAACAGCGAACCGTTGACGTTTATATATTTGGATTGCAGAACTTTCATGGCAGCGTTTTTTGATTTATATATCTGCAAATGTAAACAAAAAAGCCATTGTTGGTACACCAAGTCTGAAAAATAAGGTATCTTTGTTCGCAAAATATCAATTTTATTACGAACTGCAAAACTCCCCGAAGGAGAAAGATATGGATATAACCGCTCTTTATCAGATATTTCTCGGCTGCACCGGCATAACCACCGACAGCCGCAACTGCCCCGAAGGCTCACTGTTTATCGCCTTGAAAGGCGATACGTTCAACGGCAACGCCTTTGCCGCCAAAGCATTGGAAGCAGGCAGCACCTACGCCGTTGTAGACGAAGCCGCCTATGCTCCTGCCGGAGATACACGTTATATATTAGTGGATAACTGCCTGCACACCTTGCAACAGCTTGCCAATTATCACCGCCGCCAACTGGGTACGCGCATCATCGGCATTACAGGAACGAATGGGAAAACAACGACCAAGGAGCTTATATCCGCCGTATTGTCTCAAAAGTACAATGTACTGTACACACTGGGAAATCTGAATAATCCGATCGGTGTACCGCTCACCTTGTTGCGCCTGACAACAGAGCATGAGCTCGGCGTAGTAGAAATGGGAGCCAGCCACCCCGGCGACATCAAGGAACTGGTGGAAATAGCCGAACCCGATTATGGGATTATCACCAATGTAGGAAAGGCTCATTTGGAAGGCTTCGGTTCTTTCGAAGGCGTTATCCGGACCAAAGGCGAACTGTACGACTATCTGCGCCGGCAGGGAAACTCCACCATCTTCCTTCATCAGGACAATCCTTACCTCAGGGAAATAGCCCGGGGACTGAATCCGATAACCTACGGAGAAGAAAACAGTCTGTATATCAACGGCCACGTTACCGGCAATTCCCCCTACCTCGCTTTTGAGTGGAGAGCCGGAAAAGAAGGAGAATTTCACCAAGTGCATACCCGGCTGATTGGCGAATATAACTTTCCCAATGCTCTGGCAGCCGTCACTATCGGACATTTCTTCGGAGTAGAAGCAGAGAAGATAGACAAAGCCCTGAATGAATATGAACCCCGGAACAACCGTTCGCAACTGAAAAAAACGGCCGACAACACCCTGATTATCGATGCCTACAACGCCAATCCCACAAGCATGCTGGCAGCCATCGGAAATTTCCGCAACATGCAAGCCGAGAAAAAAACTGACTGATATTGGGAGATATGCGCGAACTGGGAAAAGACAGTGCCGAAGAGCACCAGAGAATAGTGGACTATCTGGAAGAATATGGCTTTGAGGATGTAATATTGGTAGGCGAATTATTTGCAGCAACCCGCCACACGTATACCACTTATCCCCGATGCTCCGGACTCTAATAGCCGCGACTCCAAAAAGACAAACCCTGCGGAAAGACAATCCTGATAAAAGGCTCGAACGGATAAAACTGAATACGGTAGTCGATTATCTCTAATCTGTAGATTTACGCATCACTCTTGGTTTCAGCACGAAACAAGCCACCAATGACGCCAGGACAGCTCCCGTGGTATTGGCTGCAAAATCCAGCCAATCGCCGCCACGGTAGGTAGTACAAAATGCCTGTAACAATTCTACCGCTCCGCTGAACAATACCGGGCAGGCAAATGCTCCTACCCATGCGTGCCACATAGGCGTACGGTCTCTCCGATGCGCCCGCAAGAACTCCAGCCACAACATACCGGACATGCCGAAATACATACAGATATGCACCACCTTGTCAAGGTTAGGGATAGTGCCCAAATCCGTAGTGGGCGGTTTAAAAAACGACAGATAAATTACAGCAAGTATTATCACCAGCGATACCGGATATTTCTTAATATAATATAGCATATCTCAAATTATGAACAATCTGTGTGCAAAAGTATGGAACATTTTCTATATTTGTGCGTTTTAAGAGCAATTAATAACGAATTGTAAGAAAAATCCACGTTTTATGACAAGAAATGAAAGAGCCAACTTTGGAAGCAAATTGGGAGTGATACTTGCTTCAGCCGGTTCTGCAGTTGGCCTGGGTAATATCTGGAGATTCCCTTTTGAAACAGGCAATCATGGTGGCGCAGCCTTCATACTGATTTATCTGGTATGTGTACTGATATTAGGTATTCCTATCATGATAGCCGAATTTCTTATCGGACGCCGTTCACGTGCCAACACTGCCGGAGCGTATCAAAAGCTGGCTCCGGGAACCCATTGGCGTTGGGTGGGCCGAATGGGTGTATTAGCCGGATTTCTTATTTTGGGCTACTACTCGGTAGTAGCGGGTTGGACCTTGGAGTTTATAGGAGAAGCCGCAACCAACAGTTTTGCCGGCAAGTCCGCCTCAGAGTTCATCGCTTCCTTCAACGGCTTTGTCAGCAATCCGTGGCGTCCTGTTATCTGGTTGGTGGTATTCTTGTTAGCCACTCACTTCATCATCATAAAAGGAGTGGAAAAGGGTATTGAAAAATCAGCCAAGATAATGATGCCCATGCTGTTTATCCTACTGGTAGTGCTTGCCATTTGTTCCGTATCACTACCCGGTGCAAGTGCGGGTATCGAATTCCTGCTGAAACCCGACTTCAGCAAAGTGGACGGTAATGTTTTCTTAGGTGCAATGGGACAGGCATTCTTTTCACTCAGCCTCGGTATGGGATGTCTTTGCACATACGCTTCTTATTTCAGAAATGACACCAACCTACCTAAAACAGCACTCAAT
>ENA-OQKR01000105-OQKR01000105.1-human-gut-metagenome-genome-assembly--contig:-NODE-105-length-35617-cov-4.525416_pt1 | contig 35617 bp, 26 predicted proteins | sample MGYA00242803_ERZ504806 | MGnify/ENA primary metagenome ERZ504806 (study PRJEB26092, sample SAMD00036399) | human gut metagenome | host: Homo sapiens | study: EMG produced TPA metagenomics assembly of...
AACCTAGGCGTAGCTCACTGAACGAGGCCTACAAAGTACTTGAAATTGAACCCACTGCCACCAATGACGAAGTGCGTGCCGCTTACCGCGCCTAGCCTTGAAACACCATCCCCCGACCGGGTGGCAACGCTGGGCGAAGACATCAAGAAAGCCGCAGAAGAGAAGTTCCAAAGCATCAACAATGCCAAAGAACAGATATACAAGGCACGAGGTATGAAATGACGTACCTCGCTCCTTGCCTTGTGGACAGCATCATGACGTTTATAAACATTCTATATTAACATCAACCCACACACTTATGAAGAAAACCCTTGCAATCCTTGCACTAGGCCTTACTGCCATTGCCGGACATGCCGCCACGCCGCTCTGGATGCGCGATGTGCAAATCTCTCCCGACGGTACGGAAATCGCATTCTGCTACAAAGGAGACATCTACAAGGTGCCGGCCAAAGGTGGAACCGCCACACAGCTTACTACCCAAGAGAGCTACGAATGTACCCCCATATGGTCGCCGGACGGCAAACAAATAGCCTTTGCCAGCGACAGATACGGCAACTTCGACGTATTCGTGATGCCGGCAGACGGCGGAACCGCCCAACGGCTCACTACCCACTCCACCGGTGAGATACCCTCCACATTCACTCCGGACGGAAAGTATATCTTGTTTTCCGCCTCCATCCAGGACCCGGCAAGCAGCGCTCTTTTCCCCACTTCGGCCATGACCGAGCTTTACAAAGTACCTGCAACGGGAGGGCGTACGGAGCAAGTGCTGGGCACCCCTGCCGAAGCGGTCTGCTTCGACAAGGCGGGCTATCAGTTCCTCTACCAAGACCGCAAGGGATTTGAAGATGAATGGAGAAAGCACCACACCTCCTCCATCACCCGCGACATCTGGCTGTATGATGCAAAGACGGGTATCCATACCAACCTCACCGACCGCGCGGGCGAAGACCGCAACCCGGTGTTGTCACCCGATGGAAGAACGGTTTACTTTTTGAGTGAGAGAAACGGCGGCTCATTCAACGTGTATGCCTTCCCGCTGGCACAGCCCCGAGAGGTGAAGCCCATCACCAGCTTCAAGACACATCCCGTGCGCTTCCTCTCCATGAGTGACGGCGGGACGTTGTGCTACAGTTACGACGGCGAAATCTATACCCAGCAGCCGGATGCCACCCCGAAGAAAGTCGCCATAGAACTGGTGCGCGATGACCGGCCGCAATTCGCCAACCTGCAGTCTTCCGACGGAGCCACCTCTGCCGTTGTGTCCCCGGACGGAAAACAGATTGCCTTCACGCTGCGCGGAGAAGTCTTTGTCACTTCGGCAGACTATGCCACTACCAAGCAGGTGACGCACACACCGGCACGCGAAGCGGGCCTCTCCTTTGCGACGGACAACCGCACCCTGGCCTACGCCAGCGAGCGAGGCGGCAACTGGCAGCTCTACCTTGCCAAGATAGCCCGCAAGGAAGACCCTAACTTCCCGAACGCCACGCTGATTGAAGAAGAAGTGCTGCTGCCCTCCACCACCGTGGAACGTGCCTATCCGCAATTCTCGCCCGACGGCAAGGAACTCGCCTTTATCGAAGACCGCATCCGGCTGATGGTGCTCAATCTGGAGACGAAGAAGGTGCGCCAGATTACGGACGGCTCCACCTGGTACAGCACCGGCGGAGGATTTGACTACGCATGGTCGCCGGACGGTAAATGGTTTACACTTGAGTTCACGGGTAACAAGCACGACCCCTACTCCGACATCGGCCTGGTCAGCGCAAAGGGAGGCAAAGACATCATCAACCTCACCAATAGCGGCTACATGAGCGGCTATCCCCACTTTGCGCTGGACGGCAACGCCATCCTTTTCACCACCGAACGCTACGGCATGCGTGCCCATGCCTCATGGGGCTCGCTGAACGACGCCATGCTCGTCTTCCTCAACCAAGACGCCTACGACAAATACTGCCTGAGCAAAGAAGACTACGAACTGCGCAAGGAGCTGGAGAAGGAACAAAAGAAGTCTGCCGGAAAAGACACCCCCCAAGACAAAAACAAGGATAAAAAGAAGAAAGACGACAAGAAAGACAGCAATGCTGACGAAAAAGATGACCAGCCGAAAGACATCGTCGTAGAGCTGAAAGGCATCGAAGACCGTGTGGTGCGCCTCACCCCGAATTCTTCCGACATGGGCAGCACCATCATCTCCAAGGATGGCGAGACACTCTACTACCTGGCAGCCTTCGAAGGCGGCTACGACCTCTGGAAGATGAATCTGCGCAAGAAAGAGACCCGCCTGCTGCACAAGATGGATGCCGGATGGGCGGACATGCAGCTGGACAAGGACGGCAAGAGCCTCTTCCTGCTGGGTAGCCACAAGATGCAGAAAATGGACACTTCATCCGACGCGCTGACCCCCATCACCTTCCAGGTAGATGCCAAGATGGACCTGGCTGCGGAGCGCGAATACATGTTCGACCACGTGTACCGCCAACAGCAGAAGCGATTCTACAATACCAATATGCACGGAGTGGACTGGGACAAGATGACCGCCGCCTATCGCCGCTTCCTGCCCCATATCGACAACAATTATGACTTTGCCGAACTGCTGAGCGAATGGCTGGGCGAGCTGAACGTATCTCACACCGGCGGCCGTTTCTATCCCAAAGGGCAATCCGAACCTACTGCCAGCCTGGGACTGTTCTTCGACTGGAACTACACGGGCAAGGGCATGCTCATTGCCGAAGTAGTGGAGAAAGGCCCCTTCGACACAGCCAACACCCGGGTGAAAGCCGGCACAGTCATCGAAAAGATAGACGGCGTGGAAATCACCCCCGATGCGGACTATTACACGCTGCTCAACAACAAGGCACGGAAGAAAACACTTGTTTCTCTCTTCGACCCGCAGACCAAGGAGCACTGGGAAGAGGTCATTATCCCCATTACGAACGGTGCGTTCAGCGATTTACTCTACAGCCGCTGGGTGAAACAGCGTGCGGCAGACGTTGACCGATGGTCGGGTGGCCGATTGGGTTACGTGCACATCGAGTCTATGGGAGACGACAGTTTCCGTTCCGTCTACTCGGACATCCTGGGAAAATACAACAACCGCGAAGGCATCGTCATCGACACCCGTTTCAATGGCGGTGGACGCTTGCACGAGGATATAGAAATACTTTTTCAGTGGACAAAAATACTTCACCCAAGTGGTGCGCGGTCGCGAGACGTGCGACATGCCCAGCCGCCGCTGGAACAAACCCTCCATCATGGTGATGTGCGAGGCCAACTACTCCAATGCGCACGGCACGCCGTGGGTTTACAGCCACCGCGGACTGGGCAAGCTGGTAGGCATGCCCGTGCCGGGAACCATGACCAGCGTGTCGTGGGAGCGCCTGCAAGACCCGTCATTGGTATTCGGCATCCCCGTCGTGGGCTACCGCCTACCGGACGGCAGCTATCTGGAGAACTCACAGCTGGAACCGGACATCAAAGTAGCCAATTCACCCGAGACCATCGTGAAGGGAGAAGACACACAGCTGAAAGCTGCCGTAGAGGAACTGCTGAAGGAACTCGAAAAATAAGTACCGCCCTGCCCCACGCAGGAATACCGGTCATATAGGCCGATATATATATTAAGATGATGTGTCAAAACGGTTGATGGCACATCATCTTTTTTTATATGCCACAAGGAAGCAAGACTTTTTCTATCTCACTTTTTTGCACTATCTTTGTGACATAAATTCCTAACTCTTTAACTGATTATGTTTGCTGACTTGTTAAACTCCTCCTATTTCGCGCTCTTTCTCATTGTGGCTTTAGGCTTCATGTTGGGAAGAATCAAGATTAAAGGGCTTTCGCTCGACGTCTCCGCCGTCATCTTCATTGCCCTGCTGTTCGGACACTTCGGTGTCATCATCCCCAAAGAATTAGGAAACTTCGGACTGGTGCTCTTCATCTTCACCATCGGCATCCAGGCCGGTCCCGGATTTTTCGACTCCTTCCGGAGCAAGGGCAAGACGCTTATCATCATCACCCTGCTCATCATCTGCTCCGCCGCCCTGACGGCAGTAGGACTGAAATATGCCTTCGACATCGATACTCCCAGTGTCGTGGGACTGATAGCCGGTGCCCTGACCAGTACGCCGGGACTCGCCGTTGCCATTGACAGCACCCATTCCCCACTGGCATCCATCGCTTACGGTATTGCCTATCCTTTCGGCGTTATCGGCGTGATTCTCTTCGTTAAGCTGCTGCCCCGTATCATGCGCATCGACCTCGACAAGGAGGCGCGCCGGTTGGAGAAGGAACGCCGCAGCCAGTTCCCGGAACTGACAACCTGTCTGTTCCGCGTAACCAACCCCGCCGTCTTCGACCGGAGCCTGATGCAAATCAATGCGCGCGCCATGACCGGAGCCGTCATCTCACGCCACAAGCACAACGAGCAGATAGCCATCCCCACCGCCCAGACCATCCTGCACGAGGGAGACTACATACAAGCCGTGGGTAGCGAAGAGGCCTTAAACCAGCTCGCCGTCCTCGTGGGCGAACGCGAAGAAGGCGAACTGCCACTCGTAGACATGCAGGAGATTGAATCCCTGCTGCTCACCAAGAAGGATATGATAAACAAGCAGCTGGGCGACCTCAACCTGATGAAGAACTTCGGCTGCACCGTCACCCGCATCCGCCGAAGCGGCATCGACCTCTCCCCCTCGCCCGACCTCGCCCTGAAATTCGGCGACAAGCTGATGGTGGTGGGCGAGAAGGACGGCATCAAGGGAGTGGCACGCCTGCTGGGCAACGACACCAAGCAACTGTCCGACACCGACTTCTTCCCCATCGCCCTGGGCATCGTGCTGGGCGTGCTCTTCGGCAAGCTCAACATCTCCTTCTCGGACAGTCTGTCGTTCTCTCCGGGACTGACGGGAGGCATCCTGATGGTCGCCTTGTTCCTGAGCGCCATCGGAAAGACCGGCCCCATTCTGTGGTCCATGTCCGGCCCTGCCAACCAACTGCTGCGCCAGCTGGGACTGCTGCTCTTCCTTGCCGAAGTAGGGACATCGGCAGGACGGAATCTGATGGCCACGTTCCAGGAAAGCGGCTGGCTCTTGTTCGGCGTAGGCGCCGCCATCACGCTGGTGCCCATGCTGGTGGCAGTATGCGTAGGCCTGTTCGTGTTCAAGATAAACATTCTCGACCTGCTGGGCACCATCACCGGCGGCATGACCAGTACGCCCGGCCTTGCCGCCGCCGACTCCATGACGGACAGCAACATACCGAGCGTGGCCTATGCCACGGTATATCCCATTGCCATGGTGTTCCTCATTCTGATAATCCAGGTGATAGCCTCCGCAGTCTATTGACGCATGAAGACGTACAGCCGGACAGAAGCCATCGCCCGCATGAACGCACTGGCCGGAGCCAATGTGCCCTTCCTCTTCGTCGTAGACTACGCGCAAGAGCAGTCGCACATCGAGCCCCTCGACCGGATAGATCCCGCCACTTGCCTTTTCCAATTCCCGAAGGCAGGCAACACGGAGACAGCTGCAACAGCCCTTGCCAGAAGCACAGCCGCCCGATGCGCCGGCCCTATCCAGTGGGACATCACTCCCCTTCCCCCGCCGCATACAGACATTCGTTCGACCTCGTGAAGCAAAACCTGCTGGCAGGCAACAGCTACCTGACGAACCTCACTTGCCGGGTACCCGTCACCACCAATCTGACACTGGAAGAAATATTCCTCCACTCCGAAGCCTTGTACAAGCTGTGGCTGAAAGACCGGTTCGTCTGCTTCTCCCCCGAAATCTTTGTCCGCATAGAGAAGGGCAAGATAAAGTCCTTCCCCATGAAAGGCACCATCGACGCTACCCTGCCCGATGCGGAACAGCTCTTGATGCAGGACACCAAAGAGGCAGCCGAGCACGCCACCATCGTCGACCTGATACGCAACGACCTCAGCATGGTTTCGGAACACGTCGAAGTGACCTCCTACCGCTATATAGACCGCCTGCAAACCAATAAGGGCCCCATCCTCCAGACCAGCTCCGAGATATGCGGCACCCTGCCCGAAGACTACACCGCACACCTGGGCGACATCATCTTCCGCCTGCTTCCTGCCGGCTCCATCACCGGCGCCCCCAAGCCCAAAACCGTAGAAATCATCGCCCAGGCCGAAGACTACCGCCGGGGCTTCTACACCGGCATCATGGGGCATTATGCCGACGGACAGCTGGACAGCGCTGTCATGATACGCTTCATCGAGCAGGAAAACGGCCAGCTCCACTTCAAGGCAGGAGGCGGCATCACCGCCAAAAGCCGGTGGGAAAGCGAATACAACGAAGTAATACAGAAAATATATGTGCCTATTTATTGAAACCATACGCATCGACCACGGAAGGGTCTGCAACCTTTCCCGCCACAACCGGAGGCTGAACGATACCCGCGCCCACTTCTGGCCGGAAAGCACACCGCTGCAACTGTCCGATTATCTGTCGTCTCCCGGCTGTGGAGCAGGCATCACCGGGGCGGGCATCGTCAAGGCACGCGTAGTGTATGGTGAAAAAGGTATTGAAGACCTCAGCTACTCCCCCTACGCCGTGCGGCACGTGCATTCGCTGGCACTGATGCAGGCCGATACCATCGACTACACCTACAAAAGCGCCGGACGCGAACCGCTGAACTGCCTCTTTGCCCTGCGCGGCGCATGCGACGACATTCTGATTGTGAAACAAGGCCTGCTGACAGACACCTCCATCGCCAACATCGCCCTTTCCGACGGTACCCACTGGTACACGCCGGCACATCCCCTGCTGAAAGGGACCAAACGGGCAGCCTTGCTGGAAGAAGGAATCTTGCAGGAAAAAGATATCAGACCGGAAGACTTACCTTCATTCTCTACTGTCAGGCTGTTCAATGCCATGATTGACTGGGGAGAACTGGAACTCCCCGTACGGAACATCATCCCGTAGAGCCTCTACTCGTGCATATCGTTGAGATGTATCTCCAAAGACTTCACCGATATATATATTTCGTACACCGATATGGCCAGCGAAATAATCAGCAATATCAGCGCCAAACCGAAGATATAGGCCGAAAGCAGATGGAGACGGATATAGACAAAGAACATGCTGACCACGCACAGCAGCAGGCTGCCGATGCCCGCCACCTGCATGGCACGCGTCAGGTAGAGCCGCTTCCTCAGGTTGGCAATCTGCGCCGCCTTCACCGAAGACGGGTTCTCCATGTACTGTTCCTTCAAGGTGCGCACCAGTTGGGCATAGGACAAGAAACGGTTGGTATAGGCCAGCATAATCAGCGATATGGCCGAAAACAGCAAGGCGGGGGTGGTTAAATCTATTTCCATAAGAATGATGCTTAATTATATCTATCCGTCCCGATAGCAGGACTTACCTCCGCAAAGATAAACGAAAGATTGAAACCACAGAAACAAGTTTCCTTTTTTCCATTTTCCCAAAGATTTATCCTACTTTTGCAGTGACATAAAAAAACTCCTTACCACCGTAACTTAACAAATACGACCATGCGATATACCATTTCTGCCCCTATCGCCCTGCATGCCGCCATACAACTCCCGGCATCCAAAAGCATCAGCAACCGCGCCCTCATCCTCCACTCCCTTGCCCATGGCAATATCCTGCCCCGCAATCTGAGCGATTGTGACGACACCATGGTGATGACCCGCGCCCTCGACGGAAATCCCGGACATATAGATATCCTTGCCGCCGGCACCGCCATGCGTTTCCTCACCGCCTACCTCAGTGTAACTCCGGGCACCCGCATCATCACCGGTACACAACGCATGCAGCAACGCCCCATCCGCATACTGGTAGACGCCCTGCGGAAGCTCGGCGCCCAGATAGAATACGTCGGAAACGAAGGTTTCCCCCCCTTGCGCATCACCGGAACGGAACTGACCGGCAGCGACATATCCCTTGCCGGTAACGTCAGCTCACAATACATATCCGCCCTGCTGATGATTGGCGCCGTCCTTCCCCAAGGCCTGCGCCTGCACTTGACGGGCAGCATCATCTCCCGCCCCTACATCACCCTAACCCTGCAACTGATGCGCGACTTCGGTGCCCAAGCCGACTGGACCTCCGAAGATTGCATCACCGTCAGCCCCGGCAGATACACGGATACCCCTTTCACCGTGGAAAGCGATTGGAGCGCCGCCTCTTACTGGTATCAGATGATGGCAATAGAAGGAATTAAAAATTATAAATTAAAAATTGAAGGAATCGAACTGCTCGGTCTCTTCGCCCACAGCTATCAAGGCGACAGCCGCGGCGCGGAAGTCTTTGCCCGCCTCGGCGTCCATACCGAATATACAGACCGGGGAGTAAAACTGATCCGTAAGGGTACTCCCGCCACCCGTCTCGACGAAGACATGGTGGACATCCCGGACCTGGCGCAGACCTTTGTCGTCACCTGCTGCCTGATGGACATCCCTTTCCGCTTCACCGGACTGCAAAGCCTTAAAATAAAGGAGACCGACCGTATCACCGCCCTCATTACGGAACTGCGTAAACTGGGTTACGTCGTGCGCTCCGAGCAAGACAGCATCTTGTTGTGGGATGGCGAACGCTGCCCGGCAGACGCTGACCCCGTCATCGCCACCTACGAAGACCACCGTATGGCCATGGCATTTGCCCCCGCCTGCCTTGTACTGCCCCAAATACAGATAGATGAACCACAGGTCGTTACCAAATCTTACCCTGCTTACTGGGAAGACTTGCAAAAGGCGGGATTTAAAGTCTGCCAAAATGCAATGCAATCTTAGAATAAAGCTTTTATTCTTAGAAATACAGCCTTTATTCTTAAGAATATAACCTTTATTCTTAGAAATAAAGGATACATTCTAAGATTAGGATGTATCCAAAGTAGTTTTACACTACGTTCCAAGCAAGTAATGCCTGCGTCGGGTGGAAGTAATCTACCTACCTGCAATCTGAAGCATTATTTTGTCGTGTACAAAACAATATGTATCTTTGTCCGTTCTATTAATGGAACATGTTTTTCAAGAAAAGGAAGCCCATGTGGATATTGATTATTAGCCTGATTGCCCTTGCCCTCGTGGCAGCCACAGCCGGAATTATACGCAACCGGAAACTGCAGAAGAAGATAGACCGCGGCGAACTGGACGCCATGCCCGAAGTGCAGGAAGTGGATGCCGAGTGCTGCGGACAGCATGAAATCTGCGAACGTGACAGCCTGCTGGCAGCCGTCAGCAAGCAAATAGAATATTACGATGACGAAGAACTGGACAAATACATCGGCACCGCTCCCGATGCCTATACTCCCGAGCAGGAAGACGAGTTCCGCGACGTGTTCTACACCATGCAAGACACGGACGTAGCCGGATGGGTGCGCAGCCTGCAACTGCGTGGCATAGCCTTGCCGGACAACATCAAGGATGAAGTGTTCCTCATCATCGGCGAACGCCGTCTCACCCCCCATTCCTAACACTCCACATCCAACTTTTAATTTTTAATTCTTAATTTTTAATTGAATAAATGGAGCTACTGCAATACACTTTTTTCCAACATGCCCTCATCGGCAGTCTGCTGGCAAGCATTGCTTGCGGGCTGATAGGCACGTACATCGTTACCCGGAGACTAGTGTTCATCAGCGGCGGATTGACGCATGCATCTTTTGGCGGTATCGGCCTGGGATTGTATACCGGCATTTCCCCCATTCTGTCGGCAGCCTTGTTTGCAGTCTTGTCCGCTTTCGGTGTAGAGTGGCTCAGCAAACGGAAGGACATGCGGGAAGACTCCGCCATTGCCGTATTCTGGACATTGGGCATGGCACTGGGCATCATGTTCACTTTCCTCTCGCCGGGATTCGCACCCGACTTGTCCGCCTATCTCTTCGGCAACATTCTCACGATTACCTGGAGCGACATCGCTCTATTGGGAGGGCTTGCCCTGCTGCTGATACTGTTTTTCGCACTGTATCTCCATCCCATCATCTACGTAGCCTTCGACCGGGAGTTTGCCCGCTCGCAAGGTATTCCGGTGCAGGTATTCGAATATGTACTGATGATGTTCATTGCGCTGACCATCGTGGCATGCCTGCGCATGGTGGGCATCGTGCTGGTCATTTCGCTGCTCACCGTTCCGCAGATGACCGCCAACTTGTTCTCGCACCGGTTCCACCGCATCATCTGGCTTTCCATCGGCATCGGTTACCTCAGTTGCCTGGGCGGGCTGATGATTTCTTTCTACTTGAATGTCCCCTCGGGTGCATCCATCATATTCTTTTCCATCATTATCTATGCCATTTGCAAGACAGGAAAAAGTTTTTGGCTATATTTGCAACGCTAAATCAAAAGACACAATGGAAATCAAAATTCAGTCATTAGACCAGATTCACGAAGCCGCCCGCCAGTTCATCGCTGAAATGGGTGATAATACCGTCTTCGCTCTTTACGGAAAAATGGGGGCGGGCAAGACAACTTTCATCAAAGCCGTTTGCGAGGAGTTGGGCGTTTCCGACGTCATCACCTCCCCTACCTTCGCCATTGTCAACGAATACCGTTCCGACACTGCCGGCGAACTGATTTACCATTTCGACTTCTACCGCATCAAGAAACTGGAAGAAGTGTATGACATGGGTTACGAAGATTACTTCTACAGCGGCGCCCTCTGCTTCATAGAATGGCCGGAGCTGGTAGAGGAACTCTTGCCGGGCAACACCATCAAGGTCACCATCGAAGAAGTGGAGAACGGAGAGCGGGAAGTCACGTTAGAGAGCTTTGAATAAGGCATGCTTTTCCCCCGCTTTAATTTTTAATTCTTAATTCTTATTTCTGATGAGCCAATACATCGTTCAAGGGATTTTCGCCGTCGCAGGCATCATCGCCTTGCTGGCAGCCATATTGGACTGGAACTGGTTCTTTACTGCCCGAAACACCCAGTTTATCGTACAAAATGTAGGGCGGCGACAAGCCCGCCTGTTCTACGGTGTATTGGGTGTCATTCTCATCGGCACGTCCATCTCTTTTTTCTGAATACGCCACCGGTCACATAAAACAAAAATCGCGGATGAAGCCATGCCCATCCGCGATTTTCCTATACTTTTGATACAGACTATTCTTCGTCCAAAGATTCCGTATATTCCATCTCACCTTGTACGATGAAAAGGATTTCTTCCGGATCATAGTCACCCATCTCATCCTTATGGGCTTCCTTGACAATATAGTCCACGATTTTCCCCAAATCAATCTCGATGTACCCATCCGCATCCGGCTGTGCATCAAGGATGCCGCTCTCGGAATAGTACTCGTCAATCAAATCGAGAAAATAATAGAACTCGTCGTCAGAGAACTTCTCTTTCAACTCCTGCGGCAAATAATTCTTGATGTACTCGATGGTCTTTTCATCATCGACATCATTCTGCAAAAAATCGTCTTCCATTCCCATACTTACTATTGCTTAAAGGGTTAATGTTATTGACTATTTGACGATTTACTATTTACTATTTGGCGGCGCCATGATGCCAAAAGGGTAAATCGTAAATAGTAAATCGTCAAATAGTACCTTATAATATCGCTTCTATCTTGGCCACGTAAGCAGATTTCGGAGCAGAACCTACCTGCTTGTCCACCAGCTCTCCATTCTTGAAGAACAAGACTGTAGGGATGTTGCGTATACCATATTCGGCAGCCACATCACCGTTCTCATCCACGTCACATTTGCCAATAATCACCTTTCCTTCATATTCAGTAGCCAATTCATCGATGATTGGTCCCACCATCTTACAAGGGCCGCACCAAGGCGCCCAGAAATCCATAACTACAGGTTTTCCCTCTGCCAAGATTTCTTGAAAATTGCTGTCTGTAATTTCTAAAGCCATTTCTTTTAATATTAAATGTCAACTATAATTATTAATTTACTGTCAATTGCGTTTTATCAACCTTCGCTTTCGAAGCAAAGATAGTGCAAACCGAATGCAAAACAAAATGAACTTGTTCATTTTTTATGCCGAGGTGCAACCTATCTTCGTTTTCCAACAAAGATAACTAATTAATCCTGAACTCAAGGTCCGGACGCTCTTTTAAATAAGTAATCAGTTCACGCCCCACGGAAAGCTTCACGGGACGGGAAATCAAATCGACCGTCATCTTGCTATCCTCATCTCTGACTTTGAAATAAAGCTCCGTACTGCCCGGACGTTCCTTGGTCAGTTCTGCCAGTTCAGTTATCAAAGCCTTGTTCAGCACACTCAGCGGAATGAGAATGGTTATCTTCTCAATCAGTTTCTCCTTGACGTCAGGCAACAGTTCCATGGAGGTTATCTTCAGCTCCAACTCATCCTGCCGCCATTGCTTGGGCTGGCAACGGGCTTTGATGAACAAGAAGGTACGTTCACCCAGATACCCCTGATAGGTCACCCAATCATTTCCGAAGAAAGGAAGCTCTGCCGAACCGGAATAGTCTTCAATCTTGGCTATGCCGTAAGGATTTCCATTTTTACTGATACCGCGACGCACGGCGGTCACGATGCCACCCATTGTTATTTCGCGTCCCACAAGTGCCGTCTTATCTTCCAGCTCTGCCATGTGAGTGTTGCAAACATGCTCCAGAACTACGGAATACTCATCCAACGGGTGTGCGGACAGATAGATACCTACCAAATCGCGCTCCCGGTTCAAACGGTCGAGGTCGCTCCAACGTTCCGCTACCGGTATTTCCGGAGTGGCGATATCCACCACATTCTCACCGCCGAACAAGGAGTTTGCAGCCGCAGCCTGGTCGGCCTGGTAACGGTTACCATACCGCACCAAGGTTTCGAGGAAGACCTCGTTCTTGGAATTTACGGCAAAATACTGCTCTCGCTTCAGCTCCGGGAAGCTGTCGAACCCGCCCGCCAAAGCAAGACATTCCAGATTCTTCTTGTTGCAGGCTGTCAGATTGACACGCTGCACAAAATCAAATATACCCTTGAAAGGACCATTCTTCTCGCGTTCCTCCATGATGCTCTGCACAGCACCCTCGCCTACCCCTTTCACCGCGCCAAGACCAAAACGGATATTGCCTTCCTTGTTCACGGTGAACTTCAGGTTACTTTCATTCACATCCGGCCCCAATGTATTGATGCCCATTGCCTTGCATTCGTCCATCAGTTTGGTTATATCGGTAATATTCGCCAAACTTCGGCTCATGACCGCCGCCATGTATTCGGCCGGATAGTTGGCCTTGAGGAAAGCCGTCTGATAGGCCACCCACGAATAGCAAGTGGCATGTGACTTGTTGAAGGCATAGGATGCAAACTTTTCCCAGTCGGCCCAGATTTTCTCAAGCACTTTCGGGTCGTGGCCGTTCTTTTGTCCGCCCGAAATGAATTTCGGCTTCATGTGGTCCAGCTTGTCACGCAGTTTCTTACCCATCGCCTTACGCAAGGCATCGGACTCACCACGGGTGAAGTCCGCCAGCAAACGCGACAGAAGCATGACCTGCTCCTGGTAGACCGTAATGCCGTAGGTATCCTTCAGATACTTCTCCATGATGGGGATGTCATACTCGATGGGCTTGCGTCCCCACTTACGGTCGATGAAGTCGGGGATATAATCCATAGGTCCCGGACGGTAGAGGGCGTTCATGGCAATCAAGTCCTCGAAAGTGCTCGGTTGCAACTCACGCAGATATTTCTGCATACCGGCCGATTCAAACTGGAACGTACCGATGGTGCGGCCGTCGCAATAGAGTTTATAGGTAGCAGGGTCGGAAATGGATATCTTGTCGATGTCGAGTTCCAAGCCGCGGTGCAGACGTACATTGGCAACGGCTTCCTTAATGATGGACAAGGTTTTCAGTCCGAGGAAGTCCATCTTGATAAGTCCCGTATCTTCGATGACGGAACCTTCGTATTGGGTTACGAGCATCTTCTCGCCCGTCTCCTTATCATCCGCCGTGCTGACGGGTACCCAATCCGTGATGTCGTCACGGCAAATAATAGTACCGCAGGCATGCACACCCGTACCGCGTACATTGCCCTCCAGCATCTTGGCATATTTCATCGTATCGCGCACCAGCGGATCGGGCGAAGCCTCCGCAGCCTGCAATTCGGGCACGTAGGCAATGGCATTGGGCAGGTTGAGTTTTTTGTCGGGAATCTTATCCGGCACGAGCTTGCACAGACGGTCCGATTCGCTCAAAGGCAGTTTCTGTACGCGCGCCACGTCCTTGATAGCCATCTTGGTCGCCATCGTGCCGTATGTAATGATGTGCGCCACCTTCTCTTGCCCGTACTTCTCCGTCACCCAGCGGAGCACTTCTCCACGCCCGTCATCATCGAAGTCCACATCGATATCAGGCAAAGAGATACGGTCGGGATTCAAGAAACGCTCGAACAGAAGGTCGTATTGAATCGGGTCTATTTTCGTGATGCCCAAGCAATAGGCCACCGCCGAGCCGGCAGCCGAACCACGTCCCGGTCCTACCGAAACGCCCAGCTGTGTGCGGGCGGCATTGATAAAGTCCTGCACAATCAAGAAGTATCCCGGGAAACCCATCGTCTTCATGATGTACAGCTCAAAGACCAGACGCTCCTTCACCTCGTCGGACAAGGGATCACCGTACAGCTTTTTAGCACCGTCGAATGCCAACTTTGCCAGATAGTCGGCTTCCAGCTTGATACGGTACAGTTTGTCGTAGCCCCCCAGACGCTTTATCTTGGCATTGGCGGCATCCTCATCCAGCACCACCTTGCCGTTTTCATCCTGGGTAAACTCATCAAATAAGTCCTTTTCGGTATATTTCTGCCGATAGCCCTCTTCCGTTCCGAAATCTTCCGGAATAGCAAACGTAGGCATAATAGGAGCGTGGTCGATGGAATAATATTCCACCTTGTCCAAAATCTCCAAGGTATTGGACAAGGCTTCGGGAACATCCTCAAACAAGGCGTTCATCTCAGCCTTTGTCTTCATCCATTCCTGCTTGGTATAAAGCATTCGGGTAGGGTCATCCAGATCTTTACCCGTGCTCAGACAAATCAGGCGGTCGTGCGCTTCTGCATTCTCTTCATCCACAAAGTGGACGTCATTGGAGCAGATAACCTTAATGTCATATTTCCGGGCAAGCTCCAGCAACTTGGCATTCGCCTTCTGCTGAAGCGGATAGGCTTCGTGGTTGGCACGGGGAACAGTGGCTTTATGGCGCTGAAGCTCCAGATAGTAATCATCGCCAAACAGATTCTTATACCAGCGTACAGCTTCTTCTGCCTCTTCCAGCTGGTCATTGATAATCTTCTTAGGAACCTCGCCACCGATACAAGCCGAGCAGACAATCAGCCCCTCATGGTACTTTTCCAGTTCACTGCGGTCTGTACGCGGACGCATATAGTATCCCCTTGTCCAGGCATGCGATACAAGTTTTATCAGATTGTGATACCCCTTCTCATTCTTTGCCAGCACAATCAGGTGATAGCCACTCTGGTCCGGCTTCCCCTCCTTCTTATCCATGGTTCGGCGGGCCACATACATTTCACAGCCTACAATCGGCTTGAACAGCTTGCTTTCCGCTTCTGCCATCTTGGCACGACAATCGGCAATCTCCGCTTCCTTGTCTTCACACTCTATCTCACCGCTTTCAATACCGGCAATCCTTTTCTTGAGGTCCTTTATCTCCCCCTTTGGCCCGCTGTTCTTCTTGTTGACATAGTTGGTGAACTCCTTGATACCGAACATATTTCCATGGTCGGTCACGGCAATGCCTTTCATACCATCCTTCATGGCCTTGTCAACCAGCCTGCTGACACTTGCCTGACCATCCAGAAGAGAGTATTGGGTATGGACATGTAAATGAACAAAATCTTGCATATATATCCTTTCTATTGAGAGCCTAAAATTACAACCTCTATCACAGCTAACAAAAATATTTCCCAAAAAGTTATCAACATGCACATTTCTCTCTCCAAATCCTTGTTAGATTTTCAAAATAAGCCTATTTTTGCAGATAATTTCTATCTAAATTAGCAAATACGATATACATGGGTCGATTAAAAAGATTAAAAAAGATACGCATACACCGTGAAGGAACACATACATTGGCAGGCAGCCTGGTTCTGATTCTGGCTGTCAACACTGCCCTTTACTTCGGATTGGAATGCAAAGTTCCTTTTTACGTAGTAGCGGTCATCAGCCTCATAGTATATGGCATACTCGTGAACTTCTTCCGCTGCCCCATCCGTTTGTTCGGACAAGAAACGGAGAAAGTCGTGGTAGCTCCTGCCGACGGTAAAATCGTAGTGGTGGAAGAAGTGGAGGAAAACGAATACTTCCACGACCGCCGTATCATGGTATCTATATTCATGAGTCTGGTCAATGTACACGCCAACTGGTATCCGGTAGACGGTACGGTAAAGAAGGTGTGGCACCAAAACGGAAAGTTCATGAAAGCCTGGCTGCCCAAAGCCAGTACCGACAACGAGCGTTCCACCGTAGTAATAGAAACTCCGGAAGGCGTGGAGATTATGGCACGACAGATAGCCGGAGCCATGGCGCGCCGCATCGTGACCTATGCCGAACCGGGCGAGGAATGCTACATCGACGAACATATGGGTTTCATCAAATTCGGCTCCCGCGTGGATGTCTTTCTGCCGTTGGGCACCGAGGTATTCGTCAAACTAGGACAACTGACTACCGGCAATCAGACTGTGATAGCCAAACTTAAATAATAAAAGAACAACAATGGCAAACTGCATTACCCGCCATATTCCAAATACTCTGACCTGCCTGAACCTATTCTCCGGGTGTATTGCTTGTGTCATGGCATTCGAAGCCAGATATGAATGGGCACTCGCTTTCATTATCTTCAGTGCCGTATTCGATTTCTTCGACGGCATGATGGCACGTGCACTGGACGCACACTCCATTATCGGCAAGGATTTGGATTCTCTGGCAGATGATGTCAGTTTCGGAGTGGCCCCTTCCCTGATTGTATTTTCCTTGTTCAAGGAAATGGACTATTCGGGCGCAATGGAAAGCTTGGCCGGCGTTTTCCCCTATCTCGCATTTCTTTTGTCCGTATTCTCTGCACTGCGGCTTGCCAAGTTCAACAACGATACCCGCCAGACGAGCTCTTTCGTAGGACTTCCCGTCCCGGCAAACGCCTTGTTCTGGGCTTCATTGGTGACGGGCGCTCACGACTGGCTGGTGAGCGGCAGCTTCCATCCGGTTTATCTGTTGCTGCTGGTCTGCCTTTTCTCATGGCTGCTTGTATCGGAGATTCCAATGTTCTCACTCAAATTCAAGAATCTGTCATGGAAAGACAATAAAACAAGCTTCATTTTCCTGCTTGTCTGCATTCCGTTCCTCATCTTCTTGGGAATCTGCAGCTTTTCTGCAATTATCGTGTGGTATATACTACTTTCGCTTATTACAAGGAAAAGTAAATAAACAAATCTTTGGCACGGTTGTTGTATTGAAGTTCGCAGAAAACGAACACATAAAAAGACATTAGCCCATGTTTCATATTTTAGGATTTTTATTCATCATCATAATTGCCATTCTGCTCATTGGCCTCAGCATTATCGGTACTGTCATCCGGAACATATTCGGATTGGGCGGACGCCGTACTTCCTCCAACTCCGGTCCCTACCAAAAAGGAAATGGTAATTACCAGCCGGGAGGGTATTCCTACAATGATAATAGACAATCGTCTGAGGAGGCACAAACTGAAGAAGGTGAAATACGTACCCCGCCACAAGAAACTGTTCTCCAAAGACGAGGGAGAGTATGTGGATTTTGAAGAAATCAAGGAGTAGGGATTAGGGATAAAGGATTAGAGATTATTTGCGCTTGGCGGCAAAGAACTCTTTCATCAGGGCGGCACATTCATCTGCCAGAATTCCTTTTACTACTTGTGTTTTGGGATGCAATGCCTGCGAGGCATAGCGCTGATACCCTCTTTTCTCATCTTCGGCGCCAAACACCAGACGCCCCATCTGTGCCCAGGCAATGGCACCGGCACACATCACGCAGGGTTCCACTGTGACATAGAGAGTACATTCATTCAGATATTTGCCTCCAAGGGATGCAGCGGCAGCGGTAATGGCTTGCATCTCGGCATGGGCGGTGACATCCGTCAAAGTCTCCGTCAAATTATGGGCACGGGCTATGATACGGTCCTTGCACATCACAACTGCACCTACGGGAACTTCTCCCCGTTCACCGGCCTTATGAGCTTCCAAAAGCGCCTGCTTCATATAATAGCTATCGTCCAACGCCACCCCCTTTAATTTTAATTTTCACCTCCTCATGTCGTGCTCACCGAACAAAGTAGGATAATCCTCTTCCATATTCTTATGGATAAACATGAGAATAGTCTCCCGCAGCCAACGCGACTTGTTCGTTATCTTGTATTTCTCCAGATAACGGTCCACAATCCGCTGCTCTTCCTCGCTCATCAGGCATACCATGCGCTGCTCACGTTTCGGTTCTTCGGGCGTTGCTTTCGCACACGTTTTATCTCTCTTTCTCATATTTCCTGCAAAATTACTTTTACTTCTGTAAAAACAAAACGAACCTACGTAATTTTTATATCGGAAACACTTAAATAGCACTGAAATATTTTTTTGACCGGTAAACTTAAAGTATTTCTTAAAAACATTTTAATTTAGTAATTAAAAACGTATTTTTGGAGAGTTCTAAATTTAAAAGGTATGAAACATGTAAATTATCTTAGTTTCTTTCTACTCACATTGTTCAGTATAAGTTTTATCTCATGTAGTGACGATGACGATAATAAACTTAATACCGGCATAACCAATCAGAGTTGGACAGAGGGAAAATCCCTGGAGATCAGCCAGGATAATGAGTTGTCTGTAAGCTTCAATGCTGCAGCCAAATGGGTAGCTTCCGTCACCTCAGGAGCGGATTGGTGCAAACTGAATACGACCTCGGGCACAAAAGGACAAAGCACCTTGAAATTATCTGTAAGTACAAGTTCCACCACCGACCGGACTGCCAGAATTTCCATTAATATAGACGGCTATTCTCCTGCAAGTTTTGAAGTTACACAAAAGGGGACCAGTGCTCCCCAAACCACTGAAGATATGGAAATTAACGCAAAAGTTGATGAATATCTGAGGGAAATGTATCTCTGGAACGATGAATACAAGACATTAAAACCTGACTTCACAAAAAATTATGAAGCTTTCTTTTATGACGCCTTGGGTAGTCTGACTACAAATACATTGGATAAGAAAACATATGTCGGTAGCGACGGCAAGACATATTATAATCTTTTCTCTTATATCCAGCTATTGCCCAATATTAGTTCAACCCGTACCACCAAAATTGTAAACAAGGAACTGACATATAGTTTCGGTATCACCGGTATAACCCCCATAAGCATTGGCACACAAGCAGAAAATACCATTTATTTCTGTCTCCAAGGCGTATATCCCGATTCACCGGCCTCCGAAGCTGGACTCAAACGAGGAGCAATGATAAGCCTGATAAATGGAAAGAAGATAAATAATAACAATATTAATAACTTCTATTACGACATATTGTTACCGGATGCAACTATCAACTATACTTTGACAGAAGATGTCGTAGAAGGAGGCACCATTACCGGGCAAAAGGAATACACCATAACTTCCAAAGCCACATACAACAACCCCGTCATCTTCAGTAATGTCAAGGAAGACATAGAAGGACATAGAATCGGTTACCTCGTTTATTCTGGGTTCGAGGCAAGCTTTGACCAAGAATTATTCAATGTTTTCAAAGATTTTAAGAACAAGAACGTCACAGATTTGATTCTGGACTTGCGGTACAATGGTGGTGGGCATACCATGTCAGCTAATCTGATAGCGACTTGTATTGCCGGTACTGCTTCTCAAGGTAAAGTATTCAGCAGTTTACGATACAATGATGAAAGAATGGCAAAACTCAATAACAAACGGGAAGATGAATTATTTGCATACTCCAGTTACCCCAACTTGGGTACTTCCTTATCAGCCGGAAGCCTCAATCTTCCCCGCGTCTACTGCCTTGTCGGAAATGGAACGGCCTCTGCCAGTGAACTCGTCATTAATTCCTTAGAAGGAATAGATTTGGACGTAATACTTATAGGTGAAAAGACCACTGGTAAGAACGTAGGTATGGAATATGAGGAGTACACTGTCCGAAATAACACATATCGTGTTGTTCCTATCACCTTCCAAAGCTATAACGCCAAAGGATTCGGGGAGTATGAAAAAGGATTTGAACCCGATATATTGATGGACGAAACCAATCCTTATAACGAACAAGGTGTATTCTATATTCATAAAGATTATGGAAACAATGAAGAACCTCTGTATGCCAAGGCCATTGAACTGATTACCGGTACAAATCCAGCCCCCCAAACGCGCAGTGCAGTGGTCAATACATTGGATGGTAAAACTTATAAGTTGCCCGCTATCTTCCGTCCTGGACACGACGGCATGCTGATGCCTGCCAGACACGCAGAATAATGAGTGCACACAATATTCTTGGAAAAGCCGGTGAAGACGCCGCTGCCAAATACTTGGAACAGAACGGTTACACCATACGTGACCGTAACTGGCGAAAGAATCACCTTGAGCTGGATATTGTAGCCGACAAAGATAAGGAACTGATTATTGTGGAAGTGAAAACCCGTAGCAATACGGACTACATTGAGCCGCAGGATGCCGTGAACTGGCAGAAAATACGACGTATTGTCGTAGCGGCCGATGCCTATATCAAGCACTTCTGCTTGGATGCACCCGTCCGCTTCGACATCATAACGGCTGTAGGCGAACCGGGTGCATTCAAGATAGAGCATCTCAAAGAAGCCTTCTATCCGCCGATGTTCTGAGAGTTGAAAATTGACAAGCAAGAGTTATTTCAATCGTAAATTGTAAATCGTAAATAATAAATACCATCATGGACATAGAAACCGCCGCGAATATTGCCTCAGCAAAAAGGCCGTCACGGAATGCCTTCCGTTCGACGAATACTCGCTTGTGATGAAAGTCATGGATAAAATGTTTGCACTTATCGACCTGGAAAGCGCCAACAATATTTGTCTGAAATGCGACCCCGAATATGCACTCGAACTGCGGGAGCACTATGCTGCCATCGAAGGTGCCTATCACTTCAACAAAAAGTACTGGAACCAGGTGTTCCTTGACGGTGACGTCGACGACAAACTGTTGAAGCAACTGATAGACCACTCTATGGAAGAAGTATTGAAGAAGTTCACCAAAAAAATGCGTACCGAATATGAAGCCCTGCCCTGACACATTCCCGTTCCCGCTGGTGGCATTGGACGAAACGGCATCGACCAACCAATACCTCAGCCAGCTTTGCAACCAGTTGCAAGAATCCGTTGCCGAACTAACAACCGTGACTGCCGAGTTCCAAACCGCCGGTAAAGGCCAGCGCGGCAACACCTGGGAAGCTGAAGAAGGCAAGAACCTGCTTTTCAGCTTTGTACTCTACCCTTCTTTTCTGGAAGCCCGCCGGCAGTTCATCCTTTCACAAATCGTCTCCCTCGCCATTAAGGAAGAACTGAGCAGATGGTCTGATGAAATCACCATCAAATGGCCGAACGACATTTATTGGAAAGACAAGAAAATCTGCGGTATACTGATAGAGAACGACCTTTCCGGACATCATATCAGGCGCAGCATTGCCGGAATCGGCATCAACATCAACCAGGAAGTCTTCAACAGTGATGCACCCAATCCCGTCTCACTGAAACAAATCACCGGAAAGGAGCACGACCGTTATGAAATCCTTGCCCATATTCTGAGACGTGTACAAATCTACTACAACAGTCTCCAAATGGAGGACTTCGCCGTCTACTCCGACGAGATATCCACACGGTATGCCCGCTCCCTTTTCCGTCGCCGGGGATTGCACCCTTATGAAGATGCCAACGGCAAGTTCCTTGCCCGGTTGCTGCGGGTAGAGCAAGACGGACGGTTCGTGCTGGAGGATGAAGGAGGAAGTGAACGGGAATATCTGTTCAAGGAAGTGCAATACATTCTGTAAGAAATGTACAACCCGTGCCATCGCATTGGCAAAGTTGTGCCACCATACTGGCACAGCCTTGCCATCGTACTGGCACGACTGTGCCAATACGATGGCACAAACATAAGTCCATAGCAGTGTACTACTGCCTTACTTCAAACTTTACTTCAGTTCCTTTCAGAAAGGGGGAAGCAAACTTTACCTTAACCTGCCCCTCTCCTCCGGTAGTCTGTATATAGGCCAGCAAACGCCCGTGGTATACGCGGTGACGGTTATCGGTATAATCACTCATGTCACTGTTGTCAGAGCCTTCGAGCCCAAGCAGACGCGCCGGTCCTTCAACTGTACACGTAATTTCATTGTCGCCAAGTTTCACAACAGTACCTTCTTCGTCAACCACCTCTACGGTGATGTGCGCAGTGACGCGGTCGCCGGACAAAATAGTGCGGTCTGCCGTGGCACAAATGGCATAAGGACGTCCGGATGTCCGGATGGAATAGCCTGACAAGGCATTTCCTTCCTTATCGCAACCCTCAGCACGAAGCTCGCCGGCCCGGAAAGGAATATCCCAGTAGATGATGCCGGTCTTTTCATCATAGGGTTTCATCTCGCCCACCACCTTGCCATCGAGCAGCAAGCGTGCCTGCGGAGCATTGGTATAACACACCACACGTATATTCTGCCCCTCGTCATAGTTCCAGATGTCCCATGCATCGGGCGAAAGGAATACATGCTCGGGATGCTTGGGATTGACATATACCGGATATGTTCCTGCATACGTGACCGGATTCTCGCACCACAACGAAGCCCGGAAATGTCCGCGTGGCTTGGGGAAACTTCCGAAATCGAGCAAACCCGTGTACAAACCGCGGGACGGCCACCTGCCCGATTCACCCAGATAATCCGTACCGGTCCAGATGAACTGCCCGAAGATGAAGTCCTTGTCGCGGACGGCATACCAGGCATCAAGCCCCGACCCCGTCTCGCTTCCATAGATAATGCGGTTCGGATAAGTGGCATGGTCTTGGTCGTAGCGGTTTTCCGTATAGTTATACCCCACCACATCCACAGCATCGGGATACTCCGTCTCGTTCGACATCACGACACCTGCCAAAGCTCCGGTCACGGGACGGGAAGTGTCCACGGCACGTACACAAGCAGCCAGGCGCTTGGCGATGACTCCGATACGCATGGCATCGGGAGCATCCGGCTTATAGCCCCCGAACATCGGCTGGTTGATTTTAGCTCCATCAAGAACGGGATGCGAATAAGGGTCGTTCGGATAATCCACTTCATTGCCGATACTCCACAAGAAGATGCAGGTATGGTTGCGGTCGCGACGTACCATATCGGTCACGTCCCGTTCTATCCACTCCTCGAAGAAGTCGAAAGTACCGTCATAATTCGGAGTACCCACATTCCAGCCTTGTACCCATTTGCGTTTTGGAAACTCCCATTCGTCAGAGACTTCATCCATTACAAGAAATCCCAGGCGGTCACACAGTTCATAAAGAACGGGGGCTTGTGGGTTGTGGCTCATGCGGATGGCATTTACGCCAATCCCTTTCAAGTTATTCAGACGGCGTTCCCATACCTCCGGCGGCACTACTGCACCCAGCACTCCTGCATCATGATGCAAGCATACGCCTTTTACCTTCATCCAGTTGCCGTTGAGGGCAAAACCTTTGTTGGCATCAAATTCCAGCGTACGCAGTCCTACTTTGGTCTCACTGCCGTCAATGCGTTTGCCATTGGCAAGCAACTCGGTTTTCAATGTATACAGATACGGATTATCCAGATTCCAGCGATGGGATTTGGACACTTTCAAGTCAAGACTTTGCTTGGTAATGCCTTCTTTTCCATTGGCAACACGCACACGGCATTGTGCCACCTGCTTTCCGGCAGCATCGTACAGTGCAGCCCTCAGTTCCAGTTTGTCGGAAGTTGCCTTGTGCTTCTCCACCTCTACATCGACCGCAACAACGGCTTGCTTGTCTGTCAGCGAAGCGGCATGCCAGCCCACCCCCCATTGCGCAATATGTGTATCGGGAGCAGCCACCAGCCATACATCGCGATAGATGCCCGAACCCGTATACCAGCGCGAATCGGCATAACGGCTATGGTCTACACGGACAGCCAGCACATTGTCACCTTCCTTCAGGTAAGGGGTCATGTCGTAAAGAAACGATACATAGCCGTTGGGGCGCTTGCCAAGCAGATGCCCGTTCAGGTAAACCTCGCTCCGGTTATATACCCCTTCGAAATAGATATAATGACGTGTTGCGTTGTCTTCAACCTTGAAGTGTTTGCGATACCAGCCTATCCCACCCGGCAGGTACCCGGTGCAACTGGCCAGTGTGGGCGACAATTGCCCCTCTATGGACCAATCGTGTGGCAAAGAAAGCTTCCGCCATTCGCTGTCGTCATAGTCAGTCCGGACAATAGCCGAGTCGTCCATCAGCCGGAACAACCATTCGTCATTGAACTTTGTGGCATCGCCAAATGCCACCTGCGCCTTTATCGGAGCAACGACCAGCATTGCCAGCAAGAAGATAAGAGCAGTCCTGTTATTCTTAAAATACATTTTCATATAGATTTTCTTTGAAGTTAAACTAATTCTTTACTTCAGGCTATACACCACGGTTGTCACACTCTTGGCTTCCAGAATCACTTGCTTGCCTGCCGCCACCGTTCCTTCCACCAGATTCTTGCTACCGGTAGTTGTATAAGTAGCTATTGACTTCGCTTCATTGCTCCATCCCACATGCGTTTCACCTAAGCGAACCGCCTTATCAGACATGTTTGTATAGACGGCCACTACCTTATCCCCCTCGGGAGAAAGCCAGGCGGAACCGAAAAAAGTACGCGATTCGTTCAAGTCGAGGGCAATACGGCGGTATCCCGGACGGATAAAGCGACTGTAATTGCCCAGTACCCAAAGAGTGGCAGTAGCCTGATAGCTTCCCTCCTGCTCTATATCACCGTACTCACCACCGGCAGGTACCAGCGAAATCAAGAGAAAACGGTTCTTATGCCCCCAACGGGAAACATCCATCGATGTCCAGTAACTCCAGGAAGACACCCCAGCCACAGTGAGGTCATTGTGGATGACCTTCGACATGTAGAAAGCGATATCCATCTCAGAAGCCTGCTCGTAGCCCACGAATTCGGAACTGCTGTAATTATCGCCCAGCATACTCCATTCACTCTGCCAAACATCCAGATTATACTGACCGGCAGCCTGGGCCACTTGCTTGCGCACGTTGCGCATACCGTCCCATGTGCCGTCAGTCCAATAGCTGTGTCCGCAAATGAGATTCTTCACGTGTGCCAAGTCACCCACGTAGGCGGAAGAGCCGGGTGTAAAGAAAGCTGAGAGTACATTACTGCGGTTGGCATCGCCTTTCACTTTATACAGATACTCCCAGTCACCGGATTCGCCCAAGAGAATGTCTGTGGAAAGCCCCCGAGCATCCAACGACATATCCAACTCGCGTGCCAGTGCAGCCACTTCGTCATTGGTCCAGCCACTGCCCTCCTGACCGCTGTCCCAGTTGTACTGCGGCTCGTTGACGGGCGAAATATGGCTTATGTGATAGCCTTCACCGGTATAACGGGCCGCTACATCGGCCATATATCCTGCAAAGTCACCATAATGTTCCGGTTTCAGATTGGAAAGTCCCCCTCTGGCGGAAAATCCTTTTCCATTATAGGTGTACTGCACGGGAGGTGTATTGCTGAAAAGAACGAAATTGTTACATCCCAGCTCCTTGACACGGTCCATGAAGTAACGTTGTCCCTCGCAACGGGTCCAGTCGTACGTCAAGTCATCCGTAAGATAGGATTCCGCACGACGGGATTTGTCCTCGATGCCGCTGGCTTCACCTTGCGCGGCACTGCCGCCACCAAGATTCACCCGCCATTGGGAAAGGCCGATTCCTTTCGGCTTGCCGCCCACAATCTCTGAAGAAAAAAGCAGTTCCGTAATCCCCGCACGGTGCGAAGTCCATGACTTGCCCACAAAGGCAGGCGACCAACAGTCCGAAGCGCCGAAGCCGGCTATTGTCTGGAAAGTCTGTCCGGCATCGATGCTCACCAGTTTCTCTACGCTGTTCGTAATGTCCGGACCCTCAGGAGTGTCTGGAGTATCCGGCGTAACGGGAGAATCGTCGCTGCAAGCCATTGCGGCAAGCAGTGCCGGAAGAATAAAAATGTGTCTCAAATTCATGATATTGTTTCGGATTAAAAAAACTGCCGCGGATAATCCATTGCAAACTATCCGCGACAGAATATGAAGACCTATTGAATAATCAGTTCCTGCAACAATCTGTTTTCATCAGAATGTGTTTAATTCCAGCCCGGATTCTGGGTAATGGAACCGTTGGACATTGTGATTTCGTACAAAGGAATGGGGAACACCATGTCGCGGTTCTCGTTGAAAGTGATGCCTTTGTCACTTGCTTCACCTTGATTTTCCCACTCAAGAGCGTCACGGGTTGCCTCTTCTGTGTTCCACTTCACAAAGGAGCCGTTCGGTCCCAGGATATTGCTAATCATCTTTTTACCATTTGTATCAGTCCAGCGGCGGATATCATACAGACGGTTCTGCTCGAAAGCCAATTCCAAACGGCGTTCCTGGCGAATGGCACTTTGCAATGCCTTTCCACTTGCCGTAACGTCATCCAACTTGGCACGTCTGCGCACCTGATTGAGAGCATCGCGGGCAGAAGCGTCATCACCCAGTTCATTGCAAGCCTCAGCATACATTAAAAGTACATCGGCATAACGCAGAATACGATGATTCAAAGGACTCTTGTCCGTAGCGTAAACCGTCGCATCGCCTTGGGCACGGTATTTCATCGGCAGGAAATACTTGCGGATGATACGTGCCGACTTATGGTCAGCGGGGTTGATAATATAGCAATTGGGATCCCAACCATATTTATCAAGATATTCCTGATACTTATTCAACGCTTTGCTTGCGTCAATGAAATCCTCGAATTGGTCTTCGCCGGCAATTTCTGTACAGCCCGACTTGATTATTGTCCATTTCAAACGTTCCGTATCACCGGCATCAATATAAGCCTGTTCCAAATTTGCCGTAGGCTGACACCAGCTCCAACCATCACCAGGACCGTTACGGGCACCGGTTACCGTAGCAAGCGCTCCCCCTAAGCCCAAAGTGGGATGATATTCATACTGGATTTCCAGAAGGCTCTCCGCACTGTTGTCATAGTCGACATTCCATACCTGTCCGAAATCGGGAAGCAATTGGTATTCGCCCTCATCTATCACAGTTTTCAACACATCATGGGCAGCCTGCCATTTCTCTTGATAAAGGTACACTTTACCCAATAATCCTAAAGCGGCGCCACGGGTAGCATGCCCTACTTGCGCAGTACTGCGTTGCGGCAGTATTTCGGCAGCTGCCATTAGGTCATCCTCTATGAATTTGTACACGGCTTCTGCCGTAGCACGTTCCGTTCCCTCCACTTCTTCCGGCATTTGGAAACTGGTCATCAAAGGCACTCCTCCAAAATTTCTCACCAGTTCGAAGTAATAGTAGCCACGCAGGAAACGGGCTTCTGCCACCAGACGGTCTCTGGTTTCTGTCTCTTGGGTTTCGAGAGCCGCAATGCGTTCTATGGCTATGTTACAACGTAAAATACCTTTGTAACGGTACTGCCAAAAATTGGAGATAGGGCCATTGCTGGCACCGTTTCCCTGATAATGCGCCAATGAGATATAATCACTCTGAGACTGTGAAGTATTCCCCATCCAGGCATCATCCCCACACATTTCGGAAAGTAACCACACGGTGTTGATTTGCCACCATCCTCCATACGTCATAGCCTGATAACAGCTCGTGACTGAGGATTCACACTCTTCTATGGACTTATAATAAGTGTCCACGTTCAATTGCCCGCGTACGTCTTCGGTCAGGAAGTCCTCGCAAGAGGTAAACACCAGCGAAGCAATCAGAACTACTATTGTAAATATTCGTTTCATGGATAATCAAGAATTAAAATTTGAAGTCAATGCCAAACAAGAATGTTCTCGGATTAGGATAAGCCACGTTGTCAATACCAGTATTGATGGCACTGCCAGAGCTGTCGGTAGTACCGTCAACCATCGGGCGTTCGGGGTCCATCCCCGAATAACCGGTAATGGTAAACGGATTCTGTGCAGAGAAGGAAAGACGCAAGTCAGCACCTCCAACCCATTGCTTAGGAAGCGTATAGCCTATCTGTAACAGCTTGCAACGCAAGTAGGAACCATCTTCCACATAGAAACTGGAAACACGGTTATAGTTCAGGTTCAAGTCATTGCTCGACAAACGGGGAATATCATTGCCGGTACCCTCTCCATGCCATGCTTTCTCCAGTGTACCTGCCCAGACATTCTGTCCGCCTGAACCGGAGTACCGTCCTTTGGTGACATTGTAAATATCATTACCGAACGTACCATAGAAATTGGCTGCAAAATCAATGTTCTTATAACGCATACCAATATTCAGACCCATCATTAAATCAGGATAAGGATTGCCGATATAATCTTTGTCATTGGCATCGAGCACTCCGTTATGGTCCCGGTCCTTGAAGCGGATGTCTCCCGGTTTTGCATTGGGCTGAATCAGTGTTCCGTGTTCGTCAGTGTGCGCATACACCTCTTCCCAATTCTGGAACAAGCCATCGGCCACGTAACCGTAGAAACGGGAGATAAAACCACCATCTTCGTTACGGATAATCTGGTCGCTATTGAATCCACCGACATTGATAGGACCGTCGCCCGAGAACTTGATGGCCTTGTTGCGTACGGCAGAAAGGTTCAGACCTAAATCGTAAGAGAAATCCTTGCCGATTTCATCGCGCCAGGTAAGTCCCACTTCCCAACCGCGGGCCTGCATACTACCGATGTTCATCCAAATCTGGCTGTTCCAGTTATCATATCCCAAAGAGAGGATATTCTGTTTCTGGTAGAGCATGTCAATGGACTTTTTCTGGAAATATTCGAATGTTACACCCAAACGTGAATCAAGGAATGACATATCCACACCTACGTTCCAATCTTCCACAGTCTCCCACTTCAACTGGTTGTTACCTACTGTAGACACGAAGTAACCATTTGCCAACGTATTGCCATAATAGTATTGGGTTTCGCTCAACAAAGTAAGGGTAGCATTATTGTTAATATTCTGATTACCTACACGGCCCCAGCCTCCACGAAGCTTCAGGTCACTGAAGATTTCCTGGTCCTGCATAAATGCCTCACTGATGACACGCCAAGAAGCGGAAACAGACGGGAGAGGGCATACTTGCTGCCTTTCGGGAAACGGAGGAACCATCGGTACGGAGAGATGCCGAAATGTAGTAACGGTTATCGTAGTTGTACATGACACGGCCCAGGAAAGAAACCAGCGTATTGTAAGTAGTTTCACCGTTGGCCTCGTCCGTACCCTGCTGTCCGGCATTCACTTCCTGCATCTGGTCCAGATTATTAGGAACATTATCACGCCGTGCCTGAGTATTGTACCATGCAAAACGTTCGGCAGTAAAGCCAGCCATTACATTCAAGTTGTGCTTTTCAGCGAAAGTGTCCATGTAAGTGGCTGTATTCGTCCAGTTCCAGTCAAACCACTCCTGATTGCGGCGGGTGATTTCGTTCAAGTCTTGTTTCTCCAACGGATCCATATTGAACTTCGGAACGAATGAATCAGAACGGCGATAGTGTGCATTGGCACCGAACTGGGTGCGCAACGTCAGCTTTTCTATCGGGTTTACCTGCAGATAGGTATTCAGAATGGCACCCAACTCGCGAGAATGAGCATTGCTACGGGCAATTGAACCGGCGGGATTCCACTCCTGGTTGTTGTAAGAGCGTTGATAGTTGTTGTACTCATTATCCTCCCATTGGTCCTGCGGACGGAATACCGGAGTTGTCGGGTCCATAGCCATGGCTGCCGAGAACTGGTTTGGGGTATCATCCCATGATTCGACACGTGGAGCAATATCAACTCCCAATTTTACATACTTATTAAATGTATATTCAGTATTCAGACGGATATTTATCTTATCCCAATAACCTACATCAAACTGTGAGTTGTTACGATAATAGCCCACGCTAAAGTTATAAACAAACTGTTCTGAGCCACCGGCAACACTAAGTGAATGGTTCTGCACCAAAGCTGTTTTATTGACTACAGTATCCCACCAGTCTGTACCACCGGGATTGGTCGTAGCACCCGTATCGTTCCAGATAGAAGAAAGGCCATCATTCGTATAACGGGTATTGAACACTTCTTTATATTCAGCCGCACCGGCAATATTAGGTTTGGCCACGGTCTGGAAACCAACAGAAGAATTCCAATTGATGCGGGCTTTACCAGTCTTACCTTTCTTTGTAGTAATCAGGATGACACCGTTTGATGCACGTGTACCATAGATAGCGGCAGCCGAAGCATCTTTCAATACTTCCATGGAAGCAATATCGTTACTATTCAGAAAGTTGATATTGTCACCTACCGGCATACCATCCACTACATACAACGGATTCGTACCGTTTACGGTAGTTACACCACGAATCAGCACCTTCGGAGTAGCTCCAGGGCCACCACCACTGGTGACTTGTACACCATTTACCTACCTGCAAAGCATCCATAGCATTACCGGTCACGGTTTCAGTGATTTCATCGCCTTTTACTGTAGCAATAGAACTGGTCAAATCGCTCTTTTTCACAGCACCATAACCGATAACCACCACTTCATCCAGTAATTCCGCAGCCTCCTTCAGTACCACGTTAATCGTAGTACGTCCACCTACAGCTATTTCCTGAGACTCAAAACCAATAGAAGAGAATACCAACACTGCATTCTTGTCTACATTGGGTAATGTATAATCACCGTCGATACCGGTAATTGTACCCGTACCGGTACCTTTCACTTGAACTGTAGTTCCAATCAACGGCTGCTGGTCGGTGGCCGAAGTCACCACACCCTTAACCGTTATCTGCTGCGCATAACCGCAAAGGCTTATCAGCGCAAGACATAATAATAGAATTTGCTTTTTCATATCTTAAATCTAATGTTACTTTTTAATTAGCAGGCACAATCTTGCCGCGACCCAAATGCGCGTCAAACTCAAAGCGGTAGTTGCCGGTCACCGTAACCGTAGGCTTCATCCAGTTGTCACCTACCATCGAGCCGTCTTCCCAACGCTGATTGGTGCCTTCCCAATTAGGATTCACATCCCCTTTCTTACTGAAGTAACCAAACTTCTCTACATTCTGAGAGTCGTCACACCGCCATTCCACATGATCCCACCATCCGTCGGGATGATAATTGGATATGATGAAGTTCATTTCTTCACCGGCTTCCAGCGTCCAAGTTCCATTTTCCGGATAATAGAAAAGATGAGGATTATTTTTATCCTGGGCAAACAACTGATTTCCCGCATCCTGAGGAGAACCTCCCCAACCGATATAGAAATCAATGAACGATTCCCCATTCTCCCAACGGTCAAAACAAGGCTTTCCATATTCATATTTCATCGGATTTGTAGCCTCTGTCACCGAGTACGTGCGCATACTATAAGTAGACTCTTTCACATTGATGTCTATTTCATAATAAACACCAGCCTCATCCAAGACAATAGGTTTAGCCGTTTCCGGGTCATCCGTCAATTTTGTATTATCCTCCGGATCAAGGCCAAAACAGATAGGAGTAAAGTCTGTCTTTTGCGGTAAGAAGAAAATTTCCGTACCGGCAGCTTTATTATAATAACGTGCACGATATTGGTACTCGCCCGTATGGTTAATCACCATCGGTACACCGAAAATATCACTGTTCAATTCCTCTACGGTTGCCACATCGGCCAGATACATTTTGGGGAAGTCAGGCATTTCAGATACACTGATGGTACTATTGGTCACTGTCTGATTGCCTCTGGCATCCACAGCCGTCAAAGTCACATCGTAACTTTTCACCTCATTAGGCAGAATAATCTTCTCCGTAAAGCTCAAAGTAGATTGCCCGCCAGCCTCTATACGGCGGCTTTCAAAACCTTCTACCCCAGGAATCTCAATGAGTACATAATCCAGTATGCGGTCATCTTTCACCGTGAAATTCAGGTTGAACTTTGTTTCATCCTTTATCAGTACGGTAACCTCCTTACTAGGGGCAATTGTAAATGTAGGATTCTCAAAGTCCCCATCCATCGTTATCAACACATCCTGCGACACTTCACGCCCGCCCGCATCTGTTACGGTCACTTTCACGGTGAAGCGTTCACCGATTTCATCACGCTTGAGGTCATAAGAATAGCTCAACTCATACTCCGTTTGGGGAGCTCCATAGATTTCGACCAAATCAATGGTCTTGTTCAGATAAAGATCGGCACATTGCAGATTGACGGATACAATTCCATCCTGGTCAGCCAACGAACCTTCAATGGTAAAACGATGGCCGGCACCGGATTCAATATGATCCGTCACCAATGTCATTGTCGGAATCTGCCCGTCTACATCAGAGTATCCGTCATCGTCACTACATCCAGTAGTCCATAAAGCCAGCGATAATAACGCCCAGAAAGTGGCGTTAAAGAAATGCTTCTTCATAAATATTATTATTAAAGTTAAACAAAAAGTACATTTTGTTCCGATTTATAATAATCGGCAATGCAAACATATGCCAATTTTCGATTCAACAGCTGTATAAATCTTGCAGAGAAGGCATATAAATCTGTCAATGCACGATTTGTGCACATCATCTAAAGATTTTATTTGTACTTTTGACTCATGCAATGAAAAACGACCCGTTATGAAGAAGATTCTACTTTCCATTTTCCTATGCCTGCCATTCCTGCTATCCGCGCAGCCATATACCATAAAACATCTGAGTATCCGTGAAGGGCTGTCCAACAACCATGTGGTAAGCATAGCCCAAGACAAACGGGGCTCTCTATGGTTTGCCACAGAAGAGGGTTTAAATAAATTCGACGGAATACGCTTCCTTACCTATTATAAAGAAGAAACAACCGGCAAGCAAAGCATCACCGGCAACGAACTGAACTGTCTGCTGGACGATCCCATCGACTCCATCTTATGGATAGGAACCCAGCGTGCCGGAATCAATGCATACAATTATGCCAACGATTCATTCATCACTTACAGACACAACGAAAACAACCCTGAAAGCCTGGTTACGGACGACATTACCAAAATCATTGCCGCCTCCGACGGTAACCTATGGATTTGCACCTATTGGAAAGGCGTGGACTATTTTGACAAGCAAACCGGGCAATTCACCCATTACAATACCGAAACCGTACCGGGTTTTGCAAGCAACCATATCTGGTCTGCCATAGACGGTGGTAACGGACTACTCTATATCGGGCATGTGGACCGGGGATTCAGTATACTTTCCATAAAAGACAAGACAGTCAAGAACTTCACACACGAGCCGCAAAACCCCAACAGCCTGCCCGGCAACGAAGTGACATGTGTCTACAAAGACAAAAGCGGAAACATATGGATAGGAACCGATAGAGGAGTGGTACTGTTTAACCCGGAAGCGGAAAGTTTCATCCCCTTCGACGACAAAACCAACTGCATATCGCACCGTGTATATGATATACACCAACTGGATGACAACAGACTTTGGATAGCCATGGAATTCGGCGGCATTGCCGTAGTGGATTTGTCCCAACAGCTTTTCCGTTCGTCGGACCAGATTCATGCGCTTTCTATCCGGGAGGGAGACGATGAATACGGCTTGTCCAACTCCAGTATCCGTTGCCTGCTCCAAGATTCCTTCGGTAATGTATGGGCAGGTTCCTGGGGAGGCGGCATCAACTTCATAAAACGCGAGCCGTCACTCTTCAGCACTTATAAATATTCTCCTTTTCCATCCACCAACAACAGCCTGAACAGTAAAATAGCCTCCGGTGTCTGTATGGACAAAGCCGGTAACCTCTGGATAGGAACCGATGGAGGAGGAATCAACGTATTCAACAAGGGAAGACGAATAGCCATATACAATGCTGACAACAAGAAATTCAGAAGCAATACGGTGCAGGCAGCCTTGTGCGACTCGAAGGGAGGATTATGGTTCGGGCTTTTTTATGGAGGAATAGCCTACTACAACCCCAAGAGCCAAAGCTTCCGGCAGATTTTCTCCGAAGACAAGTCACGCACTGACGTACGTTCCTTTCATGAAGACAAGCAGGGAAACATTTGGGTCGGAACCAGCGAAGGCGTCTATCTTATAGATTGTGACAGCAAGACAATCAAGGCACACTACGGAATCGTGAGACATCTGGCCCGCTGTGTGCTGAAGGATTCCGAAGACCAAGTATGGGTAGGATTCTTCGGAGGAGGCCTGGGCCTCTATGACCCTCAACTCCAAAGCATCCAGCTCTTCAACGTCCTGGCCAAATTCCCCTCCAATACCATCAATGCTCTCTACGAAGACAGCAGAAAGCGGTTGTGGGTGGCCACGGGTGAAGGTTTGGTATGCTTCCCCTCCCTGACAGACAGAAACTACAAAGTATACCAACGTGAAAGCGGACTGGCTAACACCCACATACAAGCCATCGGTGAGGACAAGGCAGGAAATATTTGGGTGAGCACCAACAAAGGTATCAGCTGTCTTGTGGACAGTAAAGACATTTTCTATAACTACGACTATCACGACAACCTCCCCATGGGAAGCTTCAGTCGGGGCAGTGTAGCCTACGGACAAGACGGTAACTTTTACTTCGGCTCTATAAACGGTCTGTGCTACTTCAACCCGGAAGTTGTATTGCAGGAACGCAAATCACCACCCGCATTCATCACCAACATTGAAATTACCGACCCGCTGAACAAACCGGAAAACGGACAGAGCACCATTGCCTTAAACGGACAGAAGAACGTGCAACTGAAATATACACAGAATAGTTTCAGTATCCGGTTCAACATCCAGAACTATGCCCTGGTCAACCAAGTGGAATATGCCTATATGCTGAAAGGACTCGAGAACTCCTGGTATACGCTTACAGACCCCAATAATGTCACCTTTCGTAATCTTCCTCCCGGGAAATACCAGTTCCAAGTGAAAACGCGCATGCGCAACCAAGCATGGTCGGACGCAACCACCTCATTGAACATCCGCATCGCCCCACCCCTTTGGCTTACTTGGTGGGCAAAGTCATTCTATATCCTGCTGTCCCTTATCATCCTTTTCTCTATACTCTATGCCTACAAGAAAAGACTGGATGCTGAAGCACTGTACCAACTGGAGAAGCAGAGCCACGAACACGAGCAGGAACTGAACAACGAACGCCTGCGCTTCTACACCAACATCACCCATGAACTGCGCACCCCGCTTACGCTGATACTGGGTCCGCTGGAAGACATACAGAAAAGTGATACACTATCCACCAAAGACGCACAGAAGATATCCGTCATTCACCAAAGTGCCATCCGGCTACTGAACCTCATCAACCAGATATTGGAGTTCAGAAAGACCGAGACCCAGAACAAGAAACTCTGCGTGAGCCGGGACAACCTCGTACCCCTTATCCGCGAGATAGGCCTGAGTACAGGAACTGAACCGGAAGCCAGCCGTCGATACTCCGGCT
>ENA-OQKR01000108-OQKR01000108.1-human-gut-metagenome-genome-assembly--contig:-NODE-108-length-35321-cov-4.107973_pt1 | contig 35321 bp, 26 predicted proteins | sample MGYA00242803_ERZ504806 | MGnify/ENA primary metagenome ERZ504806 (study PRJEB26092, sample SAMD00036399) | human gut metagenome | host: Homo sapiens | study: EMG produced TPA metagenomics assembly of...
CGCCGGCGACCGCAGCGGAATTCGGATACGGGCGCTGCGTCGGCGCTAAAACCAGCCGGAGCAGACTTCTTCTCAAACGGCAGCACAAAAGTCAGGACGTCGTCCTTGTCCTCGTCGGCCCACTCGCTTGCGTAGCGCGCAACCCAATAGCCAACGGCACGATGCTTGAGCATCTTGCCAAAGACCGTAAGGAATACCGTGACAAACGCCGTCAGCACCAGAACAATACGAGCGTGATGCCACCGCCGGTAACAAGCGCCTCAATAGCCGAAGGACGGTAGTAGTAGTTATACATACCGACAGAGGCAATGGCGCCGAAGACGAGCGTCAGGATCCATGTGACAACGTTGGCGACCAGACCCGTCAAAAACTCGGGAAGGAACGAAGCGCAGAACAGCTTGGTCTTGTTGTGCTTAAACGCCGCCCAGACCTTGTCGAGCGAAAACGCGCTCTCGACACGACCGGTCACCGCAAAGTGCATCACGGCAATGTCGGCGAACATCTTAAAGAAGACCCCCAAGACCGCCGTGGCAATCATAGCCAGGACAAGCAGGCCAAGCGAGCCAAACAGCGCTGCCTCGAGTGCATAGGAGCCGTAATACGAATACGAGCCCGCGGCGCCAATTACCACGCTCTCCACCAGCGAAAGCACTACACCGATAACGGGAATGGCAGCGATAACCTCGAGCACGACCGAGATAACGCTCGAAAAGACTCCGAGGCCAAACGACGTGGAACGCATGAGTGGACGATCCATACCGCCATCAACCTTGAGCGACAGATCGCGACCCCACTCAATACCAAAGCCGGAACCACACACGCTCGCAATGCAAGCTGCCAAAAAGCCGATGGCAGCCGCAATGCCGCCAATAACGGGAATAAACAGCACGAGTACCGACACAACACAAATCAGCGCCGGTAAAAAGGCAATCTGGCACACGCGCTGCAGCACGCCCGGAGTCTTGGTCATATCCTCAAACGCCTGAGCCACACAGCCCTTGGACGCATTCGCCACGGGCGGTTGCGGAACAAACTGCTGGGGCTGACCCTGAGGGGCAGAGGCTGCGGCACCGGCATTGGGGGCACCACACGTGCCGCAGAACTTGTCGTTATCGCCCATGGGGGCGCCACACTGCGAGCAGAACATAGAATCATCCCTTCGTATCTTGAACGAATCATCTGGATCGCAAACGATGTCTTTGGCATCATTATCACCCAATGTGGGGACAAATACTCCAACATGACGCATTTGCAATGCGCAGGGCGCTATTCGATTGTTTGATGAGCTCGACCGCGTTAGTTCGTTCCGCGGAAACCCTTGCCGACGATCTCGGAGCTGTCGACAATCGTGATAAAGGCACCCGGATCGACTTCGCGCGCATAGCGGCGCAGTTGCACGGCCTCGCGACGGCTTAGCACGCTCATGATCACCGTCACGCACTTGCCCGAGAAAGCACCGTAGCCGCGGCTGATAGTCGCCGTACGGTTGAGATGCTTGACGATAAACTCCTCGACCTTAAGGGGCTCGGAGCAAATGACCGTGCAGACTTTACGCAGGTGGATGCTCTCGATGGCTTTGTCGACCACAAGCGTCTTGGCAAACAGGCCGAGCACGCAATACAGACCGACGCGCGGGCCGTACAAGAAGGCCGCGATGGTCACGATGCCGATATCGACCAGCAGCAGCGCACGGCCGATCTCAAGCGTCGTGCGGCGTTTGAGAATCATGGCGAGGATGTCCGTGCCGCCCGTCGAGGCACCAATATCAAAGACGATGGCGCTGCCGAGCGCCGGCAGAATCACGGCAAAGCACAGGTCGAGCCACATATCGCCCGTCATCGAGACATCGGTCGGAATAAAGAGCTCAAACAGCGAAACATAGGCGGACAGCGCAAACGAGGCAAAGACACTCCACAGGATTGCCTTGCGCTCCAAAAAGATAAAGCCCAGAACGACCAGGACCGCATTGATAATCCACATAAAGACGCCGACGGGCAGGGTCGGGAACAGCGTGGACAGAATGACCGACACGCCCGAGGTGCCGCCAAAAGCAAAGTGATTAGGGGTTTTAAACGCGACGATGGCAAAGGCCGTGAGGATCAGGCCCAAATTGAGCTCGGCAAAAAAGCGCGGAAAGCCCGGCTCCTGGCTGCGCTTGCGACCAGCGCGCTCGCCCCGCTCGATAACATCGCGATCGACCACGCGTTCCATCGGCACTACGGGAGGACGATGCACCTCCTCGGCAGCACGCGACGCCGCCTCTGCCGCAGCGGCCTCAATTGCCCATGCCTTGCTTTCTGTTTCGTGCTCGTCGGCCATTACGGCAACCCCTCGTTAACAATTTGGAAACAATGCGCCCATTAGAGTAACGCGGAACGTGGGGATTGCAACCCTTAGTTAGACGAGCGGTATGACTATATCGGGAGCGTACAAAAACGGCCGGCCACGCTTTTGCTTGCGCGGTCGGCCGTTTAATGTTTTCGCAGATAAAACCTGCCAAAACAAACCTGTCCCTTTTTGGAAGGTTATTCGTGCTGGCTGGTGCGGTGCTCGTACTCCTCGGGGGTGATGACATCCTCGATGCGCAGGTTGACGCCCGCCACCTCAAGGCCAGTCATCGCGGCAAGGCGCTCGGTGACACGTGCCTTAACATCGTCAAAGATCGCGGGCGCATAGGCGCCGTACTCGATGATGACGGAGATGTTGACGACCACGCGATTATCGTCGGTGACCTCGACCGTCACGCCCTTGGTCAGATTCTCGGCACCAAACTGCTCCTGCACAAAGTGCATGAGGTTACCCTTCATGCCCAGAACGTGCGGAACCTCGCGGGTGGCCATGGCAACGATCTTCTCGATCACGCCGTTGGAATAGGTCAGCGAGTCCTCGGACTCATCCGCTTCCTCGTCGTCCTCATCCGTATCGGACTCGGCCTCGACGAGAGCCTCATCCTCGAGCGTCACATCCTCAGCTTCGGCGACGACCGCCTCGTTCTCCTCGAGCTCGGTATCGGCTACATCGACCTTCGTATTAAAAGCCATGGTTCCTCCTTATGCCTGCCGCGGATGCGACAGTCGAATACATATTAGCGGCCGCTAAACAGACGGCCGAAGAAGTTGACGATCCCGTTCTCGCCGTCGCGAATTTGGCCGATCACAGCGCCGATCAGCACGAAGAATGCAATGACGAGCGTGTCCCACAGGCCCAACGTGAGCACCAACACGGCGAGGATAAAGCCGGCGACGGCGCCGAGCGTGGTGTTGGGATGACGCACAGCATAGCTCCAGATGGCAGCGCCCGTACCCTTGATGAGACCCATAGCCTCGTCAAAATCCGCGGCTGCCGCGTCTTGTAACTCGGTTGCCTCTGCTTTGGAATCAACAGGTTCGCTCGCCGACGTGGCGCTCTGGTCAATCGTCAGGCGCGGCGTACGAGCGGTCTTATCTTGATTGGTATCACTCACCGGAAACCTCCACGGTCTGGACGGTAGTCTTGGACGGCAAAAAACGGACACGCGCGGTCGTACCCGGCGTGCCGAGCATGGTGTCGCAGGCCTTCTCGATGCGCTGCTGCATCGCGGTAGCCAGAGATGCCACGTCCTTATCGTCAAGCGCGATAGCCTCGACCTTAAAACGGACGTGCGAATCGTCGGGGCCTTGGACGCGAGCCTCGACATGCTCGACCATCACGCGGTCGTCGCGCTCGGCAGCAACCCTGGCGCACGAAGAAAGCGCCGCAAGGGTAACCTCGATATTGCGCTCCCCCGCCGGATGCACGCAGGACGGCTCGCGACGGGCGAACATCAGGCGGAAAAAGCTCAGCAGTACGCCAAACGCCACGACGCCGGCGCACGCCGTCACGACGATGCGCGGCATGGGGTCGCGCATCAGCAGCATAAAGCGATACGTATACGGCCCCCAAAACTGGCAGACAAGCGTACCCAGCGCCACGATGGTGGCGGCAAGATACACGATCGCTAGGGCTCGTTTGAGTACGCGCACGCGGCGCTCCCTTCAAATCTCGGCTCTCGAAATGCAGAACGGTTCGCATCATTATAAAAGAGCCGGGTCCGGTGCTCTACGCACGCGGATCCGGCTCATCTATTCCACGAGGCTTGCATGCTCGCTTCATTATGCCCAGATATGCACGGCTCAATCCGTGCTGGCGCTACTCCTCCTCGAGGGCAGCGATGACCTCGTCGGTCATGTCCATGGTGCTGTAAACATCCTGGACGTCGTCGAGCTCCTCAAGACGGTCGATGAGGCGCTGGACCTTCTTGGCGTCGGTACCAGAGACCTCGGTCGGGGTGGTCGGGACCATGGTGGTCTCGGAACCCTTGACATGGACGCCCTGCTCCTCGAGCGCCTTGGAGACAGCCATGACGTCGTTCGCAGCAGTCCAGACGATCCACTCCTCGCCGGCATCCTCGTAGTCCTCGCCACCGGCCTCGGCGATGGCCATCATGAACTCATCCTCGTCACCGGCAGCACCGTTGGCGATCATGGTCTCCTTCTTGGCGTTCTCGTCCAGGATCTCCTTGGCGACGACGATCTGGCCCTTGCGCTCAAACTGGAAGGCGACGGAGCCGGAGGTGCCCAGGTTGCCACCAGCGTGGGAGAAGGCGGAACGGACATCAGCGGCGGTACGGTTGCGGTTGTCGGTCAGGCAGTCGACGTAGACGGCGACACCGGCGGGACCGTAGCCCTCGTACACGATGTTCTCGTAGACGGCGGCGTCAGCACCCGAACCAAAAGCCTTGTCGATAGCGGACTTGATCTTGTCCTTAGGCATGGACTGAGCCTTGGCCTTGGCAACGGCAGCGGCGAGGCTGGCGTTGTTCTCGGGCAGCGGGTCACCGCCGAGACGGGCAGCAACAGTGATGTTGCGGCTGAGCTTGGAGAAGAGGGCGGAACGCTTGGCGTCCTGCGCGCCCTTACGATGCTTGGTTGTGGCCCACTTAGAGTGTCCGGACATACGTGTCTCCTATCGGTTTCGACCTAAAGCCCAGCGCAGATGCTCGGGCAATATAAACAAACGTCGTTATGATATACCTACTAGCCTGCGAGATAAACCCCAAAATGAAGGCGTCGTGATGATGTCCCCTTTGGTGCAAAGAAACCTGACCCCAATGCACCAAGTTAGGACCAGAGGAGGTCGCTGCGGGTGATGGTGGCGCCGATGGCAAAGGGCATGCAGGCGATGACCGGATACAGGTAGCGCATATAGGTCGAGCCGTTGCAGGGGCCGATCAGGCACACAGCGAGCACGCCCAGCAGCGGCACCCAAATGGCCAGCCCACGCCACGAATGACGACGTAGCAGATAGACCACCACGGTAATCATGATCCACACATAGGTGGCCGAGCTCATGGTGAGCGAAATAAACGGGATGCGCTGCACCGCCACACGGTACAGATTGATCAGGTGGTCGCACCAGCGCACCACGTTGCTGTCAACCGGATGGAAGTCGAAGTACTTGAGGTTGTCGGGACGCGCCATGATCTCGGCACTACGCGCCGTGCTGTAGACCCAGGCATCGCGCGCGCTCGGATAAAAGTAGCCGTAATAGTTATTGATGAGCGCCGAGATATAGCACTCGGGATCCTTTTTGAACATCTGGGCCCATACCTCAAAATAGGCATCGATGTCCTCCTGCGAGGCGTACTCGTTAAAGCAGTTCTTGACGGCATCGGACTTGTCAGGGTTGTAGCGGCGGCCCAGGTTCTCGTACTTGAGCACGCGATCGATCACGACGCGCTCCTCGTCGGTCACCAAACCGTCGCAGGGTGCCTCCACGATAGTGCCGTCCTCCTTAACCGTGGGGTTGACGCCCGAGTTGAGGCCGTCGTGCTTTTGGACGAAACGAGCCGTCTGTTGGAACGGAATCGAGAGGATTTCGCGCTTGGAACCAGGCGTGATGTCGTGCGCCGGCATAAAAACCTTGGTGAAGTACATATTAGAGGCAAGGCAGAGTGCAAGCACCGCAAGAACTCCCACCAGCGGAAGCGCGGGATGCCGCCCGAAGGCGCAGTACCAGCCTGCTTGGCTGCGCGACGAGCCGCATGCGCGTCCCATGCGCAAAACGCCGTCCGCGATTACGCATGCCGCCAGGGGAAACACCAGGCCGCCGTTGCGCAGAAACGTGGAACCGATGGCGCCCAGAGCGAGCAGCAGCCAGTCGTGGCGCGCAAAGAGCGCGGGGGCTTTCTCGCCCGCTCGCTCGACATTGGCATCACGACGGGGCAAACCACATGCCACGAGCTTGACGGTCTGTACCAGCAGCACCAAAAACGCGTCGGCAAAGAGCACGTCTTTGGTGAGCAGGGCCGCGTAGTTAGAGAACATCGGCATAAACGCAAAGAACAGCAGGATCGTACCGCGAACCGGCAGGCTCACGCCCAGTTTGCGCAGCGACGAAATGGAATAGGCCATGCAGGCAGCCGTGATGACAAATTGAGCGCAGGTATAGATGATGAGGCCCGCGTTAGCGCTGTTGAACAGCGAAAGCCCCAGTTGAACGCACGAGCCGATAATGGCCGTGTGCACTACGGGATGGTGCCCGTTGAGCAGCACGTTGGGGTTGAGCAGGCGTAGGTAGTCGCTCGTGCCGTTGGGATAGTTGAACCACTGACGAATCTGCGCACCCGTATCTCCCATAAAAAGGCCGGGCAGCGAAGCGATGAGCGTGGGCGCCCAGGCGATCATAAACACCAGGAAGGGCCCGGCAAAGGGATGGACCGAGAGCACGGCGTGAGCCACACGCCATATGCGGCCAAAGTGCGCCTCGGAAAACGGGATGCGCCGAGAGCTCAGCCAATCCAGGCACTCAAAGGCAAGGTAGAAGGCCACGATCGCTAGGAGCATCCAGCCCGCGCCGCCAATCCAGGCGCAGATGATGCGGGCCTTGTCGCCAAGAACAATCTCGGCCGAGTCGGTGAGGTCGTAGCTGCGGCCGAACACCATGCAGATGGCGAAAAACAGCGACGGCAGAATAATCGATGGGCGCCAGGTGTCGCCACGGCCAAAGAACACGTAGCGAAACGGCAGCGTGAGCAGGCAGGCAAGCGCAAGCAGCATGACCGCGTCGGTATGGCCGGCAAATGAGAGGAGCACCTCGTAGCACACGTACAGCATGCCCGAGGCTTTGGGGTCAATCGCCAAGACTGCGTTGCTCGACACCGGGGCGGGATCGATGGAAAACGCTGTGGTCGCCAACAGCGCGAGCAGAAATGCGATGAGCGTCTGCTTGGCGGGGTAGCGCTTAAACCAGACGATGCGGGCAGCGTCGCGCGCAGCCGTTGTGGAGAGGTCGGAATCCTTCACAGTCCGAAAGCCTTTCTAGAAACCTGCCAAAAAGGGACAGGTTTATTTTGGCAGGTTTTATCTGGGGAAACGTTACTGTTCTGTCATCGTTGCCCAGCAAACCACCACAAAGGTGCCTGTCCCCTTTGTGGTGGTTTTGGTGGTTAGGCGTCGAGATAGATGCGCTGGGGTCGATTGCGGTGTCGGGCGAAGATGATGAGCACCAGGCCGGCGATCACGAGTGGCAGACTCAGCAGCTGACCCATCGTGATGACGCCGCCCAGCAGATAGCCAAGCTGGGCGTCGGGCACGCGCACGAACTCAACGAGGAAGCGGACGATGCCGTAGCCCATTACAAACACGCCCATAAACGTGCCCTGGGGCAACAGCGGCTTTTTGCGGCTGAGCACCTGCAGAATGCAGAAGAGCACGATGCCCTCTAGAAATGCCTCGTAGAGTTGGGAGGGATGGCGCGGCATATCGCCCGCAGTCCCGCCAAAGACCACACCCCAGGGCAGATCGGTCGGCTTGCCCCACAGCTCACCGTTGACAAAGTTGGCACAACGGCCCAGGCACAGGGCCAGCGGAGCGCCAATGACGGCAAGATCGGCCAACGTCCATGCATCGAGCTTATACATGCGGCACACGATGATGCCGCCCAAGATGCCGCCGACCAGGCCACCGTGGAAGCTCATGCCGCCCTCGTTGGTGGCAAAGATCTCGAGCGGGTGCGCCCAGTAGTAGCCGTCGCCGTAAAAGATGACGTAGAACAGACGGGCGCCAATGATAAGGCCAAAGACCACGCCGACCACGACACTCGTCAGGTCGTCAATCGTGATGCTAAAGCCCCAGCGACGCTGCGTGCGATACATGACGACCGCCGTGAGCGGGGCACCGACCACATAGGCCAGACCATACCAGTAAATCGTGATGGGCCCCGCCGAAATCGCGACGGGATCAAGCATATGGTAGAAGTCGTTGAGCATGTCGACCCTCCTACTCCCTACATACAAATGCGGCCGCGGGCCTTGCGCTCGCAGCCGCATATTTGGGCGTAACGTCTATGCGGAGTATGCCGTCCGCAGCTTTCGCATCTTAGAACGGCGCGTACTCGTCGTACAGGTCGTCGGTCTCGCCGGAGGCATTAACCTGCTCGACACGGGTAACGCCGGGCACATGCTCCTTGAGGATACGCTCGATACCCATGGACAGGGTCAGCGCGCTCATAGGGCAGCCGGCGCAGGCACCCTGCAGCTCCAGTTTGACGACGCCCTCGTCGTCAACACCCACATACTCCATATCGCCGCCGTCAGCCTGCAGGTTGGGGCGGATCTCCTCAAGAACCTTCTTAAGCAGCTCTTCGTTAACAGCCACAGGGGCTCCTTTCTCACAATTACGCGGGCGCGCCCGCGAACAGAAGCTATGTTACTACAGCCATGTACCCGCTCACGAGCCGTCCATGCGCGCAGACGCGACTTTCACGAGTAGTCAATTTGGGACGGGGCTTTTTTAGCTGCTTTTGCCGACGCCCGGCGCTAGCACACGCTGCCGCTACTGCTGAGTTTGTTCCCCGGTGCCAATGTGGACATCGACGATAACCTGGCGGTAGCTGATGCCGCAGGAGTCGAGAATGCGACGGCTGATGCGGCCGTCGTCGGTATCGGCGTACTTATTGTCCAGGTAGACGACCTCGCCCACGCCCACCTGCGCCAGGATCTTGGCGCAGTCGTGGCACGGGAACAGCGTGACGTAGACCGTGGATCCCTCAAGGTCTTTAAGCGAGCCGCGGTAGTTGAGCACGGCGTTGGCCTCGGCATGGACTACGTAGTTATGCTTGTCCTGTAGCGGGTCGTCGCTCGTACCCCACGGGAAAAAGTCGTCGTTGAGCGCCGAGGGCGTACCGTTGTAGCCCACCGAAAGGATACGGTGGTTGGTGCTGGCGATGCACGCACCCACCTGCGTGTTGGGGTCCTTGCTGCGGCGCTGCGCGGCGATGGCCACGCTCATAAAGAACTCGTCCCAGCTAATGACGTCCAGGCGCTTGCCTGACGAAGTTTGATGAAGATCGTCCGACATGGCAGACACCTCCGTAATCGCAATAGTTTGACCCATTGTAGCAGGTGAAAGGTGGAGGCGTTTGTCCCACCGGCGCCCTCACTTTTACACGCGGCGGGGCTTTTGGTTGATGCGGTAGAGCTCGGCGAGGCCCCGCAGCGTCAGCGCGTCGTCGACCGTCAGGCTGTGGCCGACCAACGCCGCGAGTGCCTCAGCGTCGTCGCCGGTAATGACGATGGGCACGTCGCCCTCCCCGCGGCCTTGGTCGCGCGCAGTCTCGGCAAGCACCATGTCGAGCATGCCGTCGATCGCGGGCCACCTCGCCCAGAACCACGCCCGAGCGCATCGCCTCGCGCGTGTTACGGCCGATTACATGCGTGGGTGCCGAGGGCTCGACCTGCGGCAGGCGTGCCGCAGCAGCCGAGAGCGAGCGGGCGCCGAGCGCCAGACCCGGCGCGATGACGCCGCCGACAAAGGTACCGCGCGCATCGATGACCTTAATATTGGTCGTAGTGCCCAGGTCAATCACGATGCACGGCGATCCGTAGACGGCGCGGGCAGCCACGGCGTCGGCGATGCGGTCGGGGCCGATCTCGGCCGGATCGTCGTAGTGCACGGGCATGCCGGTCTTGAGGCCCGGCCCCACCGTGAGCACACGCCCCGTGCATGTACGGGAAAGCGCCGTCTTCCACGGGCGCTCGAGCGCCGGCACCACGCAGCTCAGCACGGCAGCCGTGGGCACAAGCGCGCCCGGCATGCCCGCATCGGCTGCCAGTGCACCCATGACCTGCGCGAGCCTCATGCGCGCCTCGTCGGCTGTGATGCTCGACGGCGTGGTGATCTCGCACGTCGCGAGCGGGCATTCCTGTGCCGCGGCTGAATCCTCGGCAAACAGGCCAAAGCGAATGAACGTGTTGCCCACGTCGACCGTCAATATATATGCGCACCCATTAAGCATCGTCGGCGCTCCTTTCGTCTGCCCAGCAGTATATCGCCTACCTAAACCAGTCATCCCAAAATGACTAGCTTGCGGCTATACTGGTGCGCGGTCGCGCGCGAGCTCACGCGGCGGCCCTTGGTAACCCGACTTCCCGCGCCGTATCCGTAGCGGCGCTCCCGGGGGAAGCGGATATACGCAAAGGAGTTCTATATGAGCAATCCCTCGAACCGCGCCTCGATGCGCGGGCAACTCACGCTGCGCGGCGTCGTCATCGGTGTCCTTGGCTGCGTGATCATCACGGCAAGCTCGGCCTACACCGCCCTCAAGATGGGCGCACTCCCCTGGCCGATCGTCTTCGCTGCCGTCATCTCGCTGTTCTTCCTTAAGCTCATGGGCAACGCCAGCCTCAACGAGGCAAACGTCACCCACACCATCATGTCCGCAGGCGCCATGGTCGCCGGCGGCCTGGCGTTTACCATCCCGGGTGCCTGGATGCTGGGCTATGCCGACCAGATCAGCTGGCTCGACATGTTTATCGTGGCGCTCGCCGGCACTATCTTGGGCCTGCTGGCCACCGCGCTCATCCACCGTCACTTTATCGTGGACGCCGCGTTGGAGTTCCCCACCGGCAACGCCGCAGCTCAGACCCTGCGCGCCACCGAGGCCGGCGGCAAGACCGGCAAGCAGCTCTTTGGCTCTATGGCCATCGCAGGCATCTACAGCGTGCTGCGCGACGCCCTGGGCGTGGTGCCCAGCATGCTGTGCACGCTCAACATCCCCGGCGTGACCTTTGGCATCTACAACTCGCCCATGCTGCTCTCCGTCGGCTTCCTCGTGGGCTTCGCCCCGGTCGCCTTCTGGTTTGCCGGCGCCCTGCTGGGCAACTTTGGCATCATCGTGGGCGGCACCGCTGCCGGTCTGTTCGACGTTGTGACCGCGCAGGGCATCGTCAAGTCCCTGGGTATGGGCCTCATGATGGGCTTTGGCGTCGCCGTCGTCCTCAAGGACATCCTGCCGCAGGTCGCCGGTATCGTCCGCGGCCTCGCCGCCGACAGCTCCACCGACACCGACGAGCAGTCGCTCATCTCGGGCTCCCTTAAGCTCGATGCCGGCATCATCGGCCTGGGCGCTGCCGCCATCGCCGTGATCATCGCCATCGTGCTCGACCTTGGCCCCGTTCCGGCCGTCATCGTCACGCTGTTCACCTTTGTCACCACCATCATGAGCGCACAGAGCTGCGGCCAGACGGGCATCGACCCCATGGAGATCTTTGGCCTCATCGTTATGCTCATCGTGGCTGCCTTCGCACAAATCGCTCAGGTCAAGCTGTTCTTTATCGCCGGCATCGTAGCCGTGGCGTGCGGCCTTGCGGGCGACGTCATGAACGACTTTAAGGCCGGCGCCGTGCTGGGCACCAACCCGCGTGCGCAGTGGATCGGCCAAGCCATTGGCGGCATCGTGGGCGCCCTGGTCGCCGCAGCCGTCATGGTCGCGCTCGTCACCGCCTATGGCCCGGACGCCTTCGGCCCCGACAAGAGTTTTGTTGCCGCGCAGGCAAGTGTGGTCGCCACCATGGTCTCGGGCATCCCGAGCGTGCCGTGGTTCGTTGGCGGCTTTATCGCCGGCATCGTCATGTACTGGCTCGGCATTCCGGCCATGATGATCGGCCTGGGCGTGTACCTGCCGTTCTACATGTCGCTCACGGCTTTCCTGGGCTCCTGCGTTAAGCTCGCCTACGACAAGTGGGCCGCACACCGCGACGCTACTGCCGGCCTTTCGGACGAGGAGAAGGCCGCCAAGGATGCCGCCTTCCAGGAGCAGGGCCTGGTTGTTGCCAGCGGCCTGCTCGGCGGCGAGTCCATCGTCGGCGTTATCCTGGCGTTTGTCTCCGTGGGCCTGAGCCTGCTGGGCTAAGCTGAGCAGCTGCTCGACAGCAACCATATTGCCTACGATTTGCCCGGTCGGTAGCTTTCGCGGCTACCGACCGGGCTTTTTGATACCAACACAAAGAAAGGCCGGCGTACTGCGTTTAACAGCGCGCCGGCCTTATCGGTTAAGCTATCGAAGCGTTCCTGCTGTGAACCGAAGTTCGTTGCAGAAACTACGCTCGAAACGCTACATCTGCTTGCGACGACGATCGCCCAGCGTCACGCCCGCGGCAACGAGCGTAATGCCGCCGATGACGAAGACCTCACCTGCAAGCGCGGAGGTATCGCCCGTCTGAGCAAGTGCACCGTCCGTGGCCTTCTTCTTGGCGACAGGAGCCTTTGCGGCAGTCTGCGCAACCTGAGGCTTGGCCTGCGGCTCAGCCTTGGGATGATACTTGTCGTACTCGGCCTGCGCGGCAGCCAGGGCATCCTTGGCATCGCCAAGCTCGGCCAGCGCGGCGGCATAGGCGTCGTTGGCATCGGACAGCTTGGCATCGGCATCGCTCAGAGCAGCCTTGAGGCCAGCGGCGGCATCGACGGCGGCCTTATAGCGAGCGTAGGCAGCGTTCAGCTTGACCAGCTTCTCGTTGCCCGTCGTGCCCGCGGCAAGGGATGCCTTGTGGTCGACAGCCTCAAGATCGGCCTTGAGTGCCTCATCGTTGGCAAGCTCGGCCTTGGCCTTGACGATCTCGAGGTTCGCATCGACGACGGCTTCGTTGGCGGCCTCGAGCTGCTTCTGGGCATCGGCGACACCGTCTACGGCAGCGTCATAGGCGGCCTTAGCGTCGTCGACCGCCTTCTGAGCGCCGGCGAAGCGCTCGAAGGCCTTGTTTGCGCGGGTCAGCTCACCCTCGGCAGCCTTGGCCTCGGCCTGCGCGTCGGACACAGCCTGCGTCTTGGCGGCAACTGCCTGCTTGGCGTCCGAAAGAGCGGTCGCGGCCTGGGCATCTGATGCCTGAGCCTTGTCAACGCCAGCCTGGGCAGTGTCGTCGGCCTTCTTGGCATCGTTAAGCGTGCCCTGTTTGTTCGCAAGATCCGTCTTGGCGGCATCGCACTTGGCGGCAAGGTCCTTGACCGAAGCGGTAGCGTTGTCATACGCCTCGTTGGCCTGATCGGACTTTACCTTGGCGGCGTCGCGGGCGCTGCGAGCCTTCGCCTTGTGAGCAGCGGCCTCGGATGCCTTCGTCTGGCAATCGACAAGCGTGGCATTTGCCTTATCAAGAGCCGCCTGGGCAGTTGCCGCCTCGCCCTTAGCGGCATCAAGCTTGGCCTGGGGTGTCTTGACGTCGATGATCTTAAGCTCGGCTTCGGCAGCGTCATAGGCGGACTTGGCGGCAGCAGTAGCGGACTGAGCCTTCTCGTACTCGCCCTTGGCGGTGTTCATGTTCGCATCGGCTGCGGTGAAAGCGTCCTGGGCGGCATCCTGCCCGTTTACAGCTGCGAAGTAAGCTTCCCTTGTAGTTCCAAAGTTCTTCTGCGCCTCGGCAAGCTTGCCCTGGAGCTCCTTGAGCTGCGCCTTCTGCGCCTGCGTGCCGCCCGCATTGTAGGCGGAATCGATGTAGTCGTTGAGGAGCTTCTTGAACTCGGAGACAGTGAAATCAGCCTGCGTGTCATCATCGCTGTAATCGAAGATGGTTACCTCGGAATCGGTATTCTTGCCGCTACCGGTCGCGATGCCGATGGCTCTCGTAGAGGCATCGATAATGTTGAGATAGTGCCCGCACTCGTGGTAGATGCTGTTGTAGTTCTGATAGATGTAATAGGACTCATATCGATATTTGCCGAGTTTGTCGCCATACTGCTCTACATACTTGTCGAAAATCTTCTTTTCCTGAGTATAGAGGCCGGTATAGGGCCAGCCGAGGGTATCCTCGGTCTCGCCGCCGGTATATGCGCCGCCTCCGCCAGCAAGGTTTTCACCGTTGTCGAAGTAGCAGTTCGAGTGTCCCCAGATGTTCGATGAATATGATGTATTAAGGGCGGCTGCCGCAGTCATACGGAGGCTGACGCTGAGCGCCGACTGACCGTTCGCCTTGCGGAGGTTGTTCTGGGTGTCGAGATATGTCAGGGCGTTGCGCATCTGCTCCAAGGAGAGCGGATTGGTGTCGCGAGACATATCCTGATCGACGTACTGGTCATACCAGTCGGCCTTGTCCTCAGCACCGGTCAGCATCGATACGGCATCCTGGGCGTTCTTTTTCTGTGTGGCGGTGAAATCGCTGCTGTTGCTGATGTAGGCCATAAAGCCGAGCATGCCCTTATTGATGACTTCCTGGTCAACGGTCATGTTGGACTTTAGGTCTGCAATCTGCTGCTCAAGAGCCTCAACCTGGGCATTAGCAGCGTCATAAGCCTTTTCCGCGGCGTTCGAAGCGGCGCAGGCCGCCTCCCACTCGCTGCGCTTCTGCTGACGGACCTCGACGAGTCGGTCGTACTCCGCCTTCTTGTCGCCTTCGGTCTGCTGGGCCTGCTCGCATGCGGCCTTGGCGGCGTCGCGCTTGCTGACGGCGGCGTTGTACTCCTTGCTTACCGCATCATATGCAGACTGGGCAGATGCCACGGCGGCGTTGGCGGCGTTGGCCTTCTCCTGCGCGGCGGTGACGGTAGTCTGCGCAGCCTGCAGGTTCGCCTGTGCGGTGGCGTCGGCATCCGTCGCGGCATTGAGCTCCCTCTGCGCGGTCTTGAGCTCACCAGCAGCAGCGTTCTTGGCGGCCTCAAGCGCACTCAGGTCAACACCCGTACCCGAGACGGCAGCATCGAGCGCGGCCTGCGCCTGGTTGAACTTCTGCTGGGCGTTATCGCGCGCGGTGGTTGCGGCTGCGAGAGCAGCAGCAGTCTCCTGCTTCTTGGCCTGGGCAGTCGTCAAAGCTGCCTCGGTATTCTGCTTTTCCTGCTGGGCGCTGGCCTCGGCAGCCTTGGCCTGGTCCAGATTGGCCTGTGCAGTAGTAACGGCCTTATTGGCGTCATCGAGCTTTGCCTGCGCGTCCTCGACGGCCTTCTTGGCGGCCTCGTACTCGTCCATACCCATGGCCTCGAGCTTGGCCTGGGCATCGTCGAGGGCCTTCTTGGCCTCATCCTGCTTTGCCTTGGCGTCCTTGAGCGCCTGGGTCTTATCCTCGACACTCTTGTTGGCTTGATCGAGCTGATCGTTCAGGTCGCCCAGCTTCTTCTGCTGCTGCTCGGTCTTTTCGACGGCGGCTTTGAGCTCGTCAATCTTCTCCTGGAGCGCGGCGACTTCTGCTGCGTTCTGCTCGATTTCGTTGTCGCTCACAGCCTGCGAGGCCTGATTCTTTTGCTGCTGTGCCTGCTTTTGAGACTGGCCCGCCGCGTCGGCCTTCTTCTGAGCCGCATCGTAGGCGGCCTGAGCGTCCTTGAGCTGCTTTGCCGACTCCTCGGCCAGCTGGGCAGCCGTCTTTACGACCGCTTGGTTACCGGCGGCAACGGTGTTCTCTACAGAACTACCCCCCCCCTGAACAGAATCGCCGTTATCGGTTGACGGTGCGGCGATTGCCGCCAGCGGCGACATAAGCGGCTGAGCGATGAGGCCCGCCGTCAAAACGGTTGCGACGGCGCGGTTGGCAACGCCCTTGACGTTGACGGCCTTAGCCCGAGGCTCAAAGTGTTGTGGACTGTAGTTTGCCATGGCTTTCTCCCTTTGACACGGATGTATCCATACGCTTCAAACTGTAGGTGCCGATTTTTGAATTCTGTTGCGCAACATTGGTCACCAGCGGATTTTTTGAAATTCGCGCTCTCGTGCTTCACAATTTCGTCACATATGTAGGAGCTGGTGCATCATATTCTTGCGGGATCGAATTGGGCCTGTGATTTGCATTTGCTCCCGCGTCATCCGCCCTATCGGATTCCGCATCCAGCAGACACCCCGCCCGCCACGGTGTAGAGTTAGGGCAATGGGCGCGTTGCGCGGACCGCGCTGGAACGAGGTGGACATGGAACTCGACAAGCAACAGATCGAACGACTGCGTGAGCGTCATCATCGACGTCACGGCATCCGCCCTGCTCATAGCGAAGCCATGGAAAACGTCACCCGCTTCCTCAAGCGCGCATTCAACATTCGCGAGGGACGCGCGCCCTATCACGTGATCCGCAAGCGCTTTGTAAACGGGGCGCGTCTGACCGGCTCGCACTTGTGCATCCTCATCATTGCTATGTTGATCGCGAGCATCGGCCTCGATATCGACTCGGACATTGCCATCGTGGGCGCCATGCTCATCTGCCCGCTCATGGGCTCGGTCCTTGCCATGGCATACGGCATCGCCACGCTCGACCGCGAGATTACCGTCGAGGCCATTGCCAGTCTCGCGCTGCAGATGGCCTTTTGCCTGATCACGTCCACGCTGTACTTTAAGCTCTCGCCGCTCGGCACCACCACGGCTGCCATCATCGATAACTCGACACCCACCGTCTGGGACCTTGCCGTCGCGCTCGCGGGCGGCTTTGCAGGCGGGCTGGGCAACTCGCGCGATCAGGAGCCCGCGACGCTCATCGCCGGCGTGGCCGTGGCGACTGCGCTCATGCCGCCCCTGTGCGCGGCGGGCTACGGCATCGCCATCGCAAACGGGCCGCTCTTCCTCTCGGCGCTCTACGAGTTTGGCATCAACGTGGTCTTTATCGCACTGGCTGCCGAAGCCGTACTACTTCTATTGCGTGTGCCGCTCAAGCGCGACCTCAACGGCGACGGCATTGTGACCGCCGAGGAAAATGCCGAGGTCGACGAGCTGTCACGCAAGGTGCGCCGCCGCATTATTGTGGGCACGGTGATCTTTGCCATCCCCTGCATTGTTATGACGGCGGGTTCCATTGGCTCGGCGCAGGCCGGCGTGCAGGACGGCTACGGCGTCACCGAAACCACGCGCGAGCTTGCGGCGGTGCTGCCAGGCTTTAAGGATTACACCGTCGCCGTCGAGACCTCGGCCACCGAAGGGGACGAGGAAGGCATCGTCGAGCGCGAGATTGTCGCCCATGTGACAACGAGCGAGGCACTTGGGGCACACGATCGCCGCGTCGCCCGCAAGCTCATCGACCTCAATGTACCCGAACTCGATCGCGTGGAGTTTGATGTGAGGTAACGCAGGGCGCAGGCCGAGACGAGGCGCAGACGCGGCACGAATACGAGCAAAAAGCGGGGGCGTAGTTCATGACCGCGCCCCCGCTCGCTGCTTTATTGCCGTAAATCAACTTTCCACATCGACATCGCCGGACTCCACCATAAACGCCGGATAAGTGCTCACCAGATTAAAGCGGGTCACCTTGGTATCTCTAAATAGGTAGAGCCAACCCTGATCGCGTCGACGCGAAATATACGCCACGTGGACCGTACCGAATTCTTCACCGTTTTCCTTCTTTAATAACAGGATGTTGGGGTCATCCGTACGCTTAAACTGCCCGTCTGTGCAGATTCCGTCTTGGTCGACCAGCTGCCATCGACAGTTGTCCTCCTCAAGAAAAGCCAGGGTTTCCCGACTCGTTTTGTCATCCCGATAGTAACCATCAATGGCAAAGCCTTCGGAAACGCATTCCTGCATATAGGACGTTTCTCGGCTTATAGCAAACAGCCCTGTAGCGCCCAGGAGCACAGCCAGGCAGACCACTGCAAGGGTTATCGAGACAAAACGGCGGCTCATGTTAGCCAGCCCGATACTTGTTTAACGGAGCACGAAACATACTTGGTACCTCCGATATCAGCGCAAACGTCACCTACGGCCCGCCGGCAATCATATGTTTCCAACATCAAACCATATGGTTACAACTCGTTGGAGATAGGTTCCATGAACGGACGATAATTTGCGGCGAACGGCTACATATGTTCATTATCTCAGGGTTCTGGAGGCAATTTTTGGTGCCACCGAGACGTTGTTTTCGGAAGTATGCGGCAAATTCCGGAGCCCTCGAGCACACCCCGGTTTTTCACCAATAAAACCGCAGGCACAGAGCTTGGACATATCCAGCGTGCTCGGCCTATTCAAATTTTGCCGCATACTTCCGAAATCTAAGTTCGCAGGGGGTGATAGTTGGACCGTTTACGCAACAGATGTCCAGTAAAAACGGGTGGTAACCGGTACGGCTGCCACCCGTTTGTCCCATATCTAGCCCATAGCAGGCCAGTTACTTCTTAATGCCGCGTCCCAGGCGCTCGGCGACCGATGCCACGGCCTCCTCGCTGGCCGGCCCGCAGCTCACACAGCCGTCATGAGCACGCATCTGGCCGGTGACCTCGTCCATCGCGAGCGGCGCCACCTTCTCGAGCTTAAAGCCCTTACCGGCGCGCATGTTCTCCTTCGCCACGCTGATCATGAGCTTAATACGGTTGAGCTGGTTGACCTCGGACGCACCGGGGTCGTAGTCCACCGCGACAATGTTGCTCTCGGGATGCTGACGGCGCAGCTCCTTGATTACGGCCTTGCCCACCACATGATTGGGCAGGCACGCGAAGGGCTGCGTGCAGATGATGTTGGGCGCACCGTGGTCGATCAGGTCGAGCATCTCGGCTGTGAGCAGCCACCCCTCACCCATGTTATTGCACACCGATAGCACCGTGCGGGCCTTGTCGGCCATGGTGCCGATACGCTCGGGCGCCTCAAAGCGCTGGGACTTCTCGAGCAGCTCCTCAACCGGCGTACGCATCCAGTCCACGAGCTTGATGAGCGCCTGCATGCCCGCACGTGTCGTAGCGGAGCTGCCCAGCTCGTCCTTTTGCAGCTCGGCGTTGCTCATGGAGTACAGGAAGAAGTCGAGCAGGCCCGGCACCACGGCCTCGCAGCCCTCGCGCTCGATGACATCGACCACGTGGTTGTTGGCCGTGGGGTGGAACTTGACCAGGATCTCGCCGACCACGCCCACACGCGGCTTGGTGCCCTCGCCCACAAGTGGCATGGTGTCGAACGCGCGAATGGCCTCACGGCACAGCTTGGTGTAGTTATGCCTGTTGAACTTGGGCGCCAGCTTGCGAGCGCGCGCCATGTACTCCTCATAGAGCGCGTTGGCGGCACCGGGCGTGGCCTCGTACGGGCGGCAGCGGTAGAGCATCTGCATCATCACGTCGCCAAAGAGCACCGCGTAGACTGCCTGCTTAAGCAGCGCCGGCGTCAGCTTGAAGCCGGGGTTGTCCTCGCCAAGCGCCACGGCCGAAAGCGAGATCACCGGGATCTCGGGGTGGCCGCTCTCGCGCAGGGCCTTGCGGATGAGCGCGATGTAGTTGGTGGCACGGCAGCCGCCACCGGTCTGGCTGATGACCACGGCGGTCTTGGACAGGTCGTACCGACCGCTCTCGATGGCCTCCATAATCTGGCCCGTCACCAGAATCGACGGGTAGCAAATGTCATTGTTCACATAGCGCAGGCCAGCCTCGACGGCATCGTGGTCGGTCGAGGGCAGCAGCTCCAAGTTGTAGCCGGCACCGCGGAACACCTCTTTGACCAGGTCAAAGTGGATCGGCGCCATCTGCGGGCACAGGATGGTATAGCCCTCGTCGCGCATCTGCTCGGTAAAGGGCACCTTGGGCCATGCGGTCGAAGCACTCTCGCGCTGAGCCTCGAACGTGTACTTGCGGCTCGCGAACGCGGGGGCATCCGTGGAGGGCGCCACCGGCGCAGCGTCGCCCTGCTCAAAGACCTTGCCCGCAGCCGTGGCCTCGGCCAAGCGCTCGGCCTCCTGGTCCTTGAGTGCCGCCATGAGCGAGCGGATGCGAATGCGCGCGGCGCCCAGGTTGGACACCTCGTCGATCTTGAGCACGGTGTAGATCTTGCCACTGGCCTCCAGGATCTCCTGCACCTGATCGGTGGTCAGGGCATCGAGGCCGCAGCCGAAGGAATTGAGCTGGATCAGGTCCAGGTCGTTGCGCATCGTCACAAAACGGGCGACGGCGTACAGGCGACTGTGGTACATCCACTGGTCGACGACGCGAATCGGACGCTCGGGCTTTACCAGATGCGCGAGCGAATCCTCGGTAAAGACCGCAAAGCCAAAGCTCGAGATAAGCTCGGGCAGGGCGTGGTTGATCTCGGGGTCGTTATGGTAGGGACGACCGGCGAGCACGATGCCGTGACCGCCGTGGTCCTCGACCCACTTAAGAGCCTCCTCGCCCATGGTCTGGATGTCCTCGTGGAAACGCGCATCGGCCTCAAAGGCGGCGTTGACGGCGGCATCGACCTCGGAGCGCGTGATCTTGGGACCGCGCACGCGTCCGCGACCGGCCTCAGCATCGGCCACACGGTCGACGGCGAGCACCTGGTACAGACGGCGCTTGAGCTCGGTCTTGTCATGATAGGGCACAAACGGGTACAGGAACTCGATGTTCTGCTCGCGGATCTCGTCGATGTTGAGTGCCAACGCCGTGGGGTAGCTCATGACGATGGGGCAGTTGTAACAGTTGCCGGCGGTCGGATCCTCCTTGCGCTCCCAGCGCACGCACGGCATCCAAATGAAGTCGACATCGCGGTCGATGAGGTTCATCACATGGCCGTGGCTCATCTTGGCCGGATAGCACACGCTCTCGGACGGCATGGACTCGATGCCCGCCTGGTAGGTCTTTTTGCTCGACTGGTCAGACAGCTGCACGCTAAAGCCCAAGCGCGTAAAGAACGCGTGCCAGAAGGGGTAGTTCTCGTACATGTTGAGCGCGCGCGGGATGCCGACGGTGCCGCGCGGGGCCTCGTCGGGGCTCAGCACCTCGCGGTTAAAGAGCAGATCGTTCTTCTTTTTGAAGAGGTTGGGCGCCTCGGTCTTTTGCTTTTTGTGGCCGGCACCCTTCTCGCAGCGGTTACCGGTAATGAAGCGCCTGCCGCCGCCAAAGTCGTTGACGGTGAGCTGGCAGTTGTTAGAGCAACGGCCGCAGCGGACGTGTTTTTGCGTCACGGTGAGGTGTGCGATGTCCTCGGCAGAAAGAATGGTCGAGGTGCCGTCGGCACCAGCGCGATCGCGGGCGAGCAAGGCCGCACCGTAGGCGCCCATGCAGCCGGCGATGTCGGGACGCACGGCATGAACGCCGGTGAGCTGCTCAAACGCGCGCAGCGTGGCATCGGACATAAAGGTGCCGCCTTGGACGATCACCTGGCTGCCGATCTCCTTGGGGTCGCGCAGCTTAATGACCTTGAACAGGGCATTCTTGATGACGGAATAGGACAGGCCGGCCGCGATGTCGCCCACCGTGGCGCCTTCCTTTTGCGCCTGCTTAACACGCGAGTTCATAAAGACCGTGCAGCGGCTGCCCAGGTCGACCGGGGCCTTGGCATGGATGGCGGCATCGGCGAACGCGCGCACGTCCATGTTCATAGAGACGGCGAAGCTCTCGATAAAGCTACCGCAGCCCGATGAGCAGGCCTCGTTGAGCATAATGTGCTCGATGACGCCGTCCTTCACGCGCAGGCACTTCATGTCCTGGCCGCCGATGTCCAGGATAAACTCGACACCGGGCAGGAATGCCTTGGCGCCGCGCAGGTGCGCGACGGTCTCGATCTCGCCGGAATCGGCCTTGAGGGCCTCGATGAGCAGCGCCTCGCCGTAGCCCGTGGTGGTCACGTGGCCGATGGTGCAGCCGGCAGGGATGTGATTGTAGAAATCGGCCATGATGACCTTGGCCGTGCCCAGGATGTCGCCGTTGTTGTTGCCGTACCAGGTGTGCAACAGCTGGCCGTCCTCGCCCACGAGCGCGGCCTTCATGGTGGTGGAGCCGGCGTCGATGCCGATGAACACGCGGCCGGTGTAGCCGTCGAGCTTGCCCTTGGGGACGACCTCTTGGTCGTGGCGATTCTTGAACTCGGCAAAGTCCTCGTCGGTGGCAAAGAGCGGATCCAGGCGCTCGACCTCGGCACCCTGCGTGTCGCCTAAGCTGTCGATAGCTTCGATGAGCTGCGGGAACGTGCTGAGCTTGTTGGACTCGTGCGCCATGGCGGCGCCGCTCGCCACAAACAGGTGAGCGTTTTGGGGCACGATACGGTGCTCCTCGTCCAGGTCGAGCGTGAGGTAGAAGCGGTGGCGCAGCTCGGAGAGATACCGCAGCGGGCCGCCCAGGAAGGCGACGTTGCCGCGAATGGGACGGCCGCACGCCAGGCCCGAGATGGTCTGGGTCACAACGGCCTGGAAGATGGAGGCGGCCACGTCTTCGGGGCGGCGCCCTCGTTGAGGAGCGGCTGCACATCGGTCTTGGCAAAGACGCCGCAACGGCTAGCGATGGGATAGATGGTGGTGGCGTTGGCCGCGAGCTCGTTGAGGCCGCTCGCGTCGGTGTGCAGCAGGGTTGCCATCTGGTCGATGAACGCGCCCGTACCGCCGGCGCAGGTGCCGTTCATGCGCTGCTCGATGCCGTTGTCAAAGTAGATGATCTTGGCGTCCTCGCCGCCCAGCTCGATGGCGACATCGGTGGCCGGAATGAGGGTCTCGACGGCACGCTTGCTGGCGATGACCTCCTGGACAAACTCCAGGTCGAGCCACTGGGACAGCAGCAGGCCGCCCGAGCCGGTAATGGCGCAGGTCATCTGGGCCGTCGGCAGCACGGTCGCAGCACCCTCGAACAGGTCGCGGGCGCAAGCGCGGACGTCGGTGTGGTGACGCTGGTACTTGGCGTAGACGATCTGGTTGTCGTCGTTGAGCACGGCGAGCTTAACGGTGGTGGAGCCTACGTCGATGCCCAGGTGCAGGTTGCCGCGGGCGGCCTCGGGGTTGAAGATCGCGCCTTCGGGGGCGTGGGCGGCGGCTACGGGCTCAGCGGCGGTGGCGGGCTCGCTAGCGATGGACGTCTCCCCTGCCGCGTTCTTGGCATCGGCAACTGCCTCGACAACTTTCTCGGCTGCCGCGGTCGCGGCCTTCTGCGCGGCGTTCACCACGGCGGGCGCGGCCTCGCGTGCGGCAGCAACCATACGATCCTTGATGCCCTCGACGAGTTTGCTCATCTGTCTCTCCTCTTAGTTGTTGGACTCGACGGTTGCGGCGGTGTCGGCCGCGTCCTCGAGCTGCAAGTTCAATAGCTTCATGCCGTATTCCGGCACGTTGATATCAATGGGTTGGCCATACAGGTCGCCGGGACGCACAAAAGCGAGCACCGTCATAATGCGCGCCATGGCCTCGGGCGATTCGGTGAGCCCACGCTCAAACCAGCGCTGAATCATGCCGACCTCGGCACTCACGACGTAGGTGACGTAGTAGTCAAAGAACGTACCCAGCGCCAGGCCCAAAATACCCGTCTGCGCACGCGGCACCACAGCCTCACGCGCGGTGTCGATAATCCTTTTAATGAAGGCCTGGTCGCCGCCCGGACCCAGCAGCGCACCGATTAAGTCGCGGTTGGCCGCAAGATAACGCAGCAGCTCAACCGAACCGGGCGCCGGCTCGAGCTCGTCGATATTGTGATAGAGATCAGGCAGCTGAGCTGCGGTGATGAACTCAATGCGCTCACGGATCTCGGCCAGCAAGCCGTCCTCGATTTGATTGATAAAGTCGGGGATATCGCGGTAGTGCGAATAGAACGTGCGACGCGTAAGGCCAGCGCGCTCGGTGAGCGACGCGACATTAATGCGCGAAAGGTCGCCGCTTTCGGCAAGCTCGCTGGCAAGTGCCTGGCGAAGGGCACGCTGCGAGCGAAGGGACCGGCGATCGCATTTCTCGAGCTGGGACAAGCGTCCTCCTTGTTACTCAGCCTGTGCGCTATTGCACAGTGCGAGTATTATTGCACACCGTGTGTATCAACACGTAAAGGCAATATTTGGAATGTGACGAGGGGGCAGTCTCTTTGTCACATTATTCGATGACGGTGCGGGAGTTTTGCTTGCGCATGGTGGCGAGCATGTGTTTGGGGACGGCGTGGACCATGCAACTGCCGATAGTTGCGCTCGCGGCGGCCTTAGCTGCATCGCTAGCGTTTTTGGTCGCGTAGCTGTGGCGGAAGCGTTTGAGCATGGCGATATCGTTGCCGCCGTCGCCGTAGACCGCGACCTCGTCCTCGGCAATACCGTAGTAGCCCGCCAGCCATGCCACGCTCTCGCCCTTGTTGCACGCCACGTCCGTAATTTCGAACATCACCGGATCGAACGGCGCGTTGACCACGCGGTCCGAGCGCTCGGCCAGATACGCCTTAAGGTCGCACTCCAGCTCGGGCGAGGTCACGCGACAGTTGATCTTGCACACATCGTGGCGCAGGATGTCACCGATCGACTGGTCGAAGTACTGTTCCTCGTGGTACCCGCCACGCGCACGCATGCCGCGCATCACGATGCGCTTGATAGGGCTGTCTTTTTTAAAGCCCGCCTGGTGCATCTCGAACGATCCGCTCGAAAACATGCCGTCGGGCGTGGAGCAGTCAAAACAGATATCCGGAAACTCCTTGAGCAGCTCCTCGGTGATCTGCGGATCGATGGTCCAGGTCTTGAGCACCTCGCCATGACTGTCGCGCACGATGGAGCCGTTAGAGCAGCAGGCATCGAGCGCCAGCCCCGTAAAGCCATGCTCGCCGATCGGCAGCGTCGAGCGTCCGGTCGCGGGAACCACATGCAGGCCGGCCTCGGTCAGCTCGCGAATGGCACGGCGGATGGTCCCATCCGCCTCGTGCAGGGCGTTCAGCAGCGTTCCGTCTAAGTCACTCGCGAACATCTTGATCATGGGCGTGCCTCTCCTTCGTCTGCACGATATTGTAGACGAAGGAGAGGCATGCCCAAACAATGCCGTCCCGGCGCGGCGGGCCACTGCCTCCGCAAATTCACGGTGCCCCAGCACGTTAAGACAATCGCCGCAAGCGATTTTTCAGCCGATAAAACAGAGCCGTCGTCAACGTCAGCACCGCCAGCATGCCTGCGAATACAATCGCCGGTGTCCATCGATCATATGCAACCCCGTACGTCAATTGGCCGATAGGTGTTGCGCAGGAAAGGACCATGTAAACGACCGAAAGCACTTTTCCGCAGAGCTCAGCCGGCGCTACCCGCTGAACAAACGCGATGATTTCAACCGACGCAATGCTTGCCCACACCATGATCCATGCCGAACCAACCGCAAACACGGTGAACACGCATACATCTGCGCCGAACAGTAGCGTAACGATAATCGGTACGACTCCAAAACAGATCCTCGCAACATATCGACATATGCCATTGAGAGAAAAGCGATGCGGCCAAATGCTGACCAAGCCACTGCCAGTAAGACCACCCAAGCCCAGAGCAACCTCAACTATCCCAACGCAGGACGATTGCATGCCGAGATGCTTTGTAACAATAATGGGAGCGCCAATCGTTAGCCCAACCAACGCAAGGTTCAAAACGGCCGCAAGCAAAATCACAGCGACCAATGATGCATTTTGCAACAGATACCGAATCGACTCCCAAAAATCGTTTCGGTATGTCGTACGAGTCGCGCCGTCTCCCATCGTTTCAGATGAGGCATTTTGTTTGATTGCGACCCCAAACAAGAGAGCTGAAATCGCAAACGCCACCGACGCGGTTGCGCAAAGAGCATCGATGCCAAAGTACCCATAGACTGCCGTCCCGACCACAGGGCCCAAGATATTGCTCACCATGGTCATCTGCGAAACCAATGCAGTGGCCCGCTCAACCTTCTCTTCACCCGCCATGCGCACCGTCTCAATTTGGAGCATTGGCTTCAGCAGCGATTGAGAACCATATTGAACACAAAGTATCGCTACTACGACGACCGCAAGAGGCAATGAGTGCTTCATGGGGATAGACAGCAGTGATGCAGTCATCAGAGCAATGCCGAGGGACACGAGGACCTCGCGATGTCTTCCCCTATCCGCCAAGATTCCGCCAACCGGAGTTGCAAGTACGCCGGGTATGAACGCTATCGCCGCGACGACGCCATATAACGTTGACGATCCACTGCGATCGAACAAGTAAAGTGGATACGCAAAGCACAGCGCCGACAGCATCGAATACGTGCACAGCTGCGCAACCAGAAGTTCCGCGAGCCTGATTGACCGCACTGTTTTTGATTTCAACGAGACACCGACGTCTCTCAGCCCAGCCATAAGCCCACCCCCTATACATACCACTAGTATGTATTTAATGACTTGAAAAGGGCAGCCGTGGCTACCCTCACAAATCAATTACATACCGTTGGTATCTATATTACCACCCGGCGCGGTCCCATACGCCCCAAATCTGCGCCGTTGTCTGAAGCACTTCATTACCCAAATCGAGCCCCACCGCGGCAGCCATCTGCGCCAAACATTGTGCGCGAGCGAGCATTCGCTCCTTGGGCTCGAGCGGACGGAACAATGGCAGCAGCCAAAGATTCGCCAACAACGATACGGCCTCCGCCGCTTCGCGCGGGCATTCGCACGCAATGGAGCCGTCGGCGATGCCCTCCTCGATCACTGGCAAGAGACAGCCATCGGCCGACTCGTCAAATGAGCCCTGGTACTGCATCGCCAGTAGGCGCGAGCTTTTTACCGGATCTGCTGCAGGACGCATACGTGCCCATAGCTCAATTTGTGGAACAACGGACTCGGGAGCGTACAGTCGCTTGAGCTTTTGGGCTCCGGTCATATTACCGACGCCAAGCATCGAGCGGCGGTGCTCAACAATCGGAGTCATCGCCCGATCAAACGCGGCGTTGAAAATCTCTTCTTTGCTCTTGAAGTGATGATAGACAGCGCCCTTGGTCATGCCGTCGAGACGGTCAACGATATCTTGAATACTCGTCCCCTCATAACCCTGTGCGCAGAATAGCTCCAGTGCCGCGTCGAGAATCTTCGCGACCGTCTCCTCGGGATATTTATTGCGACCCATAATCCGCCCATCCGCAACGCAAGCCTTGTGCCTCATTGCAGCATTTTAACGTTGCGGATGGCAGACGGTCGATTCTACACCGCGGCCGGGCCGTGTTCGCCGGTGCGAATGCGGATGACTTCTTCGACCGGCTCGACCCAAATCTTGCCGTCTCCAACGGCACCGGTGCGGGCGGCATTGCAGATGATGTCGACAATTCCGTCAACGTGCTCATCAGCGCAGATGAGGGTGAACTGCACCTTGGGGATGGTATTGACGAGCAGTTCGTTGCCGCGCACGTATTCCTTCCAGCCATGCTGTGCGCCGCAGCCCTGCACCTGGTTGATAGTCATGCCGCGAACATCAGCAGCAAACAGCGCGTCTTTAAGAACCTCAAGCTTTTCCTGGCGCACGATAGCCGTAATTTTCTTCATACCAAATCACTCCCCTTGTTAATCCAAGCCGCCAAACGATGGATATGCGCTCTCGCCGTGCTGACTCGCATCCAGGCCCAGCGCCTCGTCTGCCTCGTCCACGCGCAGGCTGCCGTGGAACAGCGCCTTGACCACCGCGGCGATTGCCAAGTCGAGCACCATCACGATGACGACCGTCACCACAATACCCAGGACCTGCGAGATGAGCAGCGACACGTCGCCCGTGTAGAACAGGCCGCCCTTACCGGTCCACGAAAGCTCCGGCACGCAGAACAGGCCCGTGAGCACGCCGCCCAAGATGCCGCCGATGCCGTGGCAGCCAAACGCGTCAAGCGCATCGTCGTAGCCAAACTTGGTCTTAAGATGGCTGATGGCCAGGTAGCAGACGGGAGAAACGATCAAGCCCATGGTCAGCGCTGCCCACGGCTCGACAAAGCCCGCGCCCGGCGTGACCACCACAAGGCCCGCAACCAGACCGGTGCTGGCGCCCACCAACGTGGGGCGACCGGTATGCACGCGCTCGATGGCAAGCCACGAGACCATGCCCGCCGCGCTGGCCGTCACGGTGTTGAGGATGGCGAGTGCCGCCACGGCGTCGGCCTTAAACTCGCTGCCGCCGTTAAAGCCAAACCAGCCAAACCAAAGTAGGCCGGCGCCCAGCGCCACAAACGGTACGTTATGCGGACGGTAGCTCACCATGCCAAAGCCGCGACGACGGCCGAGCATTAAGCAGAGGACCAGGCCGGTAAGACCGGACGAAATGTGCACCACGTCGCCACCGGCAAAGTCGAGCGCGCCGATGATGTCGCCGATAAAGGAGCCATCGCCGCCCCAAACCATGTGGGCGAGCGGCGCATAGACCACAAGCAGCCAAATGCCCAGGAAGGCCGTCATGGCACCAAACTTAACGCGGCCTGCCAGGCTGCCCGTAACGATAGCGGCGGTGATCATGGCAAACGCCATCTGGAAGGCGATGTTGATGATCTGAGGGTAGACGGCACCGTCCGCAGCATTGCCCTCGGCCGCCTGCAGCACCTGGTTGAGCACCGGCAGGCACAGCAGCTGGTCAAGGCCTCCAATAAACGGACTGGAGCCGTCGCCGCCGTAGGCCAGCGACCAGCCGGCAACAATCCACAGCACACCAACTAGGCCAATGGCGCCAAAGCACATAAGCATGGTGTTGATGACATTTTTGCGCCTGGACAGGCCTCCATAGAAAAACGCCAGGCCCGGTGTCATTAAAAACACGAGCATGGTGCAGATGAGCATAAACGTTGTCGATCCCGTATCGTACATTCGCTCCCCCTTGGTCGCATGAACGTTGTCGGCGCCCATAGTGCGGCCGAGGGGCAACTGGTGTAGACCAGATACAGCGTTGTTAAACGCTGCGTTGTCGAATGGAAACGGTGCCGCAATCTTGGAAACGGCGCGGCAACGGGCGCGAAACGAACGGGAAATGCGAGGGCAAGGGAGCCGTGAGCGCGCCCGTCCCGGCTAGCGCCGGAACAGCTCGCGGGCTCGGTCGCGGAGGTCGGTAGCTCGGATGACGCCCTCGTAGCGATTGATGCGCAGACGCGGGAAGGCGTTGAAGAAGCGTAGGTCGCGGCGGCTGAGCGACACGCTCGGCACCGGACGGCTCATGCGCTTGCCGGCAAGGCGACGACTGAGCGACGGACGCGGCATGCTCGGCGCGGCATCGGCCACGCGGCGGGCAGCAAGCGCCAGGCCGCGAGCACCATCCGAAATAAACGTCGGCATCGAAGCCTTCTCGCGCAGGGCATCGAGCGCGGCGTCACCCAGCTCGGCCAGCCACGCGTTAACGGCACGGCTACGGATGTGCGTCTGCGCCACCGAGTCAATCGTCGATTCGGGAATGTGTTCGAGCATGGAGTCGGAGGCATCGGCAAGCGACTCATTGATGCGGTCGGCAAGGTCGGCGCGCACGCGCTCCAGCTGGTCGGACAGGCGGCGCCAGCTCGCCAACGAGCACGCCGCGTCGACCATCATCGCGACCGCGACGATAGAGGCGGACAGCCGCACAATCAGCACCGGCAGATGGCCAAGCAGCCCCAGCAATGTCGGCTCCACTAAACGACAAATGCACAGCGCACCCAAGCCAAACGCGCATGCCCAGTACAGACAGATGCGTCCGTGCAGGTTAAACGGCAGGTGCGAATAGTCCCAAAAGCGAGCGCCCGTTGTTTTTTCCAACAGCGCGCCGACGCTGTACTCAATCACGCTGCATACGAGCGCCGCGGCAACAAACTGGCTCGAGGCATCCGGAATCCCGCGCAGCAAAAGCCAGCAGGCTATGCCGCCCACACCATAGATAGGGCAACACGGCCCCAGCAAAAAGCCACTGTTGGCGAATCGTCCGTGATTGAGCATGGCGCAAACCGTCGACTCCCACGCCCAGCCGCAAAAACCCGTAGAAGGCAAACGAGAGCACCAGTGCCGAGAGCGGGCAGGCGGCAAGCGTCGCGCCGCTAAACGCCATGTCGATCGCGGTTTCCACCGTCTACCCTCTCCTCTTTTCGCTCGATTCGCTACTCACGCTATCGACCGTCTCGTCTTTGCGCCGCAGACGACCGGCGACCGTCTCGCGCAGAGCACACCATTTATCCGCCAGGCACACAATCCATGCCTCACGACACGTCGGCGGCACCGGTACCAGCGGAAACATATGGCGCACGATGATATTCCGCTCGCGCGGCGTCAGCTCAAAATCTTCCTCCGCACGTGCCAGGGCAAAAAACGGGTGGCGAAAGCCATGCAGCCGATGGCTTGGGTCGGGATCGTGCCAGTCATAGAGAAAGTAATCGTGCAGCAGGGCCCCGCGCAGCAACGAGGCGCGGTCGACCGAGACACCGACGCGGCCCAGGCGCTCGGCAAAGGACAGGCTCGCCCGCGCCACCGAGGTCACATGCGTATACACCGTCACATCGCCATGCTGGATAAACTCGCGCGTCAGGCCCAAGCGGCCCGCTTGGGCCAGCTGGCGGGCAGCATGGTCTACTTCGCACGCGATTTTCTCGGCACGAACGACATCAGACATGCTGTCTCCTTCCAGCGACTCACGGCGACAAGCTACGGCCTGTGCACAATCGATAAAAACATCATGGAACACATTAGTATGGCATCGGACAAAACGTTTTGCCCCACCAGTTGGCGAATTACCGCGCCGCCGTCACATATCAAACGCCAAAATGTGCGAGACTGTCTTGTGCAATTGTGCCGGCCGAGGGAGTGCCGGCGCACGATTCGCATGGAGTAACCCACAACGATGCTGCTTACGCAAACGACAACGCCCGAGGACGTCAAGGCTCTCGACCGCACCGAGCTTCCGCTGCTCTGCGGCGAGATCCGTCAGGCAATCCTCGAAAGCTCCGCCGCCGTCGGCGGGCACGTTGCCCCCAACCTGGGCGTCGTTGAGCTTACGGTTGCGCTTCATCGCGTGTTTAACTCCCCCACCGACAAAATTGTCTTTGACGTGTCGCACCAGACCTACGCCCACAAGGCGCTGACCGGGCGTGCGTACACTTATATCGATCCGGAGCGTTATGGTGAGGCTTCTGGCTTTGCCAATCCCGACGAGTCCGAGCACGACCTGTTCGCCATGGGCCACACCTCCACGTCGGTAAGCCTGGGCTGCGGCCTGGCGCACGCTCGCGACCTGGCGGGTGACGCGTACAACGTCATCACCATCATTGGCGACGGCTCGCTTTCGGGCGGCCTGGCGTTTGAGGGCTTCAACAATGCCGCCGATCTCGACAGCAACCTGATCATCATCGTCAACGATAACGACCAGTCCATCGCCGAAAACCACGGTGGCCTGTATCGCAATCTGGCCGAGCTGCGCGCCAGCAACGGCACCTGTGAGCGCAACGTTTTCCGCGCGATGGGACTCGACTACCGCTATCTGGACGCCGGTAACGATGTGTTAGCCCTCGTCGACGCGCTGCAGGAACTGCGCGATATCGATCACCCCATCGTGCTGCACGTCTCCACCGCCAAGGGCAAGGGCTTTGAACCAGCCCAGAACGACCCCGAGCGCTGGCACCACGTGGGCCCGTTTGACATGGCGACCGGGCGCAAGCTCTGCCCGGGCCATCCGAGCGAGCCTGCGCCGCGCACCTATGCCGACATTACGGGCGAGGCGCTCAACGCCGCCATCGAGCGCGATCCGCAGGTCGTGGGTATCACGGCCGCCACGCCCTACATCATGGGCTTTACACCCGAGCTTCGCGCTGCCGCCGGCAAACAGTTCGTCGATGTGGGCATTGCCGAGGAGCACGCCGTGACCTTCGCCACCGCGCTTGCGCGCTCGGGCGCCAAGCCGGTCTTTGGCGTGTACGGCACGTTTTTGCAGCGTGCCTACGACGAGCTGTGGCACGACCTGTGCCTCAACGACGCCCCGGCGACCATCCTGGTATTTGGCGCGTCGATCTTTGGCACCACATCCGAGACGCATCTTTCGTTCTTTGATATTTCCATGCTGGGCGGTCTTCCCAACATGCACTATTTGGCGCCTTCCTGCATGGAAGAATACCTGTCCATGCTGAGCTGGTCGCTCGACCACCGCGAGCATCCCGTGGCGATTCGTGTGCCTGGTATTGGCCTGGTAAGCCGTCCCGATCTGGCGCCCGCCGAAGACGCCGACTACAGCACCGTTCGCTACAACGTGGTGCGCCAGGGTCGCGACGTTGCTGTGCTCGCGCTCGGCGATTTCTTTGAGCTGGGCGAGCGCGTGGCAAACCACCTGGCTGCCGAGTACGGTATCGAGGCCACGCTCGTCAACCCGCGCTTTGCAACCGAGCTTGACCGTGAGTTCCTCGACAGCCTTGCCGCCGAGCATCGCGTTGTCGTCACCCTCGAGGACGGCATCTTGGACGGCGGCTGGGGCGAGCGCGTGGCATGCTATCTGGCATGCACGCCGTTGCGCACGCGCACCTTCGGCATCGCCAAGGGCTTCCCCGATCGCTACGACCCCAACGAACTGCTTGCGCAGAACGGCATGACGGTTGAGAACATGGCCGCCGAAGCCGCAAGACTGCTCAACGAGTAAAAAACCTCCGCAAGGGAAGCATCCCTGCGGAGGTTTTTATTTTCGCGACGCGATTATCTCAATCTGTAACATCTAGGGCCCGAATTCCCGTCTAACTGTTACAGATCGAGACAAAACGTCTTAATCCCTGACCTTTGTCTCAATCTGTAACAGATAGAGACCTTTTGTCCGTCCAGATGTTACAGATCGAGACATTCGAATCCCCCTGAAGAGAAAATCTCAATCTGTAACAGTTACTCGGCAAAAACGGCCGCAGATGTTACAGATCGAGACAAAACAGTAAGGCATGCCGCTGCATCGGCCAGAACCACCACAAAGGTGCCTGTCCCCTATGTGGTGGTTTTAAATCATGGTCGGTGCGAAAAACGAATAACCGTTCATAAGCGATCTCCTTACTTATATATGCGTCGCGCTGCCGCCATTATAGCGACCGCTGCGAGCGATCATGCCGTCTGCAAAGCGCTATCTCAGCTGCAATAATCGACGTTTGCCCAGATAAAACCTGCCAAAATAAACCTGTCCCTTTTTGGTAGGCGGAATAACCCATAAGGTAAGTATGTTTCTGAGTTATTTCGTGTTGACCCATTTGAGCGCGATAGGGTATAACTCTACTCAACCGCTAGGGATTTTATTGAGAAAGGTGTTCTACCATGAGCAAGAACCTCTCCCAGCAGGTCGTTCTCGACCGCCGCGGCTTCGTTGCCGCCACCTTCGCAACCGTCGCCGGCCTTGGTCTTGCCGGCTGCTCCGACACCAGCGCCGAGGCCGACAAGGGTTCCGCCGCCGGTTCCTCCAAGAGCTCCGAGGATACCGAGGCTTCCACCACGCTCGACGCTAAGGCATTCGACAAGCTCGTCGACAACGGCCCCAAGGCCGATGACGATGCCATCGCCGCCAGCACCTGGGCCACGGCCGTTAAGGACGCCGGCGTCTTTAAGATCGGTAGCGTTCAGACTTCCACGCTCTTCTCCCTCCTCAACGAGAAGGACGGCAAGACCCGCGGCTTCGATGCCGGTATCGCACAGCTCCTGTCCAACTACATTCTGGGCGAGAACAAGGTCGAGATCACCCAGGTGACCTCGGACACGCGCGAGTCCGTTCTGCAGAACGGCCAGGTCGACGCCGTCTTTGCCACCTACACCATCACTGACGAGCGCAAGAAGCTCGTCTCCTTTGCCGGCCCCTACTACTACACCCAGCAGGCCATCCTGGTGCTCGCCGATAACGACGACATCAAGGGCGTCGACGACCTGGCCGACAAGAACGTCGCCGTCCAGTCCGGCTCCAACGGCCCCGCCATCCTGGAGGAGTTCGCCCCCAAGGCCAGCCAGCAGGAGTTCAAGACCGACGAGGAGGCCCGCCAGGCACTCCAGCAGGGTCGCGTTGATGCCTACGTCATCGATAACAACATGCAGCAGAGCGCCCTGGTTCGCGAGCCCGGCAAGTACAAGATCGCCGGCAAGCCCTTCGGCAGCAAGGAGCCCTACGGCATCGGCCTGCCGCTCGATTCCGACGGTGTCGCCTTTGTCAACGACTTCCTTAAGAAGATCGAGGATGACGGCACCTGGACCGAGCTATGGCAGATCTGCATCGGCGACCGCACGGGCGACACCAATGTTCCCGAGCTGCCCGAGGTTGGCGCCTAAGCTCAAAAGCTGGGCAAGAGCCGCTACGAAACCATACGGAAACGCACGATGCGCTTTATTGCGATAAACTGTTTCCACACTGAGTTGTCGGGGCTTCCGTACACACGGGAGCCCCTTTCCTTATCGGCAGGAGGTCCGCATGAGTCTCTCCGAGCTCTGGTCGCTCTATGGCCAGAACTATATCGACGCGCTGCTAGCAACCTGGGGCATGACGCTTGAGTCGTTTGCCATCGCCATGGTGCTGGCCGTCGCCGTCACCGTGATGCGCGTGTCGCCGCTCAAGCCGCTGCGCGTCTTTGGCGACCTATATGTTCAGGTCTTCCGTAACATCCCCGGCATCGCACTGCTCATCATCGTCGTCTATGCGCTGCCGCCGCTCAAGGTCGTCCTGCCCTACCGCACCTGCGTTATCGTCGCCACGGTCCTTTTGGGCTCGGCCTTTGGCTCCGAGAACTTTATGAGCGGCATCAACACCGTCGGCGTCGGTCAGGTGGAAGCCGCCCGCTCGCTCGGCATGAGCTTCAGCCGTATCCTCGCCAAGATCGTGATTCCGCAGGCGCTGCGCTCGAGCGTGCTGCCCATGACCAACCTCTTTATCGCCGTCATGCTCACTACCGCCTTGGGCAGCCAGGTGCCGCTTAAGCCGCAAGAGCTTACCGGCGTGGTGAGCTATATCAACACGCGCTCACTTGGCGGCGTCGCCGCGTTCTTTATCTCGGCACTCGGCTACCTGGGTACGGCCTTTGTGGTGAGCCACATTGGCAACTATATCGATAAGAAGGTGAGGATCCTCCGATGAGCAAGCATTCCTCCCCTGCACTCACCATGCGCGATGCGCTCTACGAGGCTCCCGGCCCCAAGATGCGCGCCAAGATTCGCATCGGCACCGCCATCTCACTCGTCGCCGTGGCCGCGCTCGTCGCCCTGGTGCTGCAGCGCTTCTATGTGACCGGCCAGCTTTCGGTCCACTATTGGTATTTCTTTACGCACCTCACCACCTGGAAGTTCTTGCTTGCCGGCTTTGAGGGCACCGTTAAAGTCGCACTCACCGCTGGCGCCATCGCGCTGGTGCTGGGCTTAGCCCTTATGCTCGGCCGCACCAGCGACATTAAGCCGCTGCAGCTGGTCTGCCGCGTGCTCACCGCTTTTCCGCGGCGTGCCGAGCCTGCTGTTCATTTACTCTTCTCTGGTGCTGCCCAGTCAAGCTCGCGCTGCCGTCGTTT